>ERZ1643247.743-NODE-743-length-36188-cov-9.794481_pt1 | contig 36188 bp, 33 predicted proteins | sample MGYA00579264_ERZ1643247 | MGnify/ENA primary metagenome ERZ1643247 (study PRJEB29033, sample SAMEA4952262) | chicken gut metagenome | biome: Broiler Chicken; feature: Gastrointestinal Tract; material: Caecum | place: Ireland | collected 2018 | study: Broiler... | reverse complement strand
GAGATTGCTCCCGGAGAGGGATTGCTGAAAGTGTTGAAGTAGAGGTGATCGTATGGGATTTCAAAAGGATTTTCTGTGGGGCGGGGCCACAGCGGCGAATCAGTGTGAAGGCGGAATCTTCGAAGACGGAAGAGGACTCGCGAATGTGGATGTATGCCCGTCAGGGAAAGATCGAAGCGCGGTGATAACGGGGCAGAGGAAGATGCTGGAGATGGACAGTGAGCACAGTTATCCGGCAGCGGAGGCCATTGATTTCTATCACCATTTCAAGGAAGATATTCGTCTCTTTGGGGAGATGGGATTTAAGGTCTACCGGATGAGCATCGCCTGGACCAGAATTTTTCCCAAAGGGGATGAGACAGAACCGAACGAAGCCGGCCTTAAGTTCTATGAGGAGATCTTCAAGGAGTGTCAGAAGTATCAGATTCAGCCTTTGGTGACGATTTCCCATTTTGACTGCCCGATTTACCTGATCGAAAAATATGGCGGATGGAGAAACCGGAAGATGATTGACTTCTATTTGAATCTGTGTCAGGTTTTGTTTACCCGCTATAAAGATTATGTGAAGTATTGGCTGACTTTTAATGAGATTAATATGATTCTCCATGCGCCCTTTATGGGAGCAGGCCTTTGCTTTGAAGAAGGGGAGGATCAGGAGAAAATCAAATATCAGGCCGCTCACCATGAGCTGGTTGCCAGCGCTCTGGCTACGAATATGGCGCATGAGATCAATCCGGAGAATAAAGTCGGATGTATGTTTGCGGCGGGCAGTGCTTATCCTTATTCCTGCAGACCGGAGGATGTGTGGGAGGCACTTCAGACAGATCAGGAGAATTATTTCTTCGTGGATATTCAGGCGAGGGGGTATTATCCCGGATATGCTGTGAAGAAACTGAAAAGAAAAGGGATTTTCCCCGCAATGGAACCGGAAGATCTCACGATTCTGAAAAAATATCCTGTGGACTTTATCTCATTTTCCTATTATAATAGTAGATGTGTAGCAGCACCGGGAAATGATCACGAATCGGCGGAAGGAAATCTGTTTAAATCTGTGAAAAATCCTTATTTGAAATTCAGTGAATGGGGATGGCCGATTGATCCGTTGGGACTTCGGATTACCTTGAATCAGGTATATGACCGTTATCAGAAACCATTGTTTATTGTGGAAAATGGACTGGGTGCTGTGGATACTCCGGATGCAGATGGGAAGATTGAGGATGACTATCGAATTGATTATCTGCGGGAGCACATTCGGGCGATGAAAGCTGCGGTGGAGGAAGATGGAGTGGAGTTGATGGGCTATACTTCCTGGGCACCGATTGATCTGATCAGTGCCAGCACCGGCGAGATGAAGAAGCGTTACGGATATATTTATGTGGATAAACAAGAAGACGGAAGCGGAACCCTTGCGAGATCCCGGAAGAAGTCTTTTTACTGGTACCAGAATGTGATTCGGACAAACGGAGAAGAATTGTGAGAATAAAAACCGAAAGGAGAAATAAAAAATGAAAAAATTTACTTACACACTCACAGATGAGGTTGGAATTCATGCAAGACCGGCTGGAATGCTGGCAAAAGAGGCTAAGAAATATGAGAGCAAGATTGTGCTCTCTGTGAACGGAAAATCTGCAGAGGCTACCAAGCTGATGGCTATCATGGGCCTGGGCGCAAAATGCGGACAGGAAGTGGAAGTAGAAGTTACAGGAGCAGATGAAGACAAGGCATACGAAGATGTGAAAGCATTTTTCGAGGCGAATTTATAAGAAATTCATTTCCAAGAAATAAAAAAGAACAGTCAGCCTGACTGTTCTTTTTTTACGGAAAAAATCTGATTCTGGGTTCAGATGGCGTTTTCCAGTTTTTTCATAGATTTCATTTCCCTTATGATCAGAAATGAGGTGACCAGAAAGGCACTGAAATCTGCGACAGGACCTGAGAAAAGGATTCCATCCAGACCAAAGAATATGGGCAGGATCAGAAGCAGCGGAATCAGAAACAGAACCTGACGGGTGAGGGAGAGGATCATACCTTTGATTGGTTTGCCAATGGCGGCAAAAAAGTTAGAGGAGATCATCTGCACACCGTTTACCAGTATCATAAATAGGAAGATACGCATGAAATGTGCGGCAAAAGTCATATAAGTCTCATCGCCGGAGCCGAACAGGGAGATGATCTGTCTGGGAAAGAACTGGAACATACAAAATCCCAGAGCGGAGATCACAAGGTTACAGCTGATAGCCAACCGGTAAGCTTTCTGCACACGGCCATATTTGCGTGCCCCGTAGTTGAATCCCACAATGGGCTGTAATCCCTGAGAGATTCCGATGATAACAGCCAGCAGAAGAGAATTGGTCTTCATGACAATTCCGCATGCAGCCAGAGGAATATCCTTTCCGTAGACGGACATGGCTCCATAGTAAGTCAGAGAGTTATTTAACACAATCTGGACAACGGTGAGAGCCATCTGGTTAAGGCAGCTGCTCAGTCCGAGGGAGACATTGGATGGCCAGCGTCGGAAATGCAGTCCGAAATGAGAGCGGTTCAGTTTCACTTGCTGAAAATGTGGAACGTACCGCAGGGCCATCAGACAGGAAAAGAATTGTCCGATGACTGTGGCAATGGCCGCGCCAGCAACTCCCATACCAAGAGGAAAGATAAAAATCGGATCCAGAATGGTGTTGATAACTGCTCCTACCAGCATACAGGTCATGGAATATTTGGGACTTCCGTCTGCTCTGGCAAGATTGCTGATGCCGTTTGTGACAATCAGAAGAGGCATTCCCACGGCGGTGATCCGTGTGTAGTCTAGCGCATATGGCATAACTTTGTCCGTTGCCCCGAATGCTGTGAGCATGGGATGGATGAAAAGTTCGATGAGGATGGCATAGACGATACCGCAGAAGATCATCATGCTGATACCGTCTCCCACGACTTTTGCAGCTTTATCCGGTTCTCCTGCGCCGAGATACAGGGAATACCGGGAGGCACTTCCGATACCGATCAGTAAGGCGATGGACAGACAGATGGTGGTGAGGGGGTAGGAAACATTGGTAGCTGCATTGCCGAGATATCCCACTCCCTGGCCAATGAAGATCTGATCCACCACATTGTACAGGGAACTGACAACCATAGCGATAATACTGGGAACAGCAAAGGATTTCAGAAGTTTTGACAGTTTCTCATAACCCAGAATATTTTCTTTTGTATTCATGTTTTGCTCCTCCTAACAATTCATGGTTAGTATAAAGCTTTTTCTGATGCTTCGCAATTGTTTTCTCGCTTAACATGGGAAAATATTTCTGTTATAATGAAGAACAATTTTGGAGGATACAAGATGATAGAAAGACAGATAGAACATTTTGATTTGGGACAGATCTGTGATTCCGGACAATGTTTTCGGATGGAAAGAGTAGAAGAGGGAAGATACCGGGTCTGTGCTGGAAGCCGAAGCCTGATTGTCTCTCAGGAGAAAGAACAGTTCCGGTTTGACTGCAGCCAGGAGGATTTTGAGAATTTCTGGGAAGATTATTTTGACTTGAAAACAGATTATGGAAATTACATAGAACAGATTAATCCAAGAGATTCCTATCTGGTCCATGCGGCAGAGTTCGGGAGCGGAATTCGGATTCTGAAGCAGGATTTGTGGGAAATGATTGTCTCATTTTTGATTTCTCAGCAGAATCATATCGGACGTATCCAGCGCTGTATTGAAAATCTGTGCCGGACATATGGGGAGAGGCGTCAGGATATGTCCGGAGAGTATTACGACGCCTTTCCGAAACCGGAAGTCCTGGCAGAATTGGATGAAGATGCATTGAAAGCCTGCAATCTGGGATACCGCAGCAAATATGTGGTGCGAAGCGCGAGAAGTGTCGCTGGCGGGGAGATTTCACTGAATGAATTGGAGCAAATGTCCTTTGCAAAAGCGAGAAAGGAATTAATGGGACTCTACGGAGTGGGAGAGAAGGTTGCGGACTGTATCTGTTTGTTTGCGTTGCATCAGCTGGATGCCTTTCCCATCGATACTCATATCCGTCAGGCTCTGGACGCGCATTACCGGAGAGGATTTCCGAATCGACGGTACAAAGGCTTCCGTGGTGTGATGCAGCAGTATATTTTTTATTATGAATTAAAGGGGAGAAAGCAGATTTAATGCTTTTCCCGGATAAGAGCCGGGGGCAGAGTGATGACGGCTTCTGTCCCCCCCGCGGAGGGAATCCGATACCGCAGTCTGCCATGGTAAATCCGAAGAATATCGTGACAGATGGAAATCCCGATGCCGTTTCCTATCACGGTGTCGGGGGCGGGGGATTTCCGCCGGTTTAACCGGTTTAGTGTCCGTGGGTCAATGGAAGAGCCTCCATTCCAGATGATAATCTGGCTGCCCTGAGTGCGCAAAGAGACCTGCTCACTATGACGAAAGGCGTTGGCGAGCAGATTTCCAAGGAGACTCTTGATCAGGGTTTCATCTGCCTGGACAGAGGCGATATGATTTTCGATTTTCAGGGAAGGGTATTGAGTCTGCAGATCGTTCAGCAGCATGTCCATGGAAATATTCTGGCTGCGAATGCGTCCCTCTCTGAGATTTCCCATAATCAACAGTTTATCTGCTGTTTTTCTAAGGGAAGCTGCCTCCTGGATCAACTGATCTTCCGCAAAGATTCGGTCTTCTTCAGTCAGAATGCCTGTGCGCAGATATTGCGCATAGCCCTGAATTATGGTCAGGGGATTGCGCAGTTCATGGGATATCTGACTGACGGGAAGGTAGATCCGTTTCATGGCGAGATACTGGATGATTCCCACCAGGAATAAAAGAAGAAGAAAAATACCCCAGGAAATCAGGAGTCTCTGTTCATGAGAAGTATAGAGAGCGCGTACATCTTTTCCATAGAAAAATTCCCAGGATTGTTCTTCCTGCCGGAGGGTGTCGTGGAATATGAGATAAAATCCTTCTTTGTGTCGGACCAGGATTGCCGGAGCGTCTGTCTGCCCGAAGGAGAAGGGAAAAGTATCTTCCAGGATTTCCTGACCTTCCGATTCAATTTTAAAATACCGATTGTCTGAACGAAGATTCTCACCCAGGTAGAAGAGATTCTCCTCCAGGGAAGAGAGGTCTTTCATAGAAAGGAGCTTCAGAAGGGTACTCTTTTCTGTGTGAACACTCTGAATTTCCCGCTGGTATTCCCCGTAGAACAGTATATTGACCAGGAGAGAAATTCCTGTGGCCAAAAGCAGGGTGAAGACTGTCATCGTGATCAGATAATTTTTTTTCCATAACTGCATATTAACACTCCAGACGATAGCCTAACTTGTAGACAGTTTTGATTGAGGACTCCAGATGAAGTTTTTTCCGAAGTCTTTGAATGTGAACGTCGACAGTGCGGATATCTCCAAGAAAATCCCGGCCCCATGCCAGGTCCAGAAGCTGTTCTCTGGACAGAGCCATGTTCTTGTGGATGATCAGAGTATGCAGCAGCTGAAATTCCTGGCGGGTGAGCTCCACCGGTCTGCCGTTGGTTCTGACCTGGCAGGAGGCAAGGTCGACTTCCGTGGAGCCAATCCGGACAAAGGTCTCTTCTTTTTGAAAACGCCGCAGAACGACATGAACTCTGGCGACCAGTTCTTCCATGGCGAATGGTTTGATAATATAATCCTGCGCTCCGCCGTTCAGGCCGCGGATTCGGTCTTTCAATTCATCCCGGGCAGTGACATAGATAACAGGAATATCCGGAATGGAATTCTTCACGGTCCATCCGCTGATGTCTGGAAGATTGACATCCAACAGAACCAGATCGAGCCGGGTCTTCCGGCAGAGGGAGACAGCCTCCATGCCTGTGAAGGCCTGGAGGCAGTGATGTCCCGCTGCATTCAGAGTTCTTTTCATCAGTTCGTTGATTGCAGATTCATCTTCAACAATTAGAATATCAGCCATTTTCTTTCCTGCTTTCTGTGTCAGTGTGGGTGCGGAGAAGTCTCATAAGCCTTCCGCTCTATTTCCATGAGCTGCTCAATGGTAAAATCCTGAATTTTTCCGGATTGTAGGGGGACTTGATATTTCTCACAGGCTTTCTCGATAATCTGCCGTCCTCCGTCAAAGGCATAGACATCGTTCAAATAGGACTCCAGCGAGCTGACAAGGGAATCCTGGATTTGCGAGGAAAATGTTTCCAGTAAAGGACGGTTTCCGCTGTCCAGTTTCAGGGAAGCGGAAGTTGTGTAATCCAGACATTCCCGGTCCTGGAAGGCTTCGTCTACCGTTACCGTATCATAGTCCAGATGGAATTTTTCGCAGACAGCCCGGACGGTTTTTTCTGAATATATATAATTTCGAAATAGAATTTCCTGGGGATCATCCTCGTAAGCCTCAATAGAATTTTCAGCCAGATTTTTGGCAAAAGCCGAGAATCCTCCAAAAATACCAAGGGATATCAGCAGAAGACAGGCTAAAGTAATGGGAAATAAATGTTTTTTCATGATAAATTCCTCCTATCTGATTATAACATATTTTGGGGACATAAGGTCAGACCGATGAGAGCTCTCTTTGTTCAGTATTAGAATAACATCGGGTTATTGCAAAGTTGTAACAGAGCAAAAATTTATGATACTGTAGGAAAGATCGTAAGGAGATAGGAATATAAATGGGATAAGAATAATCTGAAATTTTTCAGATGGGAGCTTGGATGAAGAAGATACAGTGGAATGTTTTGATTTTAAGTCTGTTAATCAGCCTTGGCGTCGGGGCGGTGGGCGCATTTTTATCGTTTGGCAGTATGGAACAATATCAAAATCTGCCGAAGCCTTTTCTGGCGCCGCCAGGGTGGATTTTTCCAGTGGTCTGGACGATACTCTATTTGTTAATGGGAATCGGAGCCTACCGGGTGTCTGTCAGCGAAAATGCAGACCGCAGGCAAGCGCTGATTCTCTACGGTATACAGTTGGCTGTGAATGCGCTGTGGCCGTTTTTCTTTTTCGGAATCGATGCGTATCTCTTTTCTTTTGTGTGGATTTTGCTTCTTCTGGATTTGGTGGTTCTGACAGCGAAGTGTTTTTCCAATGTAGATGAATTCGCGGGCAAGCTGCTGATTTTTTATCTGGCCTGGATGATCTATGCGGTATATTTAAACGGTGCTTATTTGTTTTTTGATTTGACTGGAAAAATTCAGTAAAAATGTAAAAAAAGTGAAAATGAAGTGAAATAAAGCATGATTTTTTGGAATTTTTGCGATATAATAAGGGGGTAGTGAAAGAACAAGGGGGATAAAAGTTCTTTTAATTGCGTATCGGAGGTGTAAGTGTGATGGATATACGTTTGATGAGAATCGAAGATTATGATGAAACGTGGGGGCTGTGGATTCACACCAAAGAAATGGCACTGAACAATCTGGACGATTCCAGAGAAGGAATTCGTAAATTTCTCAGGAGAAATCCTTCTACCTGTTTTGTGGCAAAAGAAGAACAAAAAATTGTGGGAGTTATTTTGGCGGGAAATGATGGACGAAGGGGGTATATCTATCATCTCGCAGTGCTGGAGGAAGCACGCAGGAAAAAGATTGCCACAAAGCTTCTCAATGCAGCCCTGGAAGGCCTGAAAAAAGAAGGCATCACGGAAGTAGCTGTGCTGGCGAAGCGATCGAATGAATGTGGAAATCTGTTCTGGGAGGAAGAAAATTTTGACCCGAGAGAGGACCTGGTTTACAGGTGTAAAAATCTTATTGAGATTTATAGAATTGAGACGGAATAGATCAGAAGCAGCAGAGAACTCCGATGATCAAAGTGTAGTTGTGAGAGTGGTTAGTCAGAACTTTTGCGATTACACTTTTTTTGATGGAGCAGGGAGGGAAAGGAAGTAAGATGAAAGACTGGAAGAGAGAATATTTTTCAATCCCTAATATGCTGGGATATTTTCGTCTGGTACTGGCCGGCATTTATCTGGCGGTCTGTATTCAGGCGGAGACAAAGAGTGATTACTACATAGCGGCAGGGATTATTGGTATTTCTATGGTTTCAGATTTTCTGGATGGCAAGATTGCCCGCCGTTTTCATATGGTTACTGCCTGGGGAAAAATTTTGGATCCCATTGCGGATAAAATCACTTTGTTTGTGGTTGGATTCAGTTTTGTTTTTCGTTATCCATTTATGAGAACGGTGATTCTTCTCTTCGCCGCAAAAGAGATTTTTATGGGAATTTCAGGTTTACTTTTGATGCGCCGGGGATGGAGGACTTCGGGGGCGACCTGGCCGGGGAAGATCTGCACGGCAGGACTCTACGGAATCAGCTTTTTGCTGTTGTTGAAACCTGACTGGAAAATTGTGGTGGTGAATGGGCTGCTTCTGGCAGAGATCCTGCTGATGTTGTTTGCACTGATTTCTTATATTCAATTATATCATCGAGTATGGCAGAAATTGAAAAAGGGAATTCCAGGAGAGCAGATCTCAATGCCTGAGCTGACCAGGCAATTGAGAAAAGAAAATCGGAAATACAGACGCATCCTGACCGCAATGGCAGTTGTCTTTGTGATTTATGTACTTGCAGGGGCAATCTGTCCCTTTACAAAACATCCAGAGGTTACCGGGCAGACGAAAGAGAGCTTTGACACGTCTGAATATTATGGACAGGGGACAGGGGCTGACCGGGCGAGAATTCTGGAAAGCAACGATGAGGCTCTTCAGGAGCGCCTGCGCCTGATCGGAAACGCGAAGAAACGGGTGATTTTGTCCACATTTGATTTTCGCGCAGATGAGAGCGGTCTGGATGTGTTGTCAGCACTGTTAGATGCAGCAGACCGTGGTGTAGATGTGGAGGTATTTGCAGATGGATTTAACTCCTGGGTCAATATGGAAGGAAATCCGTATTTCTATGCTCTGTCCACACATCCGAATGCGAAAATTATTTTGTATAATAAAATTAATTTGTTGAAACCCTGGAATATTATGGGAAGGATGCATGACAAATATCTGATTGCCGATGATACTGCCTACATTCTGGGAGGAAGGAATACCTTCAATTATTTTCTTGGAGATTATGGCGGAAGGCGAAACCATGACCGGGATATTCTGGTATATCATTCCGGAGAGGGGGAGAGCTCTCTGAAGGAAGTGGAGACATACTATCGGGAAATCACCTCTCTGGATTACTGCAGCCTCTTTCATGACCGGGAGAGAAGAGGAAATTCTTTCAGCGTAAAGAAGGCGGCGGGAGAACTGAGAGAACGGTTCGGACAGATCAAAGCAGACCAGCCGGAACTGTTTGCGGCTGGCTATGACTATGAGAAACATACATACGAGACAAAACAGATTCATCTGCTGTCCAATCCCGTTCATAGATATGCGAAGGAACCAGTTCTCTTTTATCAAATGATTCGGCTGATGGAGGAGAATCCGGGAACATCTGTGATTCACACTCCCTACGCCATCTGTAATTCTTATATGTATGAAGAGCTGTCCAGACTGGGCAAAAAAGCGACAATGATGCAGAACTCTGCGGCGAATAACGGAAATATGTTCGCGGCGACGGATTATCTGCGGCATAAAAAGGATCTGATTCATACCGGAGTGAATCTTTTAGAGTATGAAGGCGGTATCTCCTATCACGGTAAAAGTGTATCAATCGGTGATGAATTATCTTTGGTCGGTTCGTTTAATATGGATATGCGCAGCGCCTACATTGACACGGAGCTGATGTTGGTAGTGGACAGTGAATCTGTGAACCGGCAGCTTCGCGCGAATATGGAAACATATGAAAAGGAAGCAGCGGTGGTAAAATCAGAGACGGAGTACTCCTATGTGCCGGAGGGAATGAAGATGAAGCTGCTGTCGCCCAAGAAAAAGGTCTTCCAAAACTTGCTGGGAGGCATACTGGATCAGTTAAGATTCTTATTATGAGAGGAGAGAAGTTTATGAAAAGAGAGTTTATGAAAATTCATGACATGGATAATGTAGCAGTAGCATTGAAAGAATTGCAAAAAGGCGATGTTTGTACTTATGGGCAATATCATATTTTGATTAAAGAGAGGATCCCTTTCGGACATAAAATTGCTTTGAAAAATTTTGAAATTGGAGAAAATGTAATAAAATATGGATATCCTATTGGACATGTTACGCAACCAGTGTCTATTGGAGAACATATTCATTCACAGAATCTTGTGACAAATTTGGAAGGAGTACAGGAATATTCCTATCGACCGGAAAAGAATATAGAGAAAAATTATTCAGGGATTTTTTCTAAAATGGAAGAAGACAGGCAAAAATATTCTTTTTGGGGATATCGTAGAAAAAATGGAAAAGTGGGAATTCGAAATGAAATTTGGATTATTCCTACGGTAGGATGTGTCAATAAAACAGCAGAAAATCTTGCGCGGAAAGCAAATCAGAGATATATGGGAATGACAGATGGCTTTTTTGCTTTAACTCATAATATGGGATGCAGCCAATTAGGTGAGGATTTGGAGAGAACGCAGAAAATTTTGTGTGGGTTGGTGAGGCATCCCAATGCAGGAGCTGTACTGATATTGAGTTTAGGTTGTGAAAATAATCAATTAAAGGATTTTTTGAAAGTTCTTGGAGATATTTCAGATCAGAGAGTTGAGTTTCTGACAATTCAAAATGTAGAAGATGAATATGAAGAGGGAATAAAAATTCTTGGAAGTCTGGCTAAAGAGATATCTACAGACCAAAGAGAATGGGTTGGAGCAAATGAGTTGGTAATTGGTTTTAAATGTGGGGGCTCAGATGCATTTTCTGGGATTACAGCGAATCCTCTTTGTGGGAGAATCAATGACAAGATTGTGTCTATTGGAGGGACTGGCATTCTGACAGAGGTTCCGGAAATGTTTGGAGCAGAGCAAATTTTAATGGATCGAGCTGTATCAGAACAGGTATTTGATAAAGTGGTTCAGCTGATTAATCGATATAAGCAGTATTTCCAGAAATATGATCAGGTGATATATGAAAATCCATCTCCAGGAAATAAAGAAGGAGGTATTACGACCTTAGAAGAAAAGTCATTGGGGTGTGTCCAAAAAGGAGGAAAGGCTCCTGTTACAGGAACTTTGGATTATGGAGAACAACCAAAAGAAAAAGGCTTTTATCTTTTGAACGGACCTGGAAATGACTTAGTTTCCTGCACTAACCTGGTGTCGAGTGGCGCACAAATGATTTTGTTTACAACAGGACGGGGAACTCCCTTTGGATGTATAGTTCCAACAGTAAAAATTTCCTCAAACACAGGATTAAATAATAGGAAAAATCGTTGGATTGACTATAATGCAGGACGAATTATGGAGGAAGGAATAGAGGGTGTGTCAGAAGATTTTATAAAATATTTGTTGAAAGTTGCATCTGGAGAGTGTAGGACAGAAAATGAGAAAAATGGTTTTCGAGAAATCTCTATTTTTAAAGATGGAGTAATCATGTAGAAATGTTGAACAGAAAAAGTCAGAAAAAACTAGATATTTGTAACAAAATAACGAAGATTTTGAAAGAAGCGGTTGACAAAGAAGAAGAGCAGGAATACAATATGCACAAATAAAGTTATAAGACAACTTACAAGACAGGTGGATAAAGAGTGGCTATTCAAAAACAGAATATTACGGATCAGGTAGTCTTATTTTTGAAAGAGCAAATTGAAAATGGGATATGGCTTCCTGGAGAAAGGATTGATTCAGAGAATAAATTGACAAGAGAATTGCAAGTCAGTAGAGCGAGTATTAGATATGCAATTCAGCAATTAATAGCAGTTGGAATTCTAGAAAGTCACCAAGGGAAAGGAACGTTTGTTCGGGCTATTCCCATGAAGACTATCGAGGGAAAATTGAATGCTTTATATCAAGAAAATAAAGATATGGAAGATGTTTTAGAATTTCGTCAAATTATTGAAACGGAAAGCTGTAAGATCGCAGCAAAAAATATTACCCCAGAGATCATTAAACGAATGGAAGAAAATGTGGCTGTCATGAAAAGTGATATGCATAGAACAGATGAATTCGTTAAGAATGACACAAGTTTTCACAAAGCTATTTCGTTGGCTACGGGAAATAAAATGATTATTCAAAGCATTGAATTAATATCCAAGGGAATGGAGAAAGTACAACGGCAGTTTAATACAGAGTATTTGGTAAAAGAAGCTATTTTTTATCATACAAAGATTTTAGAATGCTTGAAAGAGAGAGATGGGGCAGTGGCGGCAGAGTATATGAGACGTCATTTAAATATTATGCTTGAAGAATACTATCGTTTTAAAGGGAATCAATAAAGGTTCCTTTTGAGATTAACTTGTAAGACAACACACAAGTTAAAAGACAGGAGGAGAAAAACATGAAGATTTTAGTGACACCGACATCATTACAACCAGGGACAAAGATGCAGGCAATGGAGAGATTGAAACAATTTTCAGATGATCTGGTGTTTAATGAAAAACGAAAGCCGCTGACAGAGGAAGAACTCATTCCATTATTAAAAGATTGTGATGGCTATCTTGCTGGTTTAGATTTAGTAACAGAAAAGGTTCTCAGGGAATGCCGACAACTGAAAGTAATTTCTAGATATGGAACAGGATATGATCGAATTGATATGGAGGCGGCTAAAAAATATGGAATTACAGTAACGAATACACCTGGGGTGAATGCAGAGGCTGTTGGAGAGCTGACTTTTGGTCTGCTTTTGAGTGTGGCGAGAAAAATTCCATATTTGGATTTCACAACAAGAGATGGACAGTGGGTTCGTTCTACGGGGGTGGAATTAAAAGGAAAGACCATGGGAATTATAGGATTGGGGGCAATCGGAAAGATTGTTGCAAGATGTGCAAAAGGATTTGATATGAAAGTTATGGCATATGATCCATATCTAAATGAATCATATTGCCAAGAACAGGAAATTGTTCCAGCAGATCTCAACAAAATATTTGAACAGTCGGATGTGATTACACTTCATTTGCCTTTAAATAAAGAAACCACACACCTGATAGGATGTGAAGCAATAGAAAAAATGAAGGAAGGAGTCATTTTAATTAATGCATCCAGAGGAGGAATCCTTGATGAGGAGGCGGTTTACCGTGGTTTAAAATCTGGAAAGATTGGAGGTTTAGGATTAGATGCATTTGAAAATGAACCGCCGAAAAATTCTCCTCTCTTCGAATTTTCAAATGTGGTTGTAACTCCCCATACAGGAGCACATACCATTGAGGCTACAAATTTAATGGCAGATATGGCAGTGGGGAATTTGATCAAAGTGTTAAAGGGGGAGACATGTCCCTATGTAGTGGGATGAGTCAAGGTGTTGAACAAATGTAAAGGAGGATTTCAAACATGAAGAGGAAACTTTTAGCAACATTAATGTGTGTAGCGATGACCGGAAGTTTACTAGCAGGATGCGGAGGAAATTCAAGTAGCAGCGATTCTTCATCAGCTACTGAAGATTCTGTAAGTACTGAGGAGACAACAGAGGAGACGTCAGAAGATGCGGGAGATACTGGAGATGCGTCCTCTGGAAATTCTGATAACGAAGTAGCAGATGCCTCCGAAATTTCTGCTCCTACAGAGAAAGGAGATTGGGTAATTGGATTTTCAAATTATTCCGTAGGAAACTCCTGGAGACAGCAGATGGAAGCAGAATTTAAACAAGAAGCAGAAGCGTTGAAAGAAGCAGGAGTGATTTCAGATTATACAATGCTTAATGCTGATAATGATCAGTCTAAACAGATTTCCGATATTCGTGATTTAATTACGATGGGATGTGATGCTATTGTGGTAACTGCAATCACCGCAGATGGATTAAATGATGTTCTCGAAGAGGCCATTGATGACGGGATTGTGGTAGTGAATTTTGACAATATGTCTAGCAGTACAGATTTAACTAGTAAAGTAACTGTATCTGATTATGACTTTGGAAGATTGTGTGGTGAATGGTTAGGAGAACAACTCCCTGATGGAGGTAATGTTATTGAGTTGAATGGAACAGCAGGAACTTCGACTGATACGAACCGTGCAAAAGGAATGGAAGAAGGTCTGGCTGCCAAAAGTCCAGATTGTGAAATTGTTGCATCTGTAAATGCTGACTGGGATTATGCAACAGCCAAAACTGCTGTCGAGGAACTGTTAAATACGTATCCTGAAATTGATGGTGTATTGTCACAGGGAGGTGCTATGACCCAGGCAGCAATGGAAGCATTTGAGGCAGCTGGAAGAGATCTGGTACCTATGACAGGTGAAGCCTCCAATGGATTCTTAAGATCTTGGGTAGAAGCGAAAGATCAGGGATTTACTAGTATTGCTTTTGTTTGCCCAACCACGCAGAGTTCTCTCGCCCTGGATGTAGCCGTGAATGCTTTGAATGGAGAAAAAGTGGAACCTGAGTATCTCGCATCTGAGGATCCCGTGACGGAAGATAATGTGGATAGTGTATATCGTGATGATTTGTCAGATAACTACTGGCCGGCTGGCACAAATCTGGATGAAGCGACTGTAAAAGAAATGTTTGCTGAGTAGTTGGTATTTATGAGGTGGCCGGGTGTCTAAAAGATACCCGGCCTTATTTAATCAGATAGAGGAGGAAATCAGAATGGAACCCGTACTCGAAGTAAAAGATCTGGATAAACAGTTTGTGGGAGTACACGCAGTGGATCATGTATCTTTTCAATGTTATCCGGGAACGGTTCATGTGCTGCAGGGAGAGAATGGAGCCGGCAAAAGTACTATTTTGAAGATGCTGTCGGGTCTATATCGGCCTGATTCAGGAGAGATTCGTCTTCATGGAAAAAGTGTCAGCTTCAAGCAGCCAAAAGATGCTCAGAAACAGGGCATTGCCATGGTTTATCAAGAAATGACTATACTTCCTGAATTAACGGTAGCACAGAATATTTTTTTGAATAAGGAGAAAAAATCTTTCAAAGGGCTACTCTTGAACGAGAGAGGAATGATTGAAGAGACTAGGAAGCTCGGAGAAAAATATGGAATAGAGGTAGATCCCTATGCAACTGCAGGCGATTTGCCTATTGCATTACAACAGATGGTAGAAATTTTAAAAGCACTTGCATCAGAGCCGGATATTCTGATCTTAGATGAACCAACTTCAACATTAACAAAGACTGAAGTACAAAAATTACATGTAATTGTTGAAGGATTAAAAAGGATGGGAAAGACAATTTTATTTATTTCTCATCGTATGGAGGAGATTTTTCAGTTTGGAGATAATATTACAATCATGAAAGATGGAAAACTGGTTGGAAATTATGAAATGAAAGATTTAACCAGTGATGATGTGATCCGACTGATGGTGGGAAGAGACTTGCAGGATATATTTCCCCATAAATTGAAAGACAAAAGTGAGGAGGAGATTTTTCGGATTGAGAATCTGTCAGATTCTGGAGTTGTACATGATGTCAGTCTTACAATCAAAAAAGGAGAGGTGCTGGGTATTGCGGCCCTTGATGGACAAGGACAGACGGAATTGTTGCGTACAATTGCGGGAATTCGCAGACATACGTCCGGACAAATATTTTTGCGAGGAAAAGAATTGAAATATCAATCTGCAAAAAAAGCTTTGAGATTGGGAATTGGATATGTCCCAGAAGATAGAAAAGGTCAAGCTTTATGTTTGACTCTGTCGGTAGGAGAAAACATTGCCTTGACCAGCATGGGAAAGAGGCAGTCAATTGGATTTATCAAGAAAAAAGAAGAGAAGTCGATTGTGAGTAAGATGATAAAGCAATTGAATATTAAAACTCCTAGTACTGCACAGGAAGTGATTAATCTTTCGGGAGGAAATCAACAAAAAGTCTCTATTGGTAAAAGTCTTGCGGATAATCCACAAATTTTGCTTTTGAATGAACCAACCAGAGGTATTGATGTGGAGGCTAAACAGGAAATTTATCGCCTGATTCGTGAGCTCGCGGATGAGGGCGTGGGTATATTAATTTACACTTCTGACATGATGGAAGTGATTGGTTTGAGTGATCGTATTATTACAATGTATGAAGGTCATATCACTGGCGAATTAAGTGGAGAAGAAATTGATGAAGAGACAATCATGAGGGGTGCGATGAATCTTACTTCATGATGAAAGAAAGTGAAAGGAGTTTCAAATGGAAAAAGCAGGAATACTTCATTCTAAGCATAATCGGCAATTGCTGCTTAGGAGAAAAAGCGAAGTCGTTTTTGTCTACATTTTTCTATTAATATTTATTATTGCGGCGATATTTTTAAGCGATCGTTTTCTTATGGAGCGTAATATTCGAAATCTGATTATATCAAATATTGGCTTACTGTTTGTAGCTTATGGACAACTATTTATTGTCTTGCTGGGCGGGGTGGACTTATCAGTTGGTTCTGTTATCTCTTTGACAAATGTAATTTGTGTTACATTAATAACGGATAATCCGGCTACTTGGGGAATTGCATTGATTGCCAGTTTGGCAGCCGGAGCAGGAGTTGGACTGATTAATGGACTCTTGGTAGTAAAGGGGAAATTGCAGCCTATTATCGCCACGTTAGCAACACAGACTTTTTTTGCAGGTGTGGCGCTATATATTATGCCTGGACCTACTGGGATTCTTCCTTCAGAATTATGCCGATTCATCACCAGAGGCTGGAATTCTACATTTCCACTTTTATTAACCGTAGTGGTATCTGTAGTTATATGGCTATTACTGAATAGAAGTCGATTTGGAAAAGCTGTTTTGGCAACAGGTGGAAATGAGCAATCAGCTAAATCCTCTGGAATTCCTGTAGGGATCGTAAAGATCAAAGCATTTATCTTTACAAGTTTGATGGCGACAATTTCAGGACTATTTATTACAGCTTATGCTACGTCAGGAAGTCCTTTGATTGGAGAGGCTTACTCACAGAGATCTATTACAGCAGCAGTTGTAGGTGGTGCTGCGTTGGCAGGAGGTAAAGGAAGCGTTGTAGGATGTATTGCAGCAGCAGGGATATTAGGAATTGTCAACAACCTTCTGAATTTAAGAGGAGTTTCTTCTTACTATCAATATGTACTTCAGGGTGTGATTCTAATCTTAGCTCTTGCGATTAGTGCTATTCGGACCAATAGAAAGTAAAGGAGGAGAGGACAAATGAATACAAGCGAGAAATCACTGTTTTATAAAAAGATCATGCCTCTTATCCTGGTGTATGCAGTTATGGTAGGACTTGGAATTATCGCCAATATTTTAAATCCAGGTTTTTTGAGTTTGTCACATATCGGAACGATTGTTCGCCAAATGTCATTTTTGGGAATTATGTGTATTGGTCAGACAATTGTAATTCTGACAGGAGGAATTGATCTATCTTTACAGTATACTTTAGTTTTATGTAATGTTGTGAGTGCACAATTGATTGCAGGTAATAATGAAAATACTTTAATAGCATTAGGCGTCAGTATTTTGATTTCAGCAGCAATTGGAGTTTTAAATGGTATTGGCGTATATTATTTGAAGATTCCGGCAATGATCATGACACTTGCTTCTGGAACAGCTGTTTGGGGAATTGCCTATATTTACTGTAATGGAGCACCGAAGGGGAGAGCTTCGGATATTTTAAGTTTTATTGCCAACGGAAAGATTGGGGGTGTAATCAATGGAGCATCATTGATTTGGATTATACTTAGCATTTTGACGATCATTGTGTTGAAATTTACCGTATTTGGAAGAGCTGTTTATGCGATTGGTGTAAACAAAGAGTGTGCAAAATATTCAGGAATCAATGTTCCGGGAGTTTTAATTGGAATTTATGTTGTCGCCAGTGTATTGGCAGGAATTAGTGGATTTATTCTTCTGGGATATACTGGAACTAGTTATCTATCTACAGGTGATGGCTATAATATGGATTCTATTGCATCTGTTGTAGTAGGCGGTACTTCTATTATGGGTGGCAGTGGCTCTTATGTTGGAACCATTGCAGGTGTAGGTATTATGATTATTATTAATAGTCTTATGACGGTGTTGAATATGGCAGAATCCGGAAAACAAATGGTTCAAGGATTAATTATTATCGTATTGTTAGTAATTGTCTATGGAAGGAAAGAAAAAGAGTAATTCGGAAAAGATAATGTGAGGTGTGATAAAGTGAGAAAGATAATTTCTTATCCAATTTCAAAGAAAAATCCTGGATGGCCGGGAAATCCCACGTATGAAATAGAACAAGTGACGGATATAAAATCTGGCGATTCAGCTAACACATTTATGTTGCACTTGTTTAACCATTTTGGTTCGCACATGGATGCACCAAAACATTTTTATAATGATGGAGAGTCTATCAGCGAATTTTCTATTGACAATTTTTTCTATGACAAACCATTGCTTTTGGATATTCCAAAAGCAGCGGGAGAAAAAATATATGAAGAAGATTTGCTTCCATATGCAGAACAGATAGCGGAATGTGATTTATTGATGATTCGTACAGGGTTTTCAAAAATGCGAGGAGAAAATCCAGCACTTTATGCGGAAAATGGTCCGGCAGTTAGTAGTGAAGCTGCAAAATATCTGATTGAGAATTATGCCGGAAAAATGAAGGCAATTGCACTGGATTTTATATCATTAGCTTCCTACAGTGATAGTGTGGATGGAGATTTGGCACATCAATATATGTGTGGAAAATTTCATACAAAGACAATTTTTATTATTGAAGATGTTAATTTTGAAGGATTGGATAAAAAAAGAATTCAAAAAGCAGCTGCTATTCCATTATATCTGGAAGGTGTAGACAGTAGTCCGGTGACGATGTGGGCTGAGATAAAGTAGGAGGAGCTTTATGAAAGCGATTCAAGCAGTTAAACCAGGGTTCATGTGTGAAATTGAGGTAGAAAAACCCAAATTAAGGTCTGCAACAAGTGTAATTGTCAAAGTAAAAGCAGCCGGAATCTGTGGGTCAGATGTACACATTTTCCATGGACGTAATCCATATGTCACTTATCCGAGAATTATGGGACACGAAGTGACGGGAATTGTGGAAGAGATTGGCACGGAAGTGAGAAACTTTTGTGTAGGAGATCGAGTAGTTGTGGAACCTATTTTATATTGTGGAACTTGTTATCCTTGCCGTATAGGAAGGCACAATGTATGTGAAAATTTGAGAGTATATGGCGTCCATATGGATGGTGGTTTTGCTGAATATATGGAAGTAGAAGAAAGAGCATTACATATTCTTCCAGAGAATATTACATTTCTGCAGGGAGCATTAATAGAGCCTTATACCATAGGATCACAAGCAATATCCCGGACACAGGTGCAAGAAGGGGATATTTGTTTGGTGCATGGGGCAGGTCCAATCGGTCTGCTGACAATCGATTTATTGAAATCAAAGGGAGCATTTTGTATAGCTTCAGAACTTAGTGAACCAAGGAGAAAGTTAGCCGAAAAGTTCGGGGCAGATATTGTAATAGATCCTAGTGAACAGGACTTGGCAGCAGAAGTAATGCAGCAGACTCAAGGATATGGTGCCAATGTTATTTTTGATGCTGTGGGCATTTCCACATTGGTAGAGCAATCTATTCCATTATTATCTGGAGCAGGGCGTTTTTTGGAGTTTGGATATGGGTTCGGTACGGCGAAGATTGATTTTGATTTAGTAAATAGAAGAGAGTTAACAGTAATGGGTGTGCGCCACCAGAAAAATCAGTTCCCGCCAGTAATTGAGAATTACCATACCAGATTGGATAAAGTTAATTTGTTGAAAACGCATGTGTACTCTTTGGATAATTATAAAGAAGCTTTCCGCATTTTTGAAGATAAAGCTTCTGGAGCCTGTAAAGTAGTTTTTGGACTATGAGGAGGAAAGAGATGGAAATTATTGATATTCATGCCCATATTTATTCACGAGTATCCGGCATTACAAAGGGGGCCCCTATGACTTCCATGAAATGGGGAAAAGTTAAAATTGGCAATGAAATCTCTCAATTTTTGCCGCCCGCTTTTGAAGATACAAACAGTACTCCCGAGACATTAATTGCATATATGGATTGGTGTGGAATTTCAAAAGCTTTGTTGATGCCTAATCCTTATTATGGATACCACAATGACTATTTTTTAGAAGCGATTAAAAAGTATCCAGATCGATTCAGAGGTGTAGCATTAGTTGATCTTTTAAGAGGAGAAAAAGCTGCTCAAGAGTTAGAGGAAATTTATAAAAAAACGGATTTGTTTGGCTTTAAAGTAGAAACAGATAGTACATTTCAATGTGCACCATATAAGCATTTGGCTATGAAAGAGTTTTATCCTGTTTGGGATTGTTGTAATCAGTACAGACAACCTGTATTTTTACATTTGTTCACAGATCAGGATGTGGAAGATCTTAAAATATTGATCAGTGAATTCCCACAAATTCTTTATGTGATTTGTCATATGGGTGCGGATAGTTGTTTTGCATCAGGAAGAAAATTTGAAAATTATGAGACTATTTTAAATCTAGTCAAAAAACATTCAAATGTATATTTGGATACTTCTACAGTTCCTGTCTATTTTGATGAAGAATATCCATTTCCTTCTAGTACAAAGATCATAGAACAGGCTTATCAAACGGTAGGTGCAGATAAAATGATGTGGTCCTCAGATTATCCTGGAATGTTAAATCATGCGACTATGAATGAATTAATTAATTTAGTTATGCGCCATTGTCGGATTCCTCAGGAAGATTTAGAAAAGATTATGGGCGGCAATGCAAAAAGGTTATTTTTCGAAGGAGAAAGATAAGATATGAAATTTTGTATAGCGATAGGAGAGAAGACTTCTCCAACTACAGCTTTGAATTTATCTGGTGATTTTGTACAAAGTATGGAGAAAGCGCATATGCTTGGATACGATGGCGTGGAAATTCATACTGAAACACCGGATATTTTGAACCCAGACATTTTATTGCCAGCGTGTGAGAGATTGAATTTATTTATTGCTACTATAGGAACGGGAATGCTTTATTGGAATCAAGGCTTATCTTTAGTGGAAATGAATACGGAAAAAAGACAGCAGTTATTAAGTACTATGAAAAAATTTATTGATAAAGCATCTGTTTTGAGAAGTAAAGTTACGATAGGGAGTGTTAAAGGAAATATTCCCAAAGGCCAAAAACCTGAGCAGTATTTGGAAGTTATGGGTGAAAATCTGAAAATGCTTGATGAATATGCATCTAAGAAAAATGTTTTTCTTTTGCTGGAAGCTACCAATCGATTTGAAAATAATATTGTTAATACTGGAGCGGATATTCGGCGGGTAATTGAAAATAATCATTTAGAGCATACACAGGCATTAATGGATTCTTTTCATATTAATATTGAAGAGAGGAATATTACTTCTTGTCTGAAGGACACAGGAGAATATTTGGGTCACATACATTTTGGAGATAATACGAGAATGTATCCTGGAACGGGAGAATTTGATTTTCCTAAATTTATATCAGCAATTCGAGATTATGGTTATGATGGGGTACTTTCATTAGAATGCTTTCCGATGCCAGATCAGATGACAGCGGCAAGAGAAGCCATAAATTTTTTTAGAAAATATTTTCCAAAGGCAGAGGAATGAGGATGGAAATACGTGGGATTAATTCAGAAGTTGAAAGACTTGTAAGAGAAGTACCATTGCCTAAAATGTTTCAGATTCGACAACGATTTCCTCGTGTGAGAATTGCACCCGAGAATATTTATGAAGAGGTACAAAACTGTTTAAGAAAATGTAAAGCAACTGAAAATATACGACCGGGAATGAAAATTGCAATTACAGTAGGCTCTAGAGGAATTACCAATCTTGTACATATTACCAGAGCAATTGTAGATTTTGTAAAGGAAAAAGAAGCCTCTCCTTTTTTGATTCCTGCTATGGGGAGTCATGGTGGGGCGACCGCTCAAGGACAGAAAGAAATTTTAACTAGCTATGGAATTACTGAGGAAGCTATGGGATGTCCGATACGCAGTTCTATGGAGGTAGTAAAAGTCGGTAAAAATGCGGAAGGAACAGATGTTTACATTGATAGGTATGCATATGAGGCGGATGGAATTATTCTCAATTGTCGGATTAAACCTCATACTTCTTTTCGAGGACCTTATGAGAGCGGAATTATGAAAATGATGGCAATTGGTCTTGGAAAACAATATGGAGCAGAAAAATGTCATGAAGAAGGATTTCAGAATATGGCTAAAAATATTGTTTTGTTTGGAAAAACAATATTAGAGCGATTGAACATTATATGTGCTTCAGCAGTAATTGAAAATGCTTATGAAGAAACCTCCAAAATAGTGGTTCTTGCTCCCGATGAAATAGAGAATAAAGAACCCTTATATTTAAAAGAGGCGTTTAGAAATCTTCCTCAGATTCCTGTGGATTTTTGTGACGTCCTAATTGTGGATAAAATTGGGAAAAATTATAGTGGAGATGGAATGGACCCTAATATTACAGGAACATTTTGCACTCCATATGCATCTGGTGGAATTAAAGCTCAAAGGGTTGTGGTGTTGGATTTAAGTGAAGAAACTCATGGGAATGCTATGGGAGTGGGAATGGCTAGTGTCACTACTCAAAGATTGGTTGAGAAGATGGACTTATCAGCAATGTATCCTAACGCAATTACTGCATCGGTTTTATTGGGTGTAAGAGTTCCTATGATTATGAAAAATGATAAACAGGCAATTCAAGTATGTATCAAAAGTTGTACAGGGATAGACAAAAAATTTCCTAGAGTAGTGCGTATTTCGAATACATTGGAAATGGAATATCTATGGATGTCAGAAGCCTATTATGAAGAAATGCGAGGAAAGAAAGAAATTCAAATATTGAATAAACCTTGTGAAATGGAATTTGATGAGAATGGATTTTTAAGATAGCAAGATGAAGAAAGGTTTGGGAAAAGAGGGTAGAAGATTATGTTAGTGTTGGCCATAGAATCAAGTACAAGTTCTGCAAAGGCAGTTTTATATGACACAAATAGAGGAGTAGTACAATCTGGTCAGAAGACGTATTCTTCAGGAATTGAACATGAAGGTCAGACCAACGCCCAGGCAGTTTTTGAACTTACCATGAGGAACGCGAAAAGTATTGCTCAGGATAAAAATGTAGAAGCGATTGCTTTGTGCGGAACATGGCATGGAATATGCGCATGTGATTCTCATATGATTCCTGTTACGCCTATTTATTCTTGGAATTTTACAAAGACGGCCAATATGTGCAAGCAAATGAGAAGAAATAAAGAATTGGCACAAAGACTATATCATAATACAGGATGTATGCCACATAATACATATCCGAGGCATGCAATCCAGTATATGATGAGTCATGGAATGGATCTGACAGATAAATATTTTATAACTCAAGGAGGATATAATTTTTATAGACTGACAGGAAAATTCTGGGAATCAATCAGCACACAAAGCGGGACGGGTGTTATTAATTTGTTTAACCACCAATATGATAATTTTACGTTGGAATTTTTAGGAGTAAGAAAAGAGCAGTTTGCAGAATTAGTTACATATAAAAATACAGCAAAATTGAATAAAGAAGGTGCAAAGTTACTAGGCCTTCGAGAAGGAATTCCAGTAGTTCCAGCGCATCCTGACGGAGCTTTAAATCAGATAGGCAATTATGCTAACCGTCCAGGAATTATGACTCTATCTATTGGAACTAGTGGAGCAATGCGTATGATCGCTGAGACGCCTATTTTACCTAAAGGTGGAGAGCTATGGTGTTATTGTGGAGTGGAAAGATGGATATCTGGCGCAGCAATATCTGGTGCGTGTAATTGTATTAATTGGTTTAAGAATCGGCTGGGACAAAAACTTTCTTATGAAGAATTGGAAAAGGGAAGTGATCCTAAAGCAGATGTACCAGTATTTCTTCCGTTTTTGTTTGGAGAACGTTGTCCGGGATGGCATGACTCCAGTATGGCAGGTTTCTATGGAGTAAAAGCGAGTCATGGAGTAAAAGAATTTTATCAGTCCATTCAAATGGGAATTCTATTTAATCTTTATCAGTGTTATGGAATATTACGCAGCGAAAATAAAACACCAAGTCAGATTATTGTGTCAGGAGGAATTAGCAACTCTGAACGTTGGCTTCAGATGTTAGCTGATATTTTTGAGATGGAAATCTGGGTTGCAGACTATTCTAATGCTTCTTCTATGGGGGCGGTTGCTTTAGCTTTACACGCCTGTGGACAATTGAAAAATATTAGTGAATTTCGCCAAGATTATGATGGGGCAAGAAAAATTCAACCTAATGAGAAAATGTATTCGTACTATTTAGAACAATATCAGAAGTATCTGGAAATATATCGTATTGCAGAAGCAAAAGAATAAAGTAGCAAAGGAGGGAGAAAATAATGCGCGTATCAGAAGAAGATATAAAGGATAAGGCATTCTGGAATGTAAAAGGCTATCAGATTCCCAAATTTGATCGAAAAGATATGATACATAATACAAAAAAATATCCGACATGGATTCATTTTGGAGGAGGAAATATTTTTCGAGCATTTATTGCAGAATTATCTCAGCAATTGTTGGATATGGAAATTGAGAAGACAGGGATTATTGTAGCTTCTGGCCGAGACAGTGTAATGCAGGTTTATCGTGCGCATGATAATCTGTGCCTTTCAGTTACTTTGAAGTCTGATGGAACGATTTCTAAAAAAGTCTTAGGAAGTATTGTACAATCTCTCGTGATGGAGACAGAATGCGAAGATTGGGAAGAATTGAAACGAATTTTTTCACAGAAATCTCTTCAAATGGCAAGTTTTACCATTACAGAAAAAGCATATAAATTAAAAACTTCAGATGGTAAATATCTTCCGCAGGTTCTCGAAGATTTTCAAAAAGGATGGAATTGTCCACAAAGCTATATGGGGAAAATTGCTGCTTTATGTTTGGAAAGATATAAACATGGTGCATATCCAATGGCTTTGGTGAGCATGGATAATTATTCTCGCAATGGATTGCAGCTTTTTGAAGCGGTTCGGGCTTATGCTCAAATGTGGGTAGAAAATAGAGCAGTGGATTTTGGATTCCTGGAATATGTGGAAGATTCTCGATGCCTTTCATTTCCATGGACAATGATTGATAAGATTACACCGTCTCCGGATGAATCTGTGAAAAAGATTTTGGCTAAAGATGGAATCGAGGAATTGGATATAGTAAAAACAGAGAAAAACACGAACAGTGCGGTTTTTGTGAATGCAGAAGAGACGGGATATTTAGTAATTGAAGACCTTTTTCCAAATGGTAGACCTAGCCTGGAGAAAGCAGGAGTAATTTTTGCAGACAGGAAAACAGTGGATAAGACAGAGAAAATGAAAGTATGTACTTGTCTGAATCCGCTTCATTCTGCCCTTGCGATTTTTGGATGTCTGTTAGGGTATACGTATATTTGGAAAGAAATGCAGGATCCAGATCTTCGAGAATTAGTATGGAAAATTGGATACGAAGGGCTTCCAGTGGTAAAAGATCCGGGGATCCTAAATCCCGGAGTATTTTTAGAAACAGTGATAACAGAACGATTTTCAAATCCTTTTATCCCTGACAGTCCCCAGAGAATTGCTATGGACCTTTCTCAAAAGATTCCTGTTCGCTTTGGAAAGACTTTGGAAGCTTATCTGGAAGATCCACAGAAAAATGTGAGATCTTTGACTTATATTCCTTTAGTATTTGCTGGGTATTTAAGATATTTAATGGGACTTGATGATGAAGGAAAGATCATGGAGATTAGCCCAGATCCTTTGAAAAATATGCTCACAAACCAGATGAAAGAGATTTGTTTGGGAGAAAAAAAGATTCCTCATAAAGTGGTTTACCCGATTTTATCGGATAAACAAATTTTTGGATACGATCTATACAAAATTGGTTTGGGAGATAAGACAGAGAAGTATTTTTATGAGATGATTCAAGCTCCTGGAGCAGTAAGAAAAACGTTAAGAAAATATTTATAGGAGGATAGTTATGGAATTAAATCAAGGAAAATATACAATAATGACTGTTACAAGTATGGGAGTGAGAATTACTCCTCTCTATCGACAACCTGTGCAGACCAGTAATTTATTTCAGATGCAGTCTACTAGCGCAGAGAGTAATGTCTTAAATGTCAGTGCTTCCCTTGGGAAACGTGTTAAAGTGTTGACAAAATTTGTGGAAGAAAGTCCAATTTCTGTGTTTATTCAGGGAGAGCTTCGGAAGAGAAACATAGAATTTGAAGGAAAATCTGTCAAGCAAGAAGGACCTTGGGGAGTGCGGCATCAATTTAATATTGCGGACAGTGGGTACGGTTTTCGAGGGCCACGAGTACATAACGACAGAGCAGGAGAAGTAGGATTGACTTTAAGTGCGGAAGATTTTGATTTGGAACGGCTTTTTCATGAAGAGGGATGTCAAATATTCCATTTATCAGGTCTTGTAGCGGCACTTTCGCCAGAAGTGGGCAAGTGTTGTTTAGATATGGCTAAGAAAGCAAAAGAAAATAATTCTTTGATTTCTTTTGATTTGAATTACCGAGCAAGTTTTTGGAAAAATAGAGAAGAAGAATTATCTGAGATCTTTCAAAAAATTGCTAATATAGCTGATATTCTGATCGGAAATGAAGAAGATTTCCAGTTAGCGCTGGGTATTGAGGGACCAGAGACAGAAGGAAAAGATGTGGATCAGATTGATAGTTTCAAGGAAATGATACAACGGGTATCCAAAAAGTATACAAATGCGCAGGTGTTTGCTACTACGCTACGACAAGTACTCAGTGCGAATGCGCATCTTTGGGGAGCAATTATGTTAGCGCAGGGACAGTGGTATGTGGAACTGCCTAGAGAAATTCCAGTTCTAGATCGGATTGGTGGCGGCGATGGATTTGTGTCAGGCATGTTATATGGTATCAGTCAAGGCTGGAAGCCAGAAAAATGGATTCAATTTGGTTGGGGAACAGGGGCAATGACAGCCACGCTGCTGGAAGATTATGCTTCTCCTGTGAATGAAGAACAGGTTTGGAGTATTTATGAAGGTAATGCAAGAGTAAAAAGATAGGGGGAAAGAGTATGAGAAAATCAGATATCGGGGTTATTGGTTTGGCAGTGATGGGCGAAAACCTGGTTATGAATATGGAAAGTAAAGGTTTCTTTGTGAGTGTTTACAATCGCACAACGGAAAAAGTAACTCGCTTTATGGAAGGAAGGGCTAAAGGAAAAAATATCCGGGGAGCGTATTCTTTAAAAGAACTTGTAAGTCAACTGTCTAGTCCAAGAATTATTATGATAATGGTAAAAGCAGGACAACCTGTGGATAATTTTATAGAACAATTATTACCGCTTTTAGATGAAAAAGACATTATTATAGATGGTGGCAATTCACATTTCCCTGATACACAGAGGAGATACAACTATGTAGAAGAGTCTGGAAAATATTATGTTGGATGCGGAGTATCAGGCGGGGAAATTGGAGCCCTAAAAGGTCCATCTTTAATGCCAGGAGGTTCAAAAGAGGCTTGGCCTATAATCCGCCCGATTCTCCAAGCAATTGCTGCAAAGACAGAAGATGGAATTCCTTGCTGTCAGTGGGTTGGAGAAGGTGGAGCCGGACATTTTGTAAAAATGGTGCACAATGGTATTGAATATGGAGATATGGAATTAATCTGTGAAGCATATCACTTAATGAAAAAACTTTTGGGACTTACGAATGATGAGATGTATCATATTTTTGACAGATGGAATCAGTCAGAACTGGATAGCTATCTGATTGAGATTACGAGAGATATTATGGCATACAAAGATGTAGACGGAAGTCCTCTGGTGGAACATATTTTAGATACAGCAGGGCAGAAAGGCACTGGCAAATGGACGGTAGAAGCTGCATTGGATGAGGGAAATGCTTTGACTTTGATTGGAGAGGCAGTATTTTCAAGATGTCTTTCTGCAAAAAAAGAAGAGCGTGTAAAGGCATCAAAAATTCTGCCAGGTGTGGAATATCAGTTCCAGGGCAAGAAAGAAACATTTATAGAGTGGATTAAAGATGCACTGTATGCTTCAAAGATTGTTTCTTATGCTCAAGGTTATGCATTGATGAAGAGTGCATCGAAGACATATCAATGGAATTTAGAATATGGAAATATTGCTTTGATGTGGAGAGGTGGCTGTATTATTCGTAGTGCCTTTTTAGGGGAAATCAAGAAGGCCTTCGATAGAAATCCAGATTTAGATAATCTTCTTTTGGACGATTATTTCAAAAACATTATGCAAAATAATCAAAAAGGATGGAGAAAAGTGTGTGCTGTAGCTATGGAAGCAGGAATTCCGATTCCTGCTATGGCCTCTGCTCTTTCATATTATGATGGTTACAGGTGCGATAGGTTGCCTGCAAATTTGCTGCAAGCACAGAGGGATTATTTTGGCGCACATACCTATGAACGATTAGATACACCAAGAGGCAGATTTTTTCACACAAACTGGACTGGTGAGGGCAATGATACAGCAGCCAGTGTATACACAGTATAGGAGGGGCTGATGAATAAATATAGAGAAAATCAAGGAGAAAAAGGTCTCACAGAAAATCAGCTTCGAGAAATTTTGTGGGAAATTTTGGAAGGGAAGAATTTAAAGAAAGTTCTGATTATTCCGCCAGATTTTACTAGACAGCATTCCAATGCCGGATTTATTACAAATGTACTGTATCATACATTGCGTTCGCGAGGATGTCAGGTGGATATTCTGTTGGCTCAAGGGACTCACGAAGACATTAGTCGAGAACAATTTTTGATGATGTATGGAGATATTCCTTATGAAATTATGATTCCTCACCGATGGAGAGAGGATACTGTATCTATTGGAACAGTTCCTTCTTCCTATGTAAAGGAAGTAACAGAAAGTTTATGGTCTGACGAGTTAACAGTAGAAGTAAATAAAAGGGTATTGGATCCATCATATGATTTAATCTTATCTGTAGGACAAGTGGTGCCCCATGAGGTAATTGGAATGGCAAACCATTCTAAAAATATCTTTGTAGGCGTGGGAGGCCATGAGATGATTAATAAATCTCATATGATTGGGGCAGTTTTGGGCTTGGAACAGATTATGGGTAAGGACTATTCAGCGGTTCGGAAAGTGTTTGATTATGCTTTGGAGCATTTTTTGAGTCAAATACCTCTTCTCTTTGTTTTAACAGTGACTACGGCATCAGATAATCAAATTCATACTCATGGGATTTATATTGGAGATGAAAGAAAGGTTTTGGAGGAAGCCATTGCTATGTCTCAAAAGAAAAATATAAATTTTCTGGATAAAAGCATCAAAAAATGTGTGGTATATTTGGAGCCGGGAGAATTTAAAAGTACTTGGGTAGGCAATAAAGCGGTATATCGGACTAGAATGGCAATGGAAGATGGAGGGGAACTTTTGATATTAGCTCCGGGAGTGAATTGCTTTGGAGAAGACTCTGAAAATGATCGTATTATTCGGAAATATGGATATTGTGGTCGAGAAAAAGTATTAAATTTATTTCAAAAAGAATTAGATTTACAAGAAAATATGGGGGTGGCTGCCCACTTAATTCATGGATCTAGTGATGGACGTTTTATGATAACTTATGCAGTTCAAAAAATCACTACACAGGAAATTGAAGCTGTGGGTTATCGGGGAACGGAATACGAAAATGCAATACAACATTATGATGTTCGAACTCTGAAAGATGGATGGAATGTGATGCCCGACGGGGAGGAAATATATTTCATTTCTAATCCGGCGCTGGGGCTTTGGATTAGTAAAGAAAGATTTTAAGAAGACGGACGGTGTAAGATTTTCTTAAGTAGTTCTCAATAACCAATATCCCTTAAACAGGGAAAAATAGAAAAAGATCATTTCATGAAATATATGGCTTTATAAATGCTTGAATTTTATGGAATGGTCTTTTTCTGTTTTTAGAAAGCAAATATACTACTTTAGACAAAAATTATAATTGGGTTTACACTTGACTTTACATAACTGTGGGCAACTTTTATAATAAAAAATATTCATTATTTTTCTGTAAGAGAGGAGAATCACGCTTATGAACGAGACAACCAAATATAAAATCCTGAATCAGCGGGAGATGATGAAAGGATATACAAGTGCCTATGTCACCGCGCAGGCCACAGATCAGCAGCAGAAATTGCCTTTTCCTGCGCCGGTAAAAGATGGAAAGGGAACAGCCAGGGTGGAGCTTCCTCTGGATTTTGAGGATGTGGTGCAGCCACGGAATCTGTTTGAGCTGATTCAGAATCGTGAGAGCTGCCGGGTTTATCGGGAGCAGGCACTCTCTTTGCGGGAACTTTCCTTTCTGTTATGGAGTACTCAGGGAATTCGAAGATTTGCGGGAAGATCCAGACAGGTGACTTTCCGCAATGTTCCGTCTGCGGGATCCAGACATCCTTTCGAGACTTATCTGTTTATCCGGAGTGTGGAAGGGATAGAGCCGGGCATTTATCATTATCTTCCCCAGGGACATGAGCTGGAAGTCTGGGAAAACCAGGCAGATTATCAAGAAGAGCTGTCGGAGGCTTTAAATGGTCAGGAATTCGCGGCGAATGCGCCGGTTGTCTTTGTGTGGAGTGCGGTTCCTTACCGGACGGAATGGAGATATGGACTGCAGTCTCACAAATACATTCTGCTGGATGCAGGGCATGTGTGTGAGAATCTATACCTGGCCTGTGAGGCAATTGGATGTGGAACTTGTGCGATTGGATCTTATAATCAGGAATTTTTGGATGAACTTCTGGGCTTTCAGCCGGGCCCTTCCGCTGAGAAAGACTATGAATTCGCAGTCTACGCAGCGCCGGTGGGTAAGAAAAAATGAGTGCTTATTCTGGATGAGAGGTTTTGAGAAGGATGGGATATTGTAAAGTGATGATTGGTATGATATACATAATATATGGTTTATAATAAGTTATAGTCTTACATCTGCAAAGTGTGATCTGAAATGTAATTTTAAGGATGTATGACTGGGGAAAAAAGAAAAGGTGAAGTAAAAAATGAAAGCAAGAAGAGACAAAATGAAAGTGGGAGTTTTTACTCTGGAAAATGCTTTGGACAGAGACTCTTTTTTTCGGAATTGGGCTTTGTGCAAAACTTTGGAAAACCTGGGTGTGGATGTCAGTGAGAAGAAAATAATGTCCGGAGACGAAGAGAATATTCAGGCTGCAAAAGATCTGGATTTGTGTCTGGTAAGCGGGAAGTTTGCGCTGGACTGTGAGGAGGGGGAATCTGCGGCCTCCACAGTTTTTCTAAAAAAATTTGATAAAACTGCGGATAACCTTCTCTATGCTGCCGGGATAAAAAGAACGAAGATTTCTCCGGAAGCACGCAAAGAGCTGGGGGAGATTCTGAAAAATTTCCATGGTATTTCTCTGACCAGTTTTTTGATGGCCAAAGAGATGGAGAAGGTGACAGATCAACCGGTGAATGTGGCGGCGGATCCGCTCTTTCTGTTGACGAGGGAGGACTATGAGGAAGCTGCGCCAAAAGAAGAAAGGAGAGCCGGATTTTTCTCAAGCTTGGCTGGTTTTTCAAGAAAAAAGGGGAAAGGCTGTCTTCTTGCCGATTTGCAGGAAGATGGAAAAGAGATCCGCAGGCGGATCCAGAAGATTGCGGCCTCTGTTCATTGTTCAGCTGTGTATACGAAGACGGATTTCAGCGGAAAAACTGCTGACAATGAGGAATTTTTACGGGATTTGGCAGGGGCTGATTATGTGATTACAGATCATTTCAGTGGTGTGATTTTTGCCCTGATTTATGAAAAACCTTTTTTGGCGTTGGCGGAAGGTGAGAAATCGGATGATATCCAGGAATTGCTGACGGAGTTTGAACTGGAACACCATATTTGCGGGGAAAAGGATGAGATTCAGGGTGAGAAGAGTTTTTTAATCGAAGATCTGGCATCTCTTCGAAGAAAAAAGGCATATCGAAGACAGCATGCTTTACATGTGTTAATGGAAGCCTTGGGGATGAGAAATTTTGCTCCGGAAAAGGTGGACTGTCCTACGGGAATCCTCAAGAGAGAATGTTATGGTTGCTATGCCTGTAAGGAAATTTGCCCGGAAAATGCGATTTCCATGGAGGAGGAAGACGGATTCTTCTATCCCCGGGTAAATCCGGATCGGTGCATTTCCTGCGGGCGCTGTGAAGAGGTTTGTATCCGGATTCATGACCAGCCTAATTGCGCGAACTCCAAAGTCTATGCGGCAGTCAACCGGGAGGAGCAGGTGAAGCTGGCAAGTTCCTCCGGAGGTGTCTTTCCGGAGCTGGCCCGTTATATCCTGAGAGAAAAGAAGGGATGTGTGGTGGGTGTGCGCTGGAATTCCCGCATGGAAGCGGTGGCGGACATCATCCAGGACGAGAAAGAATTGGATTCGTTTTCCGGATCCAAATATGTGAAAAGTAATTTAAACGGGATTCTTCCGAAAGTTCAAGGACTTTTGGAAGAGGGAAGGACTGTTCTCTACAGTGGACTGCCCTGTGAGTGTGCCGCTTTGCGCGCTTATCTGGGAAAGTCTTATGAAAATTTATATATCTGCGAGATTATGTGCCACTCGGCGCCGTCTCCCAAAGTACTGAAAAAGTATCTGGAATATCTTCAAGATAAATTTGGGTCAAAAGTGATTGGGCTTCAGTTCCGTGATGCCAGTCAAACCGGATGGCTGGGCTACCGGTCTCAGATGGTGATTCTGTTTGAAAACGGGAAAGAACTTCGTGTCAATGGACGCCGCAATCATTACATGAGAGCTTTTCAAAACGGGTATATTTCCCGGGAAAGCTGCAATTACTGCAGCTATGTGCGGGAAAACCGGCGTGGGGATCTGACGCTGGGAGATTTCTGGGGCATTCAGAAAGTGTTCCCGGATTTTTATGACGAGAAAGGAAACAGCTTTGTGATGATTCACGATGCGCAAGGAGAGAAGCTCTGGAATGCCGTAGCAGATCGTTTTGTCACACAGCAGTCGGACTTGGATACGGTCTTTGCGAAAAATCACAGCCGTCCCATTCGTTTTCACGCGGCACGGGAAGAAATTTTCCAATGGCTGGATGAGGAACCGACGAATCATCTGCTGGGCCGTTTGAATGATTTAAATGGAAAATAAAAAGTAGACCGGAAAGCTGTTTTGGACAAGAGAGGAAATTTTATGGGAAAGAGTAAGATACTGGTAGCAGATGATGAGCAGGATATCCGTGACATTTTGAGACTTCTGCTGGAAGGAGAAGGTTATGAAGTGCTCACTGCCCGGGATGGCCAGGAAGTGCTGGAACAGGCAGATGATACGGTGGATCTGTATCTTCTGGATGTGAATATGCCGGTGATGACAGGATTTGCGGCGGCAGCAAAGCTGCGGAAAAAATATATGGCGCCGATTATCTTTCTTACTGCCTATGGAGGGGAGTCGGATAAGGTAATGGGGTTTTCTGTGGGAGCAGATGATTATATTGAGAAGCCCTTTTCTAATATGGATGTCCTGCTGCGGATCCGGGCGATGCTTCGCAGGGTTCAGCAGTACACTCCTGTGCCAAAAGAAGAGTTAAAAAAGAATGAGATCGTGTATAAAGACTTGCTTTTGGACCTGGACAGCCAGTCTGTGCGAAAAGGTGACGAAGTGATTGTATTCACGTACACGGAATTTAAAATACTGGAGTTGCTGATCACCCACAGAAAGAAAGTCTACTCTCTGGAGAATATTTACCAGAGCGTCTGGCAGGAGGATGCGGTGGGAGACGGCACGATTATGGTGCATATAAAAAACATACGGAAAAAACTAAAGGATCAGTCCAGAAATCCGCAGTATATAAAAACTGCCTGGGGAAAGGGATACTATGTGGATTAAGAAGCAAAATAAGACCAGTTACAGAAAACTTTCGGGAGAGATTCTGGAATTACTGCTTCTTAGCTTGGTGATATCCCTGTTTTTTGGTGCCTTTTTATATTTTATGTCCTTGTCCATTGCGGAAAATTATCTGGGTGGACGTGATATTTTTCTCAATGAGATTCAGGCAGGGACATTGCGGGTTTGGCTGAGAAGTATCTGTCTTTTCGCGGCTGTTGTAGTTTTTATGGTACTGTTTTTGACATTGTTTGGTCAGAAAATTTCGTATCTTATTTTGATTATCAAGGGCGTGGATCTGCTTCGGCAAAAGGATATGGAGTACCGGATTGAGGAAGAGGGAAATGATGAGTTCACAGAGCTGGCAAAAAGTATTAATTACCTCTCAGATTCACAGAGAGAACTGAAACATCAGCAGGAACAACTCAGAGAGGACCGGGAAGCGCTGATCCGGACACTTTCCCATGATATCCGGACTCCCCTCACATCAATCCTTTCTTACTCGGATTTTATGAAGAAGAAAGAAGCTCTGACGATGGAAGAAATGCAAGAGTATATTTCTCTGATGCAGGTGAAGGCAGAGCAGATTAAAGAATTGACAGACCGCTTGCTGGGAAAGAAAACGCAGAATCTGGAGAGAATCGAAGATGGGAGATTCCTCATGGAGCAGTTGACAGCGGAGTGGGAGGAGATTCTGGAAGAAACTTTTGACTGCCAGCTGGATCTGGAAAAGTGCGGAGCGTTTCAGGGAACGTTTGATATCAGCCAGTTACGGCAGATTTTTGACAATCTGGCTTCCAATGTGGAAAAGTATGCGGATTGCAACGAGCCAGTGGCTTTGAAAATACAGACAGAAGCGGATGCCCTTGTGATTATCCAGAAGAACCGGGCCAAACCTGGAGAATTGTGCAAGGCGGAAAGTCATGGAATCGGTCTTGACAGTATCCGCAGGATTGTCCATGGCTATCAGGGGCGTGTGGATGTGCGGCAGAAAGAGACAGAATATGAAATCCGTATCGAATTGAAAATTTAGCAGCTGATCTTTAGAATTCTTCAGAATTACCTGGGATAATTCTTCAGAAATATGTGATATCTTTGATGTATCAACAGAGAAAACAAAGAAAAGAGAGGATAAAGATATGGCATTGGGAATTTTATTGATTGCGTTTATTGTAATGTGTGTAGTGAGCGGAGTAGGTTTTGTTCTTCTGTTTTTGCTGAAGAATGAGAGAGTTAAGAAGATTATTTTCTATGTTCTGTCTGTCTGGGGCATGGGAATTGCGGCACTGGGAGCTATGAGCCTGCCGTCCAATTATGTGCCGGCGCAGCTGATCTCCTGGGGATTCGGTTTTCTGAGTGTTGCGGGACTTCTGGTACATATCAAAGCAAAATCCAGAACACAGATTGGAATTGCATATTTGTTGGTACTTGCTTCCATCGTTCTGGGAATTATGAAATTATTCGGGTTATATTGACAAAAGCAGTTGAGGTCAAAAGTGAAATATAAGCACTTTTGGCCTCTTAAATTTCAATAAATTTTTCAAAAAAATATTGCGTTTTGCGCAAAATAGTTCATAATAAAAACAGAAGATAGCGAAAGGGGTGATAGCCGGTGGATATTAAGGTATCGGAAGAAGTCTCACCAGCGTATTTGGGGGCGGTGGAAGATATTCTCACGAACGAAGAGTTTCTTCGTCTGAACCTTTATTCTCATCATCAATGGACGACCCGGCTGATGCACAGCATCAATGTTTCTTATCTGTCGTGGATGATCGCGAAGAAGCTGGGGGCGGATGAGAGAACAGCTGCGAGAGCAGGGTTGCTGCACGATTTTTGTCCATATGATTTCAATGAGAAGACACCGACGGGAGAACATCAGGCGTTCTACCATCCGAAGGCTGCAGCGGAGAACAGCCTCCAGAATTTTGATATCAGTGAGCGAGAAGTGAGTGCCATCTTGACTCATATGTTTCCACTGGGACCGATTCCGAAGAATAAAGAGGCGTGGATTATCAGTTTCGCAGATAAAGCCTGCGCAATGACAGAAGGATGTCATATTGCCATTGCTCTGGCCAGACGCAACCGAGTTGTGGTCACGCCTGTTTGAAGAATAAGAGAAGGGGACTGTATCGTCTGGAAGAACAGAAGATGCGAAGTCCCCTTTTCTATTGTCAGGGGATTGGAACGGAAATATATCGTTTGTAGAGGAATATGCTCTTACCGTGACAGCAAAACGGTTAAGGGATCAGAGTGAAGGAGATAGTAAAAATCCCAGATTCATCAAAATAGTGTATGGAATCGGGTATATGTGGGCGGTGGACAGAAATGGATTATTTAATTGTTGGAATAGGAGTGGTGATGCTGGCGGCTGGTATTTGGCTCTATGGAAATATTAGAGAACAGCAGCTTTTGGAAGAAG
>ERZ1643247.740-NODE-740-length-36268-cov-8.776876_pt1 | contig 36268 bp, 62 predicted proteins | sample MGYA00579264_ERZ1643247 | MGnify/ENA primary metagenome ERZ1643247 (study PRJEB29033, sample SAMEA4952262) | chicken gut metagenome | biome: Broiler Chicken; feature: Gastrointestinal Tract; material: Caecum | place: Ireland | collected 2018 | study: Broiler... | reverse complement strand
CCGAAACAGAGGTCACCTGGAGAGACTGGGATTTTACAAAAATCGCAAATGTCACCCACTGGATGTCGCTTCCCAAACCGCCTGCAAAGGAGGATCAGAAATGACCAGACAAAGGGCGCTTAGACTTGCCAGAGAATGGTCGCAGGGGCATGTGTGCAGTCTCCGGAATGGAGAAGCAGAAGAATACCACGCAATGTTTGTCGCCATGCTGGAGAAGTCCATGCCGAACGAGCCGCTGACCATTCAGCAGCTGCGGGAGATGGACGGGGAGCCGGTGTGGATCGTGGATGTCGGGCCACATAAATGGTACGGGCCTGGTTGGGCAATCGTGGATAGAGATAATTGTTTAGTGAGGACAGTAAAAAACTGGAACGCTGTATTTTTTGAGAGCTACGGTGAGCGCTGGCTTGCCTACCGCCGCCCGCCGGAGGGAGAGGAGGATACCTGATGGACATTTCTGGAACGGGTTGGAAGCATATCACCATGTTTGACCGCCAGTATTCGCCAGAAAAACAGGCGGAAGGACTGGCGATCTCACAGGCCATTGTATATGGGCATTGTGATAAGTGCGGTTTTCTGCCTCAGTGCTCTACGCAGGGTGAGGCGTTTCAATTTCCTGTGTTTGCATGGTGTATGCGGCGCAAGGCAGAAATCCTTGCAAATATGCAAGAGGAGGAAACCTGATGAAATGCGAGAACTGCACCAAATACGATGATTGCCGCACTGGTTCCGGCCTGACATGGCCGTGCGGGGCATACCGGCCCAAGACGGGAGGCGGGATGGACATTGAGAAGCTGATTGAGCAGTTAAGGAAATCCGCAGATTTTGAGGATTACCCCATTGTAGCGAGCTTTGCGGCAATCATCGAGAAGAAATACTTGCGAGACGCCGCCACCGCCCTCTCCACGCTCCAGGCCGAAAATGAGAAGTTGCGGGCTGAGCTGGAGAATTACCGTAAAGGCCATTGCTCCGAGGGCGGATGTGCCGCAGAGAAAGACCGGGATGCTGTACTGGCCGAGCTGGAGCAGGTAAAAGCGGAGCGTGATGCGGCGGTGGAGAAGATTGGAGAGTGGGAAAAGTTCGATACATATTTGCTCATTCATAATTTCATAACGCCAGAAAAATGGCGTGGCCAGAAGGAGGAATAACCATGGATTATCCGTTATACCCGCCTGTGATACCAAACGCGTTTTTCGCCTATCCTTGGTATGGGTATGCTGGAAACTCCATGTGTTACGGATCTGGTTTACAACAAGCAACCCAGCAAGCGAACATTCAGCAGTTAAATTCGAGGATACTTGAATTGCAGATGCAGCAATGTTGTTGCAACCAGATAACGGCATTAAACAACAGACTTTCGGACATGGTGAACGCCGCACAGTTCCAGCGCGTGTTGGAGCCTAAAAGGCCGAAAGACTTTGTTTATGAGCTGGACAAGATCCTTTTTCCTGACAATCCGATAAGGGATTACATCCAGGAAGAAATCAGAAAAATCAAAGAAAAATACGCTGAAAGGATTGAAAAACTGGATGCTCTTTTGGCGTGAAGGAGGAATAAGCGTGGAGCGGTATACGAACCCGGATTGCAAGCCTGAAATGGAAGAATTGATGAAAGATTGCCCAAGAAGCAGAAGCGGGGCGGAATGCTGGTTGCGTCTGTGTGACATCGAGGACATCCTGGGCGACGAGTACGACCTGGGCAAACTGATGGAACTTGTTCAGGCCAAGCGGAAGGGGCGGTGCATAGTGCTGCCGTGCAAGAAGGGTGATACTGTGTGGCGTATCGTGCATGATGCAGCACCGCACATCACAAAAGACCGATGCACTGATATCAAGTATGAAAATAGAGATATATGGGTGCACTTAATCGGAGATAGAGTAATGGGCGGTTGGAATTTTGGCAAGCTATTATTTCTCACCCGCGAAGATGCCGAGGACGCACTACGGAGGGAGCAGGAATGACCGAGATTGACGCAACCTTGCAAGTGATTGCGATTGCTTTGTTTCTGTTGCTACTTTTCAAGGATATGAGCGGGCAGGATCAACTGCGAGGAATTAAGGAAGAATTAAAGCGGATCGCTGACGCGCTGGAACGGAGGGAGCAGGAATGAAAACAGTGACTTTTTTCTCGACCCGCGAGGAACTGCGTGAACTGACTGGCTTGCCAGCAGATGACCACGACGCTGCTCTGTGGGACGCTGGGTTTGACTTGGATGATTGGGACTTCGGGTTTGTCGGCGATGAGCCGTGGAGTGAGGAGGGCTGGTTTAGCAACCAAACTCCATACTACGAATATTGGTTGCTAGACCGTATGGCGAATTGCTGCGCCGGGTACAAGCACACAGAGTACAAAGGGCGGCATTATTACATGATGTATCATTCGTGAGGAGGAGCAGGAATGAAGAAGTACATCGAGAGGGCGGCGCTTAAACGCGAGCTTGCCCCATATGAGGAAAATGACTTTTCCCAGCAGATGGATGTGATATTGGCTATTGTAGACGCACAGCCCGCCGCCGACGTGGTGGAGGTGAGGCACGGGAGATGGCTGACAACGGACGCATATCCACATCATTTGTACTGCTCTGTTTGCTATAAGACCTACGCCAAAAATGCGAAATGGGTCAATGAATTGGATTTGCCAACCAACTACTGCCCCAACTGTGGCGCTCGCATGGGAAAGGAGGACGAGCATGAGGCTGATTGATATTACAGGATTCTGTGAGAGTTTGGGTGACCACGAGACAGTGAGTGGAGTGCTGACAAAACTGTCCAAGCAACCAACCATTGATCTTGTCCACGCCGCCGGTGGGTGCTATTGCAGGGAGTGTACATATGCAGAGCATCTGATTAACGGAGCTGGAAAACGATACGAACTTTGCAAATATGAGGATGTAGATGGCGTGAGACGTCCGGATGATTTTTGCAGCGTTGGGGAGAGGGGGGGAGGACGATCACGATTAAGTGTTGCGCAACCTGCGACTGGTACGAGGACTTCCAGGGCGTGTGCTTTAACGGGGATTCGCCACACTGCGCGGACTTTACGAATCCGAACCAAAGGTGCAGGGAGTGGGAGCGAAAGGAGGCCGACCATGAAGTTTCGTAATAAAGCGGGAGAAATCATTAACGCAAATTCATATAAGTTTTGTGGTAGGTTTGATGGAAGGTGTCATGAATGTCCATTATTCAATAAATTTCCGAAAGTGATAAATGGAATCATAAATGGAGAAAAGTGTACTGAATGGGCACTGTCACACCCCCACGAAGCCGCCAGCCTGATGGGCTATGAGGTAGTGGATAAACACACGCCAACACACGAAAAACGCACGCTGATGCAATCGAAAACGCACGCGTGCATTTGGAGGAGGCCAATATGGACAAGCCGTTGAAGGACTGGACGCTGGGGGGACTGAAAGAGTGGTGCTATCAATACAGAAAAGCCCACACAGATAAGCCATGTGAACAGATCTGCCCTATCTATCAGAGGGGGATTTGCCGCTGTGAATGGGTACACGAATGGGATCTGGACGAAAAGCCCCGCTTCACCGAGCAGGAGGTGGAGAGGGCGAAGGCGATCAAGATGATTTATCCAAATGCTGAAAAACTGGAATTAGTACCGTGTGTTATTCGCGTCTATACGGATATTGGGGTAATCGCCCATCTTCATGCTGACCTATTTCCAAGCATAAAATATGGACTGATCTGTACCCTTGACGAGATCATTGGAGGTGCGGAATGAGCAGACACTGGATCGATAATGCGGACTCGTGGATTTGCCCATACTGTGGGTATGAATGCGATAATCCAAACAAGATTCCAGGAAATAAGTGCCCGAAATGTGGTTTCAGGGAAGATAGAACGACGCAGGAGCCGAAAGCTGACCAGGGTAAGCCTCACCCCTCGTGGGTGCCTGTGGCCCTGATTGAGGGCGTAATGGCTGTCAGGGAGTATGGCAACCAGAAGTACCACGACCCGGACAACTGGAAGCAGGTGGAACCGGAGCGATACCATCAAGCTATGCTCCGCCACATTCTGGCCGCTTGGAATGACCCATACAAGATTGACCCGGAGAGCGGACTGCCTCACATTGCGCATGTGGCGACGAATATCGCGTTTTTGCTGGAGATGAAGGAGGAAAAGAAATGACTATTGGTGGATGGATTGTTTTTGCAATTATTGCTGGATGTTTAATTCTCGGAGCAATCGGCGGAGCAGTTGCATGTGAAAATATAGCAGCGAGAATTACAATCCCCATTATTTGTGTGCTCGCAACAATCGGTTCGTTAATTGGGATGCTATGGTACTTTGGGAATACCGCCAGAGGGCAGAGAGCTATGGTAGACCAGAAAAGCGACTTGGGAAACGGGCTTAACCGCATTGTCCGAGTGTATACAGCTACTGGAGATACCATCGCAGAGTTTGAAGGGAAAATCGACATTGAAGGAAATGATGGAGGCTATGTCCTGTTCGACTATGAGGGAAAACGGTATACATACTACAACTGCTTTGTAGAGAGCATTGCAGAGATTGGAGGATGACATGAGAGAAATCCTATTTCGCGGTTTCCACCCATGCGACGGCCCAGACACTATTGTGGTGGATGGGGAGACGGTTAAGGGGAGATGGGTGGAAGGATACCTATGGAGTAAGCGAACAATCGGAGTTACATCACCTTGCGGACATCTCGACGAAGTGGTAGTCCTCCCCTCCACGGTGGGGCAGTATAGCGGATTAGATGACAGCGACGGGCGGAAAGTGTTTGAAGGGGATATACTCAAATTCAGAGACGAACCAAACGACTATGAATGGACAGGCCGCATTGAATTTGGGAATCCAAACTACGGATATACATGGGGCTTTCAGATTGTCCACTTAAGTGGACCGAAGCCGAACATTGATACGCTATGTTGGTTCGACATGGAAGAGGGCGGTGCATATAGCGAGGTCATCGGCACCGTGTTTGACGAGGAGGCCACCAATGCGTAGATATCCTTTCCCAGGTGCTTTATACTCCGATGCGCAGTGGGAATGGATAGCAGCCAAACGCGCAGAGGGGTACTCCATGCGGAAGCTATCGGATTTCCTCGGGATCAATACAGATGCGGTTTTGACAGCGCTCAGAGTCCGCGGATTGGTACCGCAAGAAAAGCCAACAGAGCCGCTTGACCGAGCAGAGTTTAATGCATTGGCGGAGGTAGAGGATGACAGATAATATCACTGCGGCTAGGATTTGCCCCAAATGTGGGCAAGAAGGAGTCGTTTATGATAGCCGGACAGTTATGGGTGGGCGCATTGAAAGGCGTAGAAAATGTCTCTTTTGCGGAGAACGCTGGGTAACGATGGAGAAATATTTTCGCCCGATTAAGAGGGAAAATACATGAAGAAAGTTAATCCTCATCGCCGTCCAGCGACGCAAGCTGACGTATCCAAAGCAAAACGTGAAGCCACTGATAACGCCGTTCGTCTTGCCTGGTCTATTTTCTTCACCGTTCTGTCAGACAAAGAGGGCTATCAGCTCGAAGACCTCAAACGTGTCTGGAAGGAAATCGAAGACCTATCAGATAGCATTGCAAAGGGTTATTGCACAGTCAAAGACCTTCGACAGATCTTACGCGAGGAAGTAGGTGCTGATATTGACTAGCAATCTTAACGACTTTCTCAGCAGCATGGGCGTTATGGCCGATACCATGATGGCTTTTTATCAGGCTTGCCTTAAATCCGGCTTTACTGACCAACAGGCCAACTATTTCACCGGAGAATTTATGCGCGAGCTTTTACAGGAAGCCGAAAACCGAAAAAACTTTCAAGATAATAGTTGACAAACGATTATTCATATACTATGATTAAATAGGGGTTTTATACGCAAATGAAAATTAAACTGATCAGCGACTATATGAAGGCGGTGTTTGGGAAGTAATGGAACTCACAAAATACGAGATGGAAACCATCTACAACTATAACCAGGAAGAACCGCTTGCCTCTTGCTACACTATGGATCGTGCTCTAATCCGCCGATTGGATGCACTTGCCGAAAAACACAAAGAAATTACTTTACTCAGAACGGGCGAAGGAATGCGGGAATATACTTTCCCTAAGAAGTGGATTAAGGTTCGCGCGCCAAAGGAACTATCGGAAGAACAGCGTGAAAACATGGCAAGGAGAGCGCGGGAACGATTTGGATTTGCGAGGGAGGGCAATGAGCAGTGAAACGGGTTGGTACAGTAATTGCATTATTCCTTGTTTTTTTGCTTGGAGCGTGTTCATCGACTGTTGCAAGCACGGAACAAACAAATCCTATTAAGATTTGGTTTCAAAACGAAAATGGAGCTTATGAAACGCTACAAGTTGTTGATGAGAACACAGGGGTAAACTATGTTGTGGTAGCGACAGAAGTTGGGAATGGACATCGTTCTATTGCGATAACACCCAGACTTAATGCCGATGGAACTTTGTATGTGACTGGAGGTGACAACTCTGAACAAGAATGATGCGACTATGGAGCAGGGGAAAGAACTTGTAAAACGCAAGATGAAACCCCGTGGTGGGAACTCTCCTGTCATTGGAGATAACGGCGTACATACACAGCCCGGCGATAATGCAAAGTATGCTGGAGTGCTTGCGACCATCCTTCGATGGGGGGATGTTGATAAATCAGACGTTGTTGCCCTTGAAAAGAGATTTTGGGACTTTGTTGACTATTGCATGGAGAACGATGTGAAGGTCACAAACCAGGTCACTTATTTGGCCATGGGAATCACCAAAGATGACGTGTATAATTGGGAAAACGACCGTTCACGCAGCTCTGCACATTGCGAACTCATTAAAAAAGTTAAGAATTTTTGCGCTGCATATCGTGAAATGTTGGGGGCAGATGGCCGCTTGAACCCTGTCACTCTGGTCTGGTGGCAAAAGAACTATGACGGCCTTGTGGACAAGTCCGAAGTGGTGCTCACTCCCAACAATCCGCTGGGGACTATCACAGACCAAAAGCAGCTTGAAGAGCGGATCACCGGGTCTGTTGTGGAGGAGTAAACGACTATGGATTTATCTTGCGACTATTTGATTGACATTACCGGACTGACGGATGTGCCAAAAGAAGTGTATTCTTGCGCTCGCCAAGACGGAGCTTGTGAAAACAAAAACTGTCCTGCCGCAAAAAACTTTGAGAAAAAATCCAGCGACTATCAAACGACTATTGCCGAAAATCCGTCAGGGACTATCGACTATGACAGTCTCACACGTGGGAAGCTATGCCCTCTGAAAGCTGCTGAGCCGCCGGCGCTGGCCTTTTGGAATCTTGACCCCGCGCCGGACGTGTCGGATCTGCTCCGGGCTGGTGTGATTAAGTGCCGGGCTGACGGCGAGCCGTCCCGCGTGGAGTATATCGGCGGGCAGTGTGACGGCCCCCGCTGCGCCTGGTGGGACGCTGACAAGAGCCGCTGCGCTGTGCTATCCATGGCCCGGAACAAATGATAATACCCCGGCTTACTCCTGACGGAGCGGGCCGGGGTTGCTTTATGCTTCGCTGGGCCGTCTGCGGGCCGCTGTGGGCCGTTTTGCTGTGCGGGAATATAGGGACAGCCATGAGGGGATAAAGCGCCGTGACGGGCCTTTAAATGGCCTTTACGGCGGTTTGCTGTTTTTGGGGTATGCTCCGCCCTGCTGGACGCGGGCACAAAAATAGCCGCCTGCTGGCCGTAGGACGGCGCACAAGCGGCGGGGATCTGGTGGAGGGTGTAGGGATATAGGCGGACGCGCTGGACAGCTTAGAGGGCATAAAAAAGCCCGCCCCGGTGTGGGGCGGGTGGTGGTTGAATTATTGCCAGTCTCCAAAGTAGCCAAATTCGCCGAAGCAGATCGGATTTTCCTCCGGGGCCTCGTCCCCATCATACTGGACGCCCCACCACGGGCGGCGGATTACCTCGTTGCCGTCCTCGTCCTCGATAATAATAGGCTGCTGAGTATAGGCGGCTCCGTCGTCGGCGATCTCTTTAGCGGCCTCCAGCGTGTCGGCCCACTCGTTCCCCGCGCCGGTATTGTAGTTGATGTAGTATTTCATGGTTTTCCGTCCTTTCTCCCGGCTCTGCCGGGCCTCCGTTGTGTTGATTGTATCGCGCCCGCTCGGGGCAGTCAAGATTTTTTGGCAAGCTCCCATATCACCATAAGCGGGAGCAGCAGAATAAACAGGACAATCAAGCGGGGGTCTCCTCCATTCTCCCGGCGGGCGGGTCAAGCCCGGTAGATAATCAAAAAATCGTTGTAGTGGTTGTGATTGAGTTTTATGTGGTAGGAGTGCCAGACTTCCGCCCGCTTGCCCGCCATGCCGTAAAACCCGCGCACGTGGTCAAGCTGCGCCGGGGTCAGGCTATCGGCCCATGCGGAGCCAATAAAGCCAACGGCCAAATATTCGGCGGTCTGATCTGCAATGGTAAATCGACCTGCTATATCTACAGTCCTTTTCATGGTTAAGCCCCCTTTACTGTCCAGCTAATGCGGTATGGGTCTTGGTAGTAATTGGCGTTGCTCGCCCACAGTTTTTCCTTGTCTAACAGGTGGTTTGCTGTGATGTGATAGGGCTCCCCGGTTTTCTCGTCCTTATAGTATAGCTTGTATTCGCTGGTGGTCTTGTCAAACACAATGCTTACAAGTTTCATCGTGCGGCCCCCCGTTTAGTAAAGTTCGGCGCTCTGCTTGCTGTACTCGTGCCGCGCGGCCATGTATGCGGCCCGCTGGACGTCGCTAAATTTGCAGGCATCGAAAAGCGCGTTGAGATCATCGATATTTGCCACGCCGGAGCAGTTACCGAAGCAAGAGCACACGTCAAAATCAGCTTGCCAGTTGATCCCGTATTCGTGATTGAACATTTCACGAAGAAACGCGCCCTTCCAATATTCGGCGTTGTCCTTTTGGGGTTCGGCCTTTTCAAGTGTGGCAAGCAGCTCTTCCCCGATTTTTACAAAACCGGTGTCTTTCTTATCGTAGTATGCCATAAAAACGGGGCTGAAAATCATGGTTTCGGTTTTCTTTCTAAGCCTTTCCCGCTCGCTGTCAGGGCCACAGAAAAACATGGAAATATGATCCCGGCGTAGTCCGTAGTAGTTGCGGATATAGTATTCTTTGGCTTGCTTGTCCTGGTAGTCTGTAACTGTTTCCATTTCGCCGGCGGTAAACAGCTTTTTATTTAAGCTGTTAATGTAAAATTCCCGGAGTTCGTCGCGGCTCTTCCCCGCGTGGTGAAGCTCGTAGTCGTCAGCGTGTTTGATGTGGTGGCCGTCGGCGAATACAAGCGCGGAATATCCAAAGTAGCCGCCGAAGTCTACAAAATAGACTTGGTGCCCCTTGATAGTCGCGGCCTCTGTTGCCATTTTTGCGGCCTGGGCTTCTGTCAGCGCTTCAATATCGCGGATCGTGTATTCTTTCATTTCTGTTTTTCCTCCTTGTCATGGAGGGCCCGCCCTGGTATAATGGGGGCGGCCCCGGTTGGTGGTTCTTCTGGGGTTCTCTGCCCTGGTCACTATTGCGAGTAGTGGCCGGGGCTTTTATTTATACTGGAAATTTGGCTCCTGCAAGTACCAGCGCCGCTATTATCGTATTGGCCTCAGCCTCTCCAAAGTGCATATCGTTTCGCAACATGTCTTTCATTCTAGCGGCTGTTACGCTTCCATCAAAGTATCCGGTTAAGTCCTTAATGCGTTCAAGCTCTTCTCGTGCGGTTTTCTTTGTCATGTATTTCATTTTCTTTCCCTCCCGGCCTGTGGCCTGTTGTGTGGCTCTGTGTGGGGGCCTGTGTTCGGGTTCCTCTTTACGGTTCATAGTATATCAGGGTTTTTCTTTGATGTCAAGGGGGTTTTCAAAAAAATATCAGGTTTTTTCTTTTCGCATTTTTATGTGCAAATAAGTGTGCATTTATGCACAACCCTGGGGCCGCGTTGGCACACCACCGGGGGAATATGGAAACGCGCGGGCGCGCACCTCACCTCCTCGGAGCGAGAAAATGCAAAAAAGATAAAGAAAACACTTGACAAGATAAAACCTGATGCGTATAATGAGGGTCAGAAGGAGGCGATAGGAATGGCAGAACCGGTATTTTCGTCTGCCGCGCTAAAAGAAGTCATGCGTAGGCAAGGGGTAACAAATGCTGATATGAGCAAAAGGATGAGCGTAACACCTCAGACAATGTACGAACGTCTGGCGAAAGACAATATGAAAGTAAACAATTTCTGTGAAATGGCGCGGGTGCTTGGAATGAAAGTTATGCTTGTACCGAACGATAAGCCCGTGAGGGCGGGGGAGTTTGAGATAAAATGACCTACGGATATAAGCGCAAAAGTACGAAGGGGCAGAGCATGGCCCGGCAGACATCAGCAATGGAGCGAAGTGGATTTGTGTTTGATGGAATGTTTGAGGACGCAAAGAGCGGGCGAACATTTGACCGAGATGGATATGAGGCCCTTCTTAACACACTGAAAGCTGGTGATCTCCTTGTGGTGAAGCATCCTGACAGGTTGGGGCGAAACTATGAAGAGATCAAAGAACAGTGGCGTCACATCACGAAAGACATTGGAGCAGACATTTTTATATTGGACTACCCGATGCTGGATACGAGAAAATACCACGACGATGTGCTGCAAACATTCATTGGAGATATTGTCCTTCAGGTTCTTTGCTTTAAGGCGGACATGGAGTATACTGATAGCAGACAGAGGCAAGCCGAGGGGATTGCTGCCATGCCAATGGTTGATGGTAAGAGAGTTTCCGCTAAAACTGGTAGACCTATGGGGAGGCCTTTAAGCAAGTGTCCTGACTTCCAAAAATTTTTCAAAATGCAAAAAGACGGCTCCATCACAGTGGAGGCCGCCTGTAAAGAGATGGGTATTAGCAGAAGTCAGTGGTATAATTTGAGCAGAAAAATAGACCGCCGCCCTCGGTCAAAAGGAAGCGGCGATCTGGATGAAAACACACCAGAGGCGTGTTGACAAGGATAATATAGCACACGCCTCCGAGGAAAGCAAGGAGGATTTTGGTGTTTAACGAAGCAAATAAAAAACAGGTTTTAGAAATGCAAGACCAGTTTTATTCTGACAGGGTTGGAAAGGTATATGGGGATTTTGAAGTTACCCGTGTTTGGTATGATTGGGATGCACATCGTCAGATGTGGGAGCTGACCTGCCAGAGGTGCGGAAAGAAGAAGATTACACACAACGGGAAAGATTATGCGAAGGGGAAAAATCACGGGATTTGCGGATGCGAAACGAGAGAAAGGATAGAGCTGGAAAAAGAAAATGCGAGGATTAAAAGGGAGAATGCACCAAGCAATCCGAAATGGATTGGAAAGAGAATTGGATGTTGGGAGATAATTGGATATAAATCGGGGTTTGGATGGAAAACGAGATGTATTTATTGTGGAGAGGAAAATTACCATGCGCCGAGGTTTTTGTTGAAAGAAAACCCTATGGTTTGTGTTTGCCAAACAAATCGAGGGAAGTTTGACATAGAAAAGTGGATTGGAGTTCGTAAAAACCATTTGGAAGTTGTTGGGAAACAAAAGAAAATGTTTGTGTGCCGTTGCGATTGCGGAAGAACTGTTTTCGTAAACCCTGTTAATTTTGAAAACGAAACAGTTAAAAGCTGTGGAAATCAAGATTGCCCCCATCACAGGTCGCTCGTAAGCACTCACGGGCTTTCAAAAGAAAGAATATACAAAATATGGGTTGGAATGAAAGATAGATGCTATAATCCAAAAAATAGTAACTGGAATTTGTATGGTGGGCGTGGAATTGATATATGTGATGAGTGGAGAAATGATGTTGTTGCATTTAGGGATTGGTCGCTTTTACATGGATATGCAGATGATTTGTCAATAGATAGAATTGACAATGACAAAGGGTATTCTCCTGATAATTGCAGATGGGCAGACGCAAAGACGCAGGCAAACAATAGGCATCCGTATTATACATTCTCGCAGAAAAAAGAGCGAAAAAGAAGATTGAACTGGACGATAAACGGAGAAACAAAATCAGCAGTTGAGTGGTGTGAACAATATGGATTGAGCCTACCGTTCGTCACCTACCGCATTAAGAAAATGGGCATGACGCCATACGAGGCGCTTACTACGCCAAAAGTGACATCTGGTAGGCCGAAGAAAGACTCCTAAAATCGTCGAAAAACAAAAAAGGGGGGTTCCATCATGGTAGACGAAACCGCGTTGCAGAACTACTTGTTGAAGTGTGAGTTGCAGTACAGGGCGGAGCACGCTGACGGGGTGGAGCGCGTTGGATGGCTGATGGAGTACACAAAGACTGTCAAGCAGACAGCGCGGTTTCTGCGGGACATTGGGTTTCGTGTGAAAGATATTGTGGACGATGTAGATTGTGCTGGAGACCGTCACGCTTGGGTGGTCACAACGTCTGGTGTAGTGGTGTATGCTGATGGGAGTGGACTGATAGGGAAACGCAACTGAATACCGCACCCCGCCACAGGGCGGGCGTAGACGGCCACTGGGTCACGAACCGGGAACGGGGAGTGGCCCTATTTTTGTTTTGGAGGTATTTTATGACGGTTAATGTGTTGGGGACGGAGTACACCGTAACAGTCAAGAAGTACGAGGAAGATGAAGCATTTGAGCGGTTGAGCATTGATGGGTACTGCGATGGACACATAAAGGAGATTGTCGTATGTGATATGTCCACATACAAGGACTGGGAGCACGAACCGAAAGAGACCATCGAGATTTCGCAAAAGCAAACACTTCGGCACGAGATAGTCCATGCGTTTTTTGACGAAAGCGGACTTGCGTCCAGCGCACTTGGAGTTGATGGGCCTTGGGCAAAAAACGAAGAAATGGTAGACTGGTTCGCCTTGCAGGGGCCGAAGATTTACAAGGCTTGGCAGGAAGTAGGTGCTATCTGATGGACATTCACACACTGGTAGACAAAGCGTTCCAGCGTGACCTGTCTGACCCGTCGGCGCTGAACGATGCTTTTGATAGTTTACGCCTATTGGAACCAGAGGATTTTACGCTGGCCCACGAGAAAAACAAAGAAATCCGCCGCCTGTCAGCCAAGTATGCTGCGGAGCGGACGGACATGAAGATGTTTGAACTGAACAAGCGGAGTTTGCTGTTTGATGCGCCGTATGATTTTCAGGCGTATTGTATGTACATTGAGTGGAACCGGGCAAACGATAAGAGGTTCTATTTGCCACGACGCAAGCAGCTTTTGCAAGTAGTGAAAGCGTTGCAGCGTCTTGCGGATGATGAGTTGGATTTGCTGGCAGTATCGATGCCGCCCGGAACGGGGAAATCCACACTGGCGATCTTCTTCCTGACATGGCTTGCGGGGCGCAATCCAGAAAAGCCTATTTTGGGCGGCTCACATTCTAATGCATTCCTGCGCGGCGTATACGATGAGTGCTTGCGGATTATGGATGCACAGGGAGATTATCTATGGCATGATGTGTTTCCGAAAGTACAGATCATCAAGACAAATGCGCAGGACATGATGATCGACCTGGGAGAAGACAAGCGAAAAGGGAAACGGTTTGCCACACTGGAATTTAGCTCCATTGGATCCGGTAATGCTGGTAAGGTCCGGGCAGAAAACTTGCTTTATTGTGATGACCTTGTGAGCGATATCCAGCAGGCAATGTCCAAAGACCGGCTCGATACGCTTTGGACGCAGTATAGCACGGACTTGCGGCAAAGAAAAATTGGAAATGCTAAGGAGCTACATATAGCGACACGCTGGTCGCTGGTAGACATCATCGGGCGGCTGGAAGCCCTGTATGACGGGAATGACAGGGCGGAGTTTATTGTCATGCCTGCGCTGGATGAAAACGACGAGAGCAATTTTGATTATGGTAATTCTGCTGGTTTTACGACGCAGTTTTATCATGAACAGCGTGACGCAATGGACGATGCAAGCTGGCGAGCTCTGTATATGAACCAACCCATTGAGCGCGAAGGTCAGCTCTACAATGAGGATGAACTGCGCCGGTATTTTGAACTGCCGGACAGAACACCAGACGCAATTTTGTTTGTCTGTGACACAAAGGACAAGGGAACTGACTACTGCGTGATGCCGATATGCTATCAGTATGGGAACGACTTCTACTGTGAAGACGTTGTATGCGACAATTCCAACCCGGAAATCGTAGAGGCGCGACTTGTGTCGAAATTGATCGAACACAAGGCGCAGATGGGGCAGTTTGAAAGCAACAGTGCTGGGGGAAAAGTTGCAGAAAAAGTGCAAAAAGAGGTCAAAGAGCGTGGGGGGATTGCAAAAATCACAACAAAATATACTACCTCAAATAAGGAAACAAGAATTATAGTCAATAGTCCGTTCATCAAGGATAGGGTCTTGTTTAAAGATAATTCTGTTATCAAGAAAGACAAAGAGTATCGCAGAATGTTGAATTTTCTTTGTGGGTATACAATGGCCGGAAAAAATAAGCACGACGATGTTCCTGATGCTTGGGCCATGTTTGCTGAATATGTACAGCAGCTCGAGGGGAGCAAAGTCGAGATATTTCGCCGCCCGTTTTGACCACTACATCTTGTGGTATTAATTAATTATATTATGATGTATAATATATTTGGATAGGAATAAATTCCTTCTTTTTCTTCCCCTTTCGGGCTGTGACCAACCACGGCCTGAGGGCCAACCCACTCCCCCGGCGGGTTATCTAGTGAGCGATATAAAACAGAAAGGAGAGCCTCTCTCGTATGTTTCCTGCCGGGGGACTCCCTTCACGTTACGCTGCTCCAGAGTTTCGCAATCGAAGCCGACATGCGGAGCAGATAACGATTGAGCGGTGGCGGAACAGGTAGACGCGAGTAAGGGCATAACGGTTAAGATGTGTCACAAATAAACAAGCTTGCCATGTGAGGTGCAAATCCTCACCCGCTCAATATATGCCGCAGCTCGATGCAGCCCCATGTAAAGAGGACCGGAGGGTCGCGCCCTCCATGCGGCGAAACTTTGCCCCTCTGCGGGCACTTGACAAATCGCTCCGAAGTACACGGAGCTGACGGTGGAAAGACACTATACTGGTGAATCTGGGCCGCGCGTCTTGCCAGTGAAATCACCAGCGACCTGCCGGGAGCCATGACCGGCTGACTCCAGGAAAGTATGGCAATCCTGAGAGTCCGAGCTGCGCTATCCCGCTGAAAACTGCCTGCATTAGTACGGGCGTGACAATTTAAGCGGGAAGCGCACAAAAAAGTTGTAAAATCCGCGGCCGAAAATAAGGGTATGTAAGGGAGAAAACCATTGAAATAGCATGGATTTATGGCCGCCGAAAAAATATTGAAATTAGCTCAAAAAGTTATATGCCGGGTGCAGAAGCAGAAGCGAAAGCGGCGGCTATAGACAACGCTGTGGACGTGTGGCGGCTCAATGCCGCCTCTCGGCTCCAATATGCTACCCCTCGTCGCATGAGGCGGGCGGTGGAACCAGATGTATGGCACCACAGGTTAAAAGCAGACGGGCCTTCCTTGTGCGCTGTGCGAAAGCGGCAGGGCGAAGAATAATTATTTTGGCTGACCCCGGTCTAGTAAAACAAACGGTTCCGACTGACGCCACCAGCGGAGGGGTTGAAATGTACCGTGATTATCAAGGCTGTTCCTGAACCAAAGTATGTGAGGCGTGGTGGAGAGGCAACGCCGACCAACACGAGGACGCAAGGCAAGACTTATAGTATGCCAAGTGGTAATGGGTGCGTCGAGGCGTTAAGTAACAAAAATGGGAACAGGTTGCGGATTGTAATACAGCCTTGATGGTTGTGATGTGATGCCGCATAGCGGATTACATACAGGCCCCCGGAAAGCCTGACCCAACCCGGAGCATACCGTCTTTGAGGGCGGTATATATACGGGTGTAGCTCAATGGAGAGCGCCGGATTCCAAATCCGGAGGTTGGGGGAACAGAGCCTTCCACCCGTGCCAGGGCGTAAGATCGCCTGAACTTTTCTCAACAAATTTTCCCCAGCGCCCACCTGCGGCAACAGGTGGGATATATGCCGCTTCCGTCCGCATGAGGGCGGCGGCGATACCAAAATAAATAAGGCGGTGTATGCTTGAAAGTCGAAATCAACGAAAAGGTAAAAGCCGCTATTGAGCAAGGATTAAACAAACACGGAAAGACAGAGGTCAATCTGAAGGTCGTAAATGGGAAAATAGAAGTAACCGTGCTTGAAAAAAAGAGAATCTTGTAAGCGCCGACGCACTGGCGTTGGAAGAGAGGACCACAGGGTCAACTACCGAGTAAATCTCGGCGGTTGACCCTTTTTCTTTTGCCTTGAGGTGGTGATACATTGCTGGAAAACACAAATCAGATCTCTTGCTGGCCGGATGATGGACTGCATGGCCGTCACGTCGCATACACAAACAAAAAGCAGATTACGCCTGAAAATGTAGCTGATGTTGTCGGCAAGGCAATGGTCATCCACATGAGAAATGCGGCGGAGGCTGAATATCTGTATGGGTATTACAGAGGAAGACAGGACATCCGCCTGAAAGAGAAAGTGGTCCGCCCGGAGATCAACAACAAAGTCATGGTCAATAGGGCGAATGAGATCGTAACATTCAAGACGGCATATCTGCTGGGGGAACCTGTCCAATATGTGTCTAATGGCGGGAGCGACACTGTTTCCGCCAAAGTAAACCGCCTGAATGAGTTCATGCGCTCTGAAAGCAAGGACACAAAGGATAAAGAAATTGCCGACTGGATGCACATTTGCGGCGTTGGTGTTCGGATGGTGGTCCCTGATGAGGAGGGCGAGGAAGACGGCTCCCCTGTCTGCATCTACACGCTGGACCCAAGGGACGCTTTTGTCATCTATTACAGCGGCGTTGGGCACAAGCCTCTTGCTGGTGTACTGCGGCAATGGGACGAGGATGGAAAGCCCTATCAGTGCGTGTACACCCGTGAATGGTACTTTGAGATTGTTGGCGGGGAAATCAAGAAGCAGGAAGCCAGAACAATTCCATACATTCCTATTATCGAGTATACAAACAATGATGCCCGCATGGGAGCGTTTGAGGTAGTCCTTCCGCTGCTGAACGCCATCAACACCGTGGAGAGCAATCGTGTTGACAGCATCCAGGATTTTGTTAATGCGTTTGATGTGTTCCAGAATTGCGATATTGATGATGGGCAATACAGCGAGCTTGCTTCTGGCGGGAAAGCCGTAAAAATCAAGGGACAAGCAGGAATGGAGGCGAAGGTCTATCGAATCGCCTCTGAACTGAACCAGACCAACACGCAGACGCTTGTGGACGACCTGTACGATACCGCCCTGACCATCTGTGGCATGCCGAACCGAAACGGCGGTAGTTCCACCAGCGACACCGGGACGGCGGTTATTTACCGTGATGGATTTGCGGAGGCGGAGAGCCGGGCAAAGGACACGGAAAAGACATTTATTCGTTCTGAACGGGAGTTCCTGCGGATCGTTCTCTACATTTGCCGGAATACTGCTGATCTGGATTTACAGTTGTCCGACATTAAGCCAGAGTTTACCAGAAAGAACCTGTCTAATGTGCAGTCTAAGGCCCAGGTGCTTGCCGAGATGCTGAACAACAGCAAGATTCATCCGAAACTGGCGTTTGAGTATTCTGGTATGTTCACGGACTCGGAGCAGGCTTATCGGATGTCCATGTCCTGGTACGAGGAACAGCAAGCCGCACTCACTCGTAGCTTGAGGGAGGAAGTAAATGCCAACAATGGAGGGCAAACGACAAGACAGACAGTAATTGAGGAGGACGTTCAAGAATGAAAAAATTGTTTATTTCCCAGCCCATGAAGGACAAGACAGACGATGAAATTCTGGTAGAGCGGAGCAATGCTATTCAGGCAGCAAAGGATTCTTTGAAAGACGAGATGGAAGTTATTGACAGTTTTTTTCAGGGCGCACCTGCGGACGCAAAACCTCTGTGGTATCTGGGAGAAAGTTTGAAACTGCTGTCTACTGCTGATGTGGCCTATTTTGCCCCCGGATGGGAAAAGGCTCGTGGGTGCAAGATTGAAAACACTTGTGCCAAGGAGTACGGGATTCCTACCATTGAGGCTTAATATATGCCGGAAGATTATTATGCGCTAACCGACAAGGCAATAGAACTGTTAAACAAGAAAGCGACGAAACGGTTTGAGGATGCCAAGGATGAAGCGGCGCGACACGGCTTTGACGAACTCAATGTGTTGGAAGTTACTCGCACGTTATATCAAGACCTCTCCCGTGATAACCAGGAAATCTTTCTTGAGCTGGCGCAAGAGCGGTATCAGGAGGCCGAACCGCACGGAGAGGAACCGCCTGACTTAGCGTGGCTACTGGCTTTACTGGCCGCTTACAACGCTGTCACAAAGGTCATTTACGACAATGATGTTGACCGTAAGAGGCAGTACACCGCCGAGGGCATCAATTCCAGCACGGCGAAAGTGACGGAGTTCCGGCGGGGGTTGCATTACTGGGCTGACTTGACGGCAACCTACAGCGATATTGTGACGGATGAATCCACGCTGAAAGCCTACCGTGACGCCGGTGTGAAAAAGGTGCGATGGATTACTGCCGGTGACGAAAAGGTGTGCGAAACTTGCCGGGAGAGAAATGGGAAGATTTATTCCATCAACGCGATACCGCCTAAGCACAGGAGATGCAGATGTGTTTTTGAGCCTGTGAGATAAGGAGAATTTATGTTCTGTAAGCATTTAGATAAGCCACTTGAGTTTGTAAGAAACATTACAGGAGATGAAATAAATCTTGCTGGAGGGAAGCGAAGCGTTTGGCGTTGCCCTGACTGCGGTAAAGAAATTTTGCGTTCTGTTCCGTTTGTGCAAGGAGAAGTTTCTGACGGGTTTCATACATTCAATGAGTTATATCATCATCGAGCCATCTTATTCAGTGTAATTTGCAATTCTCGGCCAAATATTGCATGGAAAGCAAGAAAACACCACGACGGAACCATGTATAAAGGGATGTTTATCGTCGGAATTGATACGCCGGACGGTCAGGCAACTTATCACTATGATGTTGTTCCTTATTGGGATTTGTTCCATGTAAAAGAGTTGGAATTTGCGCCTGAATGGGATGGTCATACACCCGATGAAGCAATTAGGAGAATTGGCTTACTGGGAAAGTAATTTAAGCGGCCCAGCCGCTTGAATATCGTCGGAGATGACGTTAAAGCGCAAGCTCACGGAGATGTGAGGATAAAAAAGCGCACACATGGGTGCAGAGACGCACTACTTAACAAAAACGCAAAGGAGAATTGAATATGCCTACCATTAGCACCGAAGGTATTGAAGGGTTCGAGAGCATGACCGCCGAGCAGAAGGTTGAAGCCCTTCTGAAAGTGGAAGTTCCTGAGAGGGTTGACCTGTCCGGTTACATTCAGAAGTCGCAGTTTGACAAGGTGAGTTCTGAGTTAGCCGAGGCAAAGAAGACCATAAAATCCAAAATGACCGAGGACGAAGCGGCTAAGGCACAGGCCGACGCTGATCGCAAGGCGCTGGAGGACAAGTACACCGAGCTTCTGAGGAAGTCCACCATTGCAGAGCATACAGCGCGGTTTATTGCGATGCCGGGATATGACGAAAAGCTGGCTCGTGAGACCGCAGAGGCTCTTTTTGATGGGAATATGGACAAAGTGTTCGAGAACCAGCAGAAAGCAAATGCTGCCTATGAAAAGAAACTCCGGGCAGAGATGGTCAAGCAGGACCCGAAGCCGGACGGCGCTGGTGGAGATGACCAGAAGAAAGACAACGCTGTTGAGTTTGCTCGCAACCTGGGCAAGCAGAGAGCGGATGCCCTCAAGAGCGCGAACGAGGGCCTGAAAAACTATTTTTAAGAAGGAGAGATAACGGATGATTTTTTCCAAGACTTCTGTCAGTGGAACCGTTGAGATTCTGGCCGCTGACGAGTTCACCGCGATTCCTATCACGGTGGACGAGACTTCCGCCGTCAAGGCTGGCACACCCATGACTTCTGCTGGAAAGAAGATTTCCGCGACCAGCTTTGCTACTGCTGCGGGGATGCTGCTGTACGATGTTGACCCCACCGTGAATCCCAATGGTGCTCTGCTGGTTCAGGGCGTTGTGGACAAGAAGAAGGCGCAGGCGCACTCCGGTGTGACCCTTGACACCACCTTTGCCGTCCCCGGCATCATCCTGCGGGACAACATCGGCGTGAACGAGTAAGGAGGGATACATAGATGGACCTGAGAGAAATTTTTACTCCCGCTGCTGTTGCGGCTAACTGGACGGAGGTTGCCTCCAACCAGATTCCTTACCTGGGCGCTACTCTGTTCCCTGCCCGCAAAAAGGCTGGTCTTGACCTGTCTTGGATCAAGGGCAGCCGTGGCCTGCCTGTTTCCCTGATGCCTTCCGCTTTTGACGCTAAGGCTACCTTCCGTGATCGGATTGGCTTTGACAAGCTGGAGACTGAGATGGCCTTCTTCCGTGAGGGTTTCAAGATCAAGGAGCGTGACCGCCAGGAAATGCTGCGTGTGCAGGAGTCTACTGACCCCTATGCCGCCGAGGTCATTGCCCGCATCTTCGATGATGCCCGCGACCTGATTGACGGTGCCAATGTGGTGCCCGAGCGAATGATCATGCAGCTTCTCTTCCCCGAGGGTGGCGATTGTGGCATCACCATTACTGCTAATGGTGTGGACTACACCTATGACTATGATCCGGGCGATGTGTGGAAGACCAACAACTACACTGCACTGACTACTACCTCTCTGTGGACTGCTCCCACCACTGCTGACCCGTTCGCGGCGTTCAAGACCGTCAAAGATGCGGTTCGGTCTAAAACTGGTGATGAACTGACCATTGCCATTATGAACACCTATACCTTCAATCTGATGGCTGCTACGGATGCCGTGAAGAAACGCTACCTGACCACCAACGGCCTGTCCCTGGGCTATCTGACCGATGCCGAGGTAAAGGCTATTGTGGAGGCCACCTCTGGCCTGCGTATTGCCATTTATGACAAGCAGTACAAGGATGAGAGCGGTACTGCCCACAGCTTTGTGCCGGACGGCTATGTGTGCCTGATCCCCGCTGGGAACCTGGGTAATATTTGGTACGGCACTACTCCCGAGGAGGCTGATCTCCAGGGTTCCGATAGCGCTGAGGTGTCTATCGTAAACACCGGCGTGGCGATCACCCGGACCATCCAGGACCACCCGGTGAATATCAACACCTTCGCCTCTGAGATCGTCCTGCCCTCTTTTGAGCGCATGGATTCTGTGGGTGTTCTGAAAGTAGTGGGGGAATGATCGGGTCTGACACCCTAACGCTTTTCCCCGCGAGTCAGACCCTATTGGGGAAACAGGTTTCCGACATGGTTGGGGACAACCTTATTGTGCTGGATGATGGTTCGGTGCAGGGGAACTTCCATTATGTCACCGGGTATACAGAGTTTAGTAGCGTCACGGAGGAACAGAGTGGGTATTACTTCCCGTTCCACCTGACCAAGACCGGGACCAATATGACCTTCAAGAAAAACGGAGAGACCACAAAAGAGGGGATTGCGTTTGACCCGGACATTGTGTTCCGTGTTTCCAGAGGCGATACATTTGAGGTCATCGTTGACGAGGAGAGTGTTGTAACATTCAACTTCGCCGGGGCTGTTTTTGAGTAATAGGAGGAGGCGGACATGAGATTTATCCCAAAGTACCGTGTGGGATATAACGGTAAGTTCTATGAGGCTGGCACTGAAATTCAGATTGCCTCAAAGGACATCGGAGAAATGAAGAAGCACGGGACTGTTTTGGAAGATCCTGTTTCGCCTCCTTCTGCTCCAAAGAGAGCCGGGAGGCCGAGGAGGGCTGAGAATGGACAATCTGGCGAGGCTGAAATTAAGGACCGGCGAAGCTGACGAGGCTATCCTTGAGGACTGCCTGGAGAGCGCAAAAGCAGCCATACTTGCGCGTCGTTATCCATACGGTGAGTGGCCAGACGAACTGGAAAGCCGGTATCTGGACTTGCAGTTTCGGTGTGCTATGGACATCTATGCGAAAATCGGCGCAGAAGGGCAAAACGCCCACACAGAAAACTCTATTAGTCGGACATGGGAGTCCTCTTGGATTTCTGAATCGCTTTTGCAGGAAGTGACGCCGATTGCGAAGGTGGTGAATTGATGAGATCCCTTTTGCGAAATCAGCAGCCCGTATTCTTCAAACTCCTGCAAGGGCAAGAAGAAATCTTGGATGAATTCAATAATCCGACCGGATCGTACATCCCAGTTTACAGCGAACTGAAATCCGCTATGCTGTGCGTCTCCCCGAACAAGGGCAGCTCCGAGGTTGAGCAGTTTGGGTCTCTGGAAGATTACGACCAGACGGCAACCACCGCCGATACCACATGCGAGATTGATGAAGACTCTGTACTTTGGGTGGATGGCGCTGACACAGATGGACCATATACGCACATTGTCAAGAAAAAAGCCATTTGGAAGAACAGTGTCCAGTACGCCATCAAACAGGTCACAGTTTCGGAGTATGAAGCCGAGCAGAAGTTATTTGCGGAGGCGAAACAGTATGCCAACCATCAAACTGAAACTGAATGACCAGTCCATCAATCAGGCGTTGAAGGAACTGAAAGCATATCAGAAGAAGGTTGACGCCGCCGGTGAAAATTTGACCCATTCGTTGACGGAACAGGGTGTATCTCTGGCACAGCTCAATGCCTCCTATATGTCCATCTATGACACTGGAGAACTGGTCAATGGCATCGAAAGCCAGTATAAGGGCGACAAGGGCTATGTGGTATCTACTGCTCCGCATAGTGCATTTTGTGAGTTTGGCACTGGCATACGAGGTGCCCAAAGTCCTCACCCGGAACCCGGCCTCGCTGGATGGCGCTACGATGTGAACGAGCACGGCGAGGAGGGCTGGTGGTACTTAGGAGATGACGGAGAGTGGCACTGGACCGCTGGTATGCCGTCGAGACCGTATATGTATGACACTGCCAGGATGCTCCGAAACATGGTAGTTCCGATGGCTAAGGAGGTGTTGAAGTGATCGACATTGAAAGCCAAGTCTTTTCCTCCGTTGCCAATGTTCTCCGTGTTGAATATCCAGGAATTTTTGTATCAGGCGAATTTACAGACCTCCCCGCAAAATTCCCTGCTGTGACCATTGTAGAGTCTGATAACTCCATCGTTCAGAGGATGCGGACGACAAATATTGAGAATGCTGTGAACGTGATGTATGAAGTCAATGTTTATAGCAACAAGGTTGGATACAAGAAAGCAGAAGCTAAAGAAATCCTCGCAACCATCGACGAAGAGTTTTCTAGGCTTGGGTTTGCCCGGACAATGTGCAATCCAGTAGCAAACCTACAAGATGCAACAATCTATCGAATAGTGGCCCGCTATGAGGCTGCTGTCGATAAAACCCTATGGATTTATAGACAAGGCTGAATAACAAGCTGCCATTCACTGGAATGGTAAGACGGCCACAGGGTCAGGGGTGATACTCCGGCCTGTGGCCTTTTCACTCCTGACTCAAATTTTTATAAGGAGTGATTTTTTATGGCTTCTCCCAGACTTTCCACTGCTGGCATGACATTGCAGTATGCCACAGAGACTACTCCCGGCACTCGCCCCACTACGGGATACGTTAAAATCCCAGAGGTCAAGTCCATGCCCAGCTTCAACCCCTCCCCCAACACCATTGACAGCACCACTCTGGAGGAGACCGAGTACATGACCTATGTTCAGGGCCTGAAGGACCTTGGCGGCGCTCTGGAGTATGGCGCTAACCTGACTGAAGATCTGATCGAGGCGTGGGACACGCTCATGGAAGCGTATGATACGGCGATTGAAGGCGGGAAACAGGTGTGGTTCGCCGTGGTTCATCCGAAACTGACCAATGCGACCTACTTTGTGGGTACTCCAGCCCCGCTGGGCCTGAATGAGGTAGAGGTTGACGCCATGCTGGAGACCACCCTGTACATCACCCCCAATAGCGCCCCCGAGATGGCAGCTGCGCCCACGGTGTAAGGAGGAAAGAACATGAGCGAGAAAGTGACCAATATTACGGATTATGTGAAGCCCGTTCGGCTGACTGACAATGAGACCGGCCAGGTATATGAGCTGGATTTTAGCCGAGAGAGCATCGTGTTTGCTGAACGGAATAAGTTTAGCCTGGAAGAAGCGATTGAATACCCCGTAACGGGCATGAGCGATCTGTTCTACTACTCTTTCAGAAAGAACCACCGGAACGTTGCCCGCGAAAAGACGGACAAGATGATTGCCCGTTGGGGCGGTGTTCCTGAAAGACTGGTTAAGCGTCTCATTCAGCTTTACCAGCAGGCGCAGGCCTCTAATGCCATTCAGGTTGACGAGGAAGCCGAAAAAAACGCCGGTCTGACCCTGGAGCTGTAACGCGCCAGCGGTCATGTGAGGAAATCTTTCTTGCTGACTGTCCGTACTATCTCTCCATTGGAATGACATGGGACCAGTATTGGTACGGGGATGTGCGGATGGCAGCAATTTATAGGGAGGCTGATAGACGTCGCATGGAGAGGGTAAACGCAGAGGCCCACTTGATGGGTTTGTATGTGTATGAGGCTCTATGCGACGTTTCTCCCGTTTTACACGCCTTTGCAAAGAAAGGCACAAAGCCGAAACCGTTCAGGACAGAGCCTTATCCGATGAACGGAGAAAAAGAGGACAAGTCCGAACAACAAGAAGAAGCTGAACGCCTGCGCGCCGAAATCTACATGAAACAGATGATGCGGGCCGGAAAGAATTGGGGAAAGCGAGGTGGCACAGATGGCGGTTGATATTGATAGCCTGCAAATCGAAATTGAGGCAACGTCCAGTGATGCGTCTGAAAAAATCAATCAGCTTGCCACTGCACTTACCAATTTAAAAGCCGCCGCAAAGGGAGGGGCTGGCCTAACTACCACAACCAAACAGCTTCAAGCCCTTTCTAATGCGGCAAAGCTGATTAACCAAACAAATCTTGACTCTGCAAAATTGCAAAAGTTTGCACAGGCGATGAACAGTCTGGCATCTATCCCAAAAGCAAGTGGCCTAAGTTCTACAATCAATGCTTTACGGAAACTTCCGGAAATTAGCGAATCGTTAGAAAAAGCAGACCTTGGAAAGTTTGCAACGCAAATGCAGCAAGTGGCAAACGCAATAAGGCCGCTAGCGACAGAAATGCAGAAGGTATCTAATGGATTTTCAGCATTTCCGATCAGAATTCAGAGGCTTATTCAGAGCAACGCAAGTCTGACGGCATCAAATAGCAGAGCGGCAAGAAGTTTTGGCGTTCTTGGAACTGGTATCAGTTCTGCGGTAGCTAAATTTAGTATCTATTATTTAGCATTTAAGCGACTTGCCGATGTTATTTCCGGCTGGATAAAGTCGGCTAATGACTACGTTGAGACAGTCAATTTGTTTCAGGTCTCCATGGGTGAGTTTTATGACGAAGCCTATAACTATGCCATGCTGGTCAATGACCGACTTGGCATCGACCCCGAAGAGTGGATGCGTGCGCAAGGCGTGTTCATGTCTATGGCAAACGGTTTTGGGTTAGCACGGCAACAAGCTTATGACCTAAGCGAGGGCTTGACAGAACTGGCCTATGACCTGAGTTCTCTGTATAACGAGGACACAGAACAGTCGGTCTTACGTTTGCAGTCTGCCCTTGCTGGCGAAATTGAGCCTATCCGTCGCTTAGGTATTTCGATTAGTCAGGCCACCTTACAGGAATATGCGCTTGCTCATGGCATTGATGAAAGCGTTATGTCTATGACAGAACAGGAAAAGGCATTACTGCGGAGTCTGGTTCTGATAGAGGGGGCCTCCCGGATCGGGGCTATTGGAGATTTCGCAAAAACCTTGGAATCCCCCGCAAATGCTATGAGAGTGCTGCGCCAGCAAATTACTCAGCTTGGTCGAGCGATTGGCACGGTGTTTGTTCCTATCCTCATTCAGGTAATCCCATGGGTTCAAGCATTTGTTGAAATATTGACGGAGGCAATTCAGCGGTTTGCTGTTCTGGTCGGATTTGAAATGCCGGAATGGGAAACCAATGATTGGGGAGAAGATATCAAAGAAAATGCTGACTCCGCTGCCGATTCCGTTGGCGATACAACTGACGAATTAAAAAAGCTAAAGCAGCAGCTTTTAGGAATCGATGAACTAAATATCATTGGTGCATCCAACGAAATCAAATTGGATACTGGAGAAGTCGGAAAATGGACCGACGATCTTGAAATCCCGGATATTTGGGATAAAACCGCACTTGATGCGTTAAAAAAGCAAGTGGACGAAATCAAACCTGTTTTGAAAGACTTGCTTGACAACTATATCATTCCCATCGGTTCTGCACTGCTTGCGTGGAGAATTGCAAGGACGTTGTTTACAGATATCGGCCGCCTCAAGGCTTTGCTAGGCGGGTTGATGTTCACGGTAGGTATTTCTTTGCTAATTGACAGTGTAAAAGACATTCTTTTTGGGGATGGGCTAACATGGGAAAACATCCTAAAAGGCGCAGCTGGAGGAGCACTTGCTGGGGCTGGACTTGGCCTGCTTTTGGCTAAGAAACTTGGCCTCACTTGGGCTGGCGGAATGCTGCTTGGAGCTGTTGTCGGTCTTGGACTTTCCTTGATGGTCATGTCCATTGCCTCTCAAATCAAAGACGGACTGAACTTTGGGAATGTCCTTTTAGGTGCTATTGGCGGTGCATTGGCTGGAGGGGCGCTTGGCGGATACTTTGCATTCAGAAAAAATCTAAATCCTGCGCAAGGGGTTCTTGGTGGCATAATTGCAGGAATTGGCGTGTCTCTCTTGATTTCGTCTATCACGTCGATTCTTCAAGATGGGCTTAATATTGGAAATGGGATCATGGGCCTCATTGGCGGAGCTTTGGCTGGATTTGGCATCGGCGCAGTCATTGCTGGAGGAGCTGGAGCCGCTTTCGGTCTAGTAATCGGGGTTGGATTATCTCTTGTGATTATGGGAATTACTGCACAAATTAAAGAGGGCGCCGCAACTCTTTCTGGTGGACTGATGACAATACTCGGGTCTGTATTAACTGGTGCGGGAATCGGCTCCGTTGTTCCTGTTATTGGTACTGCTGCTGGTGCCGTTATCGGACTTGGTGTTGGCATTGTTCTCGAAATTGTTGGTGTAGAAGCGGCAGCAAATGCGGCGTATGCGGCGTCAGAAGATTTTGCAATCATGGCGGACATTCTTGACCGTTGCACAGAAGCGTCTGAACGCACAGACCAAGCGTTTACCAATATGAAAAATCGTTTAGAAGATTTTGATTCGTCTATTGCTGATTTCCAAGTTGCCAGACAGCTTGCAGATGAAATTTATGCAATTAATGAAAATACAGATGCGTCTGCTTATGCACTAGAGCAAATGGCGGTAAAAGTTCAAGTTCTGAACGATTTGAACATTGATGGGCTACATTTGGAAATTGATGAAACAACACAACGAGTTAAAGAAAGTAAAGCCGCTGTTGACGAGCTGATTGATTCTTTGGAGCGAGAGGCCAAAATGGAAGCCTTGCGAGAAATGCTTGTTGAGAGTTATAAAGAGCAATATCAGGCAATGCGTGATATGCAACAGGCGGCAAAGGATTATGATGCGGCCGCAGAAGCATTAAATAACACACAAAAAGAACTCAACGAAACAGACATTTTCAGTTGGGGGAAAGCCAGAGAACTTGTCGCTGCAAGAGAGAAAGAAACCGAAGCGGCAAAAGCCGCACAGGAAACATACATGCAATCGGTTCAGCTATACAGTGATCTTCAAAGTGAAACTCAAGGTCTTACAGATTCTATTATTGGGTTAAAGCAAGAAGAATCTGGAGTTGGAGACGCCGGTATTGATGGAATGGAAGATTTGAAAACGGAAATCAATCATTTTAGCCAATCTATTGATATGAGTCAGTTTGAAAATCTAGGAAAGCAAATGGCAGATAACATGTATAAGGGATTTACCAGTTCTGACCTGCTGCAAGATGCCATCAAAAATCTCGGGAATGGCGCATCGTATAGTTCGGAAAATTCTTCCTCCCGTTCGGCCAACAGCTATTCTGTTCAGGATATCACTGCATACGCCTCCGGCGGATTCCCCGAGCATGGGCAAATGTTCATTGCCCGTGAGGATGGGCCTGAGCTAGTTGGTCAAATAGGCAACCGAGCAGCGGTGGCGAACAATGACCAAATTGTTGACGGTATCGCTTCTGCTAATACCGGAGTCATCAATGCGGTCATGGCAATCGGTGCAATGATTACTAAGGCAGTCAACGATAAAGATACAACAGTTTCTCTGGATGGCCGTCAGGTGTCGAGGAGCCTGTACAAATACAACCAACAGACGCAGCGAGAAAAGGGCTCTCCCATTACATGAAAGGCAGGATAAAACGTGACATTGACTGTAAACGGAACGGATTTGACGCCTTATATTGCGTTCGGCGGCGTACAGTGGCAAAGGGCTGATGTAGATGGCCCAAATGCCACACGCTCAATCGATGATGCGTTTCTTACGAGAGATCGGATAGCCATAAAATATCGATTGGATATTACTTGCCGCCCATTGACGCTAGAAGAAGCAAGCCTCGTTCTCTCCTCTATTCTGCCCGAGTATGTCACAGTTACATATACAGACCCTATGGAGGGCGGAGATGTAACAAAGCAAATGTATTCAAACAACATCCCCGCCCAATTCCTAATCAAGACCAGAAATGGGAAAGAGTTATGGGGTGGAATCACATTCCCTCTGATTGAAAGGTAAAGAAATGGCAGTTAATCGAATTCTCGTCGGTGATATAGAAATAACGGGGATTTATAATCTGACGTCCGGAAACGTCAATTTAACTACTTCTCTTTTAAACGATGTCCTAGAAATGGACACGCTTGATTGTGACTTTAATAGTCAACTGGATAGTTCCACAATCTTGGCTACCATTGGGGAAAAGGTGGTTTACTACCATGGAGATCAGCAAAGACAAACCCTCTATGTAGATAGTATCAAACGAACTGGGCCTAGTTCCTATCATCTGTATGCGATATCAGCGGTATCCAAGCTAGACACTATGCTCCATCCCGGCGGAATTTACACCGGACAGACCGCAGAATCAATCATAAAGAATATTTGCGGTGAAATCCCCGTTATTGTAAAAAGCAATCTAAAGAATGTTAAGGTGTATGGATGGCTCCCCTATTGTAGCCCACCGAACAGCTCCGCACGAGACAATCTCAATCAAGTCCTGTTTGCTATTGGCGCTTGTCTTACTACCGATTTGAATGGTGTTTTGCGAGTGGAGACGTTTTGGGATGGAACCACATCGACAATAGATACGAAAAAGACGGACATGGCTGGCTCAGTTACAGATAATCAAAAAATTAGCGCGATCTCTGTTATTGAACATCAGTTTGCAGAAGGACAAGAAAGCCAGGAGTTGTTTAATGGCACAGCTCAGAACGGCGATCTAATCATTTTCAATGAGCCGATGCACACCCTGTCTGCTTCCGGATTTTCCGTTTTGGAAAGCGGAGCAAACTACGCAAAAATCTCTGCCGGTACAGGGACGCTTACGGGGCTGAAATATATCCACAACAAGCGAAAAATTGCAAAGGTAATCAATGAAAATGTACCTGAAAATGAAAAAGGCAAAGAAAATGCAACCCTTGTTTCTTTGGTGAATTCAGTTGCAGTTGCTGAACGGTTAGCGAGCTTCTATGCATGTAATAAAACACTTCAAGCTTCGTTTCTGACCGAAAAGGAAAAACCCGGACAAGTTGTAAAGGTCATGGACCCATACGATCACGAAATCGTTTCTGCTTGTATTGAGTCAATGGATGTAAACATGTCCTCAACGCTGAAAGCGAATGCCGAAATGCGAATTGGATTTATTCCGTCGCAAGTTGATGATTTCAAAACATTTGATGAACGCATCGTGCTCACCGGTTCGGGAACTTACCAAATCCCGGCTGGGACTACTTTGGTCCGTTATGTTTTGATCAGCGGGGCCCAGGGCGGACATTGCGGGCAAAAAGGCGGGGATGTCGGTACATCACCGTCCGTATCCTGGACCAATCCTCCACCATTTGAGAACCAGTTACGCGGCTGCGGACTTGCAAATGGCGGCGCGGGCGGAGAAGGTGGCGCACCGGGCGCGGGGGCCAGAATCCTTGAAGGGGCTCTGGATATCTCCGGGATAGACTCTATTGTATACAGCTGCGGCGTTGGTGGCCTGGGAGCCGCCTATAACCCGGATGATTCGGAGGGCGCTCTTGGAAGCGACACAACACTTGGTTCTGCAACTACGGCTGGGGCACAAGCCTCAGAGGCCGGATACACAGATCCCATCACCGGGGAAAAATACGGAGGAATCGGTGACCAGGGAATCCCCGGAGGCAAAGGCGCAGGAAAGGCGGCCACAGTCACAACCATCAACAGTGATACTGTCCAGCTCTTTGACCCAGCTGAAAACGTTACCGATGAGGACGGAAATATCTGGAACGGAGGCTTGACCGAAACTGACCCGGATGATCCAGAACGTGTCGCTATGAAGACGCGAGAGAATGACGGCGCCTACATTTGGTATAGCCGAGGTTTAGGTGCAGGTGCAGCTGCCGGTAAAAATGGTAATGGCCCCGGACCCGATGCATCGGTGTCTGTACGATCTTCATCAATTAAGGCTACTGCTGCATCTGGTGTAAATGGCGCGACACCAACCTTGACGCCCAAAAAGCCTGCCCAGTATGGTAAAGGCGGTCGCGGCGGTTATGGCGGCGGCGGTGCCAGCTCAGGAGGGCTTGCCGTCGGCTCCACGGATTCCTCGGATTACACGGTATCAATCACCGCTGGAACCGGGGGAATAGGCGGTAATGGCGGTTCTGGGGGCCCTGGCGGAGATGGCTGTATCATCCTGTACATCAGCCGACGCGTTCCACAGGAACGCGGGCCGCTGGTGACTTCGGATACGAAGTGGTTTTTGGACAAGTATGGCCGAAGATTTATCACCTGAGGAGGCTACCAAATGGCAATAACAATTGAAGAACTTACTGCAAAAGTTGCTGAACTCGAACAGCAGATAGCAGCAATCACGGCACCGCCTACCGAGTATTACACCAGTGCTTACAGTGGAGAAGAAATTGATGCGGCTGTCAAAAAAGTATCTGAAGGATTGGCGGGCGGTGTGTCCTCCTTCAACGGCCGGACCGGTGCGGTGATGCCCCAGGCCGGGGACTACAATGCCACACAGATACCGGTGAGCGGGGAGCCGGAGGCGGGCTCCGTCGCGGCGGCTTTGTCCAATAAGGCACCCGCGGGGTTTGGCTTTGGGGATGCGGTGCAGAGCATTGAGACCACCAGTGCGGAGGAGTCTTATGAGACATTTTGCGCCAAGGTAGACGCCGTGCTGGACGGGATGCCGGACAGAACCGCAAAATTGGTGCTGGCCTATCCTCCGGCGGTGTACGGCAAAGCGAGTACTACGATATCGCTCTTATATAAGGGTGAAGCCAACTATGCAGTGCTATCCAATATCGGCAGTGCAGACACGGCGCTGTGCGGATGGCGGATGATACGATTAAAAAAATCATCGTCAGAGCCGTCTGCTTGGCAGCCGTTTGAGTGGGAGCATCCCCCCATGCAGTTGGGCGTCGAGTACCGCACCGTGGAGCGATACGACGGAAAGCCTGTGTATGCCAAAGCAATCAATTTCGGCCAGGCTCCAAATGCCACATACAAAGAAGTCTCTCATGGGATAGAAGATTTCAGCCAGCTCGTCTCATACACAGGGATGATGGGAAGCGCCAATCTGATCGAAGCCCCTGCGCTTGACAATATTCTGATCAATGCCTCAATTATCCGGATCACGACAAATACGGATGCGTCCGCAAGCTATGTATATCTGGTTTTGCGTTACACAAAAACAACCGATTGAGGAGGAGCGCATGAAGATCCTGAAATATAAACTGGCCACGGAGATCAACCACGGCACCCCGGAAGAGCCGGATATTGAGACGGTGCTCTCCAATGTCTCTATACCTTACACAGAGGCGAATTACGCCATCGCCCAGGCAGAGGCGTATCAAGGGCAGATCACCGTGGAGGACGATGGACAGCCGGAGCCGGGACCGGGAGCCGAGGACATTACTCTTGATATGCTGGCAGACCATGAGGAACGCCTGTGTATGTTGGAACTCACCACAACCACTGTATGACAGGAAAGGAGCAGGACCATGACAACTGTATACAATCTTTGCAAACTGCTGATTGACCGTGGGCGGGCTGACGGCCTCCAGGAAAAAATGGACGTGTACCTCGCCGCCGACAGGCTGACCCCGGAGGAATACAGCACCCTCAGTAAAATGTTGACTGCGGAGGCGGCAGAGTAAGGAGGTCCAAATGGACGAGAAGTGCATCCTGGACCCGCAGAGGGATTGCCCAGGGCTTGCCAAAGCGAACATGCTGGAAAAGCAGATGTCGGAATGGCGGGAGGCATCCCGCAGCACCCACAAAGAACTCTTTGACCGGATGCGGGAACTGGAAAAGGCGGAGGCCGCCCGGAATGAGCAGTATGACAATATCATGGAGAAGCTGGACCGGCTGATCGCATGGCAGGAGGCCGAGCAGGCCAAGCCGAAAAAGCGGTGGGAGACCATCGTGGACAAGTCCGTGTGGGCGGTGCTTGCGGCTGTGATTGCGTTTATTTTGGCCCGAATTGGGCTGTAATGTGAAAGGAGTACATACTTATGAAAACCATCGAAGAGATCATCCTGGACTACACCAAGGGCGAGAAGGACCTGACGGAGACCAACGAGGCCCTGAAGGAGGCGGGCAGCAACCTGTCCCTGAACCCCGACCGGAACAAGCTGACGGAGGAAGAGAAGCGCAGCACCACCGTGGGCTATTACCCAGACCAGGCCACCGGCTACGGCCTGATGGATCACGGCGTGGGCTGCATGGAGAAGGTCCATGTGGTGAACGGCAAAACTGTGGACGTGAATATGGGCGCTGAGACCGCCTATGTGTACATCGCTGGAAAGAAGTACGAGCTGAAGGGTGACACCCTGGTGGAGCCGGAGGGCTGATATGGAGACACTGCAAAAGCGCCTGGCAAACCTTCTGACGGTGAAATCCATCGTCACCATCGTTTTGACGGCGGTGTTTGCCTACCTGACCTGCACCGGCGGCGTGACAGCAGATCAGTTCTTGACAGTGTTCACTGTGGTAATCGCCTTCTACTTCGGTACACAGGCGGAGAAGCGGACGCAGCAGCGTGGTGATACCCAGTGAGCTACATCCTGAAAGAGCAGTTGGCGGCATCCGGGAACTATGGCGGTTCCCGGAACGCCAGCCAAATCCGTTACCTTGTGTACCATTACACCGGTAACGATGGAGACAAAGCGGCCAACAACGCCGCTTATTTCCAGAATAACATCGTCAAAGCATCTGCCCACTATTTTGTGGACGACACGACGGTTTATCTGTCCGTTCCAGAGCTGAAGGTGGCCTGGGCGGTGGGCGGCAGCAAGTACGCTAACGCCGACAAGACTGGCGGCGGAACCATGTACGGCGTCATCAACAACACCAACTCTATCTCCATCGAGATGTGCGACACCATCCGCAACGGCGTCTACCAGGCCAGCGAGGCCACACTTGCCAACGCCGCCGCTCTGGGCCGTGCGCTGATGAAGAAGTACGGTATCCCCATTGAGAACGTGTACCGACACTTTGACGTGACCGGGAAACACTGCCCGTCGTACCTGGTGAACGCCCAGAAGTGGGCGGAGTTCAAGGAGAGATTGACCATGGACATTGAAGCATTAACCGATGAAGAACTTGTCCGTCTGGCGGAGCGTATGAACGCGGCACTGGCAAAGCGGGCCGTGAGCGACACGCTGGCGTCAGAGCTGGCGGAGGCAAAAGCCCTGGGCATCACTGACGGAAGCAACCCCAACGCATTTTGTACACGGGCGCAGGCGGCGGTTATGGTTAAAAGGTCAATGTAACACTTGGCAAAACATAATCATTATGATAGAATAAGCCCCGAAAGGACGTGATTTGCGTGAGCGAAGAGAAAACTCCGCTGGCCTCTGAAATGTATGAGGATCTGAAAAAGGCCACAAAGTTCCGGGAGAAGCTGATTTATATTCTTCTTGGCGTAATCGCTGTCCTGGTGGTTGCGCTGGCCGGTACGAATATCTATCACATTTACCAGTGGAGCCAGTTTGACACCATCGTTGTTGATAGCGGCGAAGGTTCCGGTAACGCCAATTACGTCCAGGGCGATAACACCGGAGGTATTTATAATGGCGAGGGTGGTAGTGCATCGCCGGAGATCGGGCTCGAAGGGAGCCAGAGTCAAAACGGTTAAGCGCAAGCGGAAACGGAAGTGACCATGAACATCCGGAACGAATTTACGGAGCCGGAATGTGAGTGGTTCCGCAATGTTTGCAATTTCACCCCGGACGAACGAAAGGTGTTTGACCTCCGTGTGAAAGATCATTCTATTATTGAGATTGCGATGGATCTCGATATGTCAGAGTCAACCGTGAATCGCAGAATCCGGGGAATCAAGAGAAAAATCCATAAAGTATTGTGACAGAAATGTGACAGAAAATCGAGGGTTAACTGAAAGGTTAGCCCTCTTTTTTTATGAGAAAATTGAATCAAAGGAGGGACAGATACGCGGTTCACGTCGCCGCGCGCATTCAATATGCGGACATCTGGCCCTCCCTTTATTTTGATATAAGGACGTGTTGATCTTGATTTTAAATGGTTCAGAACTGGTAAAACGACTGATTGACTGTGGATACACTGAATCCAGCGCAACAGATATTTGCCAAAAATACGCGGCTGACGGAGATTTTTCCGGGCTTCTCAAATTTGTCAAATTCGTGGAGATGTTGATGGATGACCGGAAACAGTACGTTTGAATACCACAACGAAAACCGAGAGGGAAAGAATGTGGGTGACTGCACCGTCAGGGCGATTTCTGTGGCCCTAGATCAAGACTGGGACACTACGTACTGGGGACTTTGCATGGAGGGTTATCTCGCTGCTGATATGCCCTCTGGCAACAACGTGTGGGGCAAGTATTTGACTCGTAATGGGTGGAGGAGATATCTGCCCGAATACGACGATATGACCGTGCAGGAGTTCGCCTATGCCCATCCATACGGTACATATCTTCTGGCTTTAGATTCCCACGTTGTCTGCGTTCTAGACGGGGCCATTGTGGACACATGGAACAGCGGAAACAAGATCGTACTTTATTACTGGGAGAAAGGATGACGTGAAATGCCGAACTTTCCCTATTACTATCAGCCGTATCAGCCGCCTATGGCGGACCAGCTTATGCAGCTGCGGCAGAACCAATACCAGCCTATGGTCCAGCAGCCGATGCAGTATCAGCCTCCTCAGAATTCCTATCAGCCTGCCCAGCAGAGTCAAAACGGGATTATCTGGGTTCCGAATGAGCAGGCGGCAACCGAATACCTGGTTGCCCCTAACAACGCTGTGGCTTTGTGGAACAGCAACAGTCCCGTGATCTATCTGAAACAGGCCGACGCTTCCGGGAAGCCTCACATGACGATCTATGACCTCGTAGAACGCTCTCAGAGACCTGTACAGACCCCGCAAGCTCAGGCGGTAGAGTATGCGCCCCTTTCCCGTTTGGAGGCTCTGGAGGCCCGTCTGAACGAGCTGACGGCGGTTAAGGAAACTCCGAAACCTGCAAAGAAGACAACGACAAAGGAGGATGCGGAATGAATCCCTTTTTTCAGGCGATGGGCGGCAACCGGCAGCCCAATATGATGCAGCAGTTCCAGTCCTTCATGCAGCAAATGAAGGGAAAAGACCCCAACGCTATGATCCAAGAGCTTGTGTCCTCTGGACGTATTTCCCAAGACCAGCTTAACCAGGTCCAAAAACAGGCCCAGCAGATGCAGGGCATGTTTGAGGGGATGCGGGGTATGTTTGGGAAGTGAAATTCGCTTTCTGCAAAATGTTAAGCCGATTTGCAAACTATACTTAACATTTTTCTCGTGATTTTGCAAAGTTCAGTTTGCATTTCTATTTATTAATCAAAATCCCGGCCGGGTTTTGAAAATAAATCTAAAAAGGAGATAACACAATGAGTCTTTCTTCTGACGGCGCTGTGATGACCATGCCTGTACAGCCCGCTTATCAGGGCGGTTATGGCAGCAATGGTTCCATGTGGGGTGGAGACTGGTCTGCCTGGATTATTTTATTCCTTATCTGGGGAGCCTTTGGCGGCGGCT
>ERZ1643247.739-NODE-739-length-36273-cov-5.930753_pt1 | contig 36273 bp, 34 predicted proteins | sample MGYA00579264_ERZ1643247 | MGnify/ENA primary metagenome ERZ1643247 (study PRJEB29033, sample SAMEA4952262) | chicken gut metagenome | biome: Broiler Chicken; feature: Gastrointestinal Tract; material: Caecum | place: Ireland | collected 2018 | study: Broiler... | reverse complement strand
AAAACATAATGATGGATGCGGTGAAGGCAGGCGGGGACCGTCAGGAACTTCATGAGAAGATCCGCCAGCATTCCATGGCTGCCGGCCGTGTGGTAAAAGAGGAAGGGAAAGATAATGACCTTCTGGAGCGGATCGCTGCCGACCCGGCTTTCGGCATGACCATCGAACAGCTCAATGCCATCATGAAACCGGAGAACTTTGTGGGACGTGCACCGCAGCAGACGGAAGAGTATATTGATGAATATATCCGTCCGGTGCTTGAAGCCAACAAAGAAATCCTTGGTATGAAAGCGGAGATTAATGTATAAAGAACGACAAAATATGAGACGGACAGAAATCAGGGTGCAGGAAAAAAGAGCAGGAAGGATTCAGAGAGAAAAGCTCTGAGAGGAAGGATACAGTGGGAAGAAATAATTCGAGTGAACAAAATGTAATAGCGCAGGCATCCATTTTGATGGTGGCGGGGATACTTGTGAGAATCATCGGCGTGTTGTACCGGAGTCCGGTTACCAGCATTATTGGTGATGAGGGAAACGGGTATTATGGAATAGCTTATAATTTATATTCCATGGTGCTGCTGATCTCCTCCTACAGCATACCAATGGCGGTTTCGAAGGTGGTCTCCGGAAAACTGGCTCTGAAACAGTACAAGGAGGCGCACAAGGTTTTCAGGTGCGCGCTTGTATATGTACTGATTGTGGGGGCTGCTGCCAGTCTGTTCACTTTTCTCGGTGCATCTGTATTGGTTCCTGACAGTCAGCAGAAAGCGATACCTGTTCTGCAGGTGCTGGCTCCGGCCATCTTTCTGTCGGGATTTCTCGGCGTTCTGAGAGGATATTTTCAGGCGCATTCCACCATGGTGCCGACTTCAATCTCACAGATTATCGAGCAGGTGCTCAACGCCATAGTCAGCATCGGTGCGGCGCTTCTGTTTATACAGATCTTTGCCGGCGGCGATGCGGATAAGGTTCCGGTATTCGGCGCTATGGGAAGCGCTGCAGGTATTGTGATCGGCGTGGCGGCGGGACTGGTCTTCATGGTCTTTGTATACCGGCAGAACCGTCTGTACTTTACAAAACATCGTATGCAGGATGTGTCCGGGACAAGCAGCTCTTACAGAGACATTTTTAAAGTCATGTTTTTGATGATCACTCCGGTCATTCTCAGTACATTTGTGTATAATATCAGCGCTACTATCGATCAGACGATATTCATGGATGTGATGGATTATAAAGGAGTGCTTTCCAAAACATCTGCCGCTCTCTATGGAGTTTTTTCCACGAAGTATCTTACGCTGATCAATGTGCCGGTGGCACTGGCCAATTCCATGTCCACGGCAATGATTCCGGCAGTGTCATCGGCCTACACTCTGGAAGATTATGAGGAATGTAATGCTCAGGTAAAACAGTCCATACATTTTACTATGATGATCAGTATTCCGAGCGCCGTGGGTCTGTGTGTGCTGGCATATCCGGTCATGCAGGTTCTGTTCCCGCAGAGGGATACTATTAATCTCGCGGTGAATCTTCTGCGCATCGGCTGTGTCAGCGTTGTGTTTTACTGTCTGTCAACGGTGACCAACGGTGTTCTGCAGGGAATCGGTAAAGTAAACGTGCCGCTTCGCAATGCGGCAGTATCTCTGCTGATTCATGTACTTTTCCTGGCGGGTCTGCTGTACTTTACAAATATGGATCTGCTGGCGCTGGTTTTTGCGACTATGCTCTATGCGTTTCTGATGTGTCTGCTGAACAGCATCAGCGTACACAGGTATCTGGGATACCGGCAGGAAGTCAGAAAGACTTTTGTGATACCGGCCATTTCCGCTGTCGGAATGGGAGTATTTTGTTACGTCTTCTATCAGGGACTGTATTTTATACTGGACGGCATTTTTGGAATAGTGCTGCCGGCGCGGGTACTTGTGTTTGTGTGCCTGATGGTTTCCATCGTATTTGCTGTGGCTGTATATTTTGCACTGCTGATAAAGCTTCGCGGTGTGTCAGAAAAAGAGCTTCGGAATTTCCCGAAAGGATATGTGCTTGTCCGTTACGCCAGGAAGTTCCGGCTGATGTGATGAAGCGTGAAAGCGAGATTTTATTTTATAGAAAAGATGTTCCTTTACTTATAGAGGAAACTGGGCTATAATAAGAACGTTGTTTTTTGAAGATTTTTAGATAACTGGGAGGAAAGAACGCATGGTAAAAGCAATTGTAGGCGCCAATTGGGGAGACGAAGGAAAAGGTAAGATTACAGATATGCTTGCCCAGGATTCTGATATCATTATCCGTTTCCAGGGAGGTGCCAATGCAGGCCATACAATTATAAATAATTACGGCAAGTTTGCTCTTCATACATTGCCGTCTGGTGTATTTTATGATCATACCACCAGTATCATCGGTAATGGTGTTGCTCTGAATATACCAGTATTGTTTAATGAGCTGAAGGAGATCGTATCCAAAGGGGTGCCGGAACCGAAGATTCTGGTTTCTGACAGAGCGCAGATCGTAATGCCGTATCACATTCTCTTCGATCAGTATGAAGAGGAGCGTCTGGGAGGAAAGTCTTTCGGCTCTACAAAATCCGGCATAGCGCCGTTTTATTCAGATAAGTACGCAAAGATCGGTTTCCAGGTGAATGAACTGTTTATGGAGGAGGCTGCTCTCAGAGAAAAGATTGACCGGGTGCTGAGCCAGAAAAATGTGCTTCTGGAGCATCTCTATCATAAGCCGCTCATTGATGCTGATGAATTGTATCAGACGCTGATGGATTATAAAGAAATGGTTGCACCGTATGTGTGCAACGTATCATTATATTTGGACCAGGCTCTGAAAGAGGGAAAGAATATCCTTCTGGAAGGACAGCTGGGAACGCTGAAAGATCCGGATCACGGCATCTATCCGATGGTAACATCTTCTTCTACACTGGCGGCATATGGAGCGATCGGCGCAGGTCTGCCTCCATATTCCATTGAGAAGGTTGTAACTGTCTGCAAGGCTTACAGCAGTGCTGTGGGAGCGGGAGCTTTCGTAAGCGAGATCTTCGGCGACGAAGCCCAGGAACTTCGGGTTCGCGGCGGTGACGGCGGCGAATTTGGCGCGACGACCGGAAGACCAAGAAGAATGGGATGGTTTGACTGTGTGGCATCCAAGTACGGCTGCCGTATGCAGGGCACCACCGATGTAGCTTTTACCGTTGTGGATGTTCTGGGATACCTGGACGAGATTCCGGTTTGCGTGGGCTATGAGATTGATGGCGAAGTGACTACAGAATTTCCTGTAACTCCGCTTCTCGAGAAAGCAAAACCGGTGCTTAAGACTCTGCCAGGGTGGAAGAGCGATATCCGCGGCATCAGGAAATACGAAGATCTGCCGGAAAACTGCCGGAAATATATTGAATTTGTGGAAGAACAGATTGGATATCCGATCACCATGGTCTCCAATGGACCGGGACGTGAAGATATCATTTACCGTACAGTATAATTGACAGAAGATTTTGATGTTGACAGATAACGATGCCAGCGGCATCCATACTGAGAGAGAATATCAGAAGGAGATTATTTATGAAACTACTTTCCATAGCAATCCCGAGTTACAATTCAGAGGATTATATGAGGAATTGCATTGACAGCCTGTTGACTGGCGGGGAAGAAGTGGAGATTCTTATTGTTGATGACGGCTCGAAGGATACGACCCCGCAGATTGCAGACGAGTATGCAAAAAAGTACCCGTCTATTGTGCGGGCCGTGCATCAGCCAAACGGAGGACACGGGGAGGCGGTGAACGCCGGACTCCGTCATGCGTCCGGATTCTTTTATAAAGTGGTGGACAGTGACGACTGGGTAGATCAGGAATCTTATGAGAGAGTGCTTTCTTTTCTGCGTCAGGCGGTAAAAGAAGAAGAACCTCTTGATATGCTTATTTCCAACTATGTGTATGAAAAACAGGGAGCCAAAAGAAAAAAAGTGATTCAGTACCGGTCCATTCTGCCGGAGAATCGTTTTTTTGGATGGGAAGAGATCGGGCATTTTGGCGTCAGCCAGAATATCCTGATGCATTCGGTGATTTACCGCACGCAGCTTCTGCGTGACTGTGGTTTTGAACTCCCGAAGCATACTTTCTATGTGGATAATATTTTTGTATACTGGCCGCTTCCTTATGTGAGGAAAATGTTTTATCTGGATACAGATTTTTACCGGTATTTCATTGGACGGGAAGACCAGTCGGTCAATGAACAGATTATGATGTCCCGTATCGACCAGCAGATCCGGGTCAATAAGATCATGATAGATATCTATGCCAAACATGAAGGCAGTTTTTCCTGCCCGCAGCTGGAAGAATATATGCAGCATTATCTTGAGACGATCATGATGGTTACTTCTGTTTTACTTATGAAGATGAATACAGAGGAATCTATAAAGATGAGAGACGATGTCTGGAAATATCTGAACGAGCAATCGCCTAATGCATATCAGATTCTCAAACATTCCCTTCTGGGCAAGTTTTCCAGTTCTCATGGCAAGCTGTCCCATAAGCTGACAATGGGAGGATATAAGATTGCGCAGAAATGGATCGGATTCAACTAGAGTGTTCAGAAAACAGGATATGTTTCTGATCCTGTTTTTTCTGATAATCGCTGCCGCCGGACTTCTCTGGCTTTATGCCGGGAGAGAGCGCGGGGATACCGTTCAGGTAACAGTGGATGGAACGGTTATCGGAGAATATCCTTTAGAACGCGACGATACAATCCGCATTGAGGGGATTGGAGGAAACAATACCCTCAAGATCAGGGATGGCCAGGCGGATATGACCGACGCTGATTGTCCGGATAAGATATGTGTCAACCACGCCACGATTTCTGATGTGGGAGAATCTATTGTCTGTCTGCCGCATCGGGTGGTGGTGGAAATTGTCTCCTCTGACGGAGAGACGGACAATGCGGATTTTGATGTGATTACCAGATAAAATTGAAAACAGAGAGCTGCTGTGCCAGACGCATTTCCCAGGGGATATTCTTGACATGAAAATGTGCTATTCCCGGCAGATATTGTGTTTGGCAGCAGCTTTTTTTTGTTGCAACGAATTAAAATTGATATATATTTAACAAAAATATGGTGAGTTAAATAATTTTTTGTTTTATTTTTAATACATTTAACAAGAAATTTTCTGACTTTTGATTTGGTATTTGTATAAAAGTATGGAGAAACCCCATGGGTTTTTTGTGCGGCGAGGAAATAAAGGTTTTGATTGTTTGCTATTTAATTAACGTACCTTGATTTTCGTTTTTTTTTACTATATTATTAAGTTTAGCTTACTTCAATCTGACAGATTTCTTTATAATTGTAGATGTAGCGACAAAAAGTGAATGAAAGAAAGAAGGTTAAAAAATGGGACTACTGACATTTAAAGGCGGCCTCCATCCTTATGACGGTAAGGAACTGAGTAAGGATAAGCCGATACTGGAGTACCTTCCAAAGGGAGAGATGGTCTATCCTGTAAGCCAGCATATCGGTGCTCCTGCAGCTCCTTGTGTGGCTAAGGGCGACAGGGTGCTGGTCGGCCAGAGAATCGCGGAAGCCGCAGGCTTTGTTTCTGCAAACATCCACAGTTCTGTTTCCGGAACAGTGAAGGCTATAGAGCCTCGTGTGACAGTTTCCGGGGCGAAGGTGAACTGTATCGTTGTGGAAAATGACGGAGAGTATGAGCAGGTTCCGTTCACTCCGATCGGGGAACGGACGCCGGAAGCCATCATACAGGCGGTAAAAGACGCTGGTATCGTGGGCCTGGGCGGCGCGGGATTTCCTACGCATGTGAAGCTTTCTCCGAAGGAGCCGGACAAGATTGATACCATCATCATAAACGGTGCGGAATGTGAACCGTATATTACAGCGGATTATCGCTGCATGATGGAGATTCCGGAACAGATTTTTTCCGGATTGAATCTGATTTTGTCTCTTTTTCCAAAAGCGAAGGGTGTCATTGGAATAGAAGATAACAAACCGGAAGCTATCGCAAAGATGAAAGAATTATGCCGGGGAGAATCCCGTATTGGGGTTGCAGAGCTCAAGACCAAATATCCGCAGGGAGCAGAACGTTCTCTTATCTATGCGGTGACGGGACGCTCGGTCAATTCCAGTATGCTGCCGGCAGATGCCGGGTGTATTGTGGATAACGTGGCTACTGCCATTGCTATACATGAAGCAGTGACCATGGGCAAACCGCTGTATGAGAGAGTGGTGACAGTGACCGGAGACGCAGTGAACAGTCCGGGCAACTTTAAAGTAAAGGTCGGGACCAACGCGGCAGAGTTAGTGGAAGCGGCCGGCGGATTTAAAAATCAACCGGAAAAGGTCATCTCCGGAGGACCGATGATGGGAATGGCTCTGGGCACTCTCGATGTGCCATGCGGCAAAACATTTTCCTCGCTGTTATGTTTCACCAGAGACGAAGTGGCTGCCTGTGAACCGGGCAACTGTATCCGCTGCGGGCGCTGCGTGGAAGTCTGTCCTGCGGGATTGATGCCGACGAAGCTGTCTGAAGTGGCAGATCACGGTGATTTTGAGTTGTTTGATAAATTAAACGGATGCGAATGTGTGGAATGCGGATGCTGTTCCTACGTTTGTCCTGCCAAGAGAAGATTAACCCAGTCCATGAAGACCGGACGCCGGGAGGCGCTGGCTTTAAGACGGAAGAAAGCATAGCATAAGGAGAGGTGAAAAATGAACGAACAATTATATAACGTGTCAGCCAATCCTCATGTAAGGGATAAGGCTTCTACACAGAGCATTATGCGCGATGTACTGATTGCGCTGCTTCCGGCCACCGTGTTTGGCTTCTGGAATTTCGGCGTAAAAGCGATTATCAATACTGTCATCTGTATTCTTACCTGTGTGGTCAGTGAATATGTGTGGCAGCGTTTCATGCATAAAAAAATAACCATCAATGATTTGAGCGCGGCTGTGACCGGACTTCTTCTGGCACTGAACCTGCCGCCGGAGGTTCCGTTCTGGATTCCGGTGATCGGCGGCGTGTTTGCCATCATTGTTGTAAAACAGGTATTTGGCGGTCTGGGACAGAACTTCATGAACCCGGCGCTGGGCGCCCGCTGTTTCCTGCTCATTTCCTTTGCGGGAATCATGACAGACTTCTCCTATAACGGTTTTGGCGGCAGTTTCGATGCTGCAACCTCCGCCACTCCTCTGGCGGCATTAAAAGCGGGAGAAGCGGTTAATATTCAGGATATGTTTCTGGGACTGACTGCGGGAACCATTGGCGAGACTTCCGCCCTGCTGCTGATCATCGGCGGCGTGTATCTGATCGCACGCAGAGTCATCAGCTGGAAGATACCGGTGTGCTATATCGTGACTCTCGGAATCTTTGTGCTGCTGTTCGGCGGACATGGATTTGATATGACATATCTTGCGGGGCATCTCTTCGGAGGTGGTCTGATGCTTGGTGCATTTTTCATGGCGACCGATTACGTTACTTCTCCGATCACATCAAACGGAAAGATTGTATTCGGTATCCTGCTGGGTATTTTTACAGGAATCTTTCGTCTCTTCGGGGCCTCTGCAGAGGGAGTATCTTATGCGATCATCTTCTGCAATCTGCTGGTGCCTCTGATCGAGAGATTTACTACTCCTGCCGCATTTGGAAAAGGAGGTAAGAAATAATGAATGCATTGATTAAAGATTGTATCAAACTGGTGACCATCACGGTGATTGCCGGCGCGGCTCTGGGCGCAGTCTACGGTATCACAAAGGCGCCGATCGCAGCCCAGGAAGAAAAGGCGCAGATGGAAGCTTACGCGGCTGTCTTTCCGGAGGCTGCCGATTTCACGGAAGTAGAAGGCTTTTCTCAGGAAGCGGCTGCAGAAGTACTGGTGTCCGGTGAGAATCCCATTGCCGGTCATGACGATGATGAAATCACTTCCGTGGTAGAAGCAGTTGACGCTTCCGGAGAGAGTCTTGGATATATATTCAATGTGACTACGGCGGAAGGATATGGCGGAGACATTTCCCTCACTGTCGGAATTCAGGCAGACGGAACGGTCAACGGTTATTCCATCCTTTCCATCAACGAGACCGCCGGCCTTGGTATGAACGCCCAAAATGAAGAGTGGGCAAGCCAGTTTGCAGATAAAAATGTAGATGCGTTTACAGTAGTGAAAGACGGATCCGGCGCCAACGATGACGCCAAGATCGACGCCATTTCCGGTGCGACCATCACCAGTGAGGCTGTGGCCGGCGCCATGAACAGCTGTATCATCTATTTCCATACATTAGAAGGGGGGAACTAAAGATGAAAAACAATCCTGTCGAAAGACTTGTTAATGGTATCATCAAAGAAAATCCGACTCTTGTGCTCACCCTTGGTATGTGTCCGACTCTGGCGGTGACTACATCCGCCATCAACGGTATCGGTATGGGGCTGTCCACAACAGCCGTGTTGATGTTTTCCAACCTGGTGATTTCACTTCTCAGAAATTTTATTCCGGAGAGAGTCCGGATTCCGGGGTATATTGTTGTTATTGCATCGCTGGTTACCATCGTGCAGTTCCTTCTGCAGGCGTACGTGCCGTCCGTCAATGATTCTCTCGGTGTGTACATTCCGCTGATCGTGGTTAACTGTATCATCCTTGGCCGTGCAGAAGCTTATGCCGGAAAGAATGGTCCGGTAAATTCTTTCTTCGATGGTCTTGGTATGGGACTTGGATTTACCCTTTCCCTGACAATTCTCGGTGCGTTCCGTGAGCTTCTCGGAGCAGGAACCATTTTTGGTCTTACCGTATTGTCTGAGTCGTTCTATACACCGATCACCATTTTTATTCTGGCTCCCGGCGCGTTCTTTGTACTTTCATGCCTGGTTGCCATCCAGAATAAGATCAAGAACCGCAAACCGAAGGAACCTGGTCAGCCGAAGACATCAGGCGGCTGCGGAGACTGCTCTCAGTGTACCAACAGTGCCTGTGGAAGCCGCAGCTTCTTCGATATGACCGTTGACCAGAAGAAGGATAACGAATAGGAGGGAAAAAGAGCATGGAAACTTTGTTATTGATCATTATCAGTTCCGCCATTGTAAATAACGTTGTCCTCAGTCAGTTCTTAGGTTTATGTCCGTTCCTCGGCGTGTCCAAAAAGGTGGATACGGCTCTGGGCATGGGCGTTGCCGTTATCTTCGTTATTACAATATCGGCATTTATAACATCGCTGATTTATAAATTTATTCTTGTAACCTTAGGGCTTGAGTATCTGCAGACGATCGTGTTTATCCTTGTCATCGCTGCTCTGGTACAGTTCGTGGAGATGTTCCTGAAGAAATCTGTGCCGTCTCTTTATGAGGCGCTGGGTGTATATCTTCCGCTGATCACCACCAACTGCGCGGTACTCGGCGTTGCCTTAAATTCTGTAACCTATGGTTATAACATTCTGGAATCCACAATATATGGTTTTGGTATTTCTTTTGGTTTTACTATCTCCATCGTTATTCTTGCGGGTATCCGGGAAAAAATGGAATACAATGAGATATCTGCTTCATGGAAAGGCATGCCGATCGTTCTTGTGACGGCAGGGCTCATGTCCATTGCCTTTTTCGGATTTTCAGGTATTATTTAACAGGAGGGAAAAAAGATGAGTGTAACTGGAATTATTCTTGCGGCAGCTGTTGTCGGAGGAACAGGTCTTGTGATTTCCATTCTTCTTGGCATTGCCTCCGAGAAGTTTAAAGTACCTGTGGATGAAAAGGAAATCGCAGTAAGAGAATGTCTGCCGGGCAACAACTGCGGCGGCTGTGGTTTTGCCGGCTGTGACGCTTTGGCTAAGGCTATCGCTCAGGGCGAGGCGGCAGTAGGAGCCTGTCCGGTTGGCGGTCCGGCCGTGGCGGCAAAGATTGGAGAGATCATGGGCGTGGAAGCCGGTGATATGGAAAAAAAGGTTGCTTTTGTTAAATGTGCGGGAACCTGCGAGAAGGCTTCCTCCAAATATAAATATTTTGGCAATGAGGACTGTGTTTCGGCTGTCAGCGTGCCTGGCGGCGGCCCGAAGGCCTGCGAGTATGGCTGTACCGGATTCGGCAGCTGCGTGAAAGTCTGCGATTTTGATGCGATCCACATTGTAAACGGTATTGCTTTGGTGGACAAAGAAAAATGCGTGGCCTGCGGAAAATGTGTGGAGACCTGTCCGAAATCCTTAATTGAACTGGTGCCGTACAGCGCGCAGCATAAGGTGGCATGTAACTCCAAAGCTTTCGGCAAGGCAGTGAAAGAAGTCTGCTCCGCCGGATGTATCGGCTGTAAGCTCTGTGTGAAGAACTGTGAATACGACGCCATCACCGTGGAGAATAATATTGCCCATATCGATTACAGCAAATGTACCGGCTGCGGCAAGTGCGCGGAGAAATGTCCGGCGAAAGTAATTCTGTAATCTTTACAATTTTATAACGTTTTGTAACAGGATTCATAAAATAGGCTGTTTCCCTTAATAAAAACGCAAGGGAAACAGTCTTTTTTTTTCATACTTTGGGTGTATTATGTATAAAGAAATATAAGAGAAGATGGATGGAGAAAACAATGGCATATTCAAAATTCCGCGGTACATACCGCAGTGCAAATCATAAAAACAGAATTCATTATTATATATTTGAACCGGAAACCGATCTCAGGGCGATCCTGCAGATTACCCACGGATGGAAAGATTACATAGAAAGAAATGAAGAATTGATTCAGTTTTTCACAGATCATGGCGTTATGGTATGTGGCTGTGACTTTATCGGTCACGGCAGATCTTCCAGAGAGGAGGATCTGGGGCAGCTGGAGGAAGAGGACGGCTGGTCCTGTCTTGTGAAAGATGTGAAGAGGCTGGCTTCCTATATCCGGAGAGAGTATCCGGGCGTTCCGTTTTTCCTGTACGGACATGGCATGGGCTCTCTGGTAACGAGGCTCTGCTGCCTCCACGAGTCCCACTGGGACGGAGTCATTCTCTCGGGCACCAGCAGCCGCCAGAAATATTGCCGGCGCGCTATTCTGTTTACGGCAGTGATGCGGCGCTTTAAAGGTCTCAATCACCGGAGCCGTTTTGTGGAAAATATGATATACCGGCGGTTGAACAGGAAGTACCGTGGCGAGAGAGATTACCTTTCCTGGTTCAGTGCCGATGAAGATGTCAGGGAACGCTATGGCGCTGACAAACGTTCCCAGTTTCAATTTACTTTAAGTGCCTACGAAAATATTTTTAAGATGCTGGAACTGGTTTCCACAAAAAAATGGTATCATTCGATTGATAGAGAGCTGCCGATACTTCTGGTCAGCGGAAAGGATGATCCCATCGGTAACTTTGGAAAGGGCATCGAAGAGATATATGGCAGGCTTTCCGGAGAAGGATGCTGTATAGAAATGAAACTGTATGACGGCATCCGTCATGAGCTGCAGGGAGATCCTGACAGAGAGGTCATTTTTAACGATATACTCAACTGGATGAAAAATTATGCGGAGGAACCAGTCAGCATGAATGGAATATACTGAAAAAAAGAGTCTTTTTTATGCATGTTCGATTTTGGGAACTTGGAAACCGGGAAGTGATCAACTGCAAAGACGGAAGAAGACTGGGATGCGTGGGAGATATTGAGATCGATCTTGGAAATGGATGTATTACCTGTCTTTTCGTTCCCGTGGGAAGCAAATACTGCGGCTGTATGGGAAAAAAAGGGGAATACAGGATTCCCTATGGATGTGTCGTCAAAATTGGCGTGGATATCATCCTGGTTGATATTGATGAAAAGAAATGTTTTGTGAAGGGGTGAATGTCTGTTATCCGGTTTACCAGCAAAAAAACAGGCCGGCAGAAACACGTTATGTCTCTGCCGGCCGTCATTTTAGTATCTTTTTTACAATGCGATGAGTTGTCAGCGGATCCGCTCTACGATCTGATCGTACAGGTCGAGAACGCAGTGTTCATTTTTATCAAAATGCACACAGTTTAAGCAGCTCGGTGTTTTGCAGTCGCAGCTGGAGTTTTTGGCTGCGTATTCACTGGAAACCGGATCATATTTGCTGCAGGCTTCCGCCACTTCCTGATAAGTCTGTTTTGAACTTTTCATAATACATTTCCTCCTGTATCGCTAAAAAGATTTTCCCCATGCTAAAATGACTGCTTTAGCCGCGTTGCCGTTTTCGCCGCATGGGGCTCAGGAAGTAGTATGTGAAAAAAGAAAAATATTATGCAGGATTCAGGGTGTTGCATAAAAAAATTATGGGGATGCGCCATTCCGAAAGCCGGCGTCCCGGATAAGCTGTTATTCCGGATACACCAGATTTTGTTCAGTCGGGTTCTCCAGCGCCTCGGCCAGATATTTTCTGGCAAGGAATCTTGCCATCGGCAGATTCTGGTCCAGATAATTACCGCAGTCTTTTGGAGCTGCGCCCGGAATCTCACCGTCGTATTCCGCGATGAAACGGAAGGTATCGCGGACCAGGCTTACCACGTCTTTGGATTCGTAATCGCCGGCAAGGATCAGGTAACAGCCGGTGCGGCATCCCATCGGTCCGAAATAGATGATTTTTTCTTTCCAGTCCGGCTCGTTGCGCAGATAGGTGGCGGCCAGATGTTCGATGGTGTGAAGCTCGGCAGTGTTCATTACCGGTTCGCGGTTCGGCGCGCACATGCGCAGATCAAAGGTGGTGAGAACTTCTTTTCCCACATAATCTTTTCTGGATACGTAGACGCCCGGAATCAGATCCAGGTGATTTACAGTAAAACTTGCAATCTTTTCCATGGTAGTCTCCTTCATTTATAAAATAATAAAATTGTAAGATAATAATGCCGCAGGTGTGCCGGCCAGACTTTTATGTCAGTCTGGCGGATTTACAAACGGTATGATACCAATATCATGTACATGATATATAATTTTTTAAAAAAGGTCAACTGTGAAATCCGCGCCGCATATCGGAAAAATGTGCGTCCGGCGGACGGAAAAACGGCGGTATAAAAAGAAAAGAAACAGTATGCTGGTAGTAAAATGTCCAAAAAAAACTGGAATTATCCGCATTTTTCGTCAATATTCCCTTTTTTTGTGAAAAAGGAAAAACCGGGTTGAAAGAGCGGCAAAAAATGTTATCATGAATAGGAGAAACTATGCCCGGATTTGCTGTCACGGAGAAAAAAGAATTTTATGGGCGGCAGGTTTTGAAAATGGATGTTTCTATAGATTTTGGAGGTAAGTATGAATCAGGTAAGAAGAGTGTATGTGGAAAAGAAACCGGATTACGCGGTGAAGGCAAAAGAACTGGCAGAAGAACTGCAGTCCTATCTGTTTCTGAAAGATATTCAGGGAGTCAGAGTACTGATCCGCTATGATGTGGAGAACGTTTCCGAGGAGACCTATCAGAAGGCGAAGGGAACCGTTTTCTCTGAACCGCCGGTAGATTATATATATGAGGAAAGTTTCCCGATGGAGGAAGGGGACCGCGTATTCAGTGTGGAATATCTTCCGGGACAGTTTGACCAGAGAGCGGACTCTGCCGTACAGTGTCTGCAGCTTTTAAATGAGAAGGAAGAACCGATCATCCGTTCCGCCACCACTTACGTGCTGTCCGGAGCGATCACAGACGAAGAGTTTGATAAGATCAAGGAATACTGCATCAATCCGGTGGACTCCAGAGAGACCGACGAGACCAAACCGGAGACTTTGGTGATGGAGTACGAGGAGCCGGCAGATGTTTCGGTTTTTGATGGATTTCAGGATATGCCTGAGGGAGAATTAAAAGATCTTTATGATTCTCTTGGGCTTGCCATGACATTTAAGGATTTCCTGCACATTCAGAATTACTACCGCGGCGAAGAACACCGCGATCCGACCATGACGGAGATCCGCGTACTGGATACCTATTGGTCTGACCACTGCCGTCACACTACATTTTCTACGGAATTAAAGGATATTACTTTCGAGGATGGCGCCTACAAGGAGCTGTTTGAGAATACATTTGAAGAATACAAGAAGGATCGTGCCGATGTCTACGGAGACAGAAAGGATAAGTTTATCTGTCTGATGGATCTGGCTGTCATGGGCATGAAGAAGCTGAAAAAAGACGGCATCCTTGACAATATGGAAGAGAGTGACGAGATCAATGCCTGTTCTATCGTCGTTCCTGTGGAGTTCGAGGATAAGACCGAGGAATGGCTGATCAGCTTTAAAAATGAGACGCACAATCATCCGACAGAGATCGAGCCGTTTGGTGGAGCTGCCACCTGTCTGGGCGGCGCCATCCGTGACCCGCTGTCGGGACGTTCCTATGTATATCAGGCTATGCGTGTGACCGGCTGTGCAGATCCAACCGTGCCGATGTCTGAGACATTGAAGGGCAAGCTGCCGCAGAGAAAGCTGACGGTGGGTGCAGCTCAGGGTTACAGCTCTTACGGCAACCAGATCGGTCTTGCTACCGGTCTTGTGGATGAGATTTATCATCCGGGTTACGTGGCAAAACGTATGGAGATCGGAGCGGTCATGGGAGCGGCTCCTAGAAAGAATGTGATCCGTGAGACTTCCGATCCGGGCGACATCATCGTGCTGCTGGGCGGACGCACCGGACGGGACGGCTGCGGCGGAGCCACCGGTTCTTCCAAAGCACATACCACTTCTTCCATCGATACCTGCGGTGCGGAGGTGCAGAAAGGTAACCCGCCGACCGAGAGAAAGATTCAGAGATTATTCCGCAGAGAGGAAGTCAGCCGTCTCATTAAGAAATGTAACGACTTCGGCGCAGGCGGCGTGTCCGTTGCCATCGGCGAGCTGGCGGACGGTCTGCAGATCGACCTTGATAAGGTTCCGAAGAAATATGCCGGTCTGGACGGCACAGAGCTTGCCATCTCTGAATCTCAGGAGCGTATGGCTGTAGTTCTTTCTCCGGCAGATGTGGAACAGTTCCTGGCTTATGCGGCAGAGGAGAACCTGGAAGCTGTTGCTGTGGCAGAGGTGACAGAAGAGAAACGTCTGGTGATGAACTGGAGAGGAAAAGAGATCGTCAACCTGTCCAGAGCATTCCTTGATACCAACGGCGCGCATCAGGAGACCAATGTTGTTGTGGAGATGCCGGATAGAGAAGAGTGTTACTACGAGAAGCAGGAGCCAATCACAGATGTGAAGAAGACATGGCTTGATACATTGTCTGACCTGAATGTCTGCTCCAAAAAAGGTCTGGTGGAGATGTTTGACAGCTCCATCGGCGCAGCCACAGTCCTGATGCCGTACGGCGGAAAGACTCAGACCACACCGATCCAGACCATGGTGGCGAAGCTTCCGGTGATGGAAGGCAAAACAGACCTGACAACCATGATGTCCTACGGATTTGATCCGTATCTGTCCAGCTGGAGCCCGTACCACGGCGCTGTCTATGCAGTGCTTGAGTCCGTGGCCAAGATCGTGGCTGCCGGCGGCGACTACAGAAAGATCCGCCTGACATTCCAGGAATACTTTGAGCGGCTGGGAGAAGACCCGCACCGCTGGGGTAAACCGTTTGCGGCTCTGCTGGGTGCTTATGACGCGCAGAAAGGTTTCGGCATCCCGTCCATCGGAGGAAAAGACAGTATGTCCGGTTCCTTTGAGGATATCGACGTGCCTCCGACTCTGGTGTCTTTTGCCGTTGACTATACAAAGGCTTCTCATATCGTATCTCCGGAGCTTAAAAAACCGGGCAACAGCCTTCTCCTTGTGGAGATTCCGTTTGACGAGTTCGGTATTCCGGATTATGTGAAGGCAGGAGAGCTGTATGACAGAATTCATATGCTCACCAGAAAAGGCGTGATCATTTCCGCTTACGCCATGGGACCGGGAGGACTCATCGAGGCAATCAGCAAGATGAGCTTTGGAAACCGCTACGGCGTGAAGATTGTAGACGATCTTCCACTGGAAGAATTAAATAAAAAACGTTACGGCTCCATCCTTCTGGAGCTTGAGACCTCCCACATCGCTGATATGGGCAGCGACTACTGCACGTATATCGGACAGGTAAATGAAGATGAGTGCATTACGATCCGCGACGTGGAGATTTCCTTTGACGAGATGCTTGAGGCGTGGGAGACTCCGCTGGAGTCCGTATTCCCTACGAAGACAAAGGCCGGCACAAGAAATATGTCTCAGCCACTGTACAGCAGCCGGGAGTTCTTCTTCTGCAAGAATAAGGTTGCCGTGCCGAAGGTATTCATCCCGGTCTTTCCGGGAACAAACTGTGAGTATGACTCTGAGAAGGCGTTCCGTCGGGCAGGAGCTGATGTGGAGACTATCGTATTCCGCAATCAGTCAGAATCTGATATTCTGGAGTCTGTGGATGCATTCGAGAAAGCCATCTCCCAGGCGCAGATCATCATGTTCCCAGGCGGGTTCAGCGCCGGTGACGAGCCGGAAGGTTCCGCAAAGTTCATCGCCTCCGTCTTCCGCAACGAGAAGATTAAAGAAGCGGTTATGAAGCTTCTGCAGGAGAGAGACGGTCTTGCGCTGGGTATCTGTAATGGATTCCAGGCACTGATCAAGCTGGGACTGCTTCCTTACGGCGAGATCGTGCCGCAGACAGATGATTCTCCGACACTGACAACCAACGAGATCGGACGTCATGTGTCCACCATGGTTTACAATAAGGTGATTACCAACAAGTCCCCATGGCTCAAAGGCGCAGTCATCGATGAAGTGTATGCGGTGCCGGTATCCCACGGAGAGGGACGTTTCGTTGCCAGCGATGAGTGGATCGAGAAATTATTTAAAAATGGTCAGGTGGCAACCCAGTATGTCAACATGCAGGGCACTCCAACCATGGATATCAAATATAACCCGAACGGTTCTTACTACGCCATCGAGGGTATCATCAGCCCGGACGGCCGTGTCCTTGGTAAGATGGGACACTCCGAGCGTATGGGAGAATACGTGGCAAAGAACATCTATGTGAAACAGAATATGAAGCTGTTTGAGAGCGGAGTAAAATACTTCAAATAACAGATACAGAAGAGGAAATACCAATGCTGACGGCAGGCGCACAGGTGCGTGTGCCGCCGGAAAAGAGAGGTGTTTCCTCTCTTTTTTTGTCAAAGGAAATTCCGCTGGAATTTCTATGATAAATTCCTGTAATATAAAAGTTCTCCAGGCAGAACTCATATTGCTAAAAATAAAACCTTGACTGATATACCGGTATATCGTATAATGAATGCATAGTTCTGAAAGAAAAATGCAGGGATTATTTGGTAATACTGCTCAAAAAAGGGAGGAGTGATAGTGATGAGTAAGGTAGGGTTCATCGGACTTGGCATTATGGGCAGGCCCATGGCGAAGAATCTTCTGAAGGGCGGCGTGGAACTTCTGGTCTGCGATCTCAATGAGGAAGCAGTGAAGGAAGTTGTGGATGCCGGTGCAGAAGCGGGCAGTTACGCTCAGATCGGCGGACAGTGTGAGATCATTTTTTTGATTCTGCCAAATGGCGATATTTCCAAGGAGGTGCTGTTTGGACAGGATGGAGTGGCTTCTGCTCTTGCGCCGGGAAAGGTAGTCTGCGATATGAGCTCTGTGACGCCGGTGGAATCAAAAGAATGTTTTGAACGTCTGGCAGAGCAGGGAGTTGGATTTGTGGATGCTCCGGTATCCGGCGGCGAGCCGGGAGCAGTGGGCGGCACGCTGGCGTTCATGGCGGGAGGAAGGCAGGAAGATTTCGACGCGCTGATGCCGTACTTTAATATTATGGGCTCCTCAGCCGTACTGATCGGAGACAGCGGCAGCGGTTCCGTGACGAAGCTTGCCAATCAGATCATTGTCAATAATACCATTGCCATCGTTTCTGAGGCTTTTGTGCTGGCGACGAAGGCGGGAGCGGATCCGGTGAAGGTGTATGAGGCCATCCGGGGCGGCCTGGCGGGAAGCGCCGTTCTTGATGCGAAGGTTCCGATGATGGTGGAGAGAAATTTTGTGCCTGGCGGCAAAATATCCATCAATCATAAGGATATCAAAAATGTGGTGAATACTGCCCATGCCCTCGATGTACCGATTCCATATTCCGCACAGCTTTATGAGATTCTGCAGACACTGAAGATACACGGACATATGAATGATGACCATGCAGGCATCGTTCAGTATTTCGAGGCTCTGGCAGACGTGCAGGTGAAAAAGGCGGAGGATTGATATGGCATTAAAAGCAGATATTTTATCATCATATCCACCGGTTAATGAGAAGGCGGTGGATGAGCTGCTGGCAAAAGAGATTGCTGGCAGCAATAAGAAGATCGTGGTTCTGGACGACGACCCGACGGGAGTGCAGACGGTCCATGATATTTCGGTCTATACGAACTGGTCTGAAGACAGCATACGAAAGGGCTTTGCCGAGGAAAACAAACTGTTTTACATATTGACCAATTCGCGGGGATTCACTGCGGCGCAGACGGAAATAGCGCACCGGGAGATCGCGAAGGCGGTGGATGCGGTCTCTAAAGAGACGGGGAAAGAGTACATTTTCATCAGCCGCAGCGATTCCACACTGCGGGGACATTATCCGCTGGAGACTATTATCCTCAAGGAAGAATACGAGAAAAACACCGGCAAAAAGATAGACGGAGAGATTCTCTGTCCATTCTTTAAGGAAGGCGGACGCTATACCATCGACGATGTGCATTATGTGCGGTACGGAGATACGCTTGTTCCTGCGGCGGAGACAGAGTTTGCAAAAGACAAAACCTTTGGTTACACGGTGTCTGATCTGAAGGAATATGTGGAGGAAAAGACCGGCGGCGTATATAAGAAGGAGAATGTTACCGCCATTTCGCTCAAAGATATCCGGGCTCTCGCCTTCGATAAGATAGAGGAGCAGCTTATGGCGGTGGAGGATTTCAACAAGATTGTGGTCAACGCCATTGATTACGTGGATGTAAAGATTTTCTGTGTGGCGCTGTACCGGGCCATGGCAAAAGGAAAGACTTTCATGTTCCGGACGGCGGCAGCCATCGTCAAGGTCATGGGAGGGGTGTCCGACCAGCCTCTGCTTACGAGAGAGCAGATGGTTGTGAAGGAGACCGACAACGGCGGCATCATTGTGATCGGTTCCCACACGGAAAAGACCACGAGACAGATGGAGATGTTAAAAGAGATTCCGGACATTGCCTTTGTGGAGCTTAACGCCAGGCTGGTGAGAGACGAGGCGGCTTTTGCCAGAGAGGTGGAGCGCTGTCTGGCTCTGGAAGAGGAGTACATTTCTTCCGGCAGGACCGTGTGCGTATACACTACCAGGACGCTGATAACCGCAGATACCGGAGATAAAGAAGACGACCTGCGGCTGGCAGTTCGCATCTCTGACGCCGTGCAGTCTCTGGTGGGCCGTCTGTCTATCGTGCCGAGCTTTGTTATCGCCAAGGGTGGTATCACGTCCTCGGATGTGGGAACGAAGGCGCTGGCTGTGCAGCGTGCCAATGTGCTCGGACAGATCAAACCAGGCATTCCGGTGTGGCAGACCGGCGATGAGAGCAAGTTCCCGCAGACGCCGTATGTCATCTTCCCGGGCAACGTGGGAGAGGATAGTACATTGAAAGAAGCGGCGGAGATTCTGATAAGGAAGTAAATGTGCTGCCGGCGGCAGAACCGCAGAAAAGGGACTGGAAGATGAGTCTGCCGGCTGCATAATAAAGTACACAAGTCAAATATCGAACGATTGAGAAGGAGGTTTTTGTTATGTTTATGTTTTTATCACATCCACTGGATCCGGAGGGTTACGCGTGGCCGGGTGAGCCTGTTGTCAAAGTAAAACAGTGTACGGATGTTTCCGATGACTGTCCGTTCTGCAGTTTCATATCCGAAGTGCCGAATCACTGCGGCACACATATGGATGCTCCGAGACATTTTGTGAAAGACGGTCTCAGCATCAACGAGCTGCCGATTGAGTATTTCTGCCATACGGAGGTGGCGCTGCTGGAGATTCCGAAGGGACCGGCAGAAGGTATCTATAAAGAAGATCTGGAGCCATTTGCAGATACTTTATCCAAAGTATCTTTTGCGCTGATCCGCACCGGCATGGAGAAATACCGCGATACCGATCAGAACATTTACCAGAACGAAGGCGTTTACATTGCGCCGAGCGCCGGCGATTATCTGACAGAGGAATTCCCGAACCTTAAGGGAGTCGGAATGGATTTCCTGGCCATCGGCTCCGCTTCTTCCAAATGCCCGGAAGGCGAGCTGCCGCCGGATTGTCACAGACATATGCTTGGTTACTATACAGGCAAGTTTGTGACCGGCGTGGAGGATATGCATTTATCCGAGATTCCGAAAGGAGCAAAGATCACAAGATTCTTTAACGCTCCGCTTCGCATCAAGGGGCTGGATTCCAGTCAGGTAGTCTGCATTGCAGAGATTGAAGATTGATCATCAAAAAAAGAATAAAAAAACAGCGGTTCGCATAACGGCCGCTGTTTTTTTAGGATTCCAGAAGTTTGAGATTGATATTCTGAGCGGTGGTCAGGTGGTGCTCCACCATATTTTCCAGACCGTTCATATCATGTTCCCGGAGCATCCGGAGAAATGCTTCATGTTCTGTGATAGTTTCTTCCATACGTCCCTCTCTGGAGAAGGAGGTGACATTCAGCCAGAAGATCCGGTACATAAACCGGCGGTAAATTTCCAGCATGGATTCATTGCCCACGTATTGGACAAGACTGCGGTGAAATTCATAATCTTTTCTGCCGAAATCTTCAGTTGAGCAGGTGGTTTCAGCAATCTCCTTCTGACTGTCAACTTTGAAAGAGAGCTTTTTATAATACTGTTGTCCCCGGTCCGTGTGAAGGTTTTGGGAAAGCTGTTTGAAACAGTAGACTTCGATGGCGTTTCGGATCTGATAAGTTTCGATAATGTCTTCCCTTGTCATTTTGTGGAGAATAAATCCTTTGCTGGGAAGAATGTCAAGATAACGTTCCTGTTCAAGACGCAGCACGGCGTCCCGGAAAGGCGTCCGGGAAAATCCTGATTCTTTTGCCAGCTGATTTAGAGAATATATGGTATCAGGCTGAAGTTCTCCTTTTTTGATGTGTTCAATGAGATAATCGTATGCCTGTGTTTGTAATAATTGCGTTTCTTTCATGGCAGTACCTCGAATTATTTTTTAATATCAGATTGCTTGTCCGGAATATTTTATAATGATTGTATGATAAAATGAAATCTCCGGGTTGTCAATGAAGAGAACAATAAGAACCGGAATAAAATAAAAAGGGATATAATAGAAAAAAAGTCTGGTATTCTTCTGCGCGGTGTGATAAAATAAGCAAGATTAGGCAATAGTAATAATAATATAGCAGACAAACAATGGGAAGTGCGTGACCGGGACTTCTGAAAAGCACATTGGTGAACAGTGTATTTTTCAGTTGTTTCGGAGCCTTCCCAATGATGCGTGGATACGGGCAGTGTTTTTTAACCTTCCCGTATTATGTTTGTCATAATGGATTTAGGAGGTATCAGAATGATAAAACAGTTTTCCATGGAACTGGCAGGAAGAACTCTGTCAGTCGAGATCGGAAGAGTTGCCGCTCAGGCCAACGGCGCGGCATTTATGCATTACGGAGATACGGTGGTACTGTCTACGGCCACTGCATCCGATAAGCCGAGAGAAGGAATTGATTTCTTCCCTCTGAGCGTGGAGTTTGAGGAGAAAATGTACTCTGTCGGAAAGATTCCGGGAGGATTTAATAAGAGAGAAGGAAAGGCGTCCGAGCATGCTGTGCTCACATCCCGTGTCATTGACCGTCCGATGCGTCCGCTTTTCCCGAAGGATTACAGAAATGACGTAACTTTAAATAACCTGGTGATGTCTGTGGATCCGGACTGTTCACCGGAGGTGACAGCGATGCTCGGTTCTTCCATTGCCACCTGTATTTCTGACATCCCGTTTGACGGACCGATCGCAGCCACACAGATGGGACTCATTGATGGAGAGTTCATCGTGAACCCGACAGCGGATCAGCAGCAGGTATCCGACCTGGCGCTGACCGTTGCATCCACCGCAGAGAAGGTTATCATGATTGAGGCGGGCGCCAACGAGGTGCCGGAGGATGTGATGATCGACGCTATTTTTAAGGCCCATGAGGTCAACAAAGAGATCATCGCATTTATTCAGAAGATCGTTGATGAGTGCGGTAAAGAGAAACATGACTATGAGCATGTGGACACACCGGAAGAACTGTGGAACGACATGGTGGAGTTCATTACACCGGAAGCCATGGAAGAAGCGGTATTTACCGATGTGAAACAGGTGCGTGAAGAAAACATCCGCCAGATTGAGGAGAAACTGGAAGAAAGATATGCGGAAGAGCATGAAGACTGGCTGCCGCTGATCGGCGACGCTGTGTACAAGTTCCAGAAAAAGACTGTCCGCAAGATGATCTTAAAAGATCACAAACGTCCGGACGGCAGAGCAATCGACGAGATCCGCCCGCTGTCCGCAGAGATCGACATTCTGCCTAGAGTACACGGTTCCGGTATGTTCAAGAGAGGACAGACACAGATCATGACGATCACAACACTGGCGCCGTTATCCGAAGTACAGAAGGTGGATGGCATAGATGTAAATGTAACATCCAAGAGATATATGCATCATTATAATTTCCCTAGCTATTCTGTGGGCGAGACCAAGCCGAGCCGCGGACCGGGACGCCGGGAGATCGGACATGGCGCTCTGGCAGAGCGGGCGCTGGTACCGGTGCTGCCAAGCGAGGATGAGTTCCCGTACGCAATCCGTACCGTATCCGAGACACTGGAATCCAACGGTTCCACTTCACAGGCCAGCGTGTGTGCCTCCACCCTGTCTCTGATGGCAGCTGGTGTTCCGATTAAGAAACCGGTAGCTGGTATCTCCACAGGTCTTGTGACCGGAGATACTGATGACGATTATCTGATCCTTACAGATATTCAGGGGCTGGAAGACTTCTTTGGAGATATGGATTTCAAGGTTGCCGGAACTCATGATGGTATCACTGCCATCCAGATGGATATCAAGATTCACGGCCTGACGCCGGATATCATCAAAGGAGCCATCACAAAGGCAAAGGCTGCAAGAGAGTACATTCTTACTGAGGTTATGGAGCCGGTAATCGCCGAGCCAAGACCGGAGGTTGGTAAATACGCGCCTAAGATTCAGCAGATGCATGTGGAGCCGGATAAGATCAGCGAGATCATCGGCAAACAGGGCAAGACTATCAACGGCATCATTGATGAGACCGGCGTGAAGATTGATATCAACGATGACGGAAGAGTGGATATCTGCGGCGTGGAACAGGATATGATTCATAAGGCTATGGAGCTGATTCGTCTTATTGTGGAACCGGTAGAGGTCGGAGCTATCTATGAAGGCGAAGTTGTGAGAATCATGAATTTCGGTGCATTTGTACAGCTTGCTCCGAACAAAGACGGACTGATTCATATTTCCAAATTATCCAGAGACAGAGTAAATAAAGTAGAAGATGTGGTCAATATCGGTGACAAGGTGAGAGTAAAGGTTCTCGAGATCGACAAGATGGGCAGAATCAACCTGGCACTGAGAGAGAAATTAAGCTGATTGGTTCCTTTTCCCAGTGCAGTGCTTTTCCCGTTTTCAGGAACGCGCACTGCACTGACCGGGATACATAAGATACAGCCAGGGAGGAACATGTATGAAATGTCCATTTTGCGGTATGGATAACACCCGCGTGATTGATTCCAGACCTGCGGATGACAATGCGTCCATCCGGAGAAGAAGACAGTGTGATGAATGTGGGAAACGTTTTACCACATACGAAAAGGTAGAGATCATTCCTCTCACTGTCATAAAGAAGGACAGGAGCCGGGAGCCATATGACAGGAGCAAGATCATGGCCGGCGTTCTTCGTGCCTGCCACAAGCGGCCGATTCCTGTGGAGAAGATAGAAGAGACTGTCAATAAGATCGAGAATGACATTTTCAATCTGGAATACAAGGAGATTGAAAGCAAGGTTATCGGCGAGATTGTCATGGAACGGCTCAAATCACTGGAGCAGGTGGCATATGTTCGATTTGCATCGGTTTACAGGGAGTTCAAAGATGTTAATACATTTATGAATGAACTAAAAAAGATGCTGGATTCCAGCAGCGATGCCGGCGGACAGGGAGAGTCAGAAATAAAAGGCGTGTAAAGCATAAAACATTAAAAAACTTCGGTATGAGCAATACCGGAGTTTTTTTTAGAATATAAAATGTAAAATAATGTAAAATACACTTGAAAATGTAAAAATAATATGTTAAAATCTGGAAAAGTCAGGAGGTGAAACATGGTAGCAGAAGTTTTAAGCGGTATGGTACAGGGCGTACATGGAGAGATCATTACAGTACAGGCAGATGTTAGTGACGGTCTTCCGGTTTTTGGTCTGACCGGACATCTGTCTTCTGAAGTGAAGGAGGCAAAGGAACGAGTTCGCACTGCCCTGAAGAATACAGGCTGCCATCTTCCTCCCAGACGTGTCTCAGTGAATCTTGCGCCGGCAGACGTGAGAAAAAGCGGTACCTGCTATGATATGGCCATCGCCGTCGGCATTATGACAGCCATGGGACTGATACCGCAAAGTGCTGTCAGAGGAATTGTATTTCTGGGCGAGCTGGCTCTTGACGGTATGCTGTCGCCTGTTACGGGTGTGCTCGCTATCCTGAGGACTGCGCAGGAAGCGGGATACCATACCTGTGTAGTTCCTCCGGCCAATGTGCAGGAGGCGTCTCTCCTGCCGGAGATGAGGGTTCTGGGTTTTGCCAATTTAAAAGAAGTGACCGCCTTTTTGAGGGGGACGGCAGAGGATGAATATTCCGAAAGAAAAATCGTAACCTGTGTTAAAGATGTGGGGAAAACAATAAGAGCGGCGGGACGTCCGGACGGAGGGGCCGGGTATCCTGATTTATCGGAGGTAAAAGGACAGCGTATGGCTAAGAGAGCGCTGGAGATTGCTGTGGCCGGATATCACAATCTGTTTCTGGACGGGCCGCCCGGAGCGGGCAAGTCCATGCTGGCGTCATGCACGCCGGGGATTATGCCGGGAATGACCAGAGAAGAGATGATAGACGCTACCATGGTATACAGTGTGAAAGGGTTGCTGCGGGAAGGTTTTTCTCTGGTGGAGAACAGACCTTTCCGGGCTCCGTCTTCTTCTGTCACCATGGCCGGAATGTTCGGAGGAGGAAAGAATCCGAGCCCCGGGGAAGTGACTCTGGCACATCATGGGGTATTATTCCTGGATGAGTTTCCGGAATTTAAAAGAGAATTAATTGAGATGTTCCGGGTAGTGCTGGAAGATCATCAGGTCAGACAGATCAGAAATGGTAAAACGGTGACATTTCCGGCGGATTTTATTTTTATTGCCGCGGCCAATCCCTGCCCGTGCGGATATTTTCCTGACCGAAGATACTGCCATTGCAGTCCGAGGGAGATCTTTCATTATCAGAATCGTCTGAGCGGGCCCATTCTGGATCGTCTGGATCTTTTTGTGCGCTGTGACAAAATGTCTTATGAGACGATGACGGAGGAGAAAGAAGGAGAAACTTCAGCGATGGTCCGGGAAAGAGTCCGAGAGGTATGGGGACTGCAAAAGGAACGTTTTAAATCAGGCGGAAGTAATTTTAACGGACGTATGACGCCGAAAGAAGTGAAAAAATACTGCGTGCTGGATGAGAATTCACGGAAGCTGATGAAAGAAGTATTTGACCGTCTGCGGCTGACCGGCCGCTCATACAACCGTATTCTCAAAGTGGGAAGAACAATCGCTGATATGGAAGGCTCCGCCCGGATCAGGGAAGAACATCTGCGGGAGGCGCTGATGTTCCGCCGGACTGCGCCTTTTGGGCAAGATCCGGATACGCCGTAGCATCGTAGAGCGTTCCGCACGGAGGTATTTTGCGGCAGAGTGATACCGCGGGACGCAGGGGCGTCGGGTGAGAATGGTCGGGGGGCAGATATGAGCGATAAAGAGACAGATTATAAAGTGGAAGAAAACAACGCGTTTTTCTGGTATTGGTTTGTGAACATATCCGGAGTAGGCAGTGTGTCCAGAAAGAAGCTGCTGGACCGCTTTATCCATCCGGCAGTCCTGTATCATGCGGGAAAGAGAGAGTACGAAGATATCCTGAGTCCAAAGCAGTGCGTATATTTACAAAACTCCCGCAATACATATAGGATAAATCAGTCGATGCAGAAGTTGGAGACTTCCGGCGTGCGTTTTGTGCATTGGGAATCTCCGGAGTATCCCCGGAAGTTCAGGCAGCTGTTTGATCCTCCGTATGGCATATATGTCAAAGGAAGGCTTCCGGCAGAGGATATGCCGGTGCTTGGCATGGTGGGATCCCGGGCGGCGACTCCCTACGGTCTTCATATGGCGCAGAGCTTCGCGGAGTCATTGGCGCTGCAGGGCATCCAGATCGTCAGCGGTCTGGCAGCGGGAATTGATGCTGCAAGCCACAGAGGAGCACTTCGGGCCGGAGGATACACTCTTGGAATTCTGGGCGGAGGCATCGATAGTATGTATCCCCGGGAGAATTTTTCTTTATATATGCAAATGTATGAAAGAGGAGGTGTGCTGTCAGAATATAATCTCGGCGTTCCCAACAGTCCGGGATTGTTTCCGCTCAGGAATCGTCTGATCAGTGGAATCGCGGACGGAGTATTTGTGCTGGAGGCAGGAGAAAAAAGCGGTTCTTTTATCACCATAGACCAGGCGCTGGAACAAGGGAAAGAGGTGTTCGCAATGCCGGGGAGAGTTTCGGATCCGCTGAGCGCCGGATGCAACAGACTCATCGCGGAAGGAGCCTCTCTGGTACAGTGTCCCGAAGACATTGCCGGTCAGTTACTTGCCAAGTATGCAAAATCTGAGAAAAAGAATGGAAAAGAACAGGTAAAGTTTGCAAAAGAACGGGCAGCGTGTCTTTTGGAAGATCCGGAACAGCAGCGAATCTATGAACTTCTGGATGCAAAAAATCCGACAAGTTTTAATGAACTTTTAGAGAAAAGCGGGTATAATTTTGTAAAATTGCAGTATATTTTATTGGAAATGGAGATTTCTCAGTATATTTATCAGCCGTCACAGAACACTTATCTGAGAAAATTTTAAAAATTTTTTTCTTGCGAACCCATGTGAAATGGTGTATTATTGATAATTGTTTTACAGGACAAGGCTTTTTATCAGAATAATATAGCAAAATATTTGTCCTGGAATATGAGGTTAAGAGTTTTTTTATGCCATCTATCTATATATAAGTTGGGAGTGTATTGTAAATGGCAAGCAAGTTAGTGATTGTGGAATCACCTGCAAAGGCAAAAACGATTCAGAAGTTTTTGGGAAAAAGTTATAAGGTCATTGCCTCCAACGGACATGTCCGTGATCTTCCCAAAAGTTCTATGGGAATTGATTTTGATAATGATTATGAACCGAAATATATAACAATCCGGGGGAAGGGAGAGATTCTGGCTCAACTTCGCAAGGAAGTGAAAAAGGCAGATAAAGTTTATCTCGCAACGGACCCGGACCGGGAAGGCGAAGCGATTTCCTGGCATCTTTATAACGCTCTGAAGCTGGAAGGAAAAAAATGCAGCCGGATTACTTTCAATGAGATCACGAAGGATGCGGTGAAGAGATCGATTAAGAATTCCCGGGATATTGATATGAACCTGGTGGATGCGCAGCAGGCGCGGCGCGTGCTGGACCGTATTGTGGGTTATAAGATCAGCCCGATTCTCTGGTCAAAGATTAAGAGAGGACTGAGCGCCGGACGTGTGCAGTCAGTGGCGCTGCGTATCATATCTGACCGCGAAAAAGAGATCAATGAGTTTATTCCGGAAGAATACTGGAGCATAGATGCGGATCTGCAGGTGGAAGGCGTGAAAAAACCGCTGGAAGCGCATTTTACAGGCGACAAAGATGGTAAAATCGAACTCCGCAGCAAAGAAGATGTGGAGCGTATCACAAAAGAACTGGAAGGATGCCGCTATGAAGTTCTGGGTATCAAGCGCGGGGAGCGGAGGAAAAAACCGCCGCTGCCATTTACTACCAGTACCCTGCAGCAGGAAGCTTCCAAGAAGCTGAATATGTCTACGCAGAAGACCATGCGTCTGGCGCAGGAGCTCTATGAAGGCGTTTCTCTGAAAGGCCGCGGGACCATCGGTCTCATTACTTATCTTCGTACAGACTCCACCAGAATATCCGAGGAAGCGGATGCAGCCTGCCAGGAGTATATCAGAACCCGGTACGGAGAAGATTTTGTGGGAAACGGCACTGCCAGGAAGACGGGAGCCGGCAAGATTCAGGATGCTCATGAAGCCATCCGGCCTACGGACAGCAGCCTGTCGCCGTCGGATTTGAAAGAAGAGTTGTCCAGAGATCTGTATCGTCTGTATAATCTGATCTGGACCCGCTTTATTGCCAGCCGCATGTCAGAGGCTGTATATGAGACCGTCTCTGTGAAGATCGGAGCCGGCGACTATCGTTTCAGCGTGTCGGGCGCACGGATTAAGTTCGACGGTTTTATGACGGTATATCATTATGATGATGAGAAGTCCACGCTGGACACCGCCCTCAAAAAGATCAGCGAGGATTCAGAGCTTACGTTAAAAGAACTGAAACCACAGCAGCATTTCACACAGCCGCCGGGACATTTTACCGAGGCCAGTCTCGTTAAGACTCTGGAAGAGCTGGGAATAGGACGCCCGAGTACCTATTCGCCTACTATTACTACGCTTCTTGCCAGAAGATATATTGTGAAGGAAAATAAAAATCTTTACATGACGGAGCTTGGCGAAGCGGTCAACGAACTGACTGTGAAAGGTTTTCCTTCTATTGTAAATGTGAATTTTACAGCCAATATGGAGTCGCTTCTCGATGGAGTGGAGGAAGGAAAAGTAAAGTGGAAAACCATCGTGGAAAACTTCTACCCGGATCTCAATGATGCTGTGGAAGCGGCCGAGAAGGAACTGGCGGAAGTGGAAATTGCCGATGAAGTCAGCGATGAGGTCTGTGAAGAGTGCGGCAGAAACATGGTGATCAAATACGGACCGCACGGTAAGTTCCTGGCCTGCCCGGGATTTCCGGAATGTAAGAATACGAAGCCATACTACGAGAAGATTGGCGTTGCCTGCCCGAAATGCGGCAAGGATATTGTGCTGAAGAAGACTAAGAAGGGCAGAAAATATTATGGTTGTATTGATAATCCGGAGTGCGATTTCATGAGCTGGCAGAAGCCGTCAAAGATACCATGTAAAGAATGCGGCGGTCTTATGGTGGAAAAAGGCAAAAAACTTGTGTGTATGAATCCGGAGTGCGGATATGTGACCGATAAGCCGGATGAGGAATAGACAGCAGCTGCCGGATATGCGGAAAAGACAAGCTGGCAGATACCATAGGATAAGCAGAGTCTGCTATCAGACAGGGATCATCTGCAGTTATGGAAATAACATAGCTGCAGATGTTTTTTTATGTTTGTCTGAAATATTTTAATAATTGGATGGATTAATAAATTCTTAAATTTTTAGATAATATCGTTGTGATTGTGCGGTAGATGTGTTAAAATAATTTTTAATGAAGAATTGTCAGTTAATAATATGGAGGTTTCTATGAGTGTCCAATTGCTTGATAAAACGAGAAAAATTAACAAACTGCTGCACAACAACAATTCACACAAAGTAGTATTTAATGACATCTGTGAAGTTCTCAGCGAGATTCTTTTATCGAACGTTCTGGTCATCAGCAAGAAAGGAAAGGTTCTTGGAATTAAGGACAGAGCAGATATTGAGACGATCAATGAACTCATTAATAATGAAGTGGGTGAATATATCGACCCTCTGTTAAATGAGAGGCTCCTCGGAGTTTTATCGACAAAAGAAAATGTGAATCTGGAAACACTGGGTTTTGAATTTTCAGACATTTCCGAGTATCAGGCAATTATTACTCCGATCGATATTGCCGGCGAGAGACTTGGAACTGTTTTCATGTATCGAAAAGAGAAACATTATGAGATTGACGATATCATTCTGGTGGAATATGGCACCACGGTGGTAGGGCTTGAGATGATGCGTTCTGTCAATGAAGAAAATGCGGAGGAGACAAGGAAGGTCTCCATCGTAAAATCGGCAATTTCCACCCTGTCTTTTTCAGAGCTGGAGGCTATTCAGCACATTTTCGATGAGCTGGACGGGGAAGAAGGCATCCTGGTGGCCAGCAAAATTGCCGACCGGGTGGGGATCACCAGGTCTGTCATTGTCAATGCTCTCCGGAAGTTTGAGAGTGCCGGAGTGATAGAGTCCCGCTCTTCCGGCATGAAAGGAACCTATATCAAGGTACTCAACGATGTTGTATTTGACGAACTGAAGAAAATGAAACATTAGATTTGCACCCTGCATATATGAATAACAGAGAAAGGCTACGATAGGATAAAGGAGTAACATCATGGCGGATAATTATAAGATAACCCAGTATTCAGTCAGTACAATTTTAGGATATGTTGAGAATTCTCAGATTGCCATTCCGGAAATTCAGAGACCCTTTGTCTGGAAAGGGCAGGAGGTCAGAGATTTGATCGACTCCCTCTATGAAGGATATCCCATCGGATATCTGATTGTATGGCAGAATTCTCAGGTCAGAATCCGCGGATTTGGTAAAGGCGGAACGAAAAAAATCCTCATAGACGGCCAGCAGAGAGTGACGGCGCTGATGGCGGCTCTTCTGGGCAGGGAAGTACTGGACTCCCAGTACAGATCTCACCGGATCAAGATCGCATTTTATCCTCTGGCGCAGCCGGGAGAGGAAAAGTTTGCGGTCAGCGACGCCTCATATGAGGATAAGCCGGGATGGATTCCGGACATCTCCGTTTTATTCCGGAGAGATTTTTCCTTCCGTAAATTTGAAAAAGAATATAAAGAAAAGAATCCGGATCTGGACACTTCCCTTCTGGAAGCTGCCATAGACCGGTTAAAAGGAATTGTCAAACATCAGGTTGGCGTCATAGAACTGTCCTTCCTGCTGGACATTGATGTGGTATCGGAAATATTTATCCGCATTAATCTGCAGGGCAAACCGCTCAATCAGGAAGATTTTGCCATGTCAAAGATATCTGTCAACGAGCAGTATGACGGAGATCTTATCAGAAACTGCATCGATTATTTCTGTCATCTTATAAAAGAACCATCCTTTATGACGATTCTCAAAGCAAATGAAAAGGAATTTATGGAGACAGAATACGGCAGACTGCTGGGATGGCTGCAGGAAGGGGAGGAATTGCTCTATGTTCCTTCTTATTCTGATGTGCTGAAGGTCGTACTTATTGCTGGATTCGGAAAGAGCAAGATTGGCGATCTGGTCAATCTGCTGTCCGGCAAGACGAAAGATAAGACCTTCGCCAGAGGAGAGGTTTCTCAGAAAGTGGCGAAGGAAGCCTTTGAGACGCTGGGACGGGGAGTCAGAGCTTTCGTCAGCGAAGAGAATTATAAAGGTTTTCTGAAAGCTCTCCGCAGAGCGGGATATACCAGCGAGCGGCTGTTGTATTCCCAGGCGGTGTTGAATTACTGTTATGCCATGTATCTTCTCATGGATATGGAGGGACTTTCTTCCGATAAGAAAGAAAGTCTCATGGGCCGGTGGATGACCATGTGCCTGATCACCGGGCATTATCAGAGCTCGCCGGACACCGTGGTTATGAAAGATTATAAAGAGATCAAAGAAGCCGGCATGGAAAGCTACCTGCGCCAGATTGAAGAGCTTCGTCTCGGCGAAGAATTCTTTGCTTCGGTTCTTCCGGAAAAATTTACTTCCACCACGGCACGGACAGCACCATATCTTGCTTATCTGGCAGCGCAGACAGCTTCCGGCACTCTTTCCCTTTACAGCGGGGAGAATACGGTGGGCGGACTTTACGCCGCTAAAGCGGAAGCATACCAGATTCTGCCGAAGGCTTATCTGGAAAAATGTGGTTTCAAGACCAGAGAGACCTATGGACAGGTGGCGAATCTGACATACATTTCCAAAGAAGTGAAGGCAATCGTCAGGAGAAAGTCTCCGGCCGATTACAGAGAAGAACTGAAAAAACAGCTTTCCGCAGAGGAGATTCAGGCCTCCCTGGCTGCCAACGATATTCCGGAGAATATTTTTGACGCGGATGCCGGCAGCGTGCCGGAGATTCTGGCGGAGAGAAGAAGAAAAATGGCCCGGAAGATTCAGAACCATTATTATTCTTTATAGAAACCAACAAAACAATAGAATTCAACAAGATGATATATACAGACAGCGGAATCCTGAAAAAGGAGACCGCTGTTATATATTATAGGAGATTCCTATAATATATAACGCCCTCCGGGCGGGATGCGCACTCGCGCGAAATAGAACTTTGTCGCTAAAGCGACCGCGCTCGGCGCGAGAGTTCTGACAAGCAGAACTCTTTATTCCGGGAATGCTCCGGCGGTGTACAAATTTTCTGCAATAATTTAAACGGAACTTCTTGCCAAGGGAGTTTTTGTATGCTATACTACCTTCGGTAAAAAAGTAACAGTCATGCCGTGACTTTTGCGGCAGGATAAAACACACGTTATCGGATTCTGTCGGTCGGTGTGCCTTTCGGGGTGGCTGAGGAATATGAAGATGACGGAAGACAAACAAAAAAGGAGAATTGACATGAGTGTAATTTCAATGAAACAGTTACTCGAAGCAGGTGTTCATTTCGGACATCAGACAAGAAGATGGAACCCTAAAATGGCTCCGTACATTTACACAGAGCGTAACGGCATCTACATCATCGACCTTCAGAAGTCTGTAGGTAAAGTAGACGAAGCTTATAACGCGATCAGAGACTGTGTGGCAAACGGAGGAAAGATTCTTTTCGTTGGTACAAAGAAACAGGCACAGGATTCTATCAAGAACGAGTCTGAGAGATGTGGAATGTTCTACGTAAACCAGAGATGGTTAGGTGGTATGCTCACTAACTTCAAGACCATCCAGAGCCGTGTTGCCCGCTTAAAGAAGATCGAGGAGATGGCAGAGGACGGAACTTTTGAAGTACTTCCTAAGAAAGAAGTTATCCAGCTCAAGAGAGAGCAGGAGAAGCTTGAGAAGAACCTGGGCGGTATCAAAGAGATGCAGGATATTCCTGATATGATCTTCGTTGTTGACCCAAGAAAAGAAAGAATCTGTATTCAGGAAGCACATACTCTTGGTATTCCTTTAGTTGGTATCTGTGATACAAACTGCGATCCTGAAGAACTGGATTACGTGATCCCAGGAAACGACGATGCAATCCGTGCAGTCAAATTAATCGTTTCCAAGATGGCTGACGCAGTAATCGAAGGCAATCAGGGACAGGATGCAGAAGTTGCAGAAGAAGAGGAAGCTGTAGAAGAAGAAGCTTAATTCTGACCGCAGTTCCATACGCCTCAGCCTGCATCTCGCAGGCCGGGGCATTTTTGTGTGATATGTAACCTGCGCATTCCCGGTAACGAACCCCTGCCGTCTGGCAGTGTCGGGGCAGCCGTCGGGAATACCGGACACAAAAAATGATTTGATAATTTTGGAGGAATGAAAATGGCTATTACAGCAAAACAGGTAAAAGAATTACGTGAAATGACAGGTGCCGGAATGATGGACTGTAAGAAAGCTCTTACAGCTACAGAAGGCGATTTTGATAAAGCGATTGAGTTCTTAAGAGAAAAAGGTCTTGCTACTGCTGAGAAGAAAGCAGGAAGAATTGCTGCTGAGGGTATCGTAAAAGTTCTCGTTTCCGAGGATGGAAACAAAGCTGTCGCTGTTGAGGTAAACGCTGAGACAGACTTCGTTGCAAAGAACGAGAAGTTCCAGGCATACGTTGGACAGGTTGCTGAGCAGGCAATGGACACAACAGCTGCAGATCTGGACGCTTTCCTCGCTGAAACATGGAAGTTTGACGAGACAAAGACTGTAAAAGAAGCGCTGGCTGGACAGATCGCTATCATCGGCGAGAACATGAACATCCGCAGATATGAGCAGGTAAAAGAGGACGCCGGATTCGTGGCTTCCTACACTCACATGGGCGGTAAGATCGGTGTTCTTGTTGACGTTGTAACTGACGTTGTCAACGACGAGATCAAAGAGATGGCAAAAAATGTCTGCATGCAGGTTGCAGCTTTAAAACCGAAATACACAAGCAGAGCCGAAGTTGATCAGGACTATCTTGCAAAAGAAGAAGAGATCTTAATGGCAGCTGCAAGAAACGAGAAACCGGACGCCAACGACAAGATCATCAGCGGTATGGTAAAAGGCCGTCTCAACAAAGAGTTAAAAGAGATCTGCCTGCTTGACCAGGTATATGTAAAAGCAGAAGACGGAAAGCAGAGCGTAGGCAAATACGTAGAAGAAGTTGCCAAAGCAAACAATGCAAAAGTCACCATCAAAGGATTTGTCCGCATGGAGACAGGCGAAGGAATCGAGAAAAAACAGGAAGACTTCGCAGCAGAAGTTGCAGCTCAGATGGGCATGTAAGCTAAGTTTTCTAATCATATTTCATTAAAGTAGTAACGGGCTCCAAAAGCCTCGTAAACACTGTATGTTCCAGTGATTATGAGGTTTTTGGGGCCTTTTTTTATCGGTAAATAAGAGATTGGAAATATCGCTAAAAACCGTCTAAAACCGTCTAAAATCACTTCAAGTTGAGTATTACTCAAGTCGCAAATTGAGTAAATGGAGTATCTGCAATCTTTGGCGAAGTTTACTCAAGTTATCAGTGTTTTTGAAATTTTCCAGATTAAAAAGTACATAGAAAATATTATAGTAGGAGGAAATTATAATGGCAAACACAGCGACAAGTGCAAATGAGAAGAGTACTCGCACAACTATTTTCAAGAAGAGAAAACACGAAAAATGTTTCAGAGGTAATTTTAAAATGTCAGTATCAGGACCAATATTATTATGTAAATTGGGAGGAAACGTATGCTGAAAATCAGATTGCAAGGAACCATCAATGATATGGAATGGTTCCAGCAAATTATGAAACGACATAGGAAAATCAAAGTTCTGCAAATGTCAAAACCATTTAGAAACAAAGGAACAAATAAATATTTTCGTGTTTATGCAGAGATTGAGAAGGAAGAGAGGTAGGTAGAAAATATGTGCAGAGTAATCGCAGTTGCAAATCAAAAAGGTGGAGTAGGAAAGACGACGACGTGTGTAAATTTAGGGATTGGACTTGCAAGGAAAGGAAAAAAAGTCCTTCTGGTAGAAGCGGACGCTCAGGGGAGCCTCTCGGTGAGCCTTGGAATACAGGAACCCGATGAACTGGAGATGACATTGGTGCAGATCCTTGGAAAAGTGATCAATGAGGAAGAAATCAATCTGGAAGAAGGAATCCGTCATCATGAAGAAGGCGTCGATTTTATTCCGGCGAATATCGAGCTTGCCGGGCTGGAGACTTCGCTGGTGAACGTGATGAGCCGGGAGCAGATCCTGCGTTTGTATCTGGAAGAGATCAAAGACAGATATGATTATATACTTATCGACTGCATGCCGTCCCTGGGGATGATCACGATCAATGCCCTGGTGGCGGCGGACAGTGTCCTGATACCAGTGGAAGCCGCATACCTTCCTGTGAAAGGGCTGCAGCAACTGATCAAGACGATCGGAAAAGTACACAGACAGCTGAACAGAAAACTTTCCATCCTGGGTATCCTTTTGACAAAAGTGGACCGGCGGACCAACTTTGCAAAAGATATCGAAAAACAGATCCGGGAAGTATACGGAGATAAGGTACATATTTTTGCCCACTGCATCCCGATGTCAGTACGGGCGGCCGAAACGACAGCAGAAGGGAAGAGCATCTATCTGCATGACCCGAAAGGGAATGTTGCCGAAGGATACCGTCTGCTTACAGGGGAGGTGCTCGCCGATGAAAAGTAGGAGTGCACAAAAGATCAAGCTGACTTCTTATGATGAGCTGTTTGGCGCCGGAGAAAACAGTGTGCAGGGAGAGTATACGGTTCTTCCGCTCCGTTTGCTCCGTCCTTTCAAAGGACACCCATTCCTGGTTCTGGATGATGAAAAGATGCAGGAAACGGTGGAGAGCATCAAACAGCATGGGGTTATCCAGCCAGGGATCGTCCGTCCCTGTGCCGATGGATATGAGATGATAGCCGGGCATCGCCGGTGGCGTGCCTGTGAACTGGCAGGGATAGAGGAGATGCCTGTCATCATCCGGGAACTGGATGATGATGCAGCCACAGTCCTCATGGTAGATACGGTGCGCCCGTAAGGCGTTTGGGGTGGACACCCAAACACCGCGGGTCATATAAGAT
>ERZ1643247.738-NODE-738-length-36339-cov-7.745067_pt1 | contig 36339 bp, 24 predicted proteins | sample MGYA00579264_ERZ1643247 | MGnify/ENA primary metagenome ERZ1643247 (study PRJEB29033, sample SAMEA4952262) | chicken gut metagenome | biome: Broiler Chicken; feature: Gastrointestinal Tract; material: Caecum | place: Ireland | collected 2018 | study: Broiler... | reverse complement strand
CCTGGCAGTTGCAAACTAAGAATCAAAAGGAGGACATCCAAATGGATGACATAAACAGTTTAGCACAAAGCAAATATAGATGTATTGGCGGTTATCGTTTTGAAGTTGCACATGGTGGTGCGGATGATCTTCCAAACAAGGGCCTAAAAGATTTAACAGCGCATAAAATTGTTTCTTCTGCAATTTGAGAGGAATAACAATACCTCGCTTATCATTTTCGTATTGCTCGAAATCAGCAACGGAGAGTAAAATTTGCGTGGGAATCAACCTCCTCATAGTAGAATACAGCCGAATACGAATCGACTTTGTTCCGAAAGCGGGAGAGTTTACTTCCGATTCTATTATAAAAATAAATTAAAAATTTGTAAAGATATTTTTGAAAATTCATTGGGACTTGTGTCGGAAAATCGTATGGAGACATTCGTGACCAGACTTTTTGAAAATTTGGAGGATGTTAAAAAAAGGAACCGAATAAAGGTACGAAACGGAAGTTAAATAAATTTGAATTAGATTAAGAATTTTTATTAACATTTCTTTTCTAATTTGTTATAATGTACGCAGAGGTGGATCATGACGGAGAGAAATTTTCTCAATAATTTGGTTTCAGTCACAATGTTCAATCAGGGTCAGGCATCGAAAATTTTCAATCGGTTACAAGCAGAAAAGCAGATTATCGTATTGAAAAACAATAATCCGACTGCAATTTTACTGTCTCCGGATGAGTATGACAGATTGTTAAGTCTTGCCGCGGATGGGGAGAAAAAGGAATGAGTTATATTCTCAAACAATTTGATACCGATTTGTTGCGTTTCGATATGCAAAAAGACGTCGACGGGGTTTCCGCGCAAATTTTATCCGTCAACGGCGCAAGCAAATTGTTATTGCCGTTGGATTTGGAGATTTCGGATCAAGGTTTAGCCAAATGGTTAAAGCGCAGGACGATTCCGGGGAATCGTGCGTATGTACAGAACTTTCTTGCAAAACTCGGTCTGAATGAAAAAGATACAAAGGGAATCATCGACTTTTGCAAAGGACTTTCGCTCAATGACTGCTATTGGATCATTGATGAAAATTTTGGAGGAAAGTTTTCGGAAAACAATTTATACGACAATCGGTTCAGCAATGTGCTTTCCCATATCGCTTTTACGGGGTATGGCAGTTTTCAAAAAACTTCGCTGCGTTCCTCGCCGGAATTTACGACAAACGGAATGCTTGCCAAATGCTGGCGCAGAGTAAACGGCAAAATCATTTTATATAAGTCGGGCACGGAAGGGTTTGCTAATTCGGGCAACGAGCCGTACTGCGAATACTATGCCTATCAGGTAGCCGAGACTATGGGGATCGACGCCGTGCAATACGGTTTATCCAAGTGGAAAGGGCGGTTATGTTCTACTTGTGAGCTGTTTACAAGCAAAGAGTATTCGTTTATTCCTGTTGGGAATATTGTAAAAGAGGGCGGCATAAAAGCGGTCATCGAGTATTATAAATCGCTCGGCGGTAATTACTTGGACGCTTTTGCCGATATGATCGTATTCGACGCCGTTATCTTGAATACGGATCGTCACTTCGGTAATTTTGGCTTTTTGGTAGATAATCGCACGAATACGCTATGCGCTCCCGCGCCTTTATTCGACCACGGTTTGTCGCTCTTAACATACGCGATGGATGACGATTTGGAAGATTGGGAAACTTATGCCCGAACACGCGTTCCTGCAACTTATTCGGATTTTATAGAACTTGCACAGCAGTTGATGGGGCATGAGCAAAGAGAAAAGTTGCGAAAGCTTATCAATTTCAAATTCAAAAGACACCCGCGCTATAACTGGCGTGACAGCCGATTGCGCATACTATCGGAAGTTATAAAGCGTCGCGTCAAGGCGCTGTTGTGATAATGCCGCACTTCATCGGAACGAGTTATAAACAAAAACCTGTTAAAACAAACTAATCTTATCGCGCGAAAATATAATGGATAGCCGGGTTACGGAGGAAAGACTTTGAATGATCCGAAAGTAATTAAAAAGGATAAATATATAAACAGCGAAGAAAAAGTTGCGGTGGTGCAGGGCGTAACGCTGTATGAGGCGGAACATAAGCACGAATTTATAGAACTTGCCTATGTGGAAGAAGGGGAAGCGCAGCATTGGGTGAACGGGGAAACCTTTCAATTGAGCGCGGGGGACATCATGATGCTCGACAGCGGTGTTTCGCACTGCTATCTCGCGACCACGCCTACGATCTCCGTGTGGAATATCATTTTTTTGCCTGAATTTTTCGACTTTTTTCTGAAAGAGGGCGACCGATGTATCGAATACGCCTGCCGCACGATGCTAAAAGAAGATGTTGGCAGCGCATTGATGAAAGAGAGTGGTTTTTTAAGTTTACCCAAGGAAAAGGCGAAGAGCGTGGTGCCGTATATCAGGCAAATCATTGAAGAGAAGAAGGAAGAACGTCCCGGTTATCTTGAAGCGATCCATTCGCTGCTCAAATTGGCAATCATCGAGATCTTCCGCCGCGGGCATGACGCGAAGGGCGATTTTTCGGATAAACAGAAACGTATCTACCGGGAAATGATGGAGTATATCAAAAAGAATAAGGGCGACGGCGTTTCCGCAAGTTATTTGTCGAAATTGCTGTTCTACTCCCCCGAGTATCTTTCAAAAACGTTCAACAATATTTCTGGTAAATCCCTGAAAAAATATATCCAGAAAGAGAAGTTGGAAAAGGCAAAAAGAGAGCTTCTTTCTACCGATAAGACAGTCGAAGAGATTATGGAAGAAGCAGGGTATAACGATAAAAAATATTTTTACGAGATATTCAAGCGGGAGTACGGTGTTTCGCCGGGTAAATACAGAAAAAGAAAATAATTCGTGCAACAAAAAGAGGTCTATCGACCTCTTTTTTGTATGGCAAGTTCACGCAAAGTTTATATAAGCGAAGAAATGACAGTTAAGTGTAGCGAGGCGATGTATCAAAAGAGAAGTCTTTCGGCGGTATGGAATGCCCGATAAAATGAAAGTTTTCGGCTTTTGTCGGCGGATATTTACTCATTGCATTTTTTAATGTACCCCACAAAACTGTGCGTGTTACCCCCATAGGCAAAAAATGCTGTCTATGATATAATATAAGCGGAAAATCAGATTAAATCGGTGGAAAAGGATGATTGTTTACGACCGGCACACAAAGCTCATTTTTCGGTAAACAATTATGGAACTTTTATGTCTGTTCCTCATCGCGCGGGGAGGTTTGAATGAGTATGAAAAGTTTGGTAAAAGAATTTTTGCGCTATCCCGAGCCGCAGTTCGCGCGGGCAGCTTTTTCTTTTTTGGACGGAGAGTGGGAGGTATCGCTCGGCGGTAAGCCGTATCGGGCGATCCGCGTTCCGTACTGTGTAGAATCCGAACTTTCCGGAATCGGAGAAAAGGGTTTTGTGTACGATTTGCGGTACAGAAAGACTTTTACCGCGCCGCAGCATAAAAAGGATGAACGCGTCATTCTGCATTTCGGTGCGGTCGATCGTTATGCCAAAGTGTGTGTGAACGGCGTATCGGTCGGCAGCCATTGCGGAGGGTATACGCCTTTCTCTTTTGATATCACCGATGCGCTGCAAGACGGGGAGAACTTACTCGAAGTTGCCGTTCATGACGACGTGCACGAAAATTCTCCCAGCGGCAAGCAATCAGGGAAGGAACAGTCTTACGGTTGCATGTATACGCGCACAACGGGGATTTGGCAGAGCGTTTGGCTGGAATGCGTGCCGCAGGAGCGATTGCTCGGCATACGTTTTTATCCGTCTGCGAAGAACTGTTCGGTCAGAATGGAAGTCACCGCACAGACCGAAGGGGAGTTTCTGGCAGAAATTACATACGACGGTAAAACAGTCGGTAAATGCGGCGGGCATTTGAACTACCGCGGTGTATTTGAAACGAAACTAACGGAAAAGCATCTTTGGGAACTCGGAGCGGGCCGCTTATACCGCGTGCGCCTGCAATTCGGCGAAGATACGGTTTACAGTTATTTCGGACTGCGCGACGTGCGCTACGAGGGCAAAACGTTTTTATTGAACGGAAAACCTGTATTTCAACGTCTCGTTCTGGATCAGGGGTATTATCCCGAAGGCGTGTATACACCGCGCTCCGAGGATGATTTTGTGCGGGACATAGAGTTGGCGCTGCAACTCGGCTTCAACGGCGCGCGGCTGCACCAAAAGGTATTTGATCCCAAAGTTTTATGCCTTTGCGATGTATACGGGTATATGGTTTGGGGCGAATATCCGAGTTGGGGGATGCGCGTGCGGAACTTGGATGCGCTTGGCGTATTCCTCGGTGAATGGCGCGAAGCAGTGGAACGCGATTTCAATCACCCCTGTATCGTCACCTGGTGCCCGCTCAATGAAATGTGGAGCGATCCCGAAGACGAACGCTGGGTGCGCGATGTACGGTTTGCGGATGCCGCATACGCTTTTACAAAGGCTCTTGATCCTACGCGGCCTTGCATAGATGTGAGCGGCGGCTTGCACGGGCATAAGACGGATGTGGCGGATTTCCATTTCTATGGTTCGCTTGAAAAATTAAAGGCGCATATGGAAGATGCCGAACGCGGTGCGCCGTCTTTTGATAAGATGTATCTTCCCGGCGAGGGAATCGAATATAAAGGCGAGCCTTTGCATCTGAGTGAGTTCGGCGGTGTGCGTTTCGGTAATTTTGCAGACGGTTGGGGCTATGAGGATGAGCAGAAAGAAGAGGAGTTCGTCGCCCGCTATGAAAAGACGGTCGCATTCCTGCTCGGATGCGGGCAGCTTTCCGGGTTCTGCTATACACAGTTATACGACGTTGAACAGGAGCAGAACGGGTTGTATTATTACGACCGACGCCCGAAATTGTCCCGGCAAGGGCTGCGCCGCATAAGGGAGGCAAACGCAGCGGTCGCCGCGTGCGAAGTGAACCCTGAAAAGGCGTAAAGCGATCCGCGTTTTATCGGGCGGCATAGCAAATAGAGGTATCGGGGGCAATATGATTATTTGCGTGGGAGAGATACTTGCCGATATGACGGGGCGTACCTGTCACGGGCATATGGAATTTGCATGTTTTGCGGGCGGCGCACCGTTCAACGTGGCTTGCTGCCTGAAAAAATTGGGTGCGGTCTGCGGTTTTTGCGGCAGTGTCGGGCAGGATGCAATCGGAAATTTTCTTGTCGAAACAGCAAAAAAGCAGCAATTCGATTATTTATATCTTCAAAGAGAGAAAGAACGGAATACGACGCTCGCCTTTGTCGAAGTGGACGGGGCGGGCGAGCGGACGTTCAGTTTTTACCGTAAAAACACGGCGGATGCGTACCTGCCGCAGGCGGAGATCAGCCGGATCGTTCGCTTGGCGGATATCGTTCACATCGGTTCGCTGCCGCTGTCTTCCACGCACGGGCGGGAGTTTGCGGACGAACTGATCGCCTGTACACATGCTTGCGGCAAAAAGGTCAGTTTTGACGTGAATTACCGTTCGGACATTTTTTCCTGCGAAGAGGAGGCGGTTTGGCTGTATCGCAAATACATTGAAGCGGCGGATATCGTCAAGTTTTCGGAAGAAGAACTTCCGATGTTTGCCGAAGGCGCGTCGCAGGAAGAAAGGCTGCGCAAGGTCGCCGGCGCGCATAAAACGGTATTGCTCACGCTTGGCAGCCGCGGCAGCATGCTGTGCGCGGCGGGGAATATCTATTGCGCTCCCGCAGCCGCCGTGCAAAAGGTAGAAGACACGAACGGTGCGGGCGATGCGTTCATGGCGTGGGTTTCTCGCTTCGATAGACGGCGGTCAGGCGGATCCGAATGTTGTTTTGCGCATGGGAAACGCGTGCGGCGCGCTTGCTGTTTCGCAGAAAGGGGCGTACCCCGAATGGAGTAAAGAGGACGCGGCGGCGCTTACAAAAGAGCTTGACGCTTGAATAACAAAGAAAGGGAAGAGGGGTACCTCTCTGTTGCGTTAAAAAACGCAACAGTCAGACCTTAATGGAAAGGAGAAAATCCGGTGTTTTACGATAAAGGTGTTTGGATCTATCTGGACGAGGTGAGCCGCGGCGAAAAGCCGCAGTACGGTGCGCCCGCCGCGTATTTCCGCAAAGAGTTCAAAACAGAAAAAAGGGTAAAGCGCGCCGTTTGGTATGTTTCGGCGCTCGGTGTGTTCAAAGCGTATGTGAACGGGAGCGAGGCGGACGATGATTTTCTTTCGCCGGGCTGGACGGATTACAGAAAGCGCATTCCATATATGGAATACGACGTGACGGATAAACTGCAAAAGGTGAACGCGCTTGCAATCGTTGCGGCAGACGGCTGGGCGGTCGGCAACCTCGGTTACGAAGTGGAACGGCAGGTTTTCAGCGACAGGGTAGAGGTGTTTGCCAGCCTTGTCATCGACTATGAAGACGGCACGCGCTCATTTATCGAAACGGATACGGATTGGAAGGCCGCCCACGGGGAAATTTTGCGTTCCGATCTTCTGATGGGGGAGGAGGTGGATGCGCGTCTTTCCCTCGGCGATTTTTCGGCGGCGGGATACGACGACGGAACATGGGAGAACGCAAAGACGAAAACGGGTTCTTCCGATCTGTGGAAACTCTATTATCTCGACAGGGCGATCGCCCCGAAAACGAAAGTAAAGCACAGGCTTCCCGCAGCTTTTTTGCATAAGGACGGAAAGGGGCGGGCGATCTACGACCTTTCGCAGAACATGGCGGGTGTCATCGAAGCGCGGCTGCGCGGTGCGCGCGGCGCAAAAGTCATCTTCCGCTACGGCGAAATGCTCTGCGCGGACGGTTCGCTCTATACCGCAAATCTGCGCACGGCGGAGGCGACGGATTCTTATATCCTTGCAGGAAAAAAGGAAGAAACGTTCCGCCCGCTGTTCACCTTTCACGGGTTCCGCTATGTGGAAGTTTCGATGGAAGGCGATGCGGAGATTCTGCGCATAGACGGGCTTGCAACGTACAGCGATCTTGCCGAAACAGCGGCATTTTCCTGCAACGACGAAGTCGTGAACAGGCTGTACAAAAACATTGTATGGGGGCAGCGCAGCAACTTTCTGAACATCCCTACCGATTGCCCGCAGAGGGACGAACGGCTGGGCTGGACGGGTGATTCGCAGGTCTTCTGCGGCACGGCGATGTTCAATATGGACTGCCGCCTGTTCTATAAAAAACACCTTACCGATATCCGTGACGTACAGTGCGGCAACGGCGCCGTGCCCGGCATCGCGCCCATCGTGCCGCATCGCGACCATTCCGTTTTGCAGGGGCGCATCGGCGCCGCGGGGTGGGGAGATGCAGTCACTGTTCTGCCGTATGAATATTACCGTATGTACGGCGATGTGTCCGTCGTAAAGGAAAATCTTTCGGCGGCGAAGCGGTTTGTCGGCTATTGCCTTTCCCGCAGTGAAAATTACATCCGTCCCGTACGTTTCAACTACGGCGACTGGCTGGAACTGAACGAAGAGAGCGATATATCGCTGATTTCCACCGCCTATTTCGCGTATTCCGCATATCTGACGGCGAAATTGTGCGAGATCGCGGGCGACGGCGACGCTGCTTACTACCTTGCATTGCATGCAAAAATACGCGCGGCGTTCCGCGCGCGGTTCATGGAGAAGGACGGCAGGTTGAAAAGCGACACGCAGACGGTGTATCTGCTCGCGTACCGCTTCGGGCTGGCAGATGCGGCGGAGGCTCGCCCGCACCTTCTGAGGGCAATCGAGCGCAACGGCGGCAAACTGACTACGGGTTTTTTAGGTGTAAAACATCTGCTGCCAGCGTTGTGCGATTTGGGGGAAGCGGCGCTCGCATACCGCCTGTTCACGAGCAGGGAATACCCCTCCTGGTGTTACCCCGTCGTTAACGGGGCTACGACGATATGGGAGCGGTGGAACAGCTATTCAAAGGAAACGGGCTTCGGCGACGTATCCATGAATTCGTTTAACCACTATGCCTACGGTTCGGTAGGCGAGTGGATGTTTAAATACTGTTTGGGGATCTGGCCCTCCGCAGAGGCGGGCGAAGGCGGTTTTGCGCAACTTGCGCTGCGCCCGATCTTCGATCCGAGCGGCGCAATTACGCATGCGGAAGGACATTACGACAGCGTGCGCGGCAGGATCTCCGTGCGCTGGGCAAGGGAACAGGACGGCTCGTATCGGTACGATTATTTTGTTCCGGAAGGGGTAAACGTTTCCTTCGATTTCAAAGATATGGAAGTGCGTTCGCGCAAAAACGGTACGTTTATTTTACAGCCGAAAGATACAAACGCTTTGCATATAGTATCAAACTCAAAAAAAGAGGAGAAGCAAGATGAAAGAGTACAAGTATGAATTGCACGTACATACGCGCGAGGGCAGCAGTGACAGCCGCATGAGCGGCAGCGATATGGTCAAGCATTACATGTCGCTCGGCTATGCGGGAGTGTGCATCACGGATCATTTTACGGGCAGTATCACCCGCCCGCTGAACGCGCCGTGGAAAGAACAGATGGATGTGTTTTGCAGCGGTTACGAAGCGGCAGCAAAAGCTGCGGAAGGCACGGATTTTCAGGTGTTTTTCGGGCTGGAATATTCGGATAAAGGAAACGACTTCCTCTTTTTCAACCTGAATAAAGAGTGGCTTCTGAAAAACGAGGATATGTGCGACATTCCGCTCAAAGAACTTTTGACGCGCGTCCGCAGCGACGGCGGCTTCATCGTTCACGCGCACCCCTTCCTCGAATCGGACTGGATTGAAATGATCCGCCTGCTGCCGCACCATGTAGACGCGGTAGAGGTGTGCAATACGGCGATCGACCCCGATAAAAACGTCCGCGCCGATTGGTATGCCGATTCGTATAATTTGAAAAAAACGGGCGGTTCCGATATGCACTATACGGAGAACAGACCGTCCGAAGGCGGCATCATTGCGCCGCGCCGTGCGAAAGATTTGAAAGATCTCACGGATATGATCCGCGCAGGCGAAACAAAAGTCATCACCGATTACAGGAAATAGGCGCAAAGCCGTTTCCGCGAACAAAGAAGCGGTGAACAAATTTGCGGAAACAAAGGAGGGATGCCGATGGAAAAATTGAAAGTGGTGTTGGTCGGCTGCGGGGATCGCGCCTGCGTCTATGCGGAAGAAGGCGTACACAAACTCGAGCAGATGGAGATCGTTGCCGCTGTCGATCCGGATGAGGTGCGGCTGCAATATGTGCGGGAGCATTTCGGGGTAGCGGAAGCGATGTGTTTCCGTGACCAAAACCAGCTGCTCGCACGCGGCAAAATCGCAGATTGCGTCATAAACGGTACGATGGACAAACTGCATTTGCAAACGGCGGTGCCTTTTTTGGAGCAGGGCTACGATATGCTTTTGGAAAAGCCGCTCGTAAACAACAAAAAGGACTTGCTGCTGCTCTACGATACCGCCAAAGCGCACGGGTGCAAGCTGATGACCTGCCACGTTCTGCGCTATACGCCTTTTTATCGTAAGATCAAAGAACTGATCTTGGGCGGCGAAATCGGCGAGATCGTAAATATCTGCACCGACGAGCGGGTAGGGGCGTTTCATTCTTCCGTTTCGTATATCCGCGGCAAGTGGAAAAGCGAAAAGGAGAGCGGCTCGTCTTTGCTTTTGGCAAAGTGCTGCCATGATATCGACCTTTTGTGCTGGCTGAACGCAGCCGCACCGCCCGCGCAGGTGTTCAGCTACGGCGGCAGGGATTTTTTCATCCCCGAAAAGGCACCGAAGGGCGCGGGAACGCGCTGCTTGGTAGATTGCCCCGAAGATGTGCGCAAACAGTGTATTTATGACGTGCAGTCTATGTATCTGGATAATTGCCTGTTGCCGTGGTACCCGTGGCAGTGTACGGGCAAAGATTACCACGACGTGACGATGGAAGAAAAGATCGAATCGCTGAAAACGTACAACCCGCACGGGGTGTGCGCATACAAGGCGGGCGGCGACATTGCCGACCATCAGAATGTGGCAATCCACTTCAAAAACGGCAGCACGGCAGTTCATTCGCTCACCCTCGGCTGCATGAAGGCGGGGCGCAGCATCTTTATCAGCGGTACCCGCGGCGAGATCGAGGGAAAGGTGGAGGACGGATTCTTTTGCCTGCGCAAGTATGACAGAAAAACGTCCACATACACCGAACAGCGGTTTGATTTCAAAGACCGCAAGGGTGAAACGGGCGGTCACTTCGGCGGCGACCGCGGATTGGTCGCAGATTTTTGCGGCATCATGCTCGGCAGCAAGCCGTCCGTATCGTATACGTCCATTGAAAATTCAATCACGGGGCATTTGCTCGTTTATGCGGCGGATGAGTCGATGAAAAGCGACAGCCCCGTCGATCTGTAACGCGCCCGCAGGAACGGATAAATGTTTCTCTTTCCTTTGGAACGTGCCTTCGGCGCGGGCGGATGTTTCTTTTCATTCACGGCAAAAAAAATAAAAACTATATTTGGAGGAAAAAACAATGATGAAGCGTGTAGGCGTAACGTTGGCGGCACTGCTCATGGCTGTATCCGTCGCCTTTGGCGCGGCGGCGTGCGGTGGCAGGCAGGGCGAATACGATGAGGAAGTCGATACCGACAGGATGCAGCTGTACGTATCCAACTACGACGGCGGTTTCGGCACAGACTGGCTGCGCGACGTAAAGGCGGCGTTTGAAGCGGAGTACGCGGATGTTTCGTTCGACGGCGGCAAAACGACGGGCATCCAGATCATGATCGACCCGAACAAAGATAAGGGCTATCAGCTGAACTTCAACACGACGTCCAACGAGATCTTCTTCACCGAAGAAGTGCGCTATTACCAGAATGTGATGAACGGCGACTTTCTGGACATCACAGACGTTGTGGAAGAGGTCTGCGAGCAGGAGGGCGTCAGCCTGCGGGCGGCGCAGGAGCAGGGCTTGCAGTACAACGGCAAATATTACGCGCTTCCGCATTACGAGACCTTCTTCGGCATCGTGTACGACAAAGACCTGTTCGATACAAAGCACCTGTACATCGCCGAAGACGGAAGCTATACCAACGCGAGCGGCAACCTGTCCGCAGGACCCGACGGGGTGAAGCCTTCGTATGACGATGGGTTGCCCGCTACGATGGAAGAGTTTTTCGACCTTTGCTACTATATGAAGACGGTCGCCGTGGTGACGCCCTTTATCCTGACGGGGGAGCACGCCGCCAAATATTCGGCGAACTTCGTGAACAGGGCTGCCGCCGCTTATGACGGAAAGGCGGTCACCGAAGCGCGGTATTCGTTCGCGGCGGAGGATGTTGCGTATATCACGGAAAACAGCATAAAAGCGGACAATTCCGTGCTCGGCTATTCCTATCAGACGCAGACGGAGGATATCACGAACGCGAACGGCTACCTGTTGCAGCGCACGCCCGGCAGGCTGTACGGGCTCGCCTTTTTGGAAAAGCTCATCGACGAAGACTGCTTTGAGAAGGAGAGCCTGCGGGGAACGACGTCGCACCTGAACGCGCAGGAAAATTACATCAATTCCGGGTTTAAAAACGCCCCCGTCGCCATGCTGATGGACGGCAACTGGTGGGAGAACGAGGCGACGCTGAACGACGCGTTCACGCGCAGCGAACAGCTCTACCTGGAGCAGGCGAAAAAGGAGAACCGCCACTTCGGCGTCATGCCCATCCCCGCAAAGATCGATAAAAACGATGCGAACCCGAACGGCGATTCGGATACCGCCCTCGATATGTACACCTCGTATGCGTTCATCGCCGCCAACATCCCTTCCGAAAAGGTGAATGCGGCAAAAACCTTTTTGAAGTTCTGCTACTCGGCGGAAAACCTTGAAAAATTCACCGCGACCACGGGCGTTGCGCGGGCGCTGAATTACAACGTTTCGCAGACGACGCTGGACAACATGACCTCGTATTCGCAGGACGTGTGGGATATGCACCTGAGCGGGAACACCGTGCTGCAAGTCTCCCAAAACAAGCTGTACTACGAAAACATGTCTGATTTTGACAGCCTTGCGCTCATCGCATACGGCAATTACGCCTACCCGTGGACGGCGCTCAGGGGCGGCATTCATACGGCGGCGGAGTACTTTACCGGCACCTGGCAGTGGACGGAAGATGGCTGGAAGAACGATTATGGCGCCTACATTGCGTGACGCGTGCGCGCTTTGCAGGAAAAGGGGGTAAGGTATGGTAGCTATAAAAAAGAAAAAGACGCTTGCTACGTTCAACAGAAAGCGGAAGATCTTCTATATTTCGCTGATCGCGCTGCCCGTGCTGCAATTCTGCGTCTTCTATCTGGGCGTGCACATCAACTCGATCCTGCTCGCCTTCAAGTCGTATACGCTGGCAGACGAGGCGAACGGGGTCTACTCGTACATTTTTACGGGGTTTGAAAATTTCGGGGAGGTGTTCCAGAACTTCGCAAAGGAAAGTTACCTTGTAAACGCGATCTGGAATTCGGTGCTGTCCTTTCTGATCGGGTGGATCGGCTTTTTCGGCAGCCTGCTGTTTTCCTACTACATCATGAAGAGCTGGCGGCTCGGCAAACTGTTTCAGCTGTTCCTGTTCCTTCCTTCGATCATCTCTGAGATCGTTGTCGTAACGCTGTTCAAGTATTTTATGGAAAACAACATGCCCGCCTTCATTGAAATGGTGGGCGGCGGCGTGGTCGAAGGCTTTATGTTCTCGTCCGACCTCGGGGTGCGGCTCGGAACGATCCTCGGCTATTCCGTGTGGATCGGGTTCGGCACCAACATCCTCATCTTCAACGGCACGATGGCAGGCGTTTCAGACTCCGTGCTGGAAGCGGCGAAGTTAGACGGCGTCCGCCCCCTGCGCGAATTCTTTTCCATCGTCCTGCCGATGACGTATCCCATGATCGTCACGATGGCGGTGGTCAGTGTGGCGAACCTGTTCACGAACCAGATGTATCTGTTCAGCTTTTACGGCGCCTCGGCAGAGCGCCAGCTGTACACGATCGGGTACTACCTGTTCCTGAACACGCAGCAGGCGGGCAACAGCGGGCTGGGCGAATACCCGTATCTTGCCGCGTTCGGCATCGTCGTTTCCGCGGTCACGATCCCGCTGACGGTCGCGTTCCGCAAGGTGCTGAACAAGATCGGCAAACGCTTTGAGTGAGGTGGCGGCATGAACAATGATTTTGCAAAAGAAAGCAGGCTGCGCAGGTGGCTCAGGAGCAAAATAAAGGCGAAGGAAAAGATGAACGCCTTTTCGTGGGTCGTGTTCGCCTTCCTTACGCTTTTAACGCTGACGTTCATCATCGTCTATTTTTGGGGGATCATGACGTCGTTCAAAAGCATCCTCGAATTCGATACGGTCGGGAACATCGTCGGCTTGCCCGATCAGTGGTCGCTTGAAAACTTTATTTTCGTGTTCAGCAACTTCCGCATCAAACTCAGCGGAAAAACGTTCTATCTGGAAAACATGATCTTGAACTCCGTGCTGTACGCCGTCGGTTGCGCTTTCATTCAGACGGCGGTGCAGTGTGTAGTGGCGTATCTTGCGGCAAAATTTCGTTTCAAATTCAGCGGGCTCATCTATTGGGTGGTCGTCATCACCATGACCATCCCCGTCGTCGGCACGGATATCAGCACCATCCAGATCTTGCAGAACATCGGGCTGTATGACAGCATGGTCGGCATGTATGTGTTGAAGTTCAACTTCCTCGGCGCGTACTTCCTCGTGTTTTACGCCACGTTCCGCAGCTTGCCCGACGATTATGCGGGCGCCGCGTACGTAGACGGCGCGGGCGAGTTCGGCATCCTGATCCATGTCATCCTGCCGATGGTGGCGAACATGTTCTTCACGATCTTTCTGCTGAACATGATCACGTATTGGAACGATTACAGGACGCCGCTCTTGTACATGCCCAACAACCCCACGCTTTCGTACGGCATCCAGTGGCTTTCTACTTCGCCTTTGCAGGAGTTTTCGCACACAACGGTGCGCCTTGCCTCCTGTATCATAATGGTGATCCCCATCATCGTTGTGTTTATCGTATTCAAAAACCGCATCATGGATAAAGTATCATTAGGAGGGATCAAAGAATGATGAAAAAGAGAGAACGTGCAAAATACGGGATAACGCTCCCGCTTTTGCTCGGCGTGGTCTGCCTGTGCGCGGCGCTCGTGCTCGGGTTTGCGCTTTCGGCGCAAAAAACCGTGCGGGCGGAATGCACGGGCGAGGAACTGACCGCCTTCCTGGCGGAAGAGCATTTCGTCGGCGAGACGGTCACCCTGCCGAAGGCGCAGATCAAAGAGGGCGATAAAACGTATGAAACGGACGTCGCGCTCATCGCCCCGGACGGCAGCATGTACAGGGCAAGCACGGTCGTATTGCAGGACTTCGGCGGCTATACGCTGCTGTACACCGCGAAAAACGGCGAAACGCACGCACAGTATAAAGAGCCGTTCACCGTAAAACAGTATATGTACTCTTTATCGGGCGAACGGAGCGAGGTCGGCTTCGGCGCGGTCTCTTCGCTGACGGAGTACCCCGCGGAGGGCAGGAGCGGCATGGTCGCCGATCTTGCCGAAAACGAAACGCTGTATGCGAACGCCGCCATCGACCTGCGCGACTTTACGGCGGAGGACGACCTGTTCCGCGTCTCCTTCCTGCCGCATGCGATGGGCACGGCGGACGCGCAGTTCGTGTACATCACGCTCACCGACGCGCATGACAGCAGCAACACCGTCACCATCGAGCTGCGCTATTCCCCGGACGGGAGCACGACGGAGACCTGCCGCGTGTTCGCCATGTTCTATGCGTCGGGGCAGGGGAAGCTGGGGCTGGAATACATGCCCGACGGCAACGGCGACTTCACCTACGACGGCAAAAGCTACAAACACCACCAGAACGACGGCTACGGTTCGAAGGCGGCGGCGTCCATGCAGGGGTACAACCCCCTCTCCGTCTCCTTGAAGGAGGAAGACGTCGGCACGATGGATATCGTCTGCCGCTTCGACTATGAAACAAAGCGTTTTTATTACGGCGAAAACATCCAGCAGGGCATAAACCTCGCCAACGACCTTGACGACCCGAACCTGCAATCCGTGCTCTGGCAGGGCTTCACGACGGGGGAATGCTATCTCTCCGTTTCGGCGGCAAGCTACGCGCAGTCGCACTGCCGCATGCTGTTCACGCACCTTGCGGGCCTGCCCCTCACGGAAAACGGAATGGTCGCCGACACCGAAGCGCCCGCGATCACGGTGGACGACGCCGACCTTGCCGCGGCGGATTATGCCGCGGTCGGCAAGCCGTTCGCCGTTCCTTCCGCGACCGCGCTTGACGGCTACGCGGGCGAATGCGCCGTTACGGCAAGGGTCTACACCGCCTACGGCACGGGCTCGCAGGCGCTCGTCGCGATCGAAAACGGCGCCTTCACGCCCACCCAGGCGCGCGAGTACACGATCGTTTACACCGCCGAAGACTATGCGGGCAACGTCGCCGAAAAGACCTATACGGTCGTGGCGAAGGAGCGCACGGCGGGCATGGATATGGAACTTTCATACAACAAGCCCGCTTCGCTTGCGGTCGGGCAGGAGATGAACTTCGGCGCGTTCACCGCCGAAAACGCGAACGGCAACTGGTACCTCACCCTCCGCGTCGCCTTCGGCGGCGAAAGCGAAACGATTGCCGAAATTTCGGCAGAGAACGCGGCGGAGGAGGTAGCGTACCGCCCGATGGAGGCAGGCACGTACACCTTCACCTTAGAGTACCGCGATTATACGAACGCGTATACGGAGGAATTTGACGTGGAAGTGAGCGCGGACGGCGCCCCGATCCTGCTTGCCGAGCCGCAGCTGCCCCGCTACATCATCAAGGACGCGCAGTACACGCTCCCCGCGCTGAACGGGTACACCTTTGTAAACGGCGCCGCGCAGGAAACGCCCGCCGTGCTGTACGTCACGCAGACGAAGGAATATAGCAACGCCGCGCCCGTCACGGGGAACACCGTCACCGTCTCCGAAGATTGGGCGGAGTGCTGGTTCACCTACGTGCTCGGCGACGCCGTAAAACAGTACGGCGTGCCCGTGCACGACGTCGGTTACGGCACGAACAGCGTAAAAGTCTATCAGTACTTTACGGGCTTTTCGGATGCGGACGTAGAACAGGCGCAGGTCACGTATACCGCCGCAGAAAAGAGCGGTACGTACAGCCTTGACTTTATCAACGTGCTGATGACGTACAACTTCGGGATGACGTTCACCGTGCCCGCAGACGCAAAGTACAGCTCCGTCACGCTCACGCTTACGGATAAGGACGACCCGAGCGTCGTGCTGAAAACGACCCTGTCCGCGCAGAGCGACGGTAGCCTTGTTGTAGAGAGCAACGGCGCGCGCAACGCGTTCACGGCGAAGTTCTACGGCAGCACCGTTTCGTTCGCGTACAGCAGCGCAGAGCTTGGCGTCAGCATCGACGGCGGCACGAACTATTACCCCGCGGGCGGCGGCTGGGCGGGCTTCCCCTCCGAACGCGCGTGGCTGAACATCTCCTTCGGCGGCGTTACGGGCGATCCGCAGATCACGGTCTCGCGCCTGAACAACCAGACGATCGGCTACATCATGCCGAACAAGAACGCGCAGGACGTGACCGCGCCGCAGTTCAACACCCCCGTTTCGGACGGGTATCAGGAGGTCGGCAGCCTGTACACGCTTGCCCCGTTCTACGCGGCAGACGTGCTTGACCCGAACATCACCGTCACCATGAGCGTCACGCTGAACGGCAATTACCTCACCTCGGAAGACGGCATCCTGCTGAAAAATATTTCCGACGTGGAGCGCGGGTACACGATCCGCCTCGCCGAATACGGCAACTATGCGGTGAACTACGCCGTTTCCGACTCCGTCGGCAACAGGGCAACGTATGTGTACGCGATCAACGTCGCCGATACGGAAAGCCCCGCGGTCACGTTCGGCAGCCATGCAGACAAGGCAGAAGCGGGCGAGCGCGTCGATATCGCCGCCATCACGGTGAGCGACAACGTGAGCGACGCCGAAAACTGCACCGTGCGCACCTACATCTGCTCGCCGCAGAATATGTTCACACTGCTGGAAGAGGATAGTTTTGTTCCCGAAACGGCGGGCACGTACAGCGTATGGTACTTTGTGACCGACGAAGCGGGCAACTGCACCTTTGCGCACTATGACGTCGTTGTTTCGTAAAGGAGGAAAAAAGATGAAAAAATTGACAGCGCTTTTGTTGGCGGCGGTATGCTTTCTGGGGCTTGCCCTGGCGGGCTGCGCAGAGGATGACGACAAAAAAGAACAGGGCGGAGGCAGTACCCCTTCGGGCGAGGTGCTCCCCAATGCCGCAAACCACGTGATCGAAATGAGCGAAACGTCGGGCACGATCGCAAAGGACGGCGCCACCGAGTACAAGATCCTCATTCCCGCGGGGCTTGCGTACAACGACCTCATCAACGTGGCGGCGCGCGAATTGCAGCAGTTCCTCGGCGAGGCGACGGATACCGAGTTCACGATCGTGGAAGACACTGCGTACAGCGCAGGCGGCAAGTACATCTCCGTCGGCGAAACGGCGGCGGCAGAGGCTGCGGGCATTTCCGCAGATTACGCCGTGGTGGACGCGCAGGGGTTCGTCATCGAAACGGAAGGCAGCAACGTGTACATCCTCGGCGCGGAGGAGAGGGGCACGCTCAACGGCGTGTACGGCTTCCTGGAACACACGCTGCACTTTGATTACTACTTTGAAGACAGTTACGATATCGACCGCGTATCCGAGCTGCCGCTGTACGATTACCACATCGTAGAGCGCCCCGATATCCCGGTGCGCGCGAGCGGTTACGGCTACGCCACCAACTACAACACGGACACGCAGTACCGTTACCGCACGGTGTACAGGCACGACTTCCAGCTGCCCATCACGTACAACGGCATCATGTCGAGCACGCACACGAGCATGCTGTACATCCCCAAGGATAAGTACGAAGCCGACCACAAAGAGTGGTTTGCCAGCGGCACGGCGCCGCAGCTGTGCTTCACCGCGCACGGCGATTACGAAGAGGGCGGCGAATACGACCAGCTCGTGGAAACGGCGGCGCAGGCGCTGTATGACAACTTCGACGCGGAAGAGACGGAAACGTGCTACGTGGCAAGTTTTTCGCTGATGGACGACGACGGCAACGACTGGTGCACCTGCGACGCGTGCAAAGCGGTCATCGACGAGTACGGTGCGCAGTCGGCTACGCTCATCCTGTTCATCAACGACCTTGCCGAATGCCTCAAAGAAAAGTTCGCCGCCACGCAGGCGGCGGAGAGCGCCACCGACGCGGAAAAGGCGCACGCCGAACACATGCGCAGCTTGGCGGACAGGTTTATCCTGACCACCCTCGTATACCGCGCCACCGAGCTTGCGCCCTATACCACGGACGCAGACGGGAACAAGGTGTTCGCCGAAGAGATGAAGCTGCACCCGCAGGTCGCGCCCTTCTACGCGCCCATCCAGGCGCGGTACACGGGCAGACCGTTCGACGAAAACCCCGAATACCAGACGCTGGAAGATTGGGGCGAACTTTCCGAAAAGCTCTTTTTCTGGACGTACGATACCGTCTTCATCAACGCGTTTTTGCCCTTCTATTCGTTCAACTACCTGCAAGATCTGTATCAGATCTCGTACGAAGAGGGCGTGTACTACCACTACAACCAGGCGCAGTATTTTAACAAGAACAGCACGGGCTGGGCGGTTTTGGGCGGCTACCTGAACGCAAAGCTCGGCTGGAACTGCTATGCAGACGTTGCCGAACTCACCGAAAAGTTCTTCAACGGCATGTACGGCAGCGAAGGGGAAGAGATGTACGATATGTTCCGCTCCTACCTGCTGTTCAACGAATACCAGGTCGACGAGCTCGGCTACGCGGGGCTGATCTACACCAATGATAGTTCTGCCAGGCTCTGGCCGCGCGGGTTCGTGCTGGGCATGGCAGAGCGCATGTACGCCGCGCGAGACAGGCTGCTGGCAAACGGCGAAGAGACGGCGGCAGCCAACGTCGAGCTGGAACTCATTTCCCCGCTGTACCTGCTCATCCTCAATTACAGCAGCACGTTCCGGCCGGAGGTCTTTGCAAGTTACAAGGCAGACTGCCGCTCGTTCATCGACAAGTGGGGGATCAACTACTACAACGAGAAGACGCTGATGTCGACCTTTATCGGCGGATTTTTGCAATAAGCGCGGCGCGCTGAAATAAAAAACCTAAGGGAGGAAAAAGTATGAACACAAAACGCAGACGCCTTTTTGCGCTGTTGCTCGGGCTTGTGCTGGCATTGTCTTTCGTGATGCTGGCAGCGTGCGACAACGGCGAAGAGGAAGAGCCGCAAGGCCCCGTCTATACGATCGGGCTGAGCGCGCAGGTGCTGGAATTGGAGCGCTACGGCAGGGGCGAGCTCACCGCCACCGTCTACAAAGACGGCGTTGCCACAACGGATAGCGTAACGTGGTCGAGCGCGAACACCGCCGTTGCCACCGTTTCGGGCGGCGTGGTCGTCGCCGTGGGCGAAGGCTCTACGCAGATCACCGCCGCGGCGCAGGGGCAAACGGCTGCCTGCACGGTCACGGTGACGGACGAAGGCATCGTGCCGCAGCTCGTCGTTGCAGATACGACCATCCCGCTCACGTACAGGGCGGACGATCCGGGCTATTATGACATCCTTGCCGAAGTCAAGTTTTACGATTACGACACGTCTGACGCCGTGATCTCCTATGAGGCGGTCACGTCGGATACGTCCGACCCGTCCGTCATCGAACTCTCGCCCGAAGGCAGGGTCACCGCCAAAAAGATGGGCAGGGCGACCGTCCTCGTTTCCGCAACGTGGAACGGCTACACCTGCACCGAAGTGCCCGTCTCCGTCGTCGTGTATGACGACATCGAGGTACAGCTTCTCGGTGAAGAGGATACCGTCCTTGTCCCCGGGGAAGAAACGGCGTTGTACACATGGGGCGGCGCCGTGCAGGAAAACGTGTTTGCAAAGGCCGCAGAATTTAGCGCGAAAGTCTTTAAGGAAGCGGAGCAAGTTACAGAGGCTGCCGTAACCTGGCATACGGACAATGAAAATGTCGTATCGGTGGATAACGGCACCGTCACTGCCAAATCGGAGGGTACCGCAAAAATCTGGTGCGAGTACAAAGAAGGCGATTTCACCTATGAATCGCTCCGCCGCACGGTCGTTGTATCCTACCCTTGGGTCGACCTTACCGAAAGCGCCGCCGCGGAGTACCTGTTTGCAAACAAAGACGCTGCCGACGTGCTCAAAGACTATGTGAGCGATACGACGCACACGACCGACGCCGTGTACGCCGAAGACGGCGAGGTTAACATCCTTTCGGCAGGGAAGATCGATACCGCCACGCTTGCGGGCGGCGCGAACGTCCTTTTGTTCAAGGATAACGATACGTACGGCTACATCCTGCCCGTCACCGTCGTCACCAAAACGATCGGCGACGCGGACGAATTCACGGCGTGGCGCGAAGCAAACCACGGCGATAACAACCAAAAGGTTTATACCTACGGCAAGGGCGAGTACGTTCTGCTCAGAACGGATATCACCATTAAAGAAGCAAACTGGGGCGCGTACAGGAACGGCGCGTATTCGGGGTATTTTGACGGCGAAGAAGTCGGCTTCCTCGGCACGTTTGACGGCGGCGGGAACACGATCACCGTACAGTCGGCGGGAACGGGCGGCCTGTTCGGCGACCTCGGCAACGGCTCGGTCATCAAAAACCTCGGCGTTGTTGCGCAGCTCACAAGTAAAGGCGGCAGCCGCCCCGCAGCGCTTGCGGCGCTCGCAGAGGGTGCGACGATCGATAACTGCTATATTCAGGCGAAGACGGGCGGGGATAACTCGTACGGCGGCGTCGTGATCGCGGGCATTGCGTCTATTACGATGACCAACTGCGTGATAGACAGCACCCCCGGAACAAATGCCAATTCGGCATGGAGCGCCATCCTTACCAGCTACGTGCGCAGCGGCTGGGAGGATAACCTGAAATTTGAAAACGTCGTCGGCATTTCGCGCACGGCGGGCAACACGGTGTTTGCGCGCGTGATGAACGACGCAGGCAACGCGTATACCGATCTGAATACGGGCGTGACCATTGTAGACGGTTCCGCTTCTGGTTTTGACATCGAAACGCACAAACTTGCGGACTTTGACGCAAGCGGCTTCAACAGCGAATGCTTCTTTGTAGAGGAAGGCTACATCCCGCTGTGGCACGCGCAGGCGACGGACATTCAGCCCGAGCTTGCGTTCAACGAAAGCAGCGTGGATATCACCACCGACAAGGATGCAGACAACAACTCCGCGCAGCTCGAATATTCCTTCACCTACCGCGGCTCGGCGATCACGCCGGATGCGGTCGAGTGGGAAGTGACGGAAGGCACCGCATACGCCTCCGTTTCGGACGACGGCGTTGTGACGGGTACAGACATGGGCACGGCGGAAGTCACGCTCACGGTCACTTACAATGAGCAAGAGTATACCGCCACGATCACCGTCAACGTCACCCTGCCCACGGAGGAGGTGACCCCCGCGCAGGACGTGCTGTTCGATAAGAGCACCGATACGGCCTTTGACGAAGCCGCTCTTGCAAAAGCGATCTGGGGCGAACAGACGGATAAGACCATCACCGACCTGCGCTACGGTTCGGCGGCGGCTTCGGCAACCATCGTAAGCGGTTCCGCATACGATTGGGCAAGCGTGCCCGCGGGCGAAGAGCGCGTGTTCTACGCCGTTTCGGATGGCGTTGCGTACAAGTTCACCGCGCTGGTCGTGACAAAGACGATCGGCACTGCGAAAGAGTTCATGACGTGGCGCGAGGAGACGAGCAAGGACGCGAAGACGTATACAAATGGCGATGCGGCAAAGGCGGACGTCTATACCTACGGCGAAGGGGAGTATATCCTGCTCACGGCGGATATTACCCTTACGGAAGATCTGCAGCACAAGATCTGGCTGCTGACCGCTGCGGACACCGTACCGAATGACAATAAAGTCGGCTTCCTCGGTACCTTCGACGGGAGCGGGTACACCATTACGGCGCAGAGTGCGGGCTGGAGCGGTTTGTTCGGCGATATCGGCAGCGGCGCGGTCATCAAAAACCTCGGCGTTGTGGCTACGCTGAGCAATACGGATGGTATTACCGGTATTCAGGTGCGCCCTGCGGCGCTGGCAAGCCGCGCCTACGGCGTGACGTTTGAAAACTGCTACTTTGACGTGACATGCGGAACGATCGTACGGTACAGCGGGCTGTTGTTTGCCACGGCGGCAGACATCACGTTTGAAAACTGCGTCGTTGTCGGCACGCCGGGCAACGGTACGGCGGCGGCAACCTCCGCGTTGGTCACCTCGTTTGTGCCGATCAACCACTACAACAGCATTTCCTTCGAGAACACCGTTCTGATCTCGCGGAATGCGAACAATCAGGCGATCGCGTTCAACGGGAACAACAGCGCCTTTACGGCAGATGTGACCGTCATCGACGGCTCTGCTGCGGGCTTCGATATCGCAACGTACAAACTTGCGGAGAGTTTTGATACAAGCGGCTTTAATACCGAATACTTCTTTGTAGAAACTGGATACATTCCGCAGTGGGGCAAGACGGCGGCAGACTTCAAGCCTGTTGCGGCGATCACCGAAAACAGCGTAGAGGTCACCACCGAAACGGGCACAGACGGCAACACGGCGCAGCTTTCTTACACCTTCACCTACCGCGGCACAGTGCTTACCCCTGAAAAAGTCGAGTGGAGCGTCACGGAAGGCGATACATTTGCCTCCGTTTCGAATACAGGCTTGGTGACGGGACGTGCCGAAGGCACGGCGAAAATCACGCTCACAGTTACCTACGAAGAGCAGGAATATACCGCCACGGTTACTGTTGATGTTACAATGCCCGTACAGGACGCCGAACTTACGGAAGATGTGGTGTTCCTCAAATCGGTCACCGACCTTGCGTCTTCGCTCACCGCGGAAGATGTTTGGGGTACAGGCACCGATAAGACCATTGCGGATATCCGCTGCGGCTCGGCTGCGGCTTCGGCAAGCATTTTAAGTGAAGAAGTGCTGGATTGGACGGACGTGAACCTTGGGGAAAACGAGTTCTATGTTATCGGCAGCGACAATGTGGCATACAAATTTACGGCAATGCTGGTGACAAAGACGATTGGCTCTGCGGAAGAGTTCATGGCTTGGCGCGAAGAAACGAGCAAGAACGCGAAAACGTACACGACGCAGAATGAGGCGGCATTGGCTGACGTTTATACGTACGGCGAAGGGGAGTACATCCTGCTGACGAACAGTTTTATAATCAATGATGTCGTCAACCATCAGGTATGGAGGCAAACGGCTCCTTCGTCGATCCCTGCTGGCGGGAAGGTCGGCTTCCTCGGCACTTTCAACGGGAACGGGCATACCATAACGGCGACGGTCGGGCAGAGCGGTTTGTTTGGCGATATCGGCAGCGGCGCGGTCGTCAAAAACCTCGGTGTTGTGGCAACGCTCAGCTATGCAGACGTCCATTCTGTTGCAAATAGTGGGAATATCCAAAGCCATCCTGCGGCGTTGGCGTGTCGCGCCTTCGGCGCCATGATCGAAAACTGCTACATTTCCGTAAAAGACGGATGCGAACAGGTGGGCAGGCGCTCGGGCGTATTCATGACGGCGGGCAACGTAACGATCAAAAACAGCGTGGTCGTAAGCGATTCCAAAGCGGATAACGGCGCCATACTTACCGAGTATGTGCACACCGGCTACACAATCACCTGTGGAAACGTGGTCGCCGTGTCGTACAATGCAAACATTCAGGTTTTTGCCCGTTACGAAGGCAACGCCGAATGTGCGGAGGACGTCACCGTCATCAACGGTTCTGCGGTGGACTTCGACATCACGACGTATGAGCTTACAGACTTTGACGCGAGCGGTTTCAACACCCAATACTTCACGGTAACGGAAAACCGCATCCCGCAGTGGAAGGGCGTACAGGCATAAGTGTTTCACAGGAAAACAGAGGGGGGAGAGAAACGGAAGATCGCTTGCGAGAGACCTTTCTCTCCCTTTTTCTGCCGAACGAGAAAACAGGAGCAAAATATGGAAAAGACGATGAAAGCGGCGGCATTTCACGGCAAACACGATCTTCGCATCGAACAGATCGAAATGCCGAAAATCAAGGAAAACGAAGTGCTCGTAAAAGTGGCGTACTGCGGCGTTTGCGGCACGGATGTACATATTTTTGAGGGCGACAAGGGTTGCGCGGAAGTGCATCCGCCCATCGTGTTGGGGCATGAATTTTCGGGCATTGTCGCAGAGGTCGGCGCCGCCGTGCAGGGCAGAAAGGCGGGCGACAGGGTCAACGTCGATCCGAACGTGCTGTGCGAATCGTGCAAATACTGCCTTTCCGCAAAGGGACATTTCTGCGAGCACATGACGGGCATCGGCACCATGGTCAACGGCGGATTCGCCGAATACGTCGCGGTTCCCGCCAAGCAGACTCATCTCATTTCCGAAAAAACGGATATGCAGTCGGCGGCAATGACAGAGCCGCTGGCGTGCTGCCTGCACGGCATGGATATGTGCGAAATCAAGCCGGGCGACAGAGTGCTCATCATCGGCGCGGGCATGATCGGGCTGTTGATGCTGCAACTGGCGCGGCTGTCGGGCGCGGCGTTCGCGGCGGTGTCCGAACCGGTGGCGGCAAAGAGGGAAGAGGCGAAAAAGCTGGGCGCCGACCTTTGCATAGATCCCGTACCGATGGCGGGCGGCGAATTTGAAAAACTGTGCCAAGGCTATGACTTCAACTGCGTTATCGAGTGCGCCGGGCTTACGCGCACCATCGAACAGGCGATTGCCGCCGCCGGCAAAAAAGCGACGGTGATGCTGTTCGGGCTGACAAAGCCGGACGACGCAGTCACGCTGAAACCGTATGACGTGTTTTCCAAAGAACTCACGCTGCGTTCGTCGTACATCAATCCGTACACGCAGCAGCGGGCGCTGGCGCTCATCGAGCAGGGAAGGGTAGACGTCAAGAGCATGGCGTGCCCGCCTGTCCCCCTTGAAAAACTGCCCGAAGTTCTGGCGGACGCTGGGCTCCGCGCCAAAGGGAAATATGTGGTAAAATTCTAATTTTGTTATGGCATTGTCTGCGTAATGCGGATATTCCCTTGTCCGCAGCGGGCAGGCCGATACGAAAAAAAAGGAAAATGGTATGAAAAAAGAAATGAAAGTCGCCGTCATGAACGGCGTTGGAAAAATGGGGTTTGAACGGCGCCCCGTACCCGTCCCCAAAGACGACGAGGCGCTTGTAAAGCTGGAATACGTGGGCATCTGCGGTTCCGATCTGCACTATTACGAAGAGGGCAGGATCGGCAACTACATCGTGCAGCCGCCCTTTGTATTGGGGCACGAGCCGGGCGGCACCGTCGTTGCCGTCGGCAAAAACGTGAAGAACGTAAAGGTCGGCGACCGCGTCGCGCTGGAACCGGGCAAAACGTGCGGGCACTGCGAATTTTGCAGGCAGGGCAAGTACAACCTCTGCCCCGACGTGGTGTTTTTTGCGACGCCGCCCGTAGACGGCGTATTTTGCGAATACGTCGCGCACGAAGCGGCGCTCTGCTTCAAATTGCCCGATAACGTTTCCACCATGGAGGGCGCGCTCATCGAGCCGCTCGCCGTCGGCTTCCACGCCGCCATGCAGGGCGGGGCGAAGTTCGGGCAAAAGGCGCTCGTTACAGGCGCAGGGTGCATAGGGCTGGTCACCGCCATGGCGCTCAAAGCGATGGGCGTATCCGAGGTGTATGTGAGCGACGTGCTACCTTCCCGCCTGCAAAAGGCGAAAGATTTGGGAGCATACGAGATCATCAACAGTAAGGAAGAGGACCTGCAAAAGCGGATCGCCGAACTTACGGGCGGGCAGGGGGTCGACCTTGCCGTGGATACGTCCGGCAGCGAGATCGCCGTGAACGGCGCCATCGAATGCGTAAAAAAGGGCGCGAACATCGTGCTCGTCGGGTACAGCCGCAGCGGCATGATGAACCTTGCGATCAGCCGCGCGCTGGATAAAGAGGTGACCTTCCAAACGGTGTTCCGCTACCGCCACGTCTATCCGCTGGCGATCCAAGCGGTCGCCGAAGGAAAAATAAACCTCAAAGGCATCGTGTCCGACGTGTTCGAGTTGGACGACATTCAGACCGCCATGGACAGGAGCGTGCAGGAAAAGGCGAAGATCGTCAAAGCGGTCGTGCATATCGGATAGGGTGCGGATATGGCAAAGTTTGTTGTTTTCGATATGGACGGCGTGCTGGCGGATACCGAGCCGCTGCACCGTGAATCTTGCCGCGCGCTGCTGGAAAAGCTGCGTTTGGATGTGGCGGCGATCCTTCCCAAGGCGTATGCGCGCAGCAAGCGCGAATTCTGGGGCGAGGTGGCGCGTGAAAACGGGCTGCTGCATACCGCCGACGAGCTGACGCGCTGGGAGTTCGATTTGTTGATCGAAATCGTGAAAAAGAGCGGTTTGCGTCCGACGGCGGGGCTTTGCGAAACGTTGCAAAAGCTGCGCGGCGCGGGCTATACGCTCGCCGTGGCATCCTCGTCCGACCGTGTATACGTGCAGGCAATTTTGGAGATGACGGGGCTGAAAGAGTATTTTTCCGCCGTTGCTTGCGGAAACGACGTCGCCGCGGCAAAACCCGCGCCGGACGTGTATCTGCGTGCGCTGGAACTGTGCGGGGCGAAAGCGGAACAGGCTATAGCCGTGGAAGATTCGGATACGGGCATTTCGGCGGCAAAGGCGGCAGGGCTGTATTGCATCGGGTATGATGCCGTTTCGGATGAAAAATTCCGTCAGAAATTCACCTTTGCCGATGCGGTCGTTCATGATATGCGCGAAGTGTTCCTGCTCATTGCCGCACATTTTGAAGAGAAAAAGACATGAAAGAAGTAAAATTTATCGGCGTAAAGGAAAAGACGAATGTCTTTTCGTTGCGGAAAGAATTTGTGTTGGAAAAGACGGGAAGGGCGGTCTTGTATGCGACCGCCCTGGGCGTCTATTTCGCCGAGCTGAACGGTAAACGTGTGGGAGACGCCTATCTTGCTCCCGGCTGGACGTCATATGATAAAATGCTGCAAATGCAAAAGTACGATGTAACAGAATTGCTCCGCGAAGGGCAGAACGTGCTGGAGCTGACTGTCGGCGAGGGGTGGTACCGCAGTGGCGTGGTATGTACGCGCAAGCGCTACGGGGAACAGACTGCCGTCTGCGCCGAACTGTGTATGGAAGGCTGTTTACGTATCTGTACGGACGAAACATGGCAGGCGCGGGAAAGTTTTATCCGCTTTTCGGGCATATATGACGGCGAAACGCAGGACTATACCGTGCCCTGTAAGCCGCTGACCACCGTTGTTGTTCCGTACGAACGTGAAAAGATTGTGCCGCAGATGTGCGAACCTGTGCGCAGTATCGAACGGCTGCCCGTTCAGAATATCATCCATACCCCGAAAGGGGAATTAGTGTACGATTTCGGGCAGAACATAGCAGGCGTCGTCGAAGTAAAAACAGCGGAAGACTTTTGCGGCACGCTCACGCTGCAATTTGCGGAGATACTCGTCGGCGGAAATTTTTACACCGAAAACTTGCGCGAAGCCAAGGCGACGGATACCTTTACCGTGCGCGGTGCGAAAACGCTTTCGCCCGAATTTACCTACCACGGGTTCCGCTATATGAAACTTACGGGCGCGCGGCTGCCTGCGGAAAGTGTTACGGCGGTCGTGCGGCATACGGATATGCGTCGCACGGGATGGATCAAAACGGATAACGAAAAGTTTGACAGGCTTTTGGAGAACGTTGTTTGGGGGCAGCGCGGGAACTTCGTCGACATCCCCACAGATTGCCCGCAGCGGGACGAGCGCCTCGGCTGGACGGGAGACATCAACGCATTCTGCCGCACGGCGGCATATAATTACGATGTGCGCGCCGTTTTGCGCAAATGGCTTGCGGATGTGCGCAACGGGCAGGCGACAACGGGCGAGATCCCGCATATCGCGCCCGACGCGCTGGGCAGCAAGCGCACGAGCGCCTTTTGGTGCGATGCCATCGCCATGGTGCCGTGGGTGCTGTACCGAATGTACGGCGATACCTCTTTTCTCTTTGAAAATTATGAGACTATAAAGCGTTTCATTGACGCCCGCGAACACACGATGGAGCATGGACTGATCGTGCGCGGTCATGAGTTCGGAGATTGGCTAGCGCTCGACAACGAACAATTCGCCGATAACGGGCTGCGCGGCAGAACAGATGAATATTTCATTACGAATGTGATGCAGACCGAAACACTGCGCATCGCAGCGGAAGCGGCGCACCTGTTGGATAAGGCGGATGAAGAAACGCTCTATACGAAAAAGCGTGAAAAGCTTCTTGCAGCCATGCGCAGGGAATACTTTACCGCGCAAGGACGGCTTGTCTTTGATACGGTCACAGCTCAGACGCTCGCATTGCATTTTCATATCGTTCCTGAACGGTATAGGGGAAAACTTGCTGCCGCGCTCAATGAAAATGTGAAAAAGCATCGATACAGGATATCTACGGGTTTTATCGGTACGCCTTTCGTGTTGTTTGCGCTTGCCGATAACGGATACTTTGAAACGGCGGAGCGTATGCTGTTCAACGAAGAATATCCGGGTTGGCTGTACGAGGTGAACATGGGCGCAACGACGGTCTGGGAGCGGTGGAACTCTTTAATGCCGGACGGCACACCCAATCCTGACGGCATGAACAGCTATAACCACTATGCGTATGGTTCGGTCATGGAATTTGTGTACCGCCGTGTTGCGGGCATCGAGGAGACGGAAGCAGGATTTTCAAAGGTGCGGCTCGTGCCGCATCCGTGTGAAAACGTGTCATCGCTGCACGCGCGGTTTGATAGCGTACACGGTACGATCGTTTCCGCTTATGAAAGGACAAAAGATAAAATCATTTATTCGTTCGAGGTGCCGGAAGGTGTTGTAGCAGAGATCGTATTGCAGGGTGAGCCGCCCGTATCCGTCGGCGGCGGGGCGCATCGGTATGAGCGGGCGCTTGCCGCGCCTTTGCAGGGCGAATGCGGCGCTTAGGTCTTTCGGGGCGGTGAATGGTGCTTGCCGCGCCTTTGCAGAGCGGCGCATGGTATTTGAGCTTTTTTGCAGGGATGTGAATACGGCGAGCTTTTCGGGGCGCATTACGGATGCGGGGGAGGAGGTTTGCATGTTGGAAAGCGTTTTGGGCGAACTGCACTATCTTGTCAGCGTGCTGCTGTCGGTCGTGCTGGGTTTTGCGATCGGGTACGAGCGCAAGCTGCGGTTCAAAGAGGCGGGCATCCGTACGCACACCATCGTGTGCGCGGGGAGCGCGCTCATCATGGTGGTATCGAAGTACGGCTTCGGCGATTCGATCGAGGCGGACGCTTCCCGCGTGGCGGCGCAGATCGTGTCGGGCATCGGCTTTCTGGGCGCGGGCATCATCATCTACCGCAAGCACGAGATCCACGGGCTCACGACCGCTGCGGGCGTATGGGCAACGTCGGGCGTGGGGATGGCGGCGGGCGCGGGGCTGTACATCGTGGCGGCGGGGGCAACCGTCATTATCATTGCGATCCAGTGCCTGTTCCATGTGAACTGCAAGCTGTTCCGCACAAAAAAGTATTTTCAGATCAAGATCTGTTTTGTGAACGGCGGCGAGGAGTGCGGCAAGGTGAAGGAACTGTTTCGCGCGGATCGGTTCAACCGCCTCGTTATCGAGCGGAAGGGGGAAGAGACGCTGTACCACGCCACGCTGAACACGGGCGAAGAATTTTCCTCCGCGCAGTTACAGGAGATCATGGCGGAGAACCCGTTCATCAAATCGATCGAACGGTGCGACGAGGGTTGATTATCTGTAAACAGAGCAGATATAGCGGGCATTTATCTTTCTAAAATGCCTGAAAATTTTCAAGAGGTTTAAGAAAATGAAAATCAAATTTCCGGAAGGGTTCAAATGGGGCGTGGCTACCAGCGCCGCACAAATCGAAGGCGCCGCTTTGGAGGACGGCAAGGGATTGTCCGTTTGGGATGTGTTTGCAAAGATACCGGGCAAAATACGCAACGGCGATACGCCTGACGTGGCATGCGACCATTATCATCGGTATAAAGAAGATATTGCCATTGTAAAATCGTTGAATCTGAATGTGTATCGTTTTTCGTTTTCGTGGCCGAGAATTTTTCCCGAGGGTAAAGGAAAAATCAACGAAAAAGGCGTCGATTTTTATGACAGGCTGATCGATGAAATTTTAAGCAATTCCATTGAACCGAATGCGACATTGTATCATTGGGATCTGCCGCAGGCGTTGGAAGATCTCGGGGGTTGGCTGAACAGGGATTGCGCCGATTGGTTCGCGGATTATGCAGAATTTATATTCAAAAAGTTTTCAGACCGTCTGCCGCTGATCTCGACATTGAACGAACCGATCGCCACTTATGTAGGGTATGCAGGGGGCGGCTTTGCACCCGGCAAAAAGTTGGATCGTTTCGGCAAACAGGCTTCGCATAATATTTTATTGGCGCACGGAAAGGCGGTCGAGCGGTTTCGCGTATCGGCAAACAAAAACAGTAAAATCGGGATCGTTGTCGATATTTGGCATAACCATCCCGCAAGGCCGAATGATCCGGAAGACGTTGCGCTCGCTTTAAGAAAGAACGAGGAATCTTATCGGTTTTTCCTGAACCCGATTTTTAAGGGGCGTTATACGGATTATATTTTGAAACTGATGCAAGAAGAAAAAACGATGCCTTATATGGAGGATCCCGACTTCGATCTCATTCACCAAAAGTTGGATTTTTTCGGTTTGAATTGCTACAATCGTACGGTCGTTTCAAAGGATCGGCAGGCAATTCAGGAAAGCATAAAAGAGGCTGGCAGCGATATTTTGGATACCGGGATAGAATTTTATCCGAAAGCGATCTACGATGCAATAAAAATATTGTATAACGACTTTAATATCGACGTCCCCATATATATTACGGAAAACGGTACATATAGCCTCACCGAAAAATTAGAAAACGGCCATGTTCACGATGAGCAACGGATCAAGTATGTGAAAGGCTATTTAACGTATCTGCATAAGGCAATAGAAGAAGGCGCGGATGTTCGCGGTTACTATTTATGGTCGTTGCTTGACAATTTTGAGTGGTCATCCGGCTACGATTCCAAATTTGGCATCGTTTATAACGATAGGAAGACCCAAAAACGAACATTGAAAGACAGCGCTTTGTGGTATAGCAATATAGCCAAAAACAATGAATTGGAAATATAGTTTTTGAAACGGAAAAATCAAACAGTCAGCGTGCGGCGGCTGGTATTGGGAAATAGCGGAAAACAGCAACTGTAAACGGTATCTGTCTTTGAGCGGCGGGAATTTTTCGTTCACAAACTGGAAAAAACGGCTCGCCCCCGAAGAAAAATATTCGTCGAGAAAAATATCGTTTTGCGTTGGCGAGAGTTTGAACGACGTGCTCCGAAAGATGACGCTTTATCGCCGCGATACTGCGAAATTCAGCGCGGCAGACAGCGGCCTGCCCGTCATTTTTAACGAGTATATGTGCTTTTCGTGGGATTCTCCCGACGAGGAGAGAACGCGCGCGCTCGTTCCCGTCGCGGCGGAGTGCGGTGCGGATGTGTATGTGATCGACTGTGGCTGGCACGACGAAGTGGACGGTACAAAGATCTATCCGTATGTAGGGAAGTGGCGCGAGAGCAAAACGCGGTATCCGCACGGCGTGAAGAATATCACCGATTATATCCGGTCTTTCGGTATGAAAGCGGGGCTTTGGATCGAACCGGAGGTGGTGGGTTCGCTGAGCGGAGAAGAGTATCCGGAAGATGCGTATATCCGCACGAACGGTCGGCGCGTTTTGGTGGCGGGGCGGTATTTTCTCGATTACAGGCATCCCAAAGTGCGCCGCCGCATGAGCAACGCGATCGCGCGCATGGTCGAAGAGTACGGCGCGCAGTATATTAAGGTCGACTGCAATCAGGACTGCGGAGTCGGCACGGAAGTGGAAAGCGATTCGTGCGGGGAAGGCTTGGAACAGACTTCGGAGGCTTTTTGGAAATGGTTGCAGGAACAGCGGGAAAAGTATCCGTCCGTTATCTTTGAAAGCTGTGCAAGCGGCGGTATGCGCATCTATTGGCAGAGCCTTCGCGTAAGTTCCGTTATGTCCGCATCCGATCAGGTCAATTACGATAAATTCCCGTACATCATCGCAAATATTTTTTCGGCGGTGCTTCCCGAGCAGGCGGCGTTTTGGAGTTATCCCGTCATTGACGGAAGATATGAGGAACCCGCGGGCAGGCAGACGGACAGCGAGGTCGTGATGAATATGGTCAACGCGAGCATGGGCAGGATGCACCTCGCTTCCGACCTTAAAAAGCTGACGGAGCGTCAACGTGCGTGGGTGAAGGAAGGCGTCGCGTTTGCGAAGTCGCAAAACGGATTTCGGCGGCGCGCTGTGCCGTTTCTCCCTTTCGGGTTCGCAAAGTTCGGCGATAAAAAGGCGGCAGTGGGGCTTCTTGCCGAAAACAAAATGCTGCTTGCCGTTTGGAATTTTAACAAAGAGGAAATTTCAGTGCCGCTAAAGGAGTACGGGGCTACGGGCTGCTCCGTCGTATATCCGCAGGATTCGGGCGCGGTTGCGGATTTGCGCGGAGAGGCTCTGTACGTTCATATGGATAAAAAGACGGCGGCAATCATAGAGATCAAATTAAGGCGTCAGAGGTGAAGATTGGAGACGGTGTTGTTGGAATTACGTTATTTGGTTAGCGTGTTGGTGGCGGTCGTGCTGGGATTTGCAATCGGGTATGAAAGGAAACTTCGGTTCAAAGAAGCGGGCATCCGCACGCATACCATCGTGTGCGCAGGTTCGGCGCTCATCATGGTGGTATCGAAATACGGCTTCGGCGATTCAATCGAGGCGGACGCTTCCCGCGTGGCGGCGCAGATCGTGTCGGGGATAGGCTTTTTGGGCGCAGGTATCATCATCTACCGCAAGCACGAAATTCACGGTCTTACGACTGCGGCAGGCGTATGGGCGACGTCGGGTGTAGGTATGGCGGCGGGCGCGGGATTGTATATTGTGGCGGCGGGAGCTACCATTATCCTCATCGCCGTGCAATGCTTGTTTCATTTAAACTGCAAGGTGTTCCGCACGAAAAAGTATTTTCAAATAAAGATCTGTTTCGTGAACGGCGGCGAGGAGTGCGGGAAGGTGAAAGAGTTGTTTCAGACAGACCGCTTTAATCGTCTGATAATAGAGCGGAAAGGAAAAGAAACACTGTATCATGCGACAGTGAACACTGATGAAGAATATTCTTCTGCAAAGTTGCAGGAGATTATGGCAGAAAATCCTTTCATCAAATCCATTGAACGTTGCGACGAGGCGTAAAAATTTCGGGAAGGGCGACAAAATGAAAGAAGAATTCAATTTTTTGAAGATATATCGGCAATTTATGATTGCGGGGGAATACATTTCCTGCGTGCGGTATGGAGAAGGGCATATCAACGATACTTTTCGTTTAACGGTGAACGATGGCGGGAAAGAGATTCATTATATCCTACAGAGAATTAACAACCGCCTGTTCACGGATGTGGGAAAACTCATGCACAATATCGAACTCGTCACGGACTTTTGCCGTAAGAGCGTAATGGCGCGCGGAGGCGATCCAATGCGAGAGTGCCTCACGCTCATCCGAACCAAAGACGGGAAAGCGTATTATTCTGACGGAAAGGACTATTTCCGCGTATATGTATTCATCGAAAACGCTACGACCTATCAAACCGTTCGCAATCCGCGCGATTTTTATGAGAGTGCGGTGGCGTTCGGGAACTTTGCCAACCTGCTTGCAGGGTTCGATGCGTCGCAGTTATACGAGGTACTGCCGGATTTCCACAATACGCGGGTGCGGTATGCAAATTTTACGGCCGCCGTGCAAAAGGATGTTTGCGGCAGGGCAAAGGAGGTGCGTGCAGAAATCGATTGGGTAAACGCGCACAGCGATCTTTGCGGGAAAATCGTGGATAAAATCGCTACGGTGGAAATTCCGTTGCGCGTTACGCATAACGACACGAAATTAAACAACGTGATGATTGACGATGCGACGGGCAAGGGGATCGCGGTCATAGATTTGGATACGGTAATGCCCGGCAGCTTATGCTACGACTTCGGCGACAGTATTCGATTCGGCTGCAACTCAGCTGCGGAAGACGAGCCGGATACAAGCAAAGTGCATTTTGTTTTCGATCTCTACAAGACTTATCTTGACGGATATTTATCGGCTGTGGGAAAGAGCATTACAGAGCGAGAAAAGGAGTTGTTGCCGTGGGGTGCGGTGATTATGACGTATGAGTGCGGAATGCGTATCTTGACGGATTATTTGGAAGGGGATATATATTTCAGAACGCAGAGAGAAAGGCATAACCTTGACCGCGCGCGTACGCAATTTAAGTTGGTAGACGAAATGCAGGACATGCTCGATAAAATGCTTGCAGCGGTGCAGATATGAGTTATCATGGAACTATGCGAAAACAAAACATATTATCTGCGCGAAAATAAAACGGGGCAGGAGCATTATGGTTGCCGTTTCCGATATGTATTCGGGAAAGATTGTATTCGCTTTTACTTCGATGTAAAGGATGAGGATATTATCAGTCCATATAGAAATGATAACGAGGACGTATGGCACGGCGATGCGGTAGAAGTATTCATCTCGCCGGATGGGGATACAAATCGGTATAAGGAAATCGAAGTATCTCCATTCGGGGTACGGTTTTACGGCGAAATAGTCAACGCAGACGGTCAAACGCCGCAATTAAAGAAAATAACTCCGAAATATGATGCAGACGCAGTACGCACAGAGTACGGATATTCGGTGACGATTCGCTTGCCGTTCAAAGCGATGAAAAGGTTTGACCGCCCTAAAATGAAGTTAAATGCTTTCCGGTTGGACAAAAAGGCGAGTGGCGAGCAAGAGTTGTATGCGCTGAATCCTACATTTTGCAACAGCTTTCACAGGCCGAAATATTTTTTGAGCGAAGGGGTTTTAGAATAACATGGACGGAAAACAGCTCATCGAAAAGTTGCTGGCATACGCAAAGGCGCACCTGTGCCTTCGGGAAGAGGACGAGGTGTACATGCGCAACGTGCTCCTTTCGCAGTTCGGTTTTACCGAGCCGTACGAGGGGAAGGCGGACGTTTCCGCTGAGGAGCAGGCGGACGTGCCGGATGCGCTCGCGGAGGAGCTGAATGCGTTCGCCGTGGAAAAGGGGCTTTGTTCGGAGGATTTCGCGGAACGCTACGTTGCGGACGTGTTCGGCCTGCTCTCGCCCCTTCCCTCGGAGGTCAACCGCGCATTCCGCAAAATCAAGGCGGAAAAGGGCCCGCAGGCGGCGTGCGACTATCTCTATAATATTTCCGTCAAAAACGGGTATGTGCAGAAGACGGCGATCGCGCGCAACTTAAAGTGGGAGTACGCGGACGGGAAAAACGTTTTGGAAATAACGGTCAACCTGTCCAAACCCGAAAAGAGCAATAAAGACATCGCCAAACTTCTCACCGCGCCGCAGGGGAAAAAGTACCCGGCGTGCGCGCTGTGCAAGGAGAACGAGGGGTTCGAGGGCACGGCGATGCATCCGCCGCGGCGGAACATCCGCACAGTGAAGATGGAATTGGGCGGCGAAAAGTGGTTCATGCAGTATTCGCCGTATGCGTATTACGACGAGCACTGCATCGTCATCAACGAGGAGCATGTGCCCATGCGGGTGGACGCAAAAACGCCCGATAAACTCCTCGACTTCGTGGACGCCTTGCCCAACTACTTTATCGGGAGCAACGCGTCATTGCCCATCGTGGGCGGCTCTATCTTGAACCACGAGCATTTTCAGGGCGGGCGGCACCGCATGCCCATGCACCGCGCGAAGATCGTGAAGGAATACGTGAGCAAAGAGTTCCCGAACCTCCGTATCGGGGTGCTGGACTGGTACAATAGCGCCGTGCAGTGCGAGGCGACAAACAGAGAGGAAGTCGCCTCGTTTGCAGAAAAGGTTATTGCGGCGTGGAAAAATTTTGACTGTCCCGAATGCGAAATTTTGAGCCATACGGGAGAAACGCCGCATAATTCCCTCTCGCCCGTTTGCCGCAAGGAGGGGGATACATACATATTCACGATGATTTTGCGCAACAACCGCACGAGCGAGGAGTACCCGGAGGGCATCTTCCACGTGCATCCCGAGTACCTGAACATCAAGAGCGAGGGGATCGGGCTCATCGAGGCGATG
>ERZ1643247.736-NODE-736-length-36382-cov-7.011231_pt1 | contig 36382 bp, 33 predicted proteins | sample MGYA00579264_ERZ1643247 | MGnify/ENA primary metagenome ERZ1643247 (study PRJEB29033, sample SAMEA4952262) | chicken gut metagenome | biome: Broiler Chicken; feature: Gastrointestinal Tract; material: Caecum | place: Ireland | collected 2018 | study: Broiler... | reverse complement strand
AAGCAGTGTATTTTCAATAGATTTAGTGCGAATTATTTTTACCTGTCAAAGCTGCGTTATAGGCCAGTGTTGCTTTTCTGCCCCGATAGTCTTTTTCTATCAGCATTAAAAGTTCTCCGAATATTTTACTGATATTCCCGCGGTTGATTTCATCAATAATAAAGAAGAAATCCTGATCCGGCTGATTGGCAGCTTTCTGACAGAAACGATAAAACACGCCGTACTTTAATTCAAATCCATTCTCAGACGGCCGGTATCCCATAACAAAATCTTCATAGGAATAATTCTGATGGAACTGAACAAATTCGATTCTGCTTTCATCCCATGCTCCCATAACAGAGCACGCCAGCCTTTTCGCCGCAAAAGTTTTGCCGACTCCGGGCGGTCCCTGCAGGATAATATTTTTCTTATTGAGCAGCACACCCCTTAATTTATCATACTTCTCTTCTGTCATATAAACTTCTGCCAGAAAATCCTCTTTTCCATATGCTGCCGGAAGCTTATCTGTATGGGGAAGGGGATTTACTTCCCGTATCATATCCAGAATAAACTCATATTCTCCCTTTGTAAGTCTGAACAGACTTCCCTGCGGATTAGCAAAATATTCCATTTTGCTGAGTTCAGGGCACTCTTTCAGTGTCTGGTAATCGACAGGAGACGCAAGCCCTTCTGCCTTCTCGAAATAGATTTTCTCCCCATCCTGTCCGGCACTGATCCGGGCAAGGGCCACGACCTGCTTGACAGGATAAGATTCGTAGCAGACTGCCATGTCTCCGGGCTTTGCCTCTAAAAAGTTCTGGAATATCCGGCGTCTGTTCCCGTTTTCATTATACAGAGTATAAGCCTGAACTTCTCCTACCCTGATATCAGAGAAACTCCAGATCCCGGGGTTGGCATTAATCCACCAGTAACCGCGGCCGTCATCCTCTTCCCCGGTCTCTTCATATAAGCTGATCTGTGACAGATCTGTCCGGTCAAGCGCTTTCGAGAGTTCGTCTCTCAGTTTCCATATGTACGTCTCTTCTTCATCCTGTCCTGTCTTTTTTCCCAGATACAGAATCGGCCACCATCTGTTATTCTCTTCTTCCGCAGATGCCGCAGAACATCCTGTTCTGTCCGCAATCCGCCTTGCAAGAGCCAGAGAACCACTGTAATAAAAATTTGCCGTTTCGCCATATTTGACAGCCAGCTGCACGCAGGTGGCCTGCCCTCCATAATCTTTCAGCCGTTTCATGATCTCAAGACCGGACGGCGTAAAGACATTTTTATCCTTCAGCAGCGCCGTCCATTCTTCTGTTGACAGGCCGGGATTATACTCTGCCGGAAACCAGCCGCTGTTCCCGGAGCCGTTCATATCTTTGTGATAGCATCTGCTGATGTAATATCCAAGGTCAGTGGTAAGGGTTTTCAGTTCCGGATCCGGATAACAGGTTACTGCGAGCTGTTCCTTTAACATTTCCCTCATCTCTGTATCTTTTTTCAGTTCCACGCAGATTTCATCATACAGTTTATAAAAATTCCGGATATTCTCCGCATAATGTCCTTTCCGGAACTGATATCCGCTTTTCAGTTCCCTGGAAACCGCCTGCACTTCACTGTATTTATATATGTAATACTTGTCCGGATATCTCAGCCAGAGATAGGTTGTAACAGCATTTTCCTGCTGATAATGCTGCGCCGCGCCGTTCCCGTATTTGTCCAGAAGAAGGACGGATCCGGACTTAAAAGCAGAAATTCTGTCATATACGTCTTTTGACTCGTCAAACAGATTCAGAAACATCGCCCTGACTTCTTCCGGAGATTCATTCGCGAATCCAATGATCATATTCGCCGGGAAATATTTTGCAGATACAAGCAGATTTCCTGTTTTTGACAACGCTCTTGTCAGCATTTCCGGGAAATCAGGCGCGTTAATGTCCCAGTTGTCCTGAAAGCATTTAACTGCTTCCCACTTATATTTCTCTTCATTCCAGTGAAACGCCCTGAAATCTTTCTTATAATCTGTAAGCACATCATTTAAACATTTTCTGTCAATCATAGTTCTGTTTCTCCTTTTAATCTGTCTTAATTATTTGTGTCAAAGAAAAATGACTGCCGCTGTTACTGCGCAGATTGTACTTAATAATGTCCCAAGCAGATAATATTCTGCAAATACCTGATCCTTTGATATCCGGTCATACCGGGCAATTGATTTTGCAGTAAGAACAAGTCCCACTGCCGAATATTGCCCGATCGCGATAAATATAACCATGATAATCCGCTCCAGCGTCCCGATCATCCTGCCTGCGTTTCTGTCCATACTTTTCTCAACAGTAATTTTTTTATCGCGAACCTTCTGCTCCCCCGGACGATACGCGGAAAGTATATTCGCCGGTTTATGGATTAGAAGCAGAACCAAAACCCACTTCAGGATAACTGTTTCGTGAACGCCAAATGTCTGAAAAATATGTCCCGCTTCTGTCCGGTACAGTTGTGTAATGCTGTTCCCTCCCGCGCAGAACGCAATTCCCAAAATTGTAAGCAGATGAGCGGTCTGATCAATCAGAAAAATATTCCGTCTGGCATTCATCCCCTTCGGAATCCAGGATCTGTTCGGGGGAAAACGGCATACCCCATATTTTATTATATCGATTGCGGCATGCGCTCCCACAAACGCCAGAATATATCTTATCCTGAGGCCAGGGAGGAAAAGAAAGAACAGAATCCATGAAACGACTGCGTAAATGAGGCTGTGATAAACTGTCCACAGAAACCGTTTCTGTTTTTTGTCGGACATCTTCTGTGTCTGAAAATAGAAGTCGCCAAGTACATGCACACACAGAAGAATTATAAAAAATAAGTTAATCATGCTTTATCTCCCCAAGTATTTCCGCTGCATTTTTCAACGCGTTCTCGTAGGTGTAATATCCTCCTGCCGCAAGCGCTTTCTGAACAGTAGGCTGAGATATGTTCAGTCTGCGCGCCGTATTCTGCTGTCCGTCTTCATACAGCAACATATCCCAGATAATCTCCCTCTGCCGTATTGTCCAGCCTTTCTCTACCACATAGATCAGATTGAATATAGTATTCAGCATCACTTCCGTCCCGCGATCCTTTTCATCCATTTTAAGGCAGATATCTGACGGAACCGGACGATTTCTTTTCTCCCTTTCTTTCAGCTGTTCTACCGCTTCTCTTGCCCGGTAATAGCCGGGGCCGTCAGCGCCCAGCGCCATTTCTGCGCGAATATCTGTAGTGATCTTTCCAAATCCAATGCCAAACCGGAGGCATACCGGATAGAGCTGTATCCTGATTTCACTGATAATGCGCAGAACGTCTTTCCCTGTATACAGAAGGCCCTGGAATTCATCCCCCAGAGTGATAAGAAATCTGGATGCAATATCCTTTTCATACTTTTTATTTACCTGATTCAGAATTTTCTGCAGATGTGTCTGAACCTCTTTTCTGTTTTCAAGATGTCTGGAATCTTTCATATCGCCTATTATTGCAACAAATGAATGGCTGGCATCAAAACAATTCATGCTTCTCCCTCCTATATCCAAAGTATATAGCGGAAATCATGAATAATCAAGATTTATTCGTATTTCAGGCTATAAATTTAAAATATAGCCTTATTAACGAATAATTTCCCATTTTAAACAGCTGTTATACTCCGTTTTACGTTCCGGCACCACCGGAACCGGGAGCTGTCCATATAAATAAAGAACAGCCCCTGACAGTGTCCTGAAGCTTAAATAATAGCTTCCATACACCGTCAGGAGCTGTTCTTTATTTATTTTTCTTTTTTTTGGCAAGCAGCGCCGCCGCTATAAATGATGCCGCCGGTACGGTAAGAACAATGCCGAACGTACCGCAGATTCCCTGAGCAATTTCGATCGTCAGGTAATTCGAATTAAAAAGCTGAGCGGGCTGTACCTGATAAGACAAAAATACGAGCAGTGTGATAAACGCACTTCCGGTAAAAGCAAGAATCAGTGTATTTGTCATAGTACCGATCATATCTTTGCCCATTTCAATGCCGGACCGGAATAATTCTTTCGCTGTAAGCTCCTTATTATGTGTGTATACTTCATACAGAGCCGATACAATCGACATACCTGTATCCATAATTGCGCCGAGCGAAGAAATCAGCACTCCTGCAAAAAGAACATCTTTGATCTGCAGTCCGGTCTCCTGATTAATCAGCACCAGGCTTTCTGCTTCTGAAGTACTGAATCCGTCTATGTGAACCAGCCATGACATTACAAGGAAGAAAATCAGAGAGCATATGACTCCCAGCAGCGTAGACAGGATCGCGGCCCATGTCTTTTCGCTGTTCCCGTTCAGCAGCAGAAGGGTTACTGCAGTAGACAGTATTCCGCAGATAATACTCATCAGAATCGGAGAGTATCCGGAAAATACTGCCGGAAGAACCATGTATACAATGAGAAACAGAGAATAAACAAGCCCTGCTATGGACTTCACTCCTTTCCCGCCGCCGATACAGATAACAGCAACCGCTAAAACAACAAAACAGCTTATCAGCGGAAGTGTACGGTCATAATTATAAACCGTGTAATATGGCTCTACATCACCCTCAGGTCTGTCAGCGTTGATAATAAGCTTTGTTCCGTTTTCCGCGTACACATTATGTGTCTGCGTCAGATAGTTTGTAATTTCTAATGTTTTTCCCTTTTCTTCTCCATCCAGCATCCTGACCTGCAGTTCCTGTGTTCCCAGAGTAATCTTAAGATTCTCGTCATACTCCAGATCCTCAGACAAAACCTCCACTACTACTGCTTTTTCGTAGTGGAGGGTGTCTGAAGCATATCTGGAGTAGGATTTAAAGCAGAAGTTCTGCAGAAATACGGTAACAAGAACCGTTAAGGCAATGATGAGAAGAACAATTCCGTTTTGCTTAATCCTGTTCCACACTTTAATTCCCTTACTTTATTTTTCAGATATTTTTTCTTTTCTTCAGAAGTACAGCTGCAATTGCGGCGCCTGCCGCTCCAAGCATAACAACTGTTGACGCAACCGTCGTTGTATCACCGGTTTTCGGTGTTGAAGCGGTTCCGGAATTATCTGCAGCGCCACTGTTTCCGCCATTATCCGGATCTGCTGTATTATTCTGGTTTCCGTTCAGATCCGGATTGTTATCCGGGTTCTGATTGTCATCCGGGTTCTGATTGTCATCCGGATTCTCCGGTTCCGCCTCTTCCGTCTTATTAATTGTAAATGTATCAAGTACATCCATAGTATCTGCGTAATATGTTGTCACAGTATAGGATGTATCTGTTATTTCTACGTCTGTTACTGTACGTCTGTATGACTGATCCATTACTGCTGAGAACGGAGCTTCCGGAGCCTGGATATCATAGTATTTGCTTCCGCTGGCTGAGTTGGCTGTCAGATAAAGCACGCCTTCCGGATTTGTAACTTCGCTCTGTACGCCATTGGATGTATCCGGAGTTGTACCGTTCATCATGTATGTTCTTGTATATACATGATCATGGCCCATCAGGACAACATCAATACCCAGCTCATCAAATACCGGAGGAAGTTCTTCTCTTCTCTGAAGAATGTCATCGTCCTCTGTATGACTTGCTGTAGAGTAAACAGAATGATGGAAAATAACTGTTTTCCATGTCACATCCGGATTTGCTGCAATAGCCTCTTCCATAAACGCTCTGTGCTCTGCCGTGTCCATGTCATTGGAGTTAATATCCATAAACAGCGTATTGTTATATACGAACCAGTAGTCTGTTCCGGCTTCTGTTTCGCCGTATTCCGTACTCTCATTCGGCAGATTGAAGTGTTCATTATATGCCGTGCTTCTGCTGTCATGATTTCCGATTGTTGTTACACTGGCAAGAGAAGAAAATACATCACTCAGATATCCTGCGTACTGCTCTTCATCATCTGCTGTGTTAACCTGATCTCCTGCAGAGAAAAGGAAGTCAACATCCATTTCATTCTGAATGGTATCCAGCGTCTTGTCCCAGCCTTCGATATCTTCAGGTGTGCTGCCTGCGCCGATCTGAGGATCCCCTACGAAAGCAAAACTGAAATCTGAATCATAATCGCCGGTAGTAAAGCTGTAAGTCTGGCTTACCGTATCACCGTTTACGACACGATATACATACTCTGTATTTTCCTCAAGTCCGGACAATGTTGCCTGGTTTGAGTAAAATCCTTCATCATTTGTTGAAGTGGATACCGCATTTACAACTGTATAGGATGACGGGAATACGCCGTCTTTTACATCCGATTTCTTTGCAAGCTGTACCTGGCCTGCTTTCTCTGTGTCAGCATACCATGTAAGGCCTCTGCTGCTCTCATCACTTCCCAGTGTAAGAATAACGGACTTCTGTTCTACAGGTTCCGGGGTCGGTTCCGGATCGGTATCCGGTGTTTTATTAATTGTAAATGTATCAAGCACATCCATAGTATCTGCGTAATATGTCGTCATTTTAAAGGATGTGTCTGTAACATCCACATCAGTTACCGTACGGCGCTTTGACTGATCCATTACTGCGGAAAACGGAGCTTCCGGAGCTTTGATATCATAGTATTTGCTTCCGCTGGCTGAGTTGGCTGTCAGATAAAGTACACCTTCCGGATCTGTCACTTCACTCTGTACGCCATTGGATGTATCCGGAGTTGTGCCGTTCATCATATATGTTCTTGTGTATACATGATCATGGCCCATCAGAACAACATCGATGTCCAGCTCATCAAATACCGGAGGAAGCTCCTCTCTTCTCTGCAGAATGTCGGAATCATCTGTATGACTTGCTGTGGAATATACGGAATGATGGAAAATAACTGCTTTCCATGTCACATCCGGATTCTGCGCGATTGCTGACTCCATAAATTCTTTATGCTCGGCAGTGGAGAGATCGTTGGAGTTAATATCCATAAACAGTGTGTTGTTATAGACAAACCAGTAATCTGTACCAGCTGTTGTAGCGCCAAGGCTGCTGCTTTCGTTGGGCAGATTAAAGTGCTCGTTGTATGCGGTGCTTCCACTGTCATGATTTCCGATGGTTGTCACGCTGGCCAGGGAAGAAAATGCCTCGTTCAGATATCCGGCATACTGCTCCTCGTTGCTGGCTGTGTTGACCTGATCTCCTGCAGAGAAAAGAAAATCAACATCCATATCATTCTGGATTGTATTCAGTGTCTCATTCCATCCTTCGATATCTTCCGGAGTACTGCCCGCGCCGATCTGCGGATCTCCTACGAAAGCGAAGCTGAAATCCGAATCATATTCGCCGGTAGTAAAGCTGTAAGTCTGACTTACTGTATCACCATTTACCACACGGTATACATACTCTGTGTTTTCCTCAAGCCCGGACATTGTTGCCTGGTTCGAATAAAATCCCGCATCATTTGCGGCCGTGGAAACTGCATCGACAGACACATATTCTTCCGGGAATGTTCCGTCTGTCATATCAGCCGCTTTTGCATACTGGACCTGGCCGTCTTCTTCTGTATTGGCATACCATGTAAGACCTCTGCTGCTCTCATCGCTTCCAAGCGTAAGGAAAACAGATTTCTGCTCTACAGGCGCTGCCGTTTCGTTGTAGTTGACTGTCAGATCTGTAAACTCGAAATAGATATCAGAACTTGACTCTCTGTCATTATGCAGTTCTACGGAAAGAATATTTTCTCCCTCCACCGCATACTCTTCCACCTGCTCTTTTGTCAGGCTGACGCTGAGTTTTTCCGGTGCTCCCTGAGAAACTCCTGAGTAATACAGATTGTTCTCCTGCCCTTCTGACTCCATATACTGTGACTGAATCAGATGTCCGTTCAAATATACGGCAACAGCATCATCATGATACAGAGAACCTGTAATTGACGTAATCTCGTCAACATTTTCCAGATTAAAAGATGTCCGGAAAAAGAATGTAGGAACGTCACTCTGAGTTCCTTCAATGTACTGCTGAAGAAGAACGGTTGGCGTAAATCCGTCAAATTCCGTAAGCTCTCCTCTCTTTGCTCCGAATTTTCCGGCTGCTTCTTTCCATGCGTCATCATTAAAATCCGCTGTCGTCCACGCTGTGAGTGATCCAAGACCTTCCGCCGGATCTGTATTATTATCCAGATACTTCCAGTTTGTATCCAGATTTACAACCTGCTGAGACGTTGCCTCCGCCTGATTCCGGGTTGTCTCTCCGGCAGCCTGTACAGTTGCGGCTCCGGGTACATTACAGACGCTGCCTATCACACTGGTTCCGCAGAGAACGAAAGCCATTGCCGCTACGCCGGCTTTTACCCGGGCATTTCTTTTCATACATGCCATAGCAATATTAACCTCCTCTGATTTCCTTTAAAATCTTGTGGTTGTTCTAACCGGGATCATTCTACATTTTTTAAATCAGAGGCACAATATAGTTTACTGTTTTTTAAAATTGTTTAACTTATCTATGTAAATTAATTTTACAGAATTTACATAGATTTTATCTGGCAATTGCATTTCTGTCATTCTGTATTCCCGTGTTCTATAATCTCTGACGCATACTCCAGGGAATCATTTCTCCATATATCCGCATCCGGCCTTCCCTCTTCATCCACATATCCCGCAGCCGCCAGATACTCATTCAGCGAATCATAGCCCAGCACGGACAGCGCGTCCATGAAATTCTGTTCATCCGCGGCGCAGTAAAACCCGTACAGATAAGTTTCATCCAGACCTTTAATTTTACGGAATTCTTCCATGTCATAATGATAGAACCGGTTATATCCCTGTCCGGTATAATCCGCAAACCCGTTTTTATCCATCAGATCATAGACCCGAAGATACTGATAGACATCAAGATCTCCCGCTCCGTAACCGTTATACTCTTTTGTAATATCCTCACTGTCTCCGGTCTTTGACCAGGCCAGCAATTCCGCCATATAAGCCAGGGTCACATCATTCCATACATCTATGCTTGGATTACCGTCTCTGTCCACATACTCCTTTGCAAGCAGATACTGATCCAGGGAATCATACCCCATAACAGAAAGCACATCCTGAAAGTTCTGATCTGATGTGACACAGTAAAATCCATACAGGAAGCTTTCGTCCAGTCCTTTCAGCTGTCTGAAATCCTCCACACCATAATTATACGAACGATCATAACCTCTTCCTTCATAATCGGTAAGGCCGTTTGCCTCCAGCAGATCATAGACTCTCAGGGCCTGATAGATGCTAAGTTCACCCATATCATATCCATTGATCTCTGTCACGTATTCCTCCCTATGGTCTTCCTTTTCATGTGCCGTCTTATGTTCTGATATGGCAGAACTCCAAAATATCCGGACTGCTCCGACGATTATTAAAACCACGCACAGTTTCCATCCGGCTGCAAGCACAATGCCCAGCGTCAGAGAAAAATTCTTTTTCCTGTGTTCCTTCTTCATATTCCTTTCCCTCATATCCCCATTTCTTTTTCCGGGCGTCCGGGTAAGCAGGATGCTTCTCCGGCTCGCTGCTGAAACAAAAGCATATATTTTACCACTGATTTATCCGGCTTCAGACAGTCCCCGGATATTTCTGCTTCTTTCTGCAAAGAATCCAGTGTCATCTGTACATTCAGTCCCATTTTCTGAAGCTCTTCGCTTTTCAGATACTTCGCCCCGGCGGGATGCGTCATCTGGATCACTCTTTTTCCTGAGAGAGCTTCTATCTCAGCTTTGTCAATTTCTGTGGAACAGAAAATAATAATATCAGGATTAATAATCTGGATTTCCTTTGCAATAAACTCTTTATACAGAGAAAAATAATTTCGGAATTTTTCAGCATCTGTTCTGGCTCTTCCGCCCCGCTTGTTGAGATTCATAACCGCGGCATGACTGAGAGCCTCCTGAATCTCTGCTGCCGCCAGGTATTTTCGCTCTGATCTGTCCGGACCGGAGCAGGTCTGCAGCAGAAAAACCATTCTTCCGATCAGTTCTTTCTGATGGCTTCTGATATCAGCATTTCTTTTTTCTGAATCCGAAATTATGATACATTTCTTTTTTCTGTCAAACCGTCCTTTTGTAAATTCCTGATACCACGGCCTGTGATCTCCGTTGGCGTCTTTATCATTTATAATATTGGGTTCTTTCAGTATCACAAGGACTCTGGGACTATATCTGACATATTTTTCCGGATCTATTATTCCATCTTTGGTAAAACCGCGCTCCAGACCTCTGACTGTCGTTTTCTCCACACTGTACCATGGTTCCGCTGTATGGGCTTTCTGCCACAGTTCATATAGTTTCTCTGTATTTTTCACAGAACTAATCCGCTGTTTACATTCTTCCATTGTAAGATCTGCTTTCCGGATAAACATCTCACGCATTACAGATAAATGCCCGAGCATTTCTGCTGCATGCAACTTTATGTTTTCGCCCTCCGCCTGTTCATACTGGCAGGCATAATATTCGATTTTATCCTGGACAGATGAAAGCCCATCTTTCCTGATGCAGGCAGCCTCACTGTATTCCTCAAACCAGCACTTTTCATATGCTCTGTAGAAAATGCAGGGGGCATATACCTTGAAACACATCATTTTATAAGCTTTCCACGCAATTTCTATATATTTGTTCCTCTCTTTGTCTCCTTTCGCGTCCAGCTGATTCTTCCATTTGTCCCGGTGATTCAGGACAAATTCTTTTTCCGTGCGCTGCATTTTTCCATTTTCTTCCGCAATACGGATCACTTCCGCCAGCTCGTTTACCGTTTCAGGTCTGATGCAGTCGGCCAGACCGGGGAACCGAGCTGTATCACAAAATGGGATCCCAAGGGTACCGGCTCTGTATCCCCCGATGAGAAGATGACTTATACCGAATACTTCAGCATCATAAAATGCCTGAAACACTTTCCTGTCATCCGGGTTCTCCGGAATAGCAGAAACAGGGCCGTTGTCGGATTCAAGGAGCATATTATAAAATAATTCCTGTTTATGTAATTTCTTCATAATTTCATTTCCTTTATCAGGTCCACCAGAAAATGCTGGGCTCTTTCTGTATAGAGAAAGATTTCATAGGTATTTCCTTTTGAACTGAGCTGTTCTTCCGCCCGGATTCCCGCTTCCCGGCCTTTCTTTGTAAGAATTTTTCGCGTATACCCGTTCTGATACTTCTTCTCCAGACATCCTCTTTCAAGAAGCATTTCTGTAAGGCTTTTTATTGTCAGCCGTTTCATCACTTTTTCGTCCCGAAGGTCATTAATCCGGGACACAAAATCACTGAGCGTTGTCTCCGGTACATATTCAATCCGCTCCTGCATTTCTTCCGTAAGATGAAACGCTGTCTTTTTCCCTTTCCCTTTTTTATCAGTCAAAGGCATCTCTTCTGTCTGTTCAAGAAAGGATGCCAAAGCAGAAGGGTTATCCTCTCCCATGGAAAAAGGTCCCTCCGGCTGTCTGTTTCCGTTATCTGCTCCCCAGGCTTCTCTGTCCCCCTGGGTAACAGAACGGATTTTTTTAAGAAATTGTCCACCGTACTGTTCCAGTTTCTTTGCGCCCATTCCGTGTACATCCAGCATTTCATTTTCCGTAAGAGGAATCCTGAGGCACATATCCCGCAGAGTTTTATCCGACGCGACCACATAAGGCGGCACAGACCGGGCCCGGGCAAGTTCTGTCCGGAGCTTCCGGAGTTCTTCAAACAATTCCGCGCCTTTTTCCGTCAGCTCTGCTGTCTGAGCCGGCTTCTTCCTGGCCTGCTTCTGCTTTTCCTCCGTCTTTTTATATGTAATGTAAAACGGTTTCATCTGTTCAGTAAGTTTCTCTGATTTTTCAGTCAGCTTCAGCAGTCCGTACCTGTCCTCTGTCTGCCGGAGATATCCCAGCTCCAGCATGCCGCGGATCACTTCTTTCATCAGAGTCTGGCCCAGTCTGCTCTGGGATCCGTAAGCCGGATTCCGGTCCATCCGGTAATTGCGTATCTTTGCCGTATTTTCACCAAGCAGAGTACCTGCAATCATATTAATGCCGAAGCGCTGCCCGGAAGTCCGTATACAGCGGATCACATCTGCGGCTGCCTGGGAGGCGTCCAGCTCTTCAAATTCTTCCAGACAGTTGGAACAGTTTCCGCACCTTTCATCCGCTGCTTCTCCGAAATAGCTCAGAATACAGTGACGAAGACATCTGGTCGTTGTACAGTAAGCTTCCATTTTGCGCAGCCGCTCCATATCCTGTGTCTGAATCATCCGCAGTTCTTCATCTGTATATTCCCGGTAATTTTCCTTGCTTTCGAGAAGGAACCGGTTAATCATTGTGTCCTGTGGAGAATAAAAGAGAATGCACTCCGCCGGTGCCCCGTCTCTTCCTGCCCTTCCTGCTTCCTGATAGTAATTTTCCATGCTCTGAGGCATATTATAGTGCAGCACATAACGGACATTGGACTTGTCGATTCCCATACCGAATGCATTGGTGGCAATCATCACTTTTATCCGGTCATAGATAAAATCTTCCTGGCTTGTCCGCCGTGCCTCCGCACTCATGCCTGCATGGTATCTTCCCACCTGAAATCCCGCGTTCTCCAGATACAGATACAGTTCATCCACGCCTTTCCGTGTGGCACAGTAAATAATCCCGCTGTCTTCCCGATGCACTTCCATATATCTGCGGATGTGTTCTTTTTTATTCTTTGTATTCTGCACTTCAAAGTAAAGATTTTCCCGGTCAAATCCGGTTACTGTCTCGAAGGGATTCTCCATCTGCAGAGACATCAGAATATCCTCCCTTACCCGTTCCGTAGCCGTAGCGGTAAATGCGGAAAGAACCGGGCGCACCGGAAGCTGTCTGATAAAGTCAAGGATCCGTACATAGCCTGGCCGGAAGTCCTGCCCCCACTGCGAGATACAGTGGGCCTCGTCCACAGTTATCATGGAAATCTCTGTATGACAGGCAAAATCAAGAAAGCGGGGCGTTTCCAGCCGCTCCGGCGCTGCATAGATGATCTGATACCGGCCTGATTCTGCCAGCTCCAGCGCTCTGCTGATCTGAGTCTCGGTAAGAGAGCTGTTAATATAAGCCGCATGTACACCGGCTTCATTCAGCGCCTTTACCTGATCCATCATCAGCGAAATCAGAGGGGACACTACTACAGTAATTCCCGGCATTAGAAGCGCCGGCAGCTGATAACACAGTGATTTTCCCGCTCCGGTAGGCATCACTGCCAGTACGTCTCTGCCGGCCAGAATCTGATCCACAATGGCCTCCTGTCCCGGCCGGAACGTGTCATATCCGAAATATGTTTTCAGCGTCTGTTTTTCCAGTTGTTTCATTTGTTCCCGGTTATCTTTTGTCATAAATTTCTCTTCCGTTTATTTCTTATTCAATATTTGCCATAAACAGTTCGTAAAAATCGTCTTCTCCTTCAATCATGGGGGAATTTTCTCCTCCTCCATTGGTACTGCGTTTCATTGCGGCATGAAATTCCTCTCCCGGTTCTCTCCGAACCTGTAATATACATAAAAAGACAAAACAAGTATACCACCAACGGAAAAGGAACTCAATTTGATTCTGGATCCTGTCCGCTTTTTCTGCTGCTCTGCATCCTCAGCCGTTTTCCCGCAGCCGCGTATACCACTCCCACCAGTGGCACTGTCACCAGCAGCGCCGGGTAGAACAGCCGGATATCCAGCTGACCATACAGCACTCCGCCGATCATCGGTCCGAAAGCCATTCCCAGATCGAGGCCGATATAATACGTACTGTTGGCCAGTCCTCTCTTTTCTTTTCCTGCCAGCAGAATTGCTGTGGACTGACACACAGAACTCATAATACCGTAGCCGCCTGCCAGAAAAAAGCAGGCCAGAAACATCATCCAGTTATTTCGCATTCCGGCCAGACAGAGGATTGCAAGCAGCAGACTGACCGAACCTGCCAGCAGAAATGTGCCAAAAGGCAGTTTGTCAAAAAGATTCCTCAATGACAGCCTCAGTACAATAAGCACCAGTGCGTAAACGGGGAAAAACAGGCTTACTGTGATATTAAGATTCTTTACTTCCGCATAAGTCACAAGAAAGGACTGCGTCGCACAGTAGGGAATTGCAAAGAGCATGATAATCAGTGCGATCGGGATAACTTTTGTATCGATCAGCTGAATTCTTTCCTTTTTCCTGCTGCTTTCCAAAGAATCCGCCGGACTGCCGCAGCATTTTCCGGATATTTCTTCGAAATGGGCAGATTCTTCTGCCGCAGTCTCCTGTGAATTGTTTTCCGGTTCTCCTTTATCCCGGATAAACTGTATCACGACAATAATCGCCGCAGAAAACAGCAGAGCGATAAAAAAGGAGATCCGGTATCCGAATGTCTGATAGACACTGACGCCGATTGCGGGAGCCACTGCCATCGCCAGGGCATTCATAGTTCCATAGAATCCCATGCCGGAACCAATCTTGTCTTTTGGCAGCATATTGGACATCCATGTTGCCATACAGACTGAGCAGCAGGCAAATCCCACACCATTGATAATTCTTGAGACAACAACCACTGCGGCATTCGGGGCCATAATATAACCTGCGCATGCAGCTGCCATCAGCAACGCACCGATCAAAGATACCCGGTATTTACTCATTCTGTCCGCCAGATTGCCGGCCAGAGGACGGCAGACCAGGGAACAGAGATTCATCATTCCGCCCACAATTCCCATCAGAGCCGCCGATGAGCCGATACTTTCCGTAAATCCGGTAATCAGCGGCGTTACAAGCATGGGACTGGCCATATAAAAGAAGCTGGCGGCCAGCACCAGCAGAATATCTCTTGTGTAAACATGTTGTCTCATTTCCGATCCGTCTTCCTTTCTTATGCCTTCCCTGAGCCTGGCGGGAGAACATTCTTTCTAATATATTCGTTTTTTTCTCTTCTCATACTCATTTCTGTTTCTTCTATAACAGGGAAGAAACTAAATAAAGCACGCTGTCTATTATACAGCATGCTTTATTTTGCGTCAAAAAGCTATATATTATAATCGGAACAGGATCAGAGATCCGGAAATCCCGCCTCTGGCCTGCTTTTTACTTTTCCCTGATTTTCTTCAGCGCTGTTGAAAACTTAATGGGATTGCCGTACATCAGTGTTCCGAAGCGGAAAATCTTCGCTGCCAGAATCCCTGCAATCACACAGCTTGCAGCAAGTATTACTCCTGAAATAATGATCTCCCATGTTTCCACACTGCCCATTGTAACACGGATCAGCATCGCGTTATTTGAAGTAAAGGGAACAAAGGATGCCACCCGCATCAGAATTCCGTCACTGTCATTCATTCCGTAAATGGCAATGAAGAAAGAAACCAGATAAATCATGGTAACAGGCATAGAAGCTTTGCTGATATCTTCTGTTTTGGATACAAGGGCGCCCAGCATACCAAAGCAGAATGCGTACAGAAGATATCCCATCATGCCAAACACAGCAAATGTCACCCATACCGGAACCGGAATCTGGAATATGCTGTCGAGCAATCCGCCCCAGCTGTCCCGGAAAATCTGGTATGCACCTACAGCACTTCCGAGAATCAGCACGCACTGAATCAGTCCTGCAATTGCTCCGGCAAACACTTTCCCGAAAATCAGGCTGTTGCTGTCCACGCTTGTAACAAGAATCTCAATAGCACGGTTGCTCTTCTCTGAAGTAACAGATGTAGCAATCATCTGTCCGTAGAAGATAAGGAGGAAGTACAGCACCATAATCAGAATGTATGTATAGGCATAATTGCCTGCGCTGTCTTTGCCCAGGATCTGTGTCTCATATTCCGGCTGGGTCTGATACAGAGTTTCAATTTCCGCTGCATTAATTCCCTGCTCTTCCAGAATCTGAGACCGGTATGCTGTTGCTGCCGCCTGGGAGAACGCCTGCTCAAGAGTATCTGTCATGGAACGGTTTTCCACCACGTATGTATAGTGAAGCAGATCTTCCACAACAAACCCAGCCTCGGCATCCGCGTCATTTACCGCCTCTTCCAGCTGGCTCCTATCCGTACATTCTATCCAGTCAATATTCATGCCCATAGCCGCTGCAAAAGAATCCGGATCTTCAATACTTCCGTTCACATCATACAGAGCTACCGACTCCGTTTCAGCTTTCTTCCCACCGTCTGAGCCGGAGCCAATGTCTTTTGACAGAATAATTCCCGGTATGCCGATTATCCCGATAGCCAGAACCATCAGCAAAATTGTCGTCAGAACAAAGCTTTTATTTTTAAAGTAGTTATTCAGCTCAAATTTTAATACTGTAAGAAACTGTTTCATGCCTGATCACCTGCTCTTTCCACAAAGATTTCCGTCAGAGACGGTTCATAATTACCGAATTCCTCCGGGATCAGTTTGCGTTCCAGCAGACCAGTAAGAAGACGTTCCCTTGTGCAGCCTTCTTTCATCTCTGCAATCACCTGATCTTTCCGTCTTCCCACAACTTCTATCATATCTGCCATATGCTCCCGGAGAAGTTGTTCAGGTTCCTGACATTCAGGCCCCAGACCGATTACCAGACGATTGTGTCCGAATTCCCGCTTAATCTGATCCAGATTTCCGGAGAGCACAATATCTCCATGATTGATCAGCACAATGTCCTCACAGAACTCCTCCACATATCCCATCTGATGACTGGAGAAAATAACCAGTTTTCCGGATTCAATCTGTTCCTGGATCACCTCTTTCAGGATCTGCGAATTCACCGGATCCAGACCGCTGAAAGGCTCATCCAGAATCACCAGGTCCGGATCACAGACCAGCGTCTGTGCCAGCTGCACCTTCTGCTGATTTCCTTTTGAAAGGGTCTCCAGCTTCCGCTGGGCATACTCTTCCACTCCCAGCCGTTTCAGCCAGCGCATGGCCTGCTTTCTGGCATCCGTCCGGCTGCTTCCGCGCAGCTGGGCCAGATACATCAGCTGCTCCAGCACGCCTTTCTTCGGATAAAGGCCTCTCTCCTCCGGCAGATAGCCGATCCGGAAATTTCTCGGATGAAAGGGTTTGCCGTCTACAGTAATTGTTCCGGAATTTGCCCGGAATACATCCATAAGAATCCGGATCGTCGTTGTTTTTCCGGCGCCGTTTCTACCCAGAAGGCCGAGTGCTTTTCCGCTTTCAATAGAAAAAGATATCCCGTGGAGTACTTCTTTATCTCCAAAACTCTTCCTTAAGTCTTTTACCTCTAGTTTCATCAGTTTTCCCTCTCCTTTATTTTTTGTGAAGCTTCTCTTCACTGTATTAATACTATCACACAATATTAAGATTGTGAATACCATAAAGATCTTTTTTTGATTCGGGTTGTTGCCTTTCCGGAAGATCCTGTCTTCATCTTCCAAAACAGCTGAAAAAAGACTATAATAAAGAAATGTAATTTCATCAGCGAATAAAGAAAGAGGAACGAATATGCAGTATACAGCACCACATTATTATAAAAAATTCCATTGTACCGGTTCGGACTGTCCCGCCACCTGCTGTGCCGGATGGCAGATACAGATCGACACGGCGTCTCTGAAAAAATACAGGAAAGTAAAAGGCCCCCTGGGAAGCCGTCTTCGAAATGAAATTGACTGGAAAGAAGGATGCTTCCGGCGGTACAACGGCCGCTGCGCCTTCCTGAATGAAGAGAATCTGTGTGATCTCTATCTGGAAGGAGGCGGAAGCAGAGCCTTCTGCCGGACATGCCGCACATATCCCCGGCATATAGAAGAGTTTGAAGGGCTTCGGGAGATTTCTCTCTCCCTCTCCTGCCCTGTAGCTGCTAAGCTGATTATAAACAGTGCGGAACCGGTCCGTTTTCTCCACGGGGAGAACCCGGACAGAGAAGAGAACTTCGGCGAGTTCGATTTTCTCCTCTTCACAAAACTGATGGATGCCAGAAGCATGATGATCCGCTTTCTCCAGAACCGGGATCATCCTTTCCGTATCCGGGCCGCCGTCTGTCTGGCGCTGGCCCACGATCTTCAGGAGAGGATTGACAGAAATGCTCTGTTTGAAGCGGACGCTCTGTTTGAAAGATATGAGTCTCCCGGAGTGTGGAACTGGTTCTCCGGCCGGCTTGAGAAACTTACGGAAAATCCGGACTTTGCAAAAACAAAAAAGGACACAGAACAGGCGCTTCTGTCCCTTTTTGACCATCTGGAAGTTCTCTCTTACGAGTGGCCCCCTTATCTTCAGAAAATCAAGGAAAATCTTTCCGGCCGCAGCCCGGCTGCAGAGCAGGATTTTTCTTCTCTTTTCACCGACACAATGGCAGAGCAGATCCTGATCTATTTTGTCTTCACCTACTTCTGCGGCGCAGTATACGGCGGCAGTGCTTACGGGAAAATGAAATTTTCTCTCGCCGGCACAATTCTGATCCGGGAACTGGTCCGCGGAGAATGGCTTCCGGCCCCGCAGCAGCAGGACAAGGACCGGATAATCCGCGCGGCCTGCCGGTACTCCCGGGAAGTAGAGCACTCTGATTATAACAAGGTTACAATGGAACAGATTCTGGAGGAAGATCAGCGCTTCGGGATCGAAGAACTGTTCTCCCTTTTATGATCCGTATATCATCTGTCTTTTCTCTGTTCCTCATTTCCCCGCCCCAGCTGCCAGAAGGCAACCGCACTTGCTGCGGCAACGTTAAGAGAGTCCACTCCGTGGGACATGGGGATTTTTACGGTATAATCACAGGCTGCAATCGTTTCCCGTGAGAGACCTTCTCCTTCTGTTCCCAGAATAATGGCCAGCTTTTCTTCTGCGCATACCTTCTCATCATCAATTCCTACAGAATGATCCGTAAGTGCCATTGCTGCGCAAGAAAAACCAAGCTGTTTGAGAAGAGCCATCCCCGCCCCGGGCCATGTCTCTTCTTTCCATCCGTCCATATGTTTCTTTTTCGTCTTTTCTTTTCCTGCGCTGCCTTCCGGCATACTGTCTCCTAAGATTGTCCAGGGGATCTGGAACACCGTTCCCATACTTACCCGGACAGCCCGCCGGTAAAGGGGATTGCTGCAGCCTGGTGAAAGCAGCACTCCATCCATATTCAGGGCAGCTGCGGAGCGGATAATGGCGCCCACATTTGTGGGATTCATAACATTCTCAAGAACAGCGATACGCCTTGCACCCCGGCAGATCTCCTCCGGAGACGGCAGCGGCTTCCGGCGCATGGCACAGAGCATTCCTCTCGTCAGGGGAAAGCCGGTCAGCCGGGTCAGGACATCAAAGGGAGCTGTATAAACCGGAATATTTCCGCAGCGGGCAATCACTTCCCGTGCCTCCCCTTCTATATGCCGCTCTTCTGTCAGAATGGACACCGGCGTATATGCCGCATCCAGAGCCCGCAGGATAACTTTCGGGCTCTCTGCAATAAAAAGCCCGTCCTGCGGCCTGTCTTTGTTCAGAAGCTGTGCTTCCGTCCGTCTTGCATAAACATCCAGTTCCGGAGCGTCAAAATCCCGGATTCTGGTTATATGGCCTGTCATCAGCTTATCTGCCATCTGACGTGACTCCCTTCCTCATCTTTCTGTACAATCAGCTGGTCCTCAATTTCCTGTTTCAGCTCGGATACATGGGATATAATTCCGATCATTCTGGAATCTCCCGCCATGTTCTGAAGCACCCGGACTGCCTTGTCCCTGGAATGCTCGTCCAGGGAACCGAATCCCTCATCAATAAACATAACATCCAGATTCACAGACGCACTGCCGGCCCGGATCTGATCCGCCATGCCAAGAGCCAGGGACAAAGCTGCCATAAATGACTCTCCGCCTGACAGAGTACGTACTTCTCTTTCCTTTCCCGTTACCGTAGAGTAGATCATAAGATCCAGGCCTCTGTTTTTTCCTTTTCCGGCTTTTTCGATATCAAACATCCGGAGCTCGAACTGGCCGCCGGTCATATCCTGAAACCGCCGGTTGGCGGCATAAAGAATCCGTTCCAGATAATACCGCTGAACAAAGGTTTCGATATCCATCCTGGAGCCGGTTACATTTCCGGCCAGCAGATTATAGAGCTCATCCAGACGCCGGTGTTCATCCATAACTTTCTTCCGCTCTTCCAGAACAGGTTGAAGGGACTGGTAAACATCCAAATTTGCGCGGTAATATGCCTTTTCTCTCTCCTGCGCTTTCTGTGCAGTGTCCAGACGGTCTTTTGCCTGATCTCTCGCCGCTTCCAGTTCTTGCAGTACAGGCCGTTTCTTCCGTCCTGTCTCCTTTTTTGCCTGATCCCGTCTGCTCTGTGCAGCGGCCTTTTTCCTGTTGTATTCATCTAATTTCTGCTGCATCCGGACAGTCTCCGTCCGTTTCCGGGTTTCCGTCTCTTCTTTCCACCGGGATTCTGTCAGATCTTTTTCTTCCATTATCCTTTCATAGGCGGTTTTACGCTCCTGGCATTCTTTCTTCTGTCCCGGAAGTTCAGCCTGGTAACGGCGGATCAGAGTCCGGGCATTCTCCAGATCTGACTTTGCCTTCTGGCCGGCAGCCTCTGCAGCGCTGCGGTTCTGCTCTGCCTGCTTTTTTCCTGCCTCTGCCTTTGCCAGAACAGCTGTTGCCTCTGCTTCCGTTTTATACTCCCGCGAGGTCTCGAGACTGTTCTGTTCTGCCCGGCAGGAGATAAGAACAGTCCTGGTTTCCATCTGCTTCTGCTCTGCTGTTTCCGCCGCAGATCGAAGTGTAGTTTTTTCTCCGTCAATTCCCTGCAGCCGCAGCCGGAGACGTTCCAGGGTCTGTACCTCTTCCTGCCGCTTTTTTTTCTCCCGGTCAAGGGACTGTTTCCAGTTTTTCAGAATTATTTCCACATCTGCGAATGTAACATCTTCCGGGATGGTCACACCCTCCGGAGCATTTTCCGCCAGTTTGCGGCGCAGCTTTTCTGTCCCGTCAGCCAGATTTCTCTCTTTTTCTGTCTGCAGCGCTGCAGCAGACCGGGCAGCGGAGGCCTTCTCCTCCTGACATACTCTCAGTCGATCTACCTTCCTGCCCTGCGCCTCCAGTTCCTCCCGGCTCAGATCCTGATGTTCCTCGTCCAGTCTGCTGGGAGCAGGATGGTCAAGAGAACCGCAAACCGGGCAGGGCTGTCCGGGTCTTAATTGTTCTTTCGCGATAAATCCCGCCTGGGCATTAAGAAACATCCGGCGTCTGCTCTCATACTCCCTGTTCTGCTGTTCATATTTTTCGCTGGCAGATGCATATTCCTTCCGTGCCTGTTCTGCGGCCTGTCTCTGCTGTTCCAGTTCACTGCCCAGATTTCTGACAGCGGCAAGATCTGAGATAAGCTCCGTCACTTTATCCGCTTCTCTCTTCCAGCGTTCCAGAAGCAGTCCGGCCTGTCCCAGTTCCTCTGCCTGGCTGCGCCACTTCTGCTCATTTTCCTCCAGACGGGAGATTTTCTGCCGGATTTCTGCTGCATCTTTCTCTGCCTGCCGGGCAGTCGCAGCGGCAGAAGCCGTTTTTTCTTCCGCTTCCCGGATTCTGCGCAGAACCTCCAGTGCTCTTGTTACTCTTTCGGATACCTTTGTGTAATTCTGAATTTCTTTATGCAGAAGTTCGTTTGCTGTCTCCGTCTGTTTCTTTGCCTCTTCACAGCTTCTGTCAAGGCCGGGCAGTGCTTCCTGCTGCTTCTTAAGACTGTACTGTGTCTTTTCTACTGTCTGTTTTGCATCCATATACCGGTCATAGACTGCCCGGATTTCATAGGCGTCATTGATCCTGCGGATCAGAGCTGCCGTTTCTTTCATCTCCTGTTCCCGGGCCCGGCATTCTGCAAGCTCCTGTTCCGCCTGTTCCAGGTCCTGAAACCTTTTCAGCAGCTGTATTCCTGCGGTACAGGCGTCCCGCTTCTCCAGGTAAAGGCGGTTTGCCTCCCGGTATTCTTTGCCCGCGCTGCTGCAGCGTTCTTTCAGGACAGAACAAAGCTGCTCCAGATGACTGACCAGATTCTCCAGATCCACCACAGAAAGCCGTTCTGATCCCACAATCCGCTTCTTCAGGGCAAGCAGTTCCTCCGCATTTTCATAGTCACCGGGCACTTCTACATGGGCCGCTTCCGTCTGGCAGACCGTGCGGATCTGTCCCATCTCCTGCTGCTTTCCTTTTCTGCGCCTGCCCAGTTCTTCCACAATTTTCCCGTAAAGCTCTGTATGGAACAGCTTCCGGAAAATCACCTTTTTATCATCCGACTTTGCCCGCAGAAGTTCCATAAATTCTCCCTGCGCAATCATAGCAACCTGCATGAACTGATTTTTGGTCAGACCTACGATTTCTTCCAGTTTTCCGTCGGTTTCCTTCTGAGGGTACTCGGAGTCATCCGGCATAATCAGAGATACCGAACCGCTTTCTTCTTTCACTCCGGTTCCCCGCTTTAAAGGGCGGAGATGACGGGGCACACGGCGGACTGTGTATCTCTTTTTTCCGTCTCCTGTTCCTTCGGAAAATACCAGTTCCACAAATGGTTCCACTTCCGGACCAACGTACTGGCTCTGAAGCTCTGTTCCGTCTTTTTTATTTATTCCGGAACTTGCTTCCCCGTACAGTGCAAATACAATCGCGTCAAATATGGTTGACTTTCCTGCCCCCGTATCTCCGGTGATCAGGAATAGATTCTGGTTGGTTTTTTCAAAATCAATGACCGTTCTTTTCCCGTAGGAGCCAAACGCCTGCATGGTCAGTTTTACCGGTCTCATTCCTGACTCACCCCCTGTACAGTATTAATCACATCCCTGAGGAGTTCCATTTCATCTCTGTCCTCTTCATTCTCTTCTTCATTCAGCTGCAGAAATGAACGGCAGAGTTCAAAAGGATCCAGTTCTTCCCGGGGAAGGACTTCGCTGGTATAATTATTTTCCCTGACTGCTTCTCTGCGGATTTCCAGAAGATTGGGGAAGGCATTACGGATCCGGTCCTGCATGTCAGATACATCCAGATCTGTCCGGTCTGTCAGAACAGCTGTCACATAATCTTCGCAGCCCTGCTTTAATACTTCTTCCAGATTTCCTCTTATTACCCGGACCTGGCGCAGGGGATGAAGGGGAAGTACCGTCACATTCCGGCTGCCTTTCTCCTCCAGGTCCACCATAATAATCCCTTTCTGCTGTCCGGCCTCGCTGACTGAACAGGAAAGAGGCGTGCCGCAGTAACGGCAGAATTCACTGCCGGCCTGCATAGGTTTATGGATATGGCCCAGGGCGCAGTAGTCAAAGGGCTTAAGAATATCCGCGTCCACCCGGTCAATATTCCCTACCGTACAGATCTCCGAATCCATCCGCTCCACCTCTGCGGCATCCCGGCCGGAGGGAAGATAAAACTGATGGCTGACCAGCACATTTCTCTCCGTAAGATCCAGCTCTTCCCGTGCAATCAGCCTGCGCAGTGTTTCGTTGTATGACAGCACGTTCCCGTTCTCATCCGATCCTGTAATCTGACGAACCATGGAAGGACGGACAAAAGGCAGGAGATAAAAATTCACCCTGCCGTATTCATCACTCAGTACAACTTTTTCTATGTGTTCCCCGGGCGATACCGGGGGCAGTCCGATCATATATACATTCTGCCTGGAAAGCACGCTCCGGAAACAGTTTACCCGGGGGCCGCTGTCGTGATTTCCGCTGATCAGCATTACAGCCGTGTCCGGCAGAGCGGCTGTCAGACCGGCAATAAAATGGTCAAACACTTCCACCGCTTCCGCTGAAGGCACTGCCTTATCATAAATATCCCCTGCAATAACCACTGCGTCCGGCTGTTCCTGTACAGCCAGATCCGTAATCTGCTGCAGAATATATTCCTGATCCTCCCGCAGATCCCGGTTAATCAGCTTCAGACCGATATGCAGATCCGATAAATGAAAAAATTTCATGGTCTCTTTCCTTTCCCCAAACATTATAAAAAAGAGTATAGCATGTTCTTCTCCGCTTGACCAGCTTCAGGCCTCGCGGCTCCGGCATGTCTGTCTGCTTTTATGCAGTTTTATCCTGTAATTGCTGACATGGCAGCATTCATCACCCCGGCCAGAAGCATGACCCAGATAGGATTCATCCGGAATTTTTTCAGAAGTAACAGACAGATGACAAAAATCAGGACCAGGCTCCAGTCTGTATCCGGCAGCCGGATCTGTCCCGTACTGCCCCAGAACGCGGTTACAAGAATCGAGATTCCGGCTGAAGCAATCATGGCCACGACCGCCGGTCTCAGCGACTCCAGAATTCCCTGAAGCACTGTCATCTTTCTGTACCTCAGGTACAGCCATGCAATCAGAGTAACAATAATACATGAAGGCAGAATACATCCAATGGTTGCGGCAAGAGCGCCCGGGATTCCGGCGATTTTAATCCCTACAAATGTGGCGGAATTGATAGCAATAGGCCCCGGCGTCATCTGAGAAATTGTTACCAGATCCGTAAATTCCGTCATGCTGAGCCACCCATGCTGCGTCACAACCTGTCCCTGAATCAGAGGCATTGCCGCGTATCCTCCGCCAAAGCTGAAAAGGCCGATCTGAAGGAAACTGAAAAAAAGCTGAAGACAGATCATTCCTTTTCACCTCCTTTGCGAAGCAGCGTTCTGACAACGCCGATCAGCCCGCAGACAAGGATAATATAGATCACATTAATGCCGAAGAAACAAGCTGCTGCAAAGGCTCCCGCCATAATACAGAGAGACGCCGGATTTCTGCCCTCCACAATCCCGGCAGCCATATCATATACTACCGAAGCGATCACGGCCCCTACTCCGGCCTGCATACCCTCCAGCATCCGGCTGATGATCCAGCTGTTCCGGAAAGCATTATAGAAAACAGAGATCAGCGCGATAATCGCAAAAGGTGGAATAATGGTAGCGATAATCGACACCAGAGCGCCCGGAAGTCCGGCAAGCTTATACCCTACTACAATAGCTCCGTTGACCGCAATTGCCCCCGGAGACGACTGGGCGATGGCGGTCAGATCCAGCATCTCGTCCTCTTCAATCCAGTGGTATTCATCTACGAATTTCTTTTTCATCAATGTTACGATTACATATCCCCCGCCGAACGTAAAGGCGCTCAGATATAACGTTGAGAAAAACAGTTTTACCAGCACTTCCTTTTTCCTCTTCATCCTATCACTCCTTCCTCCTCAGTATAAGTACAGTTGATTTATAAGTAAAATAGTACTATTAAGATAAATACATAATGGGAAAGCACCAGTACGCAGGCAATCGTAAAGGCGGTATCCCGGGGTCTGGGCGTTGCGGTCCTGCCCTTTCTCCTTGTAGAAAAAGTATTCAGGAAAACACTGTTATGGGACGGACATTGAATCCGCCCATACAGCGCAGCCTGAATATCATCTATCACAAAAGTAAATATGTAACAGAGAACATGAAGGATTTCCTCTCTCTGTGCAAAACCTGCGTCAGGGAACAGAAAGCGGTTGTCATTCCTTCTTCTTCCGCTCCTTGCCCGTAAAATGTGTTATGTCGATTCTGAACACTGCTGTTCTCTCCAGCATCTCTCTGCTGAAAACAAGATCCGCATCCGGAGCCACGTGAGCCATAATTCTGGAAAGGGCGTATTTCTTATCCTCGTCAGCTGTGATCCTGGCGACTCTGCCGTTTCCCATAATGCTTCTGTAGGCATAGGAGTAGCTGCAGGTATAATCCCCGGTAATCAGCTCATGGCAGCAGTCCATTTCCACCGCAACATCCGGATTAAGAGCAAAAGCTTCCGCCTTTCTTCCTTCTGCCGCGCCGTGAAAATACAGGGTCAGCCGGGGGTTTTCTTTCCCGGTGTCAAAATCGTAGCCGAAATTCACCGGGACTATAAACATTCCCTCCTGATCCACAGCACCGATCCGGAGGACATCGCATCCTTCCAGAATCTCTCTCAGAATCATTTTATCTTTTATCTCTCTTTTTTTTAATCTCATTTCCCCCATAGTTTTCTACCTCTAAAATCCCATTTCTTTCATTTCATTCTGTACCTGTGCCTCGCAGGACCGCATGGCCAGTATGGTTTTTCCGAATACATCATTCAGTTCCCAGCCAAGCCGCTCCGCGCCGGTGCGGATCACATCCCGGGAACATCCTGCGGCAAATCTTTTATCTTTAAACTTTTTCTTCACGCTGGACACTTCCATATCCATCGTGCTTTTGGACGGACGCATAAGGGCTGCCGCCCAGATCAGCCCGGTAAGCTCGTCTACCGCGAAAAGAACTTTCTCCATCTCATGGACAGGCTCCACGTCACTGCATATGCCATACCCGTGAGAGCATACTGTATAAATCATATCTTCTCCCACTCCGGCTTTTTCCAGCAGTTCCGGGGCCTTTCTGCAGTGTTCCTCCGGATACATTTCAAAATCAATATCATGCAGCAGACCGCTGATTCCCCAGTAGTCGGCTTCCTCCCCATATCCGAGTTCGTCTGCAAACCAACGCATTACCCCTTCTACAGTAAGCGCATGCTGGATATGAAAAGATTCTTTATTGTATGTTTTCAGCAGTTCCAGCGCCTGCTCTCTTGTAATCCTGCTTGTCCTCATCATTTCTTCCTCCTGCTGTCAATTGTTTAAAAGAATTTACGGTTTTATAGCAAATTTTATAACATGACCTTGTCTCTTTGCCAGATTCAGCCTGTACTCGTCTGTATCTATGGCAATAATCTTTGCCGGTGTATAAAGCTTTGCGCAGAGCATGGTACAAAGGCCTGTGGGACCGGCACCGCTTTCGGCACTGCACCGTGTTTGATATGAATATCACTGGAACAAATCGTAGTAAGCGTCACTTTTACAATGGCGTCCCTCTCATCCAGAATATGCTGTACAGGACGTTCTTCCATACCGATCCGCCCGTTTCCCCGCTATACAACTGCTTTCATTTTCTATTCTCCTGCATCAGTCATTTCAGAAATGTCTTGTAGTCTTCATAATTCTTTGCAAGCAGCTCCGGCGTATTCAGTCCATAGGGACATTTGCTCATACACTGTCCGCAGTGAAGGCAGTCCTCAATCTTTTTCATTTTCTCCTGCCATTCCGGGGAAAGCCATCCCTCCTGAGGCGCACGCCTGAGCATCAGACTCATTCTCGCACAGTTATTAATCTCAATCCCAGCAGGACATGGCATACAGTAACCGCATCCCCTGCAGAAATCTCCGGACAGCTGTTTCCGGTCCGCTTCAATCTCCTTTATAAGAGTATCATTAAGACTGGGCGGACAGACCTGATAAGAAAGGAATTCATCCAGCTCAGACTCCCGCTGCACTCCCCAGATAGGAGCCACATGGGAAAACTGAGGCTGAGCCATACAGGCATAGGCGCATGCAGAATTATGAATGAGTCCGCCGGAGAGTCCTTTCATGGCAATAAATCCCATGCCGGCCTTTCTGCAGTTTTCCACAATCTCCAGATCAGCATCCGCCGCCAGATAGGAAAACGGGAACTGCAGCGTCTCGTAAAGTCCGGAATCAATCGCCTCCTGCGCCACTGCAATCCGGTGATTTGTAATACCGATATGACGGATCTTCCCCTGTTTTTTCGCTTCCAGAGCCGCGTCGTACAGTCCCGACTCATCTCCCGGTTTCGGACAGAATGACGGATTGTGGAACTGATAAATATCTATGTAATCCGTTTTCAGTTTTGTCAGACTCTCTTCCAGATCTTTCCAGAAACCTTCTGCCGTCTGGGCCATCGTCTTTGTACTGATAATAATCCGGTCTCTTGTATATTCAAATGCCGCCCCCATCTTTTCCTCGCTGTCGGAATAAGCTCTTGCGGTATCGAAATAATTAATCCCGTTATAAAAGGCTTTCTGCAGCAGATACACGGCATCCTTTTTACTGATTCTCTGTATCGGCAGCGCTCCGAAGCCATTTTTGTTTACCTCAATTCCTGTTTTGCCTAAAGTCACTTTATCCATGTTGATTCCTCCTTTATTCCCCTGTGAATAAAATACTGCATAAGGAAATCCAAACGCCCTAAGTAATATTATATACTTATTGCCAGACCCGTACAATGTCTAATTTTAAGCCTGAAAAAAGCCATATCAGTAAAACAGATAAATAATCTGCTTCTGATATGGCTTTCTGCAGTAAACACAGAGCTGCTCTTCTGTCGGGAATTTTATTCCAGAAGCCCTGCAATTGTTTTTGCTACGTCGTTACTTGCAATAATCGAAATATTATTCATAATAATCAGATCCTGAACATTATGTTCTTTGACAAAATCCATTACATTATTCTGTGTATACCGGAAATCGATGACATAAACTGTCTGGTAATGGTCTACCAGGAACGGAACAAAGCAGTTCCCGTAAGACTCCTTTACAACAACACAGGAAGAGCCGTCATTGAGCTTCGGATTGTTAATCTGTACGAGCGGCTTATCTCCGCCGATAAAACAGGAATACAGTGAATTTTCATTCCATGTGCTGACATCCTGAACCACATGCCAGTTCACTTTAGAACCATCAGCTTCCCAATAGGTCATATCATTTGTAGCCATTGGAATATATGCGTCTACCGAATCGGGATTTTTTGCCATATCTTCATTCTTCAGTTCCTGATAGAATGTGCCCAGAAACGGTGCAAATGTCATCTTCTGGAAATCAGACAGCTCATTCGACTCAATCCCTTTCTGCTCGCAGAAATTCCGATATACATAATACGCCGCAAGCTGCGTCCAGTGATGATCGGTACGGAAATACAGATACTCGTCGTTGTGTTCGCGCAGGGTATCAATAGTATCTACCGTCTTTACTCCGTCTGTCAGACTGTAATAATACTTGATAGCCTGCCGCTGGTCCGCGCCTCCCAGGGCTTCCAGCTCCTCTTCACTGAGCATGACTCCTGAGTTGTTCGGAACCAGAATGGAGTACACATTTGTTTTTCCTTTCAGTTCGGCAGCTGCTTTATTTAACGCCGAAGTATAGGTTTCCGCCGCAGCCTGGCTGTAATAATAGAGCGAATAAGCGGCTCCATTTTTAACATAGAGACTCTGCTGGATCTGTTTCTGGATCTCTGATTCCATTGCCCGGCTGTCCGGTGCGGATATCTGTTCTACTTCCTGAGTCTTCTGATCCTCTGTCTTATCATTCTTCGTCTTATCGTTCTTCGTCTCATCAATATCCGGAATATCATCACTGATCTGCCGGGTTCCCACCATCATAGTGGAAGCTGTAATTCCATATGCGTTCTTAATTTTCTGATCTGCCGCGATCAGGCTGTCACGCATAGGATATGTGTCCGAATACCATAAAGACAAATCATAGAAAAACTGCCCGTCCCACAGAGAACTGACTGTAGGCGTGGGAAATTTTGTCAAGGTACGTTTCTCTGCCTCTGATACTTCAGGGCGAAAGAAATACATCAGTCCGACAATTCCTCCAATCAGCATTATAAGTGCAAAAATGCGGACACTGAGAGCACGGTAAATAAAGATGGTTTCTTTTTGCTTTTTTGTAATTCTTTGTTTCCCCATTAATTATACACTCCCTAGAACTGAAAATATAAGAAAGGATTATAACTGTTTCCGATCAGCGCCAGAACGGATAATACCAGAAGCAGCGGCGGCACAATCAGTTCTGTAATATTAAAAACTGTAAACACAACCGGATTGCCGCTTCCGATCCGGAGCAGATTCTGACGTATCACTTTCCCCAGCGGCGTGCAGGCAATCACTGCAAATATAAGAAGGAAAATATTGCCGAGGAATAAAGTGCTCACATTCATTCCCATAAATCCGTTTGTACCGATTCCAAATAAACCGCCCAGCACAGCCCCGAGTTCTCCCAGATTTTCAAATTTAAAGATAACCCATCCGAAGAAAACTACAAATAAAGTATAGATATACTTAAAAGGCCCCGGGATCCTGTCTTTTATCACAAAACGCTCCAGAAGCAGGAACACCAGATAATAAAGTCCCCAGAAAATATAATTCCAGCTGGCGCCATGCCACATTCCCGTCAGGAACCACACAACAGTCATATTGCGGATATATTTTAACGCGGAACAGCGGCTTCCTCCCAACGGGATATAAACATAATCTCTGAAAAACGTACTCAAAGAGATATGCCATCTCCGCCAGAAATCTTTCACAGATTTTGCAATGTACGGATAATTAAAATTCTCCAGATAGCGGAATCCGACCATCCGGCCCATACCAATCGCCATATCTGAATAAGCTGAGAAATCGAGATAAATCTGCAGCATATAGGCGAACATGCCCAGCCAGAGCCCGAGTGTGGACTGTGCCGCCAGTGCATCGCTTCCCGGCTGAATCAGAGAATCCGCAATTTCAGCGCAGGAATTTGCCAGAATCGCCTTTTTGGCAAGACCGATACAGAATCTGCGTACCCCGACATAAATATCCGTCTGTGAAACTTTCCGGTTATCAATCTCATTTGCAACGGTTTCATAGCGGACGATCGGTCCTGCAATACACTGGTGAAACAGGCTGGAATAAAGAAGCAGCTTCCAGAATGCCGGCTGTGCATGGATCTCTCCCCGATATACATCAACCACGTACGAAAGCAGCTGAAACGTATAAAAGGAAATACCGATAGGCAGAACAATATCGGGAATTACTTTCGGTATACCGAACAGCATCCGAAAGTTTTCCAGAAAAAATACTGCGTATTTAAAATATCCAAGCAGTCCGAGCAGGACAACACATTCCCCCAGCATATACAGTTTTCTGCTGCGGTCATTTTCAGATTTTTCAATTCTAAGAGCGAAAAACCAGCTTGCAAATGTTTCGCCGACTAAGAGGAGCAGATATTTCGGCCCGCCCCAGGCATAAAAAATCAGTGAAAATACAAGCAGTACTATATTTTTATATTTATCTTTTACAAATAAATAGATTGTCAAATTTAAGACAAGAAACAGAAACAAAAAAATAAGGCTTGAAAAAACCATAATATAAACTCCCCTCTGCATTACAGAAAATATATGTTCAACGAAATTCTACAAATTTCGACATTACAAGTATACTGTCAGAAGTCCGGAAACACAAGAGCTGTTCTCAATCTTTAATACAACTGTAATATTATTAATTTCTTGATTTCTTATGTAAAAAAATCGCAACAATTACATTATTTTCAGAAAGAATATCTGTCATATACAATGTCAGCATAAATCGCATCTTCATTAAATTTCCGTATATTTTTTATAAACAGCAGATAAATTAAAATTCCCATAAATACAATATCATAAATTTTAATAAAACTGCCTGACAGCAGATTGATGCCGATGTATCCGATAAAAATCCCGGCATCTATAACAAATGCCAGAATTCCTTTTCTTTTCGTTAATGTTACAAGATAAGCCATAACCGGTGAAAAGCACGCGAATAATGCCCACAACTTAATATACTTTCTTTCATCTTTTCTTTTTTCATAACTTACCCTCCCGGAAACGAATCTGGCCCCAACTGAAAAAGATATTTTCACGTTACTATATGAATATACGAATGTCAAGAACATGAAGTTGCCTGCACAATTGGTTTTCTGATATACTAAACAGGTTCTGACGAACAAATTTTTTTATGAAATATATAAAATTCTTTGTAACGAAACCCATAATTCTCCGTCTAACCGGTGTACAGGAGGAGGTGAGCAGTTCTGGATTACGAAAAATTATATCATTCATACTATCTGCATGTGTATTCTTATGTAATGACTATTATAAAAATCAGTCTCTTGCGGAGGAAATTACACAGAATACGTTTTACAAAGCTATGACAGCAAAAAAGTCTTTTGAACAAAGATCCAGTGAGCTGACCTGGCTATGCGGCATCGCGAAACGGCTTGCAGTAGATGAGTGCAGAAAAAATCAGAAGGTTACAGAATTAGATGAAACATCTGCCGAAGATCACAGAAAAGATCTGACCGAGGCTGTTGAAGATAAAGAAACTGCTCTTCAGATTCATCTGATTCTGCATAAACTGCAGGAGCCCTACAAAGAAGTGTTCCAGCTGCGGGTATTCGGTGAACTTCCCTTTTCGCAGATCGGATTTATATTCGGGAAAACCGAAAACTGGGCAAGAGTCACTTATCACCGGGCACGACTAAAAATTCAGGAAAGGATGGAGAAAAATGAATAAAAAGAAATCTCAGGAATGCGAGATCGTTCAGGATCTGCTTCCATTATATTATGACGACGTTTGCAGCCCTTCCAGTAAAAAATTTGTACATCAGCATCTGGAGAACTGTGAAATATGTAAAAACTTTTATGAAGAACTGAAAAATGATTCCGTTGACCGGATCATGGAAAAGGAAACCCATGACGTTCTGGAAAGACATGCCAGAAAAGAAAGAACCGCCGCCTACAAAGCCGGATTGATTATCAGCGTTCTGCTGCTGATTCCCATTGTAATAACACTACTGGTTTCCCTGGCTGCAGGCGGAGGCCTGGGCGTTTTCTCAGTGGTGGCGGCTTCCATGCTGCTGGTTGCTGCCCTGACTGTCGTCCCGCTCATGGCAAAACAAAGCAGACTGACGAAAAGCATTCTGGCCGGAGTAATCGCATTATTGCTGATTATATTTTTTGTAGACAGAATGAACGGCGGCGGTCAGTTTATCTTCCTTGCTGTTCCGACTGTTTTCGGAATTTCCGTACCGCTGTTTCCTTTCGTAATCAGAGGGCTCTCTTTACCGCCTGTACTTTCTGGCAAAAAAGCCCTGATGGCCATGATCTGGGATACTGCATGGCTTTTTCTCACAATCTTTGTCATCTGCAGTCAGTCCGGAGATGTGGATGGCTTAAGAAACGGCAATATTATCAGTGTCATTCTCATGACCGGAGTATGGCTTGTATTTCTGACTGCCAGATATCTTCCGGCAAACCGCTGGATCAAAGGCGGCATTATTGTAATAATAACAGGAATATGGACCGCCTTTTCCAATGATATGTACTTGCTTCTTTCCGAGCACAAAAAACAGCTGACCATTCTTTCCGCCAGCTTTACAGACTGGTCATCCGACCTTCATATCAATGCCAATATTTATCTGATATGCCTGATATGCAGTATTATTATCGGGGCGTTCCTTATAATAACAGGTATATTGAAGCGGAATCGATAATATTGCCTGAATCCGGGACTTAAACTGATCGTTCCCGCATCCGCCGAACCCTTTCAATTTGCGAGGGTTCGGCTTTTTATTCGTATCAATCTTTTTCTCATTCTCTGAAATCAGGATTTATCATTCGGAAAAACTGTCCTGTATATTTCATCCTGCTCAGGCAAATGTGTAATATAACCTACAGGTATTTTATTTTTTGTCGCTTCTATAACCTGTTTTGCACCTTCCGGCCCGAAAGCTCCGCATAATTCTATACAGCCGATCCCTTTTTCATACAACTCTTTTGCAACAGAGCAGGCCTCTTCTATATCCCCCACTCCAATCATTTGAGCTGAGCCGTTATGAATAGCTGCTCTGTCGCTTTTACTGCTAAAATCACCCATAATCAGAAATGCAAATTTCATAAATATCAACCTCCAGAATCCTATTAAGCTTTTTATGGAATTGAGTTCACGGTTACAGAACATATTTTGCTACAGAATTATACTCATCTCCGCTGATTTGATAAATTCCATTATATGGCTGTTCGATATAATATCGATTGTTCTGCACATATATATACAGAACAGAGCTGCCGCCCCGGACCTGGCAGAATTCAATCTTTATCGGAGTTTCCGCATTAACCGGAAAATCATTCATACTTTCTCTTTTGGTCGTTCTTCCGTTATCCTTCAGTACATAGATAAGATCCCTGATCTTCTCCATATCAGTAATTTCTTCCTGTGCGGTGTCAGTACTGATCACCATACTTTCCAGCGTTTCTGCCTGCGGGAGCTCCAAGGTATACGTTCTCCTGTGCATCAGAAAGAAACCTGCAATTCCAGTCACAGCCAGAAGTAAAACCACTGCAATAATCCATATGGCTTTTTTTCTGTTCATTTCTTTTTCTCCACTATATTTCCATTTCTTTTTCCTGCGGATATACAAGCCCCCACTGTCCGCGCAGCTGATCCATGATCTCCATCACTTCAATGCTGTCGGAAAGCGGCATGGAACTGCTCTCCTTCTTCCCGGAACGGACAGCATTTATACATTCCAGTACCTCATATTCATATCCGCTGATCTGTTTGGGCACATCCATCTGCCGGATAAGCCTGTCTTCCGTATCATACACAGAAATGCTCTGAGGATTATTGATGTTTTCTACAATAATATAGCCCTTTTCGCCATAGAAAATGCCTTTTCGGTCTGATCTGCTGTAAATATCATGGGTCAGCACCGCCATACGTCCGCTTCGGAAAAAGATAGTAATGGATTCCATAGCATCCACTCCAGTATCCGTCATACGTACAGAAGACTCAATTCTTTCAATATCTGTCCCAAAATGCATCATGGCAAAATTTATTCCGTACACGCCAATATCCAGAAGGGCTCCCCCGGCCAGCTCCGGCCGCATAATCCTCTCTTTATGAGAGATCGGATAAGAAAGATTGGCGGTTAATACCGAAATATCGCCAATGATTCCGCTGTCGATAATTTCCTGAATCATATTTCTCGACGGCATATATCTGGTCCAGATCGCCTCAGCCACAAAGACCTGCTCCTGTTCTGCGTATTTTCTGATCTGCTCTGCCTCTCCCGCATTCAGTGTAAATGACTTTTCGCACAGGACCGGCTTTTTATTCCGGATACACAGTTTCATGTTATCGTAATGGCTGGAGTGCGGTGTCGCGATATAGATCAGCTCCACTTCCGGATCCGCACACAACTCTTCGTAGCTTCCATAAGCCTTCTCAAATCCATATTTCCCGGCAAATTTTTCCGCACGCTCCAGAGTACGTGAAGCTGCCGCATAGCATTCTGCCTCTTCCATCTGTCTTAATGTATCGGCGAATGTCTCCGCCATAACTCCACAGCCCAAAATTCCTATTTTCATAATATCCTCCTTATTTCATGCAATATTTATATAGATTATATCATATCATTCTTAAATCAGATCTTTTTTAATTCAGCAATAGCCGCGTAATGCAGTACATCAAATATTCATAAATTACACTTGTTCCCTGATAAGGTAACAAAAATTTGATGCATTAATTAAGATACTCTGATTATTGTAATTTCCGACAGCAGAAATAAAATGACAAATGCAAGAACAACAATGTAATATGTAATAATGCTGTTTCCATATTTCGGTATAACGGTAAAGCTTTGCCGCACTCCTTTTAAACTGAAAAACAGCAAAAAAATAAGCTGCATAAGAGGAAAAAGAAATACCCAGATTTTAGGAGCATAGGAATCGACAATACCATTGTCAAAATGAATTGGTATCTGGTCCGGCAGCAAATAAAAAAATACACAGGAAATAATTAATGTAACAGCAAACACAATCCATGCCATTTTATTGTTATACAGTATCCGTAATAATAGTTTCATAATCTGCTCACCCCAGCTTTAAAAGATACCCTTATGCCTAGCCGTCCCGCTGAAAAGACAGATATCTCGTCCCCTGGAAAGTAAGGCTGCCTTTATCTCCTTCGACCAGCATCCCATATTCATTTCCGCTGACTGCAAATTCCATTCTGTCTCCGCTCTCTACCTGAAACGTCACATAATAGGTACTGGATGATGTAGTGTACATAGTGTGATCTGCATTTGAATGATGCTGGTATGATACATCTGATCTCTTTGCCACAACCACAGCATAGACCGTAAGTCTCGGCGATTGATTATTCTTATTCCATGTACTGATTCCTTTTACAGCCATTATAACAAATACTATGACCATAAGAATAAATAGTATTGTAAACATAGTCTCAAATAATCCGAATCCCATTTATTTTCCTCCTGACGCGCTCTTAAGAGCCGGAATCACTATCTCATATCCACCCTGTCCGTTTACCGAGGCTTCAAATGAATATACCGGCTGATAATATTTCTTAGAATCTATTACATATTTCAGAGTAACCGCCCCGAGTTCGAGTTCTTTTATTTCAGCGCCCGCCTGACCGAAATAACGGAAATTTCCGCTTTTAATCCGTTTCCATGCTTCATCTTCAGACAGAATCGGATAATCTTTATACTTCTTACATACAAGAATATGATTGCTGATATCTCCCAGCTTTCCTCCATCATATAGTGTGCAGTACAATGAGCCGTCATAGAACCGGTCCCCAACTTTTTGCCTGGAAACCGTAAACTCATAACCGGGTATGTCGGATGATTCATCTGTCTGTTCCTGAAACGCTGCCCCCTCCGGCACATAAATTCCATATGCAGACAAAGCGCTTCTGACTGTTGCCTCATCTGCCCCGGAAACAGGTTCCGGATAGGACTCTGCTTCCGGATCATCTCCGAATGCAACTGCATAATCCGTATAATTTCATCGTTCCACCTGCGTAGTCAATCCACAAAGCATTCTGCTCTGTACTATAATAGACAGCTGTTTCATCATACAGATCTGTCCTTGACTCATCCAGAGTCTGTCCCA
>ERZ1643247.735-NODE-735-length-36521-cov-15.130039_pt1 | contig 36521 bp, 31 predicted proteins | sample MGYA00579264_ERZ1643247 | MGnify/ENA primary metagenome ERZ1643247 (study PRJEB29033, sample SAMEA4952262) | chicken gut metagenome | biome: Broiler Chicken; feature: Gastrointestinal Tract; material: Caecum | place: Ireland | collected 2018 | study: Broiler... | reverse complement strand
GAGCTCCCCCGCCCTAACTTGAGCGGATTCACCTATACAGAGGTTTTTTGACAAGATGAAAAACTGGACCCGATTTCGGGTCCAGTTTTTTTATCGCTTTTTCAGAGGCGGTGGGGATGGGGGAGCAAGGTCCTCAGGACCAGGATTCCTCCAGCTCTGAGCGCTTGGCCCGGCCCATCAGGTCGATGACCACCAGCTTGGGGTCCCGGCCCTCATAGAGCACCTCGTAGGCGGCCTGGGCAATGGGCATCTCCACGCCGGCCTTCTGGGCCAGGGTCCGGGCGTTGGCGGCGGCGTAGTAGCCCTCCACCACCGCGCCGATCTCGTCCAGCGCCTGCTGGACCGGCTTGCCCTGGCCGATGAGAATGCCGCACCGGCGGTTCCGGGAGTGCATGGAGCAGCAGGTGACGATCAGGTCGCCCACCCCGGCCAGGCCGGTGAAGGTCTCCTTCTTCCCGCCCAGGGCCACCCCCAGCCGGGCCATCTCCGCCAGTCCCCGGGTCATGAGGAGGGCCTTGGTGTTGTCCCCGCAGCCCATACCGTCGGTGCACCCGGCGCACAGGGCGATGACATTTTTCAGGGCGGCGCAGATCTCCGTCCCAATGGGATCGTTGCTGGTGTACACCCGAAAGCGGGGGTTCATAAACAGATCCTGGACCAGCTCCGCGTGCTCCAGCCGCTCCGCCGCCGCCACCACGCCGGTGGGGATATGGCGGCCCACCTCCTCCGCGTGGGAGGGGCCGGACAGCACCACCACCGGGCAGCTTCCACCCAGCTCCTGATCAATGACCTGGGACAGGCGCAGGGAGCTTCCCCGCTCAATGCCCTTGGAGGCGGAGACAATCACCGTCCCCGGCTTCACGATCCCCCGCAGCTTGGCGGCGGTCTCCCGCACCGCGTAGGAGGGGGTGACCATCACCAGCACGTCGCTCTCGCCGGCGGCGTTCAGATCGGCGGTGAGATGCAGGGACTCCGGCAGCCGCACTCCCTTGAGCATGGGGTTCTCCCGGGTCCGCTTCAACTCCTCCGCCTTCTCAGGCCGGTGAGACCACAGAGTCACATCGTGCCCGTTTTCCTCCAGCACCAGGGCCAGGGCCGTCCCCCAGCCGCCGCTGCCCACTACCGTAATTCTCATAGATTCTTCCTCCCTCTCTGTTATCTTAGAGAGTGGAGAGTGAAGAGCGGAGAGTGGAGATGCGGTGTCCGGCAAAGCCGGACGGTTTCAAATCATTCGCCTCCGGCGAACTTAATATCTTCACTCTTCACTTTCCACTCTTTACTCTTTCTTGTGGTGCAGCGAAAACTTGTTTTCTGTTCCCGAGAGCAGCCGCTGGATGTTGCCCCGGTGCATGTACAGGATCAGACAGCCCAAACAGGCGCCGAACACAGTCAAAAACACGTCGTGATACACAAACCAGGTGGCAAAGGGGAAGCTGGCCCCGGCCCAGCAGGAGCCCAGGGACACATACCGGGTCAGAACCGCCAGAAGGAGGAAGCCGCCCCACACCACCAGGGCGATGCGCCAGTCGATCATAATGGCGATGGCGCCGCCGGAGAGGATGCCCTTGCCCCCCTTGAAGTGGAACATGCAGGGGAACATGTGGCCCAGCAGACAGAACAGGCCCGCCCAATACTCCGCCAAGGCAAAGCCGATGGTCTCGCTGCCCACCACAATGATTGGGGCGGCAATCAGCTTGCTGAAGGAGATAGCGGCCACAGCTTTGAGCACGTCGCACAAAATCACCACAAAGGTGAGGGGACCGCCAAATGTGCGGTAGAAGTTGGTGAGCCCCGCGTTGCCGCTGCCGTGGGTACGCACATCATCGTGGAGAATGTACTTGGAGACGATCACCGCTCCGTTGAAGCAGCCGCAGAAATAAGCCACTACCGCCACAAAAAGCGCCCAGCCCCACAGCTGTACCTCCCAGTCGTAAATTGCAGTCAGGTCTAACATCACTCCTTCTCTCCCTTCTGCCGGATGGTCAGCCGCACCGGGGTGCCCTCCAGGCCAAAGGTGGCGCGGATCTGGTTCTCCAGATACCGCTGATAGGAGAAGTGGAACAGCCTTGCGTCGTTGCAGAAGCAGACGAAGTGGGGGGGCTTGATGCCCACCTGGGTCATATAGTAGATCTTCAAACGGCGGCCCTTGTCCGTGGGGGGCTGCACCCGGGCGGTGGCGTCGGCCAGCACCGAGTTGAGCATGCCGGTGGTGATGCGCATGGCCGCCTGGTTGTTCACATAGACGATCAGGTCAAAGAGCCGGTCCACCCGCTGCCCCGTCAGGGCGGAGATGAACACGATGGGGGCGTAGGTCATGTAGCTTAAATCCCGCATGACCTCCTGTCGCATCTTGTCCATGGTCTTGCCGTCCTTCTCGATGGCGTCCCACTTGTTCACCACGATGATGCAGGCCTTGCCCGCCTCGTGGGCCAGGCCGGCCACCTTGGTGTCCTGCTCGGTGACCCCCTCCTGGGCGTCGATGAGGATGAGGCACACGTCGCTGCGCTCGATGGCCATGGTGGAGCGCAGGACGGAGAACTTCTCAATCCGGTCGTCCACCTTGGACTTTTTCCGCATGCCGGCGGTGTCGATGAAGCAGAACTTGCCCTTCTCATTTTCAAAGTAGCTGTCGATGGCGTCCCGGGTGGTGCCCGCCATGTCGGAGACGATGACCCGCTCCTCGCCAAGAATGCGGTTGACCAGGGAGGACTTGCCCACGTTGGGCTTGCCGATGATGGCCACTTTAATCACGTCGTCATCGGTCTCCTCCTCGTCCTCCGGAGGAAAGTATTCAAAGCAGGCGTCCAGCAGGTCGCCGGTGCCGTGGCCGTGGACGGCGGAGACGGGGATGGGGTCCCCCAGCCCCAGGTTGTAGAACTCATAGATGTCCGGATTCTCCCGGCCCACCTGGTCGGCCTTGTTCACCGCCAGCACCACAGGCTTGCCCGAGCGCAGGAGCATGTTGGCCACCTCCTGGTCGGAGGCGGTCATCCCCGTCTTCACATCGCACACAAAGACGATGACCGTGGCGTTGGCGATGGCGATCTCCGCCTGCTCCCGCATGAAAGACAGGATCTGGTCGTCGGTGCCCGGCTCGATGCCGCCGGTGTCCACCAGGTCGAAGACCCGGTTGCGCCACTCGCAGGGGGCGTAGATCCGGTCCCGGGTGACGCCGGGGGTGTCCTCCACGATGGACAGCCGCTGGCCGCACAATTTATTGAACAGCATGGACTTGCCCACGTTGGGCCGGCCCACGATGGCGACTAAAGGCTTCATAAAATCACTTCCCTTTTTCGTTTGAGATAGGAGATAGAAGATAGGAGATAGAAGATAGGAGATAGAAGATAGGAGATATTTCCCCGTAACTCAAACTCCTATCTCCTATCTCATCACTCCTATCTATATTGAAAGTATTCCGTCTCCTCCCGCAGCTGCACCTGCTCCATGGGAGGGACCTCCAGGCCGCACATGGCGTCCAGCAGCTCGTACCCGTCCTGGGCCACGGGAGTGACCGGCGCCCCCAGCTCCCGCTCCACGTCGTCCAGGGACACGTCGTCCAGAAAGACCCGCTCCCCGTGGCGGAGCATGTTCTGGGGGATGAGCAGCCGCTCCCCCAGGGGCTTTCCCCGCAGCTGGGAGATCAGGTCGCCGCCGGTGACCAGGCCGGCCACCGTGATGGTCTCCCCGAAGAAGTCGTTGCGGATGGGGTACACCGTACCCTCTATTTTACCACATTTTTCCCGGGCCAGGCCTATCAATTCTGTTAAGAATGGGGCGGCGGACACGCCGGTGGCGATGGAGAAGGGGGTGGTCCCCTCCATCTCCTCGGGCTCCATCAGATTGAGACCCCGGCAGAACTCCTGCCGCAGCAGCCGGAGCATGCCCACCCCGTTGTCCAGCTGGGTGAACTCCTCGTAGTAGTCCTCCTGGGGCAGGGGGCGCCCGGCCAGCAGGTAGAACTCATCGGAGCACCACACCAGGGAGGTGCCGTGCCCGGCCTTATGGGCGGCGGCAAAGGCCTCCACCTGGTCTATGAGGGCGGCGGCCTCCTGCTGTGTATAGGGGCGCAGGGGGTAGAGGCCCTCCCGGTATTTTGTGACCCCCACCGGCACCACGGAGATGCTGTTCACCGCCGGGGCCATGTCCGCCAGATCAAGCAGGGTGCGGTCCAGGGCGGGGCCGTCGTTGATCCCGGGGCAGGAGACGATCTGGCAGTTCATGGTGATGCTGGCCTGGGCGAAGCGGCGCATGATGGCGATGCCCTCCCCGGCCCGGCGGTTTTTCAGCATTTCACAGCGCAGGTCCGGGTCGGTGGTGTGGACGGACACGTTGATGGGGGAGATGCGCAGGGCGATGATCCGCTCCACCTCCCGCTGGGACAGATTTGTTAAGGTCAGGTAGTTGCCCATGAGGAAGGAGAGCCGGGCGTCGTCGTCCTTGAAGTACAGGCTCTTCCGCATCCCGGGGGGCATCTGGTCCACAAAGCAGAAGATGCAGTTGTTGGCGCAGGAGCGGGCCCGGTCCATGAGGTAGGTCTCGAACTCCAGGCCCAGGTCCTCCCCCTCCTCCTTGCGGACCCGCACCGTGCGGCGGTTCCCATTGGGCTCCTGGAGGACCAGAGCGAGCTTGGGGTCGTAGGTGTAGAACTTGTAGTCCAGCACGTCCGCCACCGGATGGCCGTTGACCTCCAGCAGGGTCTCACCGGGGCGCAGGCCCGCACGATGGGCCGGGCTTCTGGGGTCCACCGACCGAATGACTGTCATGCTCACTGTACGCGCCTCCTCTCCAGACTGCCGGGTGCTGTTTTGAGCATATCCGATTTATTTTACAATAGAAGGGAGGGAATTTCAAGATAAATCGAGGGATTTTCCCCACTGACCCAAAGGGGCGGCGCAGTCCCCGGTGCTTCTGCCGGGAGCGGGCTGAGGATAGGATGGGCGGAACCGGCATAAGATAGAGCTGATCTGCCTTGGAAATCATTTGACAGATTTGTGCCGGATTCCAGGATTTTATACTTGACAGAACCCGTTTGCTATGATAACATATTACTCGCCTCTGATTGAAAAGACGAGGAGAGATGTCCGAGTGGTTTAAGGAGCCGGTCTTGAAAACCGGTGACTCGTCAAGAGCCGTGGGTTCGAATCCCACTCTCTCCGCCACTTTTTCTCGGGCCAAAGCGAATATGTGTTGACGACTTACAGCCATGCAGAAGTACCCAAGTGGCTATAAGGGGCTCCCCTGCTAAGGGAGTAGTCGGGTTAAACCGAGCGAGGGTTCGAATCCCTCCTTCTGCGCCAAAACAAAAGGGCATCCGAAAGGATGCCCTTTTGTTTTGGGTTTCGCCGCCCGAAGGGCGGCTCCACCCTTTGGTATTTGAATGCTCGGGATGGCAAGCCATCCCTGCGCCAAGGTTTTCGCCTGCGGCGAAAACGCTGGTACGGCGCACTCGCGCCAACCGCCAGAAGGCCGGTTGGGTGGTTCTTCTGAAGCGGTCCTGTCAATCCCAAATATCGATTTCAACCGGCCTCTCTGAACCCGCAGCCTTTGCATTCCAAGGACTGCGGGGTTTGCGTATCAATGTAATCCGCCCCCACTTTGGAGGGCGGATATTTTATCGTCTCTTTGACGCTGTGCGGAAGCTGGGAGCGTCCTTATATCCTCCCGGACTGCGCGGCGTGGTCCGCCAGAGTCTGAACCACGCTCTCCGCGGAGATGTCGGGGGCGGTGAGGAAGGAGGTGGGGCTCCGGGCGGCCAGGGCCCTGGCGGTCACCGGTCCGATGCACACGCAGGTGAGGCACGGAGGGAGGGTCACGCCGGTATCCAGCAAAAAATCCACCCCGCTGGCGCTGGAGAGGAGGAGGTAGTCCGCCTCCTCCAGCCGGGCCCGGAGGACGGACGGGTCCGTGTTGTCGGGCCGGAGGGCATAGAGGGGGACGTCCTCCACCGGGAAGCGCTCCGCCAGACGGCGGTACAGCTCCCGGGAGCCCAACTGGGAGCGGAACAGCCGCACCGGCTCGCCGGGGGAGAGCCGCTCCAGCAGGGCGCCGGCCAGCCCCTGGGTGGTGTGGACCTCCGGGCACAGGTCGGCGGAGATCCCGTGGCGGCGCAGAGCGGCTCCGGTGGCGGGGCCGATGACGGCAAACCGGCAGGAGGCCAGGGAACGCAGGTCCACCCCCGCCCGGTCCAGGGCCCGGAAGAAGCACTCCACCCCGTTCTGGCTGGTGAGTACCACCCAGTTGGGCTCCTGGGCGAGGAGGCTCCAGTGGAAGCTGATCTCCTGCTCCACCACCTGGGTGGTCATCAGAGAGAAGGGGCGGGCCCCCAGATCAATAAGGGGGCGGCGCAGGCGGGCCTGGATGGCCGGCGTGCCGGTGAGGGCCACCCGTACCCCCTCCAGGGGGCGGGCCAGGGTGGGGGACAGGTCCAGGGCGGCGGTCTCCCCCACCACGATGACGGCGGGGGGGAGGACCCCCGCCCGCTCCGCCGCCTGGGGCAGCTGTTCCAGCGGGGCACGGACGGCGGCCGGGTGGGGGGCGCAGCCCCCCGAGACCACGGCGGCGGGGGTGTCCGGGGCCCGGCCCGCCGCCATCAGCCGCTGGACGATGGCGGGGAGCTGGGACAGGCCCATGAGGATGACCAGGGTGCCCTCTACTCCGGCCAGCCGGTCCAGCTGGTCAGAGACTCCATCTTTTGTGTGGGCGGTGATCACGTGGAAGCTGCGGCTCAGCCCCCGGTGGGTGACGGGAATGCCCGCCTGGCCGGGAATGGCGATGGCGGAGGAGATCCCCGGAACCACCTCGAAGGGGACGCCCGCCCGCTGGAGGGCCTGGATCTCCTCGCCCCCCCGGCCAAAGACGAAGGGGTCTCCCCCCTTCAGGCGGACCACCGTGTGCCCCGCCTGGGCCAGTGCAATCAGGGTTTGGGAGATCTCCTCCTGGGGGGCGGAGTGGCGGCCCAGCCGCTTGCCCATATAGAGCCTCCGGGCCTGGGGCGGAACGGCGTCCAGCAGCTCCGGGGCGATGAGGTCGTCGTAGACCACCGCGTCGCAGGTCTGGAGCAGCCGGTATCCCCGGAGGGTGATCCACTCGGCGGGGCCGCACCCGGCCCCCACCAGATAGACGCGGCCTGGCGGTTGAATCATGGCAGTTCCTCCTCACAAAACTGGCGTAAAAGGGATTCGGTCTCCTTGGAAGTGAGCGGCCGCCCCTTCTCCAGGGCGGCGGAGAGCAGGCGGGAGAACCAGCGCCTCCGCCGGGACGGGGGCAGGGCATCCTTTCCCGCCTCCCGCTGCTCCTCCAGCCAGTCCAGGATGGGCTCCAGGGATTCGGGGAGCTGCCCCTCCAGGGTCCGGCGGACGTGGGCGGCGGCGGCGGGGCTGGCCCCGCCGGTGGAGATCCCCACCGACAGCCGCCCCCGGCGGACCACGGCGGGAAAGAGAAAGGTGCTCTCCTCCCGGCTGTCCGCCACGTTCACCGGAATGGCGCGCTTCCGGCACAGCTGGGCCACGGTGCGGTTCAGCGCCCGGTCGTCCGTGGCGGCCACCGCCAGGGAGACCCCCTCCAGCAGCTCCGGGACGAAGGGCTGGTGCAGCAGCTCCGCCCCGGACAGCTGCTCCAGCTCGGGGACAAAGCGGGGGGCGCACACCAGCACCCGGGGGCCGTAGTCCAGCAGCACCCGGGCCTTCCGGGCCGCCACCGGGCCGCCGCCCACCACCAGGACCGTTTTGTCGTTCAGGTCAACAAACAGGGGAAAGCAGACCATACCCCGGGCTCCTCTCAATCGTAGTAGTACCGCCAGCCCCCCTCCGTCCGGATGCGGTTGAGGGGGGTGCGGAAGGTCTCGGCCAAAATTCCGGAGGAGAACAGCTCCTCCGGCGTGCCCGTCTGGAGGAGGCGGCCCTCAGAGAGCACCGCCCCCCGGTGGGCAAACCGCAGGGCCAGGCACAGGTCGTGGAGGACCAGCACCACCGCCCTGCCCTCCCGGGCCAGGGCCTGGGAGAAGGCCATCAGGTCCAGCTGGTGCTGGATGTCCAGATAGGTGGTGGGCTCGTCCATGAGAATGGTCTGGGTGTTCTGGGCCAGAGCCATGGCCAGATAGACCTTCTGCCGCTGGCCGCCGCTGAGGGTCTGGACGGGCAGCCGGGCCAGCTCCCAGGCGTCCGCCTGCTCCAGGGCCCTGCGGGCGGCGGCGTGGTCCTCCGGGCGGTACCGCCGGGGGTAGGACAGATAGGGAAACCGGCCGTGGAGCACCATGCGGTAGGCGGTGATGTTGGGGACGGTGCGGGACTGGGGCAGATAGGTGACCTTCTGGGCCAGCTGCCGCCGGGTGAGGCGGGCGGCGGGCTGGCCGTCCACCAGCACCTGCCCGCCCGCGGGGGGCTGGAGGCCGGCGATGACCTTCAGCAGGGTGCTCTTGCCGCAGCCGTTGGGGCCCAGGAGGACCAGCACCTCCCCGGGGTTCAGGTCCAGGCTCACATCCTGCACCACCAGGGGGCCGCCGTAGCCCGCGGAGATATTCTGAAGCTGGATCACGAGATGCGCCCCCCTCTCTGCCGCAGAAGCAGCCAGATGAAGAAGGGCCCGCCCGCCAGAGAGAGAACGATGCCCACCGGGATCTCATAGGGGGCGAACAGCACCCGGGACAGGAGATCGCACAGGGTGAGCAGGGACGCGCCCCCCAGGGTGCAGGCGGCCAGCAGGGGGCGGCTGTCCTCCCCCACAGTGCGGCGCATGATGTGGGGGACGATAAGGCCCACAAAGCCCAGCAGTCCGGCAAAGCTCACCGCCGCCCCCGCCAGGGCGGCGGCCAGGGCCAGCAGCACTAGCCGCAGGGGCTTCACAGGCAGCCCCAGGCTCTGAGCCGTCTCCCGGCCCAAGGCTAAAATATCCATCTCGCTGGACAGAGAGAACAGAAGGAGCAGGGCGGCGAGGACCACCCAGAAGGCTGGGACGATCCGGTCCATGGACAGGTTGCTCAGCCCGCCGATACGGAAGTCGGTATAGCTGAGCACCGCATCGGGGAAAAAGGTGACCAACGCGTCAATGCCCGCGCTGAAAATGTTGGACACCGCCACCCCCGCCAGCACCAGGGTGATGCGGCTGGCCCCGGTGCGCTCGGCGATGAGCAGCACCAGCAGCACCCCCAGGAAGGCCCCCAGGAAGGCGGCCAGGGGAGTGAGGGTCACCGACTGGGGAGAGAGAGCGGAGCACAGCACCACCATCAGGCCCGCCCCCGAGTTGACCCCGATGATGTTGGGGGCGGCCAGGGGATTGTTCAGGACGCTCTGGATCACCGCCCCGGAGACCGCCAGAGCCATTCCGGCCAGCAGGCAGCCGCAGGTGCGGGGCAGCCGGACGTACTGGATGATCTGCCCCTCCACCGAGCCCTCCAGCTGGCCCAGGAGGGCCTGGGGCACCAGGGCGGGGGAGAGGGTGGTGGAGCCCAGGCAGAGGCTGAGCACGGCGGAGAGCAGGGTGAGCAGGAGCAGTCCCGCCAGCACCCGCCCCGCTGGGCGGAACTCAGGGGTAGAGGATGTCCGCAAGCTTTTCATAGGCTTCCCCCCAGCGCGCATTGGGCTTCAGATTGTATAGAGAGTGCTCCAGGGTGTGGAACCGCCCCTCCTGCACCGCCCGCAGACCGCCCCAGGCGGGGTTGGACAGGAGAGTTTTCTCCAGGGTCTCCTGGGCGTCGGTGGCGTCCGAGCCCTGGAGGACCACAAAGATATAGTCCGGGTCGGCGGCCAGGATGGACTCCAGGCTCAGCTCCTCCAGCAGAGAGGTCTCGCTGTCCGCCACGTTGACGCAGCCCAGATCGGAGAGCATCTCTCCCAGGAGAAAGTCCTGGCTCCCCTTCACCTTGCAGCTGGAGCCGGTGGCACGGATGGTGAGCACCGTGGGGGCCGAGCCGTCCTGCCGCGCCTTGGCCGCCTCCACCTGTTCCTGGACCTGAAGGCCGTAGGTCTCATAGTTCTCCGGACAGCCGGTGAGGCCGGTGCAGATTTTCAGCATGTTCAGATAGTCGTCAAAGCTCTGGATGTCGAAGTAGGCCGCCGGGATGCCGGCGTTTTCAAAGGTGCTCTCCAGCTCCAGGTCCGCCGTGGTGTTGCAGCTGGCCAGGATGAAGTCGGGCTGGGCGGCAAGCAGCACCTCCAGGTTGGGTTCCTTCACCGCGCCCAGGTCGGCCACGGTCTCGCTGAGCCCCAGGTCGAAGGAGGTCCAGGCGTCGTTGGCCGCCGCCACCAGGGTGTCCTGTCCTCCGGCCAGGCACCACACGTCGGCAAAGCTGCCGATGAGGGCGGCCACCCGCTCCGGCCGCTCCACCGTGACGGTTCGGCCCAGGTCGTCGGTGAAGGTGTACGCCTGGGCGGCGGAGCTGGAAGCCGAAGAAGGGGCGGCGGAGCTGGAGGAGGCCGCGGGCGAGCCGCAGGCGGAGAGAGAGGCGGCCAGAACGGAGGCCGCAAGGAGAAGAATCGGAATTCGTTTCATAGATGGTTCCTCACAGAGTATTCGATGGATAAGCGGAAGGCGGAGCCAAAGAAAAAGCCCTGCCGGCAGAAGGGACCTTCTGTCGGCAGGACAGAGCGTGTGATGACAGCCGGCGCGCCGCCGGCGGGAGGGTCAGCGGCTCTCGCCCCGCTGAAGCAGAGGGGCGTCCAGAATGGACTGTTTGCGGGCCAGAACCTCGTCGCTGGTGAGCTGGGCAATGAAGTTGTCCGGGCCGATGCGGTCGATGAACGCGCCGAACCGCTCGCCGGTCCAGCCCTGCTCCCGGTACAGGAGGATGGCCTTCTCCACCAGCTGGAACACTTCCTCCTTGGTGTAGATCTCCGGCAGGCGGTTGCCCATCCGCTGGCGCTTGCCCCACAGGCCGCCCACAAAGACCGCATAGCCGGCCTTCTTCTCCGAGACGGTGTGGAACACGCAGTTGTCAATGCACTTGCCGCAGCTGGTGCAGAGCGTCCGGTCGATCTCCATGACGCCGTTCTCCATGTGGGCGGCGTGGACCGGACAGCGCTCCGAGGCCAGACATCTTCCGCAGCCGTGGCAGTCCTTGGAGTCGTACTCAGGCATCCGCTGCCCCATGATGCCGAAGTCGTTGAGGGAGGGCTTGACGCAGTTGTTGGGGCAGCCGCCGATCCCGATTTTAAACTTGTGGGGCAGCTTTACGTCGTACCAGCCCTTGTAGAATTTCTCATGGAGCTCCCGGGCCAGGGCCTGGGTGTCGATGAGGCCGTGGACGCACACGGTGCCCTTGCAGGCCACAATGGGCCGGACCCGGGCCCCGGTGCCGCCGGTGTACAGGCCGCGCTCCTTGAGGAACTGGTCGAAGGGTTCAATGGTCTCATAGGTAAGTCCCTGGACTTCCACGGTCATGCGGGAAGTCATGGCAACGGCTCCGCTGCCGAACTTTTTGGCGGCCTCGGCGGCCGCCATGAGCTCCTCACTGGTGAGGACCCCGTCCTCGGTGATAATGCGGCCTACAAAATGCTCCCCATCCCGGGTCATAATGTAGCCGCGGCCCTTCAGGGCCTTCTTCTCGGCATCGGTGATCTTCATGTTTTCCCCTGCTCTCCTCAAAATCTGGCGCGCTCACGCCGCGCCTGCACAGGCATCCTTGTGGGTGAAGCACCTCCATTATAATCGCAGGGCGGGAGAAATGCAAGCAAACCTTACAAAAACCGCCGGGAAAACAGAGGGCGCGCTGGACATTTTTCGCGCTATCCTCTACAATGGAGGCGAGAGGACCGGCGGTCCGCCGCCCGGAGGGGAGCGGCCCGCCTCAGCGGGAGGGAGGAGAGAAACATGGAGGAGCATGCCCTGTCCCAGAGCGGGCCCGGCCTGCCGCCGGAGACCTGGAGGGAGCAGTTTGTGCAGGTGCTGACCCTGAGCGTGCCCGCCATTCTGGCGCAGATCAGCTCCATGGCCATGCAGTACATCGACGCGGCCATGGTGGGCAGCCTGGGGGCCAGGGCCTCGGCCTCCATCGGCCTGGTGTCCACCTCCACCTGGCTGCTGGGGGGCATGTGCATCTCCCTGGCCACCGGCTTTTCCGTCCAGGTGGCCCATCTGATCGGAGCGAACCGGGAGGAGGAGGCCAGGGACGTGCTCCGGCAGGCCCTGCTGGCCGCGCTGGTGGTGGGAGCTCTGCTGTGCACGGCTGGAACCTCCATCAGCGGGGCGCTGCCCGCCTGGCTGGGGGGCGAGGCGGAGATTCTGGGGGACGCCTCCAGCTACTTTTTCATCTACTCCTGCGCCCTTCCCGCGGTGCAGATGCGCCAGCTGTGCGGAAGCATGCTCCAGTGCAGTGGGGATATGCGCACCCCCAGCCTGCTCAACGCCCTCATGTGCGGGGAGGACGTGGTGTTCAACAGCCTGCTGATCTTCCCAGGCATCTCCATCCCCGGGACCGGGCTGTCCCTGCCAGGGGCGGGGCTGGGGGTGACAGGGGCCGCCCTGGGGACCGCCATGGCGGAGTGGGTCACCGCCCTTTTGATGCTGCTGACCGTCTGCCTGCGCGCCCCAAAGCTGCGCCTGACCCGGGAGCGGGGGCGCTGGCTGCCCACCGTCCGGTGCCTGCGCACCGCCGCCGGCATCTCCATCCCCATGGCCTTTGAGTATACGGTCATGTGCGGGGCGCAGATCGCCTCCACCCGGATCGTGGCCCCTCTGGGGACGGTGTCCATCGCCGCCAACTCCCTGGCGGTGACGGCGGAGAGCCTGTGCTATCTGCCCGGCTATGGGGTTGCGGCGGCGGCCACCACGCTGGTGGGACAGAGCCTGGGGGCGGAGCGGCGGGACCTGGCCCGACGGTTTGCCCGGATGTGAGTGCTGCTGGCGGTGGCGCTGATGACCCTCATGGGGGCCCTCATGTTCTGGTTTGCCCCGGCGGTGTTTGCCCTGCTCACCCCGGACCCGGCCGTCCGGACGCTGGGGGTGCAGGTGCTGCGCATCGAGGCCTTTGCAGAGCCCCTGTACGCGGTATCCATCGCCTCGGCCGGGGCCATGCGGGGGGCGGGGGACACCCTGGTGCCCAGCATCCTGAATCTGGTAAGCATGTGGGGGGTGCGGATCACCGCCGCCGCCCTGCTGGCCCCGCGCATCGGCCTGGCCGGGGTGTGGCTGGCTATGTGCGGCGAGCTGTGCTTCCGCGGGGTTCTCTTCCTGATCCGCCTGCTGCGGGAGCGCTGGCTGGACCGGAAGGTGTTTGGCTGAACCAAAAAAGCGCTCTGGGCTTTTGCCCAGAGCGCTTCGGTTTGTCGAAAACCTCTGTTTAGACGAATCCTCCCGAGTAATGGCGGGGGAGCTCGAGGGGGCGGCAGCCCGCCTCGAGTGGGATCAAATGCCCTGAATGCCTTGCTTGGCAAGGCGTTCAGCGAGCGCAGCGAGGACTTTTCCGCCGCGCAGCGGCGGGAAAGTAACGGCATTTTTCAGGCTGTCGGAAAAGTCCTTGGACTTTTTTGACAGCCTGAAGCGCTCTGGGCTTTTTGCCCAGAGCGCTTTTTCACTGTGTGGTGAGATCAGGGGGCGTCCTTCCCAACCGGTTTGGAGAGGAGGGCGCCGATCACCCCGCCCACCGCGGCGGGGATGAGCCAGCCGAAGCCGTAGTCATAGAAGGGGAGGAGCTCCACGAGGGGGAACAGGTCCAGGTAGTCGTGGAAGGTGAGCACCAGAGCGGTCAGGGTGGCCCCCAGGGCCGCCCCCTTGTAGAGGCCGGCGCGGGAGATCCAGTTCTGGAAGGCCAGCAGCACCACCGTGGTCATGAAGGGGGGACAGATCACCGACAGCACCGGGTTGGCGATGTTGATGATGGTGGACAGGCCCAGGTTGCAGATGGCGCAGCCGATGACCGCCAGCAGGAAGATGCCGGCGCGGTAGGAGAGGCGGCCTTTGGTCATCTCCTCAAAGTAGGAGGCGGTGGCGCCGAAGAGTCCGATGGCGGTGGTGAGGCAGGCCAGGGTGACCACGATGGCCAGAATCACCACTCCGGCCTGACCCAGCAGCTCCTTGGTGATGGCCACAATGAGGGCGGCCTGGTCCAGACCGTCCCCAAAGGCGGTGCTGGTGGTGGCGCCCAGGAAGGTGAGCCCCCCGTATACCACGGCCAGAAGCAGGGCGGCCACGCCGGTGGAGCCGGCCACCTGGGGGCGCTGCTCCTTCCAGGTTTTCAGGCCGGACTGGACCATGGAGTCCTGAATGATAATGGCGAAGCCGGCCACCGACAGAATGTCCATGGCCTGATAGCCGGCCAGCAGTCCCTCCTGGGCGATGTTGGGAGAGGCGGCCGGGCCGATGGGGCCGATGGGATTGGCAATGCCCACCACGATCAGGATCAGAATTCCGGTGATGAGCACCGGGGTGAGGCACTTGCCGATGATGTCCACCAGGCGGCTGGGGCGGATGGTCAGGAGGACCACCACCACAAAGAATAAAATGGAGAAGGGGAGCAGTCCCAGCCCATCAAACAGGGGGCGGACGGCCATCTCATAGGTGGTGGCCGCCGTGCGGGGCGGGGCGATGAACACGCCGGTGCAGAGGATGGCGGCGGTGTTCAGAATAACCCCCGGCTTGGCGCCGACGGATTTGTTCATGGCCTGAACGCTGCCCCCGCCGTGGATGGCGGCATAGATGCCCACGCAGGAGAGAACCTCTACCAGGAAGAAGCAGAGAAAGCCGATGACCCAGTCCTCTCCGCCTGATTTTCCCAGAAAAGGCGGGAAAATCAGATTCCCGGCCCCGAAAAACATGGCGAACAAGGCAAAGCCGGAGACAAAGAACTGTCGTGTCCGCATTGAAAAACCTCCTCGCGCCGCGGCAATGCGGCGCGTTTTTTTCTAATATGCGCCAAAAGGCGACTTTGTATATCATACCGGGTTTTGGCAGCTATTGCAAGGAAAACTTTGAAAAAGCGTGAAAAAGCCTAAAAAAGTCCAGGCGCCGCAGCCGCGGCGCCTGGAAATCAGGAGGGAGAGGGGTTATTTCTGATAGCTCACATGGAGCAGCTCGTGGCGCTGCTCATGGGTGAGCTTCTGCAGGATGGAGGTGACGCCGGGGTTGTACTCCGCCCGCTTGAAGGGGGCGGACCGGTCGGTGGCGTACAGGCCGGCGGAGCGGGCCTGCTTTTTGGCCTTGAGGCCGTAGGGCTGTCCCGCGCCGCCCACACAGCCGTTGGGGCAGGTCATAACCTCGATCAGGTCATAGTAGGCGGTGCCCTCGTCGATCTCCTTCAGGAGCTTCTGGGCGTTGATGAGGCCGTGGACCACCGCCAGCTTGATCTCCCGGTCGCCCACGGGGATGGTGGCCTCCCGGATGGACTCGTTGCCCCGCAGGGGGGAGTACTCCAGGGCCCGGAGGGTGTTCCGGGATTTGTCGGGCATGCAGTGGCGGACCACCGCCTCGGCCACGCCGCCGGTGGTGCCGTAGATGGTGCCCGCGCCGGAGCCCAGGCCGAAGGGCAGGTCGGGGGCCTCCAGGTCCAGCTGGGGCAGCTGGATGCCCGACTCCTTGATCATGTTGATGATCTCCTGGGTGGTGAGGACCAGGTCCACGTCGGGCTTGCCCTCGTGCTGGAACTGGGGCCGGGCGGCCTCCATCTTCTTGGCGGTGCAGGGCATGATGGCGATGTGGAAGGTGGTCTTTCCGTCCTGGGCGTCCTTCTCCTGGTAGTGCTTGCGCACGATGGAGGCGAACATCTCCATGGGGGACTTGCAGGTGGAGATGTGCTTTAAATACTTGGGGTTCTCCATCTCCAGATACTTGACCCAGGCGGGACAGCAGGAGGTGAACATGGGGAAGGGCCCCCCCGCCTCCAGCCGGGCCAGGAACTCCTCCGACTCCTCGATGGTGGTGAAGTCGGCGCCGAAGGTGGTGTCGTAGATCTCGTCGATCCCCATGTACTTCAGGGCGGTGACCAGCTGGTCCAGCACGTTGGTGCCCGCGGGCAGGCCGAAGGCCTCGCCCACCGCCACCCGGACGGCGGGGGCGATCTGAACCACGGTGCGCACCTTGGGGTCGTGGATGGCCCGCCAGGCCTTGCCGATCTGGTTGTAGATGGTGATGGCGCCGGTGGGGCACACGGCGGCGCACTGGCCGCAGCTGATGCAGTGGGTCTGGGACAGGGTGCGGCCGAAGGCGGGGGACACCCGCATGTTATAGCCCCGCTGGGCGAAGTCGATGATGTCCATGCCGATGGTCTCGCCGCACATGCGCACGCAGTCGCCGCACAGGATGCACTTGCTGGGGTCCCGGACCACGGCGGGGCTGCTGTCGTCCAGCTGGGACTCCTCCCGGCTGTCCCCGAAGCGCACCTTCCGTACGCCGAAGCGCATGGCCAGCTCCTGGAGGCGGCAGTCGCCGCTCTTCTCACAGGTGGTGCAGGAGCAGTTGTGGGAGGCCAGCAGCAGCTCCAGGATCATCCGCCGGTGTTTTAACAGCCGGGCGGTGTTGGTGCGGATGGACAGGCCGTCCCGGGGCTTCATGGAGCAGGAGGTCTCGATCTTGCCCCGCTCGTCCTCCACCACGCACATGCGGCAGGCCCCGTAGACGGACAGGTCGGAGTAGTAGCAGAAGGTGGGCATCTCGATGCCGGCCTTGCGGATGACGGAGAGGACGTTGGGCTCCCCGTCGAAGGGGACCCGCTGGCCGTCGATGTACATGATTCCTTTGTTTGCCATACCGCTCACTCCTCCCGAATGGCGCCGAAGGGACAGCAGCCCCAGCAAGCGCCGCACTTGATACATTTCTCCGTGTCAATGACATGGGGCATCCGGATCTGGCCGGAGATGGCCTCCATGGGGCACTGGCGCATACACTTGCCGCAGCCCTTGCACAGCTCCGGGTCGATCTGGAGCACCTTTTTCCGGCCGTTGCAGTGGGGGCAGTGCTTGTCCACCACGTGGGCCAGGTACTCGTCCCGGAAATACTTCAAGGTGCTCTGCACCGGCTTGCAGGCGCTCTGGCCCAGGCCGCACAGGGCGGTCTCGGTGATGGTGGAGGACAGGTCCTCCAGCAGGTCCAGGTCCTCCAGAGAGCCCTCGTTGTTGACGATGCGGGTGAGGATCTCCAGCATGCGGCGGGTGCCCTCCCGGCAGGGGACGCACTTGCCGCAGGACTCGTTCTGGGTGAAGTTCATGAAGAACCGGGCCACCTCCACCATGCAGGTGTCCTCGTCCATGACCACCAGTCCGCCGGAGCCGATCATGGCCCCCACCTTTTTCAGGGAGTCGAAGTCCATGGGCATGTCCAGGTGCTCCTCGGTGAGGCAGCCGCCGGAGGGGCCGCCGATCTGCACCGCCTTGAACTTCTTCCCGTCCTTGATGCCTCCGCCGATGTCAAAGATGACCTCCCGCAGGGTGGTGCCCATGGGGACCTCGATGAGGCCGGTGTTCACCACGTTGCCGGTGAGGGCGAAGGCTTTCGTTCCGGGGCTGCCCTCGGTGCCGATGGAGCGGTACCAGGCGGAGCCCTTCCGGATGATGAGGGGTACGTTGGAGAAGGTCTCCACGTTGTTCAGGACCGTGGGCCGGGCCCACAGGCCCTTCTCCACCGTCCGGGGGGGCTTCACGCGGGGCATGCCCCGGTTGCCCTCGATGGAGGCGGTGAGGGCGGAGCCCTCGCCGCACACGAAGGCGCCGGCGCCCCGGTTCACATGCAGGTGGAAGGAGAAGTCGGTGCCCATGATGTTGTCCCCCAGGAAACCCATCTCCTCCGCCTTGGCGATGGCGGTTTTCAGCCGGGAGACGGCCAAGGGGTACTCGGCACGGACGTAGATGTAGCCCTCATCGCTGCCGGCGGCCACGCCGGCGATGAGCATGCCCTCGATGATGGAGTGGGGGTTGCCCTCCATGATGGACCGGTCCATGAACGCGCCGGGGTCGCCCTCGTCGCCGTTGCACACCACATATTTCTTGCCGGGGGGCTGTTTCCGCACGCTCTCCCACTTGCGGCCGGCGGGGAAGCCGCCGCCGCCCCGGCCCCGCAGGCCGGAGTCGGAGATCTCCTTGCAGATCTCCTCGCCGGTCATCTCGAACAGGGCCTTCTCAAAGGCGGAGTAGCCGTCCCGGGCGATGTATTCGTCGATGTCCTCCGCGTCGGTGGAGCCGCAGTTCTCCAGCACCACCCGGTGCTGCTTTTTGTAGAAGGGGATCTCGTCGTGCTTGGCGTAGGTCACCCCGTCCAGCTGGTACAGCAGCCGCTCCACCAGCTCCCCCTTCAAAAGGGTCCTGTCGATGATCTCGTCGCAGTCGGAGACCTGGACGTGGGTGTAGAGGATGCCGTCCGGCTCGATCTGGAGCAGGGGCCCCATCTCGCAGAAGCCGTGGCAGCCGCTCTTTTTCAGGTGGAGCTCCTTGCCCTTGGCGGGGGCCTCCACCTCGCCGTCCTCGTGGAGCAGGCCCACCTGGACCTGGATGCCCCGCTTGGCGCAGGCCTCCTTTAAATAGTCGTAGATGTCCAGAGAGCCGCCGGCGATGCAGCCGGTGCCCGCGCAGATGAGCACCTGCTTCTTCTGGGCGGACAGGGCCCGCTTGTCCTTGATCTGGCGGACTTCAAACTGTTCCCGGGTAATGGTACCGCTTGTCATTGGGCAGCCTCCTCCTTCCGCAGCTCCTCCAGAAGCTCAATGGCCAGCTCCGGGGTCATCTTGGAGTGGACCTGGTCGTTCACCGTCACCACCGGGGCCAGGCCGCAGGCGCCCAGGCAGGCCACCGTCTCCAGGGTGAACAGGGAGTCGGCGGAGGTCTTCTGCTTGTCCTCCAGCTCCAGGTACTCCCGGATGGCGTTGTAGATGGGTTGGGACTTGCGCACATGGCAGGCGGTGCCGTCACAGACCTTGATGATGTACTTCCCCTTGGCCTCCAGGGAGAAGTTCTCATAGAAGGTGGCCACGCTGTACACCTTGGCCACGCCGATATCCAGCTTCTGGGCGATGCGTTCCAAGACCTCCGGGCTGAGGTACTTGTATTCCGCCTGAATATCCTGCATAATGGCGATGAGATGGTGGCGCTGGCAGCCGTAGGAGTCGATGATCTCCTCCACGCGCTCCATTGAGATTCCGTTGGACATAGTTTTCTACACCTCGTCTTTCCTGGTCAACGCCCAAAATGGGCGGTATACCCCACATAATACCATAATAATGGATTCGAGAATGGAAAGCTATTGGGCATTTTGCTGAATTATTGGCATGGATGGGAAGCTGAAAAAATATCCTATGAAGGAAATCATGCAAATTCTGCCGGGAAAACCGGGAGGGCGGCGGGAGAAAACCGGGCCAGAATGCGGAAAAAGAGATTTGACAGCCGGGCGGGAAGCTGGGCATGAATTTTTAGACTGTTTGACCAAAAGAACCGGTTTGTGGTAGGATAGAAAAAGCAGTTTACCAAAGGGGACCGGGGGCGGCTTTCTTCTGCCGCGCCCGGAGCCCGGAAAGGACGCAACATGGATTGGAGACAAGTGTTACCCCCCCTGTGCCGGAGCCGGATTGAGACCCGGTTCGCCCCGGCCGGGGAGGACCTGCCGGCGGGGAGCAGCAAATTCGGCGGCCGGCCGGACGTGCCCGCCGGCTTTGTGTGGCCGGTGTTTGAGACGAAGACCTTTGACGGCGAGGAGGGGAAGCCCCGGCCTCTGGCCTTTCTGGCCCAGTTCGACTGCGCCCGGCTGGCGGAGCTGGACCCGGAGGGGCTGCTGCCCAGGACCGGCCTGCTCTCCTTCTTCTATGAGCTGGGCTCCCAGCGGTGGGGCTATGACCCCAAGGACGCGGGCTGCGCCCGGGTGTTCTGGTTTGACGGGGAGCCCGTGGCCCCGGCGGAGTTTCCCCGGGACCTGGAGGAGGACTTCCGCCTGCCGGAGCTGGCGGCGGAGCTGTCGGGCGGTACGGACGCGCCGGACTTCCAGGACGCCTGCCTGGCCCTGGACTACCCCTTCACCGCCAACGACTACCGCTTCTTTGACCAGGCCCGGCGGGAGCTGGGGTACGCCTATCCGGACAACCGCTCCCAGCTGCTGGGCTGGCCGGACATCATTCAGAACAACATGACCCTGGAGTGCGAGCTGGTCTCCCGGGGCCACTACCTGGGGGGGAGCTGGGAGAGCGTCCCTCAGGAGGAGCGGGACGCGTTACGCGCGCCCAGCGTCCAGGACTGGCGGCTGCTGTTCCAGCTGGATACGGTGGCGTCCGGGGATTTTGAACTCATGTTCGGCGACTGCGGCCGCATCTATTTTTACATCCGGAAAGAGGATCTCCTGGCCCGGCGGTTTGACCGGGCATGGCTGGTCCTCCAGTGCATGTGAGCGCTGTCAGAGAGGAGTCAAAGCATGAAATTGGAAATTACGTTTCAGGGAAAGACCCGCAACCGGGACGCGTTTATCCGCAGCGTCCAGCGGCTGGCCAAGGCCCAGGAGTATCAGCTGGGGGCGTGGAAGGACGGAATGCGGGTGGTCCTGTGTCCTCTGGGCTATCTGGACATGGGCTGGACCCGGGAGAGCGGGCTGTTCGGCGGCTGGAAGATCACCGGGGGCTGCATCACCGTCCCCGGCGGCCCCGGCCTGCACAAGGCGGTGGCGGAGCTGATCGACGCCCTGAGCAAAAAGGACCTGAAGGAGGTTCAGGTGGTGGACAGCACCGGCTTCTGGGAGCACCGGGATTTCCAGCGCCTGTCTCAGGAGACCTACGGCCCCTGGCTGGAGCAGGAGCTGCGGGGAGCGCTGGTCAAGCTGGGGCAGTCCCCGGAGAGCGTCCCCCTGTTCTGGGGGGAGGAGGACTATCTGCCCCAGGAGGTGCCGGATACAGTCTACACCCCCATGGGCCGCTTCTCCAAGGGGTGGCTCCAGGAGCAGCTGGACCAGGGCCGGACGGAGGAGCTGGCCCGGCGGATTTTCCTGTGGCCCAACGCATTCAAGGACGCCTTTTACTATCGGAACGGGGCCATGAAGCGCATGTGGCAGGACTGCTGCTTTGCGCCCTCGGACCGGCACTACTCCGATGAACAGATCAACGGCTTTGTGCTGAGCTTCCTGGAGCGGGCCTACCAGCTGGACCCCGCCCTGCCCCTGCCCATGTCCGCCTACCGGGAGCTGTGCATTATGGACGGCCGGGCGTTCAAGATCCCGGAGGACGCCCCGGAGCTGGAGGAGGAGTTCACGCCCGGCTACCACAAGGGGGAGCTGCTCCAGAGCTATGAGAAGCTGTGGCTCCCGCTGCCCGGCGTGTACCGCTATGAGTGGAGCGACGACGGCCTGGGCAATGCCGGCTGCATCTGGATCGACGAGGACGGCGGCGGCCCCATCTGGCGGGTGAGCGGCTATCGGAACAAGGACGGCGCGGCGGACTGGAACGCCGACATGTCTGAGCTGAAGGACGTGGAGACCCTGGAGCTGGAGGGGGGCAAGGCCCGCTGGGGGTGGAAGGACATCCCCAACAAGGCCGAGCCGGACCTGCCCCTGCGGCAGCTGCTGGGCGAGGTGGCGGCGGGGGACACCCTGTACGTGATCACCGTCACCTTCTCCGACGATGAGGAGGAAGAGGAGATTTATGACCGCCTTCACCGCATGAAAATCATGGACAAGCAGGACACCCCCTTTGGAAGTGCCCAGTAAACGACAGCGCGCGGAGAGGCGATAGCCTCTCCGCGCGCTCAGCTTGTCGAAAAACCTCTGTTTAGACGAATCCGCCCGAGTATTGGCGGGGGAGCTCGAGGGGGCGGCAGCCCGCCTCGAGTGGGATCAAATGCCCTGAATGCCTTGCATGGCAAGGCGTTCAGCGAGCGCAGCGAGGACTTTTCCGCCGCGCGGCGGCGGGAAAGTATCGGCATTCTTTCAGACTGTCGAAAAAGTGGCAAAGCCACTTTTTCGAATAGGGCTGCACGAAATTTCAACCTCGATTTCTTGCGAAATTGTCGGTCAAAATTTCGTGAGAGGTGTCATTTCCGAGGCACATGTCCTCGAAAATGACGAGATTTGATCTTATTCCGTCGTCTGCGGACGACGGAACTCCTTGCAGGAGGGCTTTTTTGACAAGCAGAGCGCGGAGAGGCTATCGCCTCTCCGCGCTCTGCTGTTTTGAGGAATCAGACCTTGGCGGCGGGATGCCGGCCCTCGGCCGCCACGTGGGAGTCGGTCTTGATCAGGGCGAAGGCCTTCCGGCGCACATACAGGAAGTAGAGGATGTGCACCGCCCCGGTGACGATCCAGGAGATGGGGTAGGAGATGTACAGGTTCTCCGGGGTGCGGTCCATCTGGAAGATAGTGAAGATCCACACGATCCGCAGGCCGCAGGCCCCGATCAGGGAGACGACCATGGGCACGATGGAGTAGCCCAGGCCCCGCAGGCTGCCCACCATGGTGTCCATGATGCCGCACAGGGCGTAGGTCCGGGCGATGTAGCCCAGGCGGATGATGCCCTGTTGGATGACCGCCTCGTCGGAGTTGTAGATGCTCACCAGGGGATGGCCGAAGAAGTAGGCCAGGTTGCCCAGGATCAGCCCGGTGAGGATCACAAAGCCCTGGCAGTAGAACAGGCTCTTGTCCACCCGCTTGCAATCCCCGGCGCCGTAGTTCTGTCCGGTGAAGGTCAGGTTGGTCTGGTAGAAGGCGTTCATGGCCTGATAGACAAAGTTTTCAATGTTGTTGGCGGCGGCGGACCCGGCCATCACGGTGGAGCCGAAGGAGTTGATGGAGGACTGGATCAGCACGTTGGACAGGGAGAACACGATGCCCTGAAATCCCGCGGGCAGGCCGATCTGGAGGATGTGGCCCAGAATCACCTTGTCCATCTTCAGCTTTTTCAGATTCAGGCGCAGGGGACCCTCCTCCTTGGACAGGCAGCGCAGGATCAGGCCGGCGGAGATGTACTGGGAGATGGTGGTGGCCGAGGCCACGCCGGCCACGTCCATGTGGAGCACCAGCACCGTGAACAGGTTCAGGATCACATTGACGATGCCGGCCACAATGAGGTAGTAGAGGGGGCGCTTGGTGTCCCCCTGGGCCCGGAGAATGGCCGCGCCGAAGTTGTAGGCCAGGGTGGCGGGCATGCCCAGGAAGTAGATGCGCAGATAGATGGTGGACAGGTCGATGACGTCCGCCGGGGAGGACATCCACACCAGCAGCTGATGGGCCATGATGAAGCCGAAGACGCCCAGGAACACGCCGCTCACCAGGGCCAGGAAGATGGCGGTATGGACGGCCCGGCTGACGATCTTGGGCCGCTGGCCCCCCAGGTTTCGGGCCACCACCACGTTGGCGCCCACGGACAGGCCCACAAACAGGGCGATGAGCAGGTTGATGAGGGAGGTGGTGGAGCCCACGGCGGCCAGAGACGCCTGACCGGCGAACTGCCCCACCACGATGACGTCGGCGGCGTTGAACAGAAGCTGCAGCATGCTGGAGGCCATCAGGGGGAGGGCGAACAGCAGAATCTTATCGGCCAGAGAGCCATGACACATGTCCAGCTGGTGGTGCGCCTTGGTGCGGAGCATACGTTGACCATCCTTTCCAAAATCGCCCGCGGGGCGGTCCAGAGCGGCGCGGCCGCGCCGGCTGAAAGGGAGCCGTGGGTATTTGTTTAACAAAAAATTTACATTTTTAAGAGCACTAATTAAGATACATCAAGCGCCCCTGTTTCGCAACCCTTTTGAAGCCCTAAAAAACGTAGAAAAATGGGCGGTGAAAGGGCGCACTTTGCACAAAAAGCACCCGGGAGCTTCCGTTTTGCGGACAGAAGTTTCCCGGGTGCGGAAAAGCGGGGACGGTCCGGTCAGGCGGAGACCGGAGCGGGGGCGGCGGAGGACTGGGCAATGACCAGAGTGTCCCCCGCCTGGAGGATGGTGGAGCCGCCGGGGATGATGGTCTCGTTTCCCCGTTTGATCATGACGATGAGGGTGTCGCTCCGGGTGGGGATCTGCCGCAGGGAGCGGCCCACCCACTTGTGGCCCTTTTCCACCACGATCTCCTGGAGGGACAGGTTTTCCCGGTCCTCGAAGGCCCGGGCGGCCAGCACCAGCAGGTCGCCGGGCAGCAGCACCGTGCTGCCGTTGGGGACGATGGTCTCCTCCCGCCGGGCGATCATAACCACCAGCAGGTCGGAGGGGAGGGGGAGCTCCTTCAGGGTCTTGCCGTTCCAGGGGTGATTTTTGTCCAGGTGGATTTTGATGAAGTCGATGTCGCTCTCCTCCTGGTAGTCGTTGAAGGTCTTGCTCACGTCGGCGGTGTGGTCGATCATGTGCAGCTTGGCGGAGACGCGGGGGAGCAGGCTGCCCTGGAGGGAGATGGACAGCAGGACGATGCAGAACACCAGGTTGAACAGGTTGTAGCGGGTCTCCGCCCCCTGAAGGACCGCCATAATGGCGAACACGATGGAGGCCACGCCCCGGAGCCCGGCCCAGGACACCACCCCCACCTGAGCCGGAGAGGGGCGGAAGGGCAGCATCAGGACCGAGACCACCGCGGGCCGGGCCAGGAAGGTGAGAAATACCATGATGGCCAGGGCGGGCAGCAGCACCGAGGGCAGCTCCACCGGGGTCACCAGCAGGCCCAGCAGGAAGAAGATGAGCACCTGGGCCACGTCGGTGACCACGTCGAAGAAGTGGACCAGGTTGCGCTTCTGGGGCAGCTTGGTGCTGCCCATGTAAATGCCGCACAGGTAGGAGCTCAGATAGCCGTTGCCCCCCAGCACGGTGGGCAGAGCGTAGGAGAGGATGACCACCGCAAAGACAAAGATGGTCTGGCTCTGCTCCGAGGGGAACATCCCCCGGCGCAGGCTCCAGATGGCCAGCTTGCCCAGGAGCAGGCCGCCCAGTGCGCCGATGGCGATCTGCTGCACCAGGAGCAGGGGGATAAACACGTCCTGTCCCCCCATGATGCCCACCGCCACAGTGGTGAGCATGTAGGAGATGGGGTCGTTGGAGCCAGACTCGATCTCCAGCAGGGAGTCGGTGTGGTACTTCAAGGCCAGCTTCTTGGAGCGCAGGATGTTGAACACTGAGGCCGCGTCGGTGGAGGAGATCACCGAGCCGATGAGAAAGCTCTCCACCCAGGGCAGCCCCAGGACCAGGTGGGCAAAGGCGGCCACCGCTCCGGCGGTCCCGGCCACTCCCAGGGTGGACAGCACCACTGACTGGACCACCACCGGCCGGGCGGCGTTCAGGTTGGTGCCGAAGCCGCCGTAGAACATAATGAAAATCAGGCTGGCCGAGCAGATCACGTTGGCGGCGTCATAGTCGTCAAAGGGAATTCGGAGCAGGCCGTTTTCTCCAAAGCACATCCCAAGGGCGATGAAGATCAGCAGGGACGGGACGGCCAGACGGTCCAGATACCGCCCCATCAGCGTACACAGCAAGATCACACAGCCCATCAACAGCAGAGCTTCATTCATAGATCAGTCCTCCTTTGCACCGGTCAGCCGCAGCCGTTTTATAGCTTAGAGCTTATTATAAATATAACTATATGCTTATTATAGCACAAAATGTGCTGGTTTCCTACTGATTTTTTAAATTGCCCTGTAAAATTTTGCGGAGACTGCGAAAAAATTTTGTGGGGAGCCCGCAGACACAAAAAATTCCGGAGGCGCGCAGCGCCTCCGGAAGGGAGAGAATCTATGGAATCAGAACTTCTCCAGCCGCTCCAGATCCAGGACGAACACGGTCACGCCGCCGAACTCCATATTCATGGGGATGGAGGGCATGGCCGCGGCGTACTGGCCGGCGGCGGGCATGGACACGCTGGAGTAGACGGTCTGCTTCCGCTTGCCCGCGCACCGCTTCAAAATGTCCATGGCCTCGGAAAGGCGGGACTCCTCCACGCCCAGCATGATGGTGATGTTCTTCTTCTTCCAAAAGCCGCCGGTGGAGCTGAGCATGGTGACGAAAAACCCGTTCTGGTTCAGTTCGCTCACCGTGGCGTCATAGTCATCCTCCTGGACCACGGCCAGGATCAATTTGTTGTGTACATTGGCAGCATCCATATGCGCCGGCCTCCTTTGAACAGAACATCCGATGGGAGCCGCTCCGAAGGAGGGGCGCGGCTCTCTCGGTCTGCCTCTATCATACACGATTTTCCGTCAAAAAGAAAGATGAAAACGCAGAGAAATGCTCCCGCCCGGGAAAAGCGGGGCGGGAGGCGGATCATGTCTTCCCGGCGGGCGGCACGTCGTCTCCGGGATTTTGGCTCTGGGTTCCGAAATAGAAGGCGATGACGATGGAGAAAATGGTGATAAAATCTCTGGCGCTCACCTGGCCGGTGACCGCCAGAAAGACAAACAGGCCGGTAAGGGCCAGAGTGACGATGCTCTTGATGCACAGGAGGTTATAGATCCTCCGCCGGATCAGCGGGTCCAAGTTCATCCGCTCCTTTCTCTCCATTCTATGCGGGCGGGGGCCGGAGGGGGAAAAATTTATCTTGACTTGGAGCGGGGTCCAGGGTTTAGGATAGAGCCAGAAGCGGCGCGGAGGGACGCGCGGCAGAATGGATGGAGGAGATGTGGTTATGACCATCGCGGAAGTCAGCCAGAAATTTGATATTTCCGCCGACACCCTGCGCTACTACGAGCGCATCGGCCTGATCCCGCCCGTGCCCCGGAGCAAGAGCGGCATCCGGGACTACGACGAGGAGTCCTGCGGCTGGATCGAGATGATGAAGTGCATGCGCAAGGCGGGGGTCCAGATCGAGGCCCTCATCGAGTACGTGACCCTGTTCCGCCAGGGGGACGACACGGCGGACGCCCGGAAGGCCATTTTGGTGGAGCAGCGGGACCAGCTGGTGGACCGCATGGCGGACATGCAGGCGTCCCTGGACCGGCTGAATCAAAAGATCGAGAACTATGAGCACATCCTGGAGGCCGAGCGGCGCCTGCGCAAGCCGGAGGCGGTCTGAGCGGGAAAGAAGGGCCTGTGTTCCTCAAGGCGGGGACACAGGCCCTTATGCTCTGGCTTTTCCAAAGAGCTCCATGGCGCCTGCAATAATCAGGAACGCCCCGAAGCACTTGCGCAGGACCTCCACATCCAGGGCGGTGGCCGCCCAAGCGGCCAGGGCGGCCAGCGCCAGCCCCGCCCCGATGGCGGGCAGGAGCACCGGCTTGGCCACATAGCCGTTTTTTAAGTGGGCGGACAGGGCCATCAGGCCGGCGGGGAGGAAGTAGAGCAGGTTGATGCCCTGGGCCAGGTGCTGGTCCAGCCCGGCAAAGACGGTCATATACACCAGCAGCAGGGTGCCGCCCCCCACGCCGAAGCCGGACAGCACCCCGGTGACCGCCCCCGCCAGCAGGGGGAACAGCCACTCGCTCATGGGAGGAAACACCGTACGCCCCCGTAGAGGAGCAGCAGGCCGAACAGCCGCCTCAGCCAGGGCATGTTCATCCCCCGGAACCACTGTCCCCCCAGCCAGCCCCCCGCGGCGCCCCCGATGAGGTAGGGGAGGGCGGCCATGATGTCCAGGCCGCCCCGGAACAGGTAGATGGCCGCCGACAGCACACACAGGGGGAGGATCACCGCCACCGAGGTGGCGAAGGCCTGCCGCTGGCTCAGGCCGCACACCCGGGTGAGCAGGGGCACCAGCACCGAGCCGCCCCCGCCCCCGAAAAATCCGTTGGTCAGCCCCGCCGCCGCCCCGGACAGGGCATAGCGCAGCTTCCCGCTTTTTTCCATACAAAACACCCCTTCCGGCCTAGTTTGCCGGAAGGGGCGCATTTTTATGTATCCAAAGTGCCGGAAAACCCGGGGTCCCTATTGGAGCAGGTCCAGCCGACCGGCCTGGATGGCGGGCAGGTTGCGCCGGATGCGCTCCCGGGGCCGGTCCCACCAGCGCAGCTCCAGCAGAGCGGCGGTGGTCTCCGGATCAAACCGGGGGCGGATGGGTTTGGCGGGCACGCCGCCCACGATGGTGTAGGGGGGCACGTCCCGGGTGACCACCGCCCGGGCGCCGATGACAGCCCCGTCCCCGATGGTGACGCCGGACAGGATCACCGCCTCATAGCCGATCCACACGTCGTTTCCCACCACGATGTCCCCCCGGTTGTCCCAGGCGTCGGTGACGCGGGACTTCTCCAGCCCCCACTCCTCAAAAAATAGGGGGAAGGGGTAGGTGGACAGGGAACGCATGGTGTGGTTGGCGCTGGTAAAGAGAAACTTCGCCCCGCAGGCGATGGAGCAGAACTTCCCGATGGTCAGCCTGTCCCCGTTGACGGGGTAGTGGTAGAGTACGTTGTTGGTCTGAAATTCCGTGGGGTCGTGGACAAAATCGTTGTACATGGTGTAATCTCCCACGGAAATATTGGGATCTGTAATCACCGGCCTCAGGTAAATGGTCTGCCGGTCCCCGGTGCGGGGATAAATTTCCTTCTCTGGAATCGCCATCAAAAAACCTCCTGACTGTTATTTGATCTCCGCCGCGATTCCAGTCAGGGCAATACAGCGCTTCACGCATACCACCTCTTTGGGGCTATTGTATCACCCGCGCTCCTCCGGCGCAAGGGGGGCGGAGCGGCACGCACGCTGATCCAGCAGCTCCTTCCCACGCTCAGACAGCTGGCTGATGAGCTCCACCACCTGCTCCCGGGGGAGGTCCCGGCTGCGGATGTAGGCGTGGTAGCCCCCGTAGACCGTGTAGCTGAGAAAGATGTGCATGTCCGGATTCCGGGCATACTCCGGGTGCTGACGGAACACCAGCTGCTTGACGCTCTCCTCCACCTTCTCCACCATCCGCCCCGCCCGGCTGCCGGAGAACAGAATCTGGATCCGCTCGTCCTGGGCCCGGTAGCCCTGAAACAGCTCCCGGGTGAACTGGGCGGGCCGCTCAAAGACGTACTCCGGGTGGCGCAGGCCGAAGATCACCTGCTCCACCACCTGGGTCTCCAGGGCGTCGGACAGGGCGTACAGGTCCTCGTAGTGGCTGTAAAAGGTGGACTTGTGGATCTCCGCCCTCTGGCACAGCTCCTTCACCGTGATCTTCTCCAGGGGCTTCTGCCGCCGCAGGTCCAGAAAGGCCTGCCGGATGCGTTCTTCCGTTTTTTTCACACGCAGGTCCAAAGTTTCTGCCTCCTTCTGCCGACTCTTCTGCAAAAGAGTCGGATAACCGACGTTTGTAGGAAATCGCCGCTGGCCAATCCGGCGGCGGGTCTGGTATGGTGAAAGCGATCCATCTCACCCTTTGACATGGGAGGTACGCCATGGAGTTCCATGCCTTTTATACCGGCGCGTCCTTTGACGCATATGAATACCTGGGGGGACACCTGACAAGAGAGGGGGCGGTGTTCCGCACCTTCGCCCCGTCGGCGGAGAAGATCTCCCTCATCGGGGCGTTCAGCGGCTGGGAGGAGCTCCCCATGGAGCGGGTCCACGACGGGAACTTCTGGGAGTGCTCCGTCCCCGGGGCCCGGGCGGGCATGCTGTACAAGTACCGCATCTACACCCGGGGCGGCCGGCGCCTGGACCACTGCGACCCCTACGGCTTCTATATGGAGCTGCGCCCCAACAGCGCCTCCATTCTGTGGGACCAGTCCGCCTACTCCTTCCGGGACCAGGGCTGGCGGAGCCGCCCCAAAAACTGGCGGGAGGGCCCCCTGAACATCTACGAGCTCCACCTGGGCTCCTGGCGGCGGAAGCCGGACGGCGGCTGGTACACCTACCGGGAGCTGGCCGAGCCGCTGATTTCTTATGTCAAGGCACTGGGGTACAACGCCCTGGAGTTTCTCCCCCTGGCCGAGCACCCCAGCGACTCCTCCTGGGGCTATCAGATCACCGGCTTTTTCAGCCCCACCTCCCGGTACGGCACCCCGGACGGCCTGAAATACCTGGTGGACCAGTGCCACCAGGCAGGGCTGGCCGTCCTGCTGGACTTTGTCCCCGCCCACTTTGCCGTGGACGACTACGGCCTGTGGGACTACGACGGCACCGCCCTGTACCAGTACCCCAGCCCCGACGTGGGGAACAGCGCCTGGGGCAGCTGCAGCTTCATGCACTCCCGGGGGGAGGTGCGCAGCTTCCTCAACTCCGCCGCCCATTTCTGGCTGGAGGAGTACCACTTCGACGGCCTGCGGGTGGACGCGGTGCGCAACCTCATCTACTGGAACGGGGAGCCCGCCCGGGGGGAGAATCAGGGGGGGCTCCAGTTCCTCCGGGCGATGAACCGGGGGCTGAAGGAGCGCTGCCCCCACGCCTTGCTGGTGGCCGAGGACTCCTCCGCCTACCCCGGGGTCACCCGCCCGGCGGAGGAGGGCGGCCTGGGCTTTGACCTGAAGTGGGATCTGGGGTGGATGCACGACACCCTCTCCTACTTCCAGGCCCCGCCGGAGGAGCGGGCCTCTCAGGGGGGGAAGCTCACCTTCTCCATGGACTACTTTGCCAACGAGCGCTATCTGCTCCCCCTGTCCCACGACGAGGTGGTCCACGGCAAGGCCACCATTTTGCAGAAGATGTACGGGGACTACGAGGGGAAATTTCCCCAGGCCCGGGCCCTATACCTCTATATGTTCGCCCACCCGGGGAAGAAGCTGAACTTCATGGGCAACGAGCTGGGCCACTTCCGGGAGTGGGACGAGGGCCGGGAGCAGGACTGGAATTTGTTGGACTACCCCCTCCACGGAGGGTTCCTGGCCTTCCACAGGGCGCTGAATCACCTGTACCTCAACGCCCCCGCCCTGTGGCGGGACGAGGGGGAGGGATTCTTCACCTGGCTCCGGCGGGGGGAGGACGGCCTGTTCGCCTTCCTGCGGGAGGGGGGCGGCCAGCGGCTGCTGGCGGCGTTCAACTTCCTGGACCGGGAGCAGGATCTCGCCCTTGCCATGAACGAAGCCGCCCGGCTCCGGCCGCTGCTGGACAGCGACAGCGCCGCCTTCGGGGGCGGCGCCCAGGGGGAGCCGGAGGCCCTCAGGGCGGAGCGTGGCGGCCTCCGCATCACCCTCCCGCCCTATTCCGGGCGGCTGTACCAGGTGGAGTGAGACTTACAGCCCCAGGCGTTTCCTTCTCCGCCGGTGCTCCAGCCGGGCGGAGACAAAGGCGGACAGGGCCCGGAAAAATCCCCGGAACCCGTGGCCGTTGGCCATGTCCAGCGCCGCCAAGGCAAATTTCGTGTCCGCCAGCCCGTTGGACAGCTTCACCAGCCCCCGGAAGGGCATGTTGCGGATAAACAGGGACACCGGATCGGGCTCCCCCAGTCTGGCCTTTCGCCGGGCCATGCGGCCCAGCACCCAGTTGGCAAGCCGGGCCGCCCGCCCCCTGGCGTAGGACAGCTGGTAAAAGCTGTCCTCCAGGGTGAGGGGGGCGCTCCGGTCCCATTTGGCCTCCGGGATGGGGCGGCCCAACAGGGTCTGGAAGGCCCCGTCCGGCACGTCCTCCACCCGGCCGGAGAAGTAGCACTCCAGCGCCTCCCGGTCGTACACCGCCCCCGGGGCGCTCCCCTCCACCTCCAGGGAATCGGACAGGGGCAGGTCCCCGGCGTTGGGACCCACGGAGATGCGGTAGGTTCCGCCCTCCACCTCCCACTGATTGGTGCTGGGGTTGAACCACCGGAAGGCGTACCCGTCCAGGGGGATGGCCACCCGCCGGGACTCCCCCGGCCGGAGGGCGACCTTCTGGAAGCCTTTCAGCTCCAGGGCGGGGCGGAACACCCGGTCCCTGGGGCCGGTAAGGTACACCTGGGCCACCTCCGCCCCCGGCCGTGTCCCGGTGTTGGTGAGGGTGAAGGAGACCCCGTCCCGGCGGACGCTCAGATCCGAATAGGCGAAGGTGGTGTAGCTCAGGCCGAAGCCGAAGGGGAAGGCCACCGGCTTCCCAACGGTCTGGTAGTACCGATAGCCCACAAACAGCCCCTCCCGGTACTCCGCCGTCCGCTCCCGCCCGGGGAAGTACCGGGCGTTGGGGGCGTCGGCCAGGACCAGGGGGAAGGTCTCCGCCAGACGGCCGGAGGGGGCCACCTTCCCGGTGAGCAGGTCGGCGGCGGCCCCCGCCCCCGCCTGGCCCCCCAGATAGCCGTGGAGCAGGGCCTTGCACCGGCCCAGCCAGGGGAGCTCCAGCGCGCCGCCTCCCGCCAGCACCACAGCCACGTTGGGGTTGGCCTGGGCCACCGCCTCCAGAGCGCGGACCTGGTTGTCCGGCAGGGCCAGGTGGTCCCGGTCCAGCCCCTCGCTCTCAAAGCACTCGGGGATGCCCAGGAAGAGGAGGACCGCCTCCGCCCGGCGGGCCAGCTCCGCCGCCTCCCGCTCCAGGCGCTCCGAGGGCTGGCCGTTCCGGCGGTAGGCCTTGGCGTGGCCGATGACGTCGAGGCCGCTCTCCTTCAGGCAGTCCAGGGGCCGGTCCAGCCGGGTGGGGCGGACCAGGGAGGAACCGGCCCCCTGATACCGGGGCTCCAGGGCCAGGTCCCCCAGCACCGCCACCCGGGTCCCGGGGGCCAGGGGGAGAAACCCTCCTTCATTTTTCAGCAGCACCGCGCTCTCCGCCGCCGCCCGGCGGGCCAGGGCGTGGTGGGCCCCCTCGTCAAAGTGCTTGGGGGCGGTTCGGGCGGCCTTGTTGGTGGCCAGCGCCACGTCCAGCAGCTCGTCCACCCGCCGGTCGATCACGTCCAGGGAAATCTCCCCCCGGTCCAGGGCAGAGAGCACTTCCCGGTCGCTGTCCCCCTGGGTGCCGGGCATCTCCAGGTTGCTCCCCGCTTTCAGGCCGTCCACCTGGCGGTTGCAGGCCCCCCAGTCGGTGACCACAATCCCATCAAATCCCCACTCCTCCCGGAGAATTTCGGTGAGCAGGTGGGGATTTTCGTTGGCGTAAGCGCCGTTCACCCGGTTGTAGGAGGACATGACCCCCAGGGGGCGGCCCTCCTTCACGGCGATCTCAAACCCGGTGAGGTACAGCTCCCTGAATGTGCGCTCGTCCACCACGCTGTCGCTGGTCATGCGCAGCAGCTCCTGGCTGTTGGCGGCGAAGTGCTTGACGCAGGCGGCCGCCCCCTGGGACTGGACGCCCCGCACCAGGGCGGCGGAGAGCTTGCCGGACAGATAGGGGTCCTCAGAGAAGTACTCAAAGTTCCGGCCCCCCAGGGGGCTGCGCTTCAGGTTCATCCCCGGCCCCAGGAGCATGTGCACCCCCTGGGCGGCGGCCTCCCGGCCCAGGGCGCGGCCCACCTCCTCCAGCAGCGCCGGGTCCCAGCTCCCCGCCAGGCAGGCGGCGGTGGGGAAGCAGGTGGCGGGCTGGCTAGGCCGCTGGCCCAGATGGTCCCCCCGGCCCAGCTGCCGCCGCAGGCCGTGGGGGCCGTCGGACATCACCATGGAGGGCACCCCCGCCTGGGGAAAGGCGTAGGTGCTCCACACGTCCTTCCCCGAGAGGAGGGCGACTTTCTGCTCCAGTGTGAGTTGTTTGAGAATGTCCGGGTGTTTCATAGGGCGCTCCTTCTGTCTTGGGTCAAAAACCATACCGCCGGTTTCGGCGGTTGTAAGAGAAACTGTACGGCTGATTCAACAGACATTATCATAGCAAAAAAACTCCGCCCGGTACAGGCGGAGTGCATTTTTTTATAAAATTTTCATATTTCCCGCCTGCGCCCCGTCCCCTGGGGGACAGAGACGCAGGCGGGGGAGGGAAACGCTCAGTCCTCGCCGCCCATGAGCAGGTACATGACCGCCTTCTGGGCGTGGAGGCGGTTCTCCGCCTCGTCGAAGATCTCCTCGGCGTGCTCCTCGAACACGTCGGCGGTGATCTCCTCCCCCCGGTGAGCGGGCAGGCAGTGCTGCACCATGCACCCGGGGTTGGTGAGGGCCATCAATTCCTTGTTCACCTGATAGCCCACAAAGGCCTTCTCCCGGACGGCCTTCTCCTCCTCCTGGCCCATGGAGGCCCACACGTCGGTGAACACCACGTCGGCGCCCACGGCGGCCTCTTTGGGGTCCCGGCAGAGGGTGAACTGGAAGCTGGGGTCGCTCTGGGCAAAGGCCAGCACGTCCGGATGGGGGTCGTAGCCCTCGGGGCAGGCCACGGACACCTCCATGCCCACCTTCAGGCCGCCCACGATGAGGGAGTTGGCCATGTTGTTGCCGTCGCCGATGTAGCACATCTTCAGGCCCTCCAGCACCGCCTTGTGCTCCCGGACGGTCATCAGGTCGGCCAGCACCTGGCAGGGGTGGCAGAAGTCGGTGAGGCCGTTGATGACGGGGATGTTGGCGTGGGCGGCCAGGGTCTCCACCTCCTCCTGGGCGAAGGTGCGGATCATGATGCCGTCGCAGTAGCGCAGGAGCACCCGGGCGGTGTCCTCCACCGGCTCGCCCCGGCCGATCTGGCTCTCCTTGCTGGACAGGAACAGGGCGTGGCCCCCCAGCTGATACATGCCGGTCTCGAAGGAGACGCGGGTGCGGGTGGAGTTCTTTTCAAAGATCATGGCCAGGGTCTTGCCCTTGAGCTTGTCGTGGGGGATGCCGTGCTTCTGGCTGAATTTCAGCTGGTCCGCCGTGTCCAGGATCTTGAGAATCTCCTCACCCGTCAGATCCAGCAGCTTGAGCAAATCCTTTTTCATCTTCGGTCACCTCTTCTTAGTGGGTCAGCATGGTGCCGATGCCCTCGTCGGACAGCAGCTCCAGCAGAATGGCGTGGGGGACGCTCCCGTCCAGCAGGGTGGCGGACTTGACGCCGGAGCGCACCGCCTCCACGCTGAAGTTCACCTTGCCGGCCATGTCCGCCGGGATGGTCCCGTTGCGGATGAGGGCGGGCACCTGGGACAGGGGGAGCACCGGGATGGGCGCGTCGGGGGACTCGGGGGTGTGGAGCAGCTGCTCGGCCGCCACCAGGTGGATGAGCTTCTCCGCCTTCAGGGCCACCGCCAGCTTGGCGGCGGTGTGGTTGGCGCTGACGCTGTACACCTGGGTGGGGTCCTCGGCCCCCTGGGCGATGGTGGCCACCACGGGGGTGTAGCCCTTGGACAGGAAGTCCTCCAGAAGGCCGCCGTCCACCTGGACCAGCTCGCCGGTGCAGGGGTGGTCCCCGCCGGCGGACTTGGCGGTGAGGAAGCCCCCGTCAATGCCGCACAGGCCAATGGCCTTGGCGCCCAGCTTGTTCAGGGTGGCCACCAGGGTCTTGTTCACCTTGCCGCACAGGGTCTCCTGCACCAGGTCAATGGCACTCTCGTTTACCTGGGGGAAGCCGTCCACCACGGGCAGCTCCTTCCCGGCGTCCTTCAGGGCCTGGCGCACCTCGGGACCGATGCCGTGGACCAGCACCACCTTGACGCCCACCAGGCGGAGCAGGGTGATGTCGGTGGCTACGGCGTCCCGCAGCTCCTGGTTCATGGCCACGCCGCCGCAGTTGACCACGACGATCTTGCCGTTGTAGCGCTGGATGTAGGGCAGGGCCTCGGTGAGAATGGTGGCCCGATCCAGATGGGTATTGGACATAGCGTTTACCTCCTAGTCAGATGTGGGAAAGCCGGTCACAGGGGAATCCCCGCGGTCTCGTCAAAGCCCAGCATCAGGTTTAAATTTTGAATGGCGGCGGCCGCCACCCCCTTGCCCAGGTTGTCGAACCGGGCGGTGAGCAGGGTCTGCTCCTCGTGTCCGCATACGGTGATCTCCAGGCGGCTGCTGCCGGCGAAGGCGCCGGAGTTCAGGCGGGGCCCCTGGCTCCCGAAGGGGGCCACGGACACCAGCGTCTGCCCCTCGTAGTAGGATGCGAGCATCTCGCACACGTCCTCTGCGGTGGGGTGCCCCTGAAGCAGCCGGTTCTGCAGGGGGACCGAGGTGGACATGCCGCTGTACATGTCGCTTAAAATGGGGGTGAACACCGGCGGGGCGGTGAGCCCGGCGATGTGCTGCATCTCGTTCAAATGGTTGTGCCGCAGCCCCAGGGAGTAGAGGCTGGGACAGGCCAGGGCCGGGTCCCGGTCCGGGTCCTGGAACTCGGCGATCATCTCCTTGCCGCCGCCGGAGTAGCCGGTGATGGAGAAGCAGGAGACCGGGTAGTCCGGGGGCAGGATGCCCAGCTTCACCAGGGGAGCCACGGTGGACAGGAAGCCCGAGGCGTGGCAGCCCGGGTTGGACACCCGCTTGGAGAAGCGGATGCGCTGCCGCTGGCCCGGCAGCAGCTCGGCGAAGCCGTACACCCAGCCCGGCTCGGTGCGGTGGGCGGGGGAGGTGTCCAGAATCCGGGTGTTGGGGTTCTCCACCAGGGGGATGGTCTCCCGGGCGGTGTCCTCCGGCAGACACAGGAGGACCAGGTCGGCGGCGTTCAGAAACTTCTTTCGCTCCTCCACGTCCCGGCGCTTGTCCGGGTCGATGATGAGAAACTCCAGGTCGTCCCGCTGGGACAGCAGCTCGTAGATCTTTGCGCCCACTACGCCGCCTTTGCCGTCGATGAAAATTTTAGGCCTGTTCGTGGGTGGTCACCTCCTCCTACTTTTCTTAAAAGAAAAGTAGGCAAAAGAATTTTGTGCGAAACTGTGTTTCGCCTCTTCTCTCTCAGCCTTCCCCCTGGGGGGGGAGGTGGCTGGCCGAAGGCCAGACGGATGAGGGGGCAGGATTCGGATTGAACTGGTTGTGCACAGGGAAATTTCGCCGCCTGCGGGCGGCGAGT
>ERZ1643247.734-NODE-734-length-36570-cov-15.431193_pt1 | contig 36570 bp, 29 predicted proteins | sample MGYA00579264_ERZ1643247 | MGnify/ENA primary metagenome ERZ1643247 (study PRJEB29033, sample SAMEA4952262) | chicken gut metagenome | biome: Broiler Chicken; feature: Gastrointestinal Tract; material: Caecum | place: Ireland | collected 2018 | study: Broiler... | reverse complement strand
TACCCTGAGCAGATTTCATACCTGTGATATCTTCCGGTGATGTCTCAAGACGAACGAGAACGACTTTCTCGCCTCTTGCAGCCCACTCTACTGCATCGTCTGCTGTGAAGACGATCTTACCGCATGCAGCTCCCGGTGAAGCGCCGAGCGCTTTGCCCATCGGTGTAGCAGCCTTCAGAGCCGCTGCATCGAACTGCGGGTGAAGCAGTGTATCAAGGTTACGCGGATCGATCATTGCAACAGCCTCTTCCTCTGTTCTCATGCCCTCGTCAACAAGGTCGCATGCGATCTTCAGAGCAGCCTGAGCTGTTCTCTTACCGTTACGTGTCTGAAGCATGTACAGTTTACCGTGCTCTACAGTAAACTCCATGTCCTGCATATCTCTGTAGTGTGTCTCCAGAGTCTTGCATACATCTTTGAACTGTGCGAAAGCTTCCGGGAACTTCTGCTCCATCTCGGAGATGTGCATCGGTGTACGAACGCCGGCAACAACGTCCTCGCCCTGTGCGTTTGTAAGGAACTCACCGAACAGTCCTTTTGCTCCTGTAGCCGGGTCACGTGTGAATGCAACACCTGTTCCACAGTCATCTCCCATGTTACCGAATGCCATCATCTGTACGTTGACAGCTGTTCCCCATGAATACGGGATATCGTTGTCACGACGGTAAACGTTTGCTCTCGGGTTGTCCCATGAACGGAATACAGCCTTAACAGCGCCTACCAGCTGCTCTTTTGCATCTGACGGGAAGTCTTCGCCGATCTTCTCTTTGTACTCAGCTTTGAACTGTCCTGCAAGAGTCTTCAGATCGTTAGCGTCAAGTTCAACGTCCTGTTTAACACCTTTCTCTTCTTTCATCTTGTCGATGAGCTCTTCGAAGTATTTCTTACCTACTTCCATAACTACGTCAGAATACATCTGGATGAATCTTCTGTAGCAGTCCCAAGCCCAGCGCTCGTTGCCTGAAGCTTTTGCAAGAGCCTCAACAACTTCTTCGTTCAGACCAAGGTTCAGGATTGTATCCATCATACCCGGCATGGAAGCTCTTGCTCCGGAACGTACGGAAACGAGAAGCGGATTCTCTTTGTCTCCGAATTTCTTTCCTGTGATCTCCTCGAGCTTTGTCATAGCCGTCATGATCTGATCCATGATCTCGTCGTTGATCTGTCTGCCATCCTCATAGTACTGTGTACAAGCCTCTGTTGTAACAGTGAATCCCTGCGGTACAGGAAGTCCAAGACCTGTCATCTCTGCAAGGTTGGCACCTTTGCCACCAAGAAGGTTTCTCATTGTTGCATTACCTTCTGTGAACATATAAACCCATTTTGTTGCCATGTTCCAATGACCTCCTCAAAAAATTTGCAAATATTTTCGCAATAATTCGCATATAATATTCTAATGGTTTTGTAGACATGCGTCAAGCGTTTTGTCAGTAAATATGCATAATCTTTACCATAAAACCGCATGTTCTTTGCCGGATTTCAAACAGAAAAAATGCCGTTTCCGTGAATTTGATCCATTCACGGAAACGGCATTCCTCTCACTTGTGTTTTTCCGGCCTTTTCTTACTCGGCTTTCTCTATGGTCCACCCTGACTCTTCCAGGTTATCAGTCGTGGCTTTCAGTGAAAGCTGAGTCACATTCTCGTCATCAACGGGGAGCAGACCCTGTTCTACCACAGTCTGAAGTGTATCTTTATCTGTGGGAATCACGATTTTTTCCACCAGTTTACCGTCTTCCTGCTCGCAGCTGTACTCTACGCCCTCTATATCAGCGTAGGTCTCTTCGGCTGTCTCCACGGTACTGTCGAGCATATCGATCATTTCATCAGTATACCCGGAAAGATCGATCACAGACTCCTGAGTAATCTTTGTCACCACATCACCCTTTGCGTCAAAAGACATCGTCATGGTCACACCATTCTGCTCCAGAGTTGCCGTTGCCGCATTCTGTACCTCTTTTCCTCCACCGCATGCCGTAAGACACAGCACTGCCGCGCCTGCCATAATCGCGCACAATTGTTTTTTCATGATAGTTTCCCCCTTTTGTATGATACTACTATCATATCATTCACTGTCCGGGGACGCAACTGTTTCATCCAGCTTTTGGAGCCGTGCGGCATTCATCCGTTTTTTAATCTGTGCGGCTACATCTTAAGGAACGCGCGGTAACCTTTTACCGCTTCATACACATCCGCCTTGCTGGACACCTCGTAAGGCGCATGCATGTTCAATACAGCAACACCGCTGTCGATCACTTCCATTCCATAATTTGCCATAATGTACGCAATCGTCCCGCCGCCGCCGAGATCCACTCTTCCGAGCTCTGCGAACTGATACGCGACCCCCGCATCATCCATGGCTTTCCGGAGCGCCGCGATGTACTCTGCATTTGCATCATTAGAACCGGACTTTCCTCTGCTTCCTGTAAATTTATTAAAAGTAATACCGTTTGCAAAGAATGCAGAACTTCTCTTTTCAAACGCTTCCGCAAACATGGGGTCGAATGCCGCGCTCACATCTGATGAGAGCATCCGGGAGTTCGTCAGCGCCCGCCTCACCTTCAGTTCGGACTCGCCCTCTGTCATCGCCGCCAGCTCTGCCACTGTGTTTTCGAAAAAGCGGGAATGCATACCCGTTGCGCCTACGCTGCCGATTTCTTCTTTATCTACCAGGAGACAGCATCCGGTCCTTTTCGCTTCCGTCACATCAAGCATTGCAAACAAAGATGTGAATGCACATACACGGTCATCCTGCCCGTAGGAGAGGATCATGCTGCGGTCCAGTCCGCAGTCTCTGGCCCTGCCCGCTGGAACAATCTCAAGCTCTGCGGAAGAGAAATCCTCTTCTTCCATATCATATTTATTTTTCAGCAGCTTAAGAATATTGGCCTTGACAGCTTCTTTCTGCTCTTTATCTTCGATCGCCTCGTCCAGAGGACGGTTGCCGATGAGCAGATCCAGTTTTTCACCGTCAATAACCTTAGATGCTTTCTTCTCAAGCTGTTCCTGCGCAAGATGCACCAGAAGGTCCGTGATCACGAACACCGGATCGCTCTCATCTTCTCCGATGTTCACTTTCTGTACAGTACCGTCCTTTTTTACAACAACTCCGTGCAGGGAAAGAGGCTGTGCTACCCACTGATATTTCTTGATGCCGCCGTAGTAGTGAGTGTCCAGGTAGGCGAATCCTTCATTCTCATAGAGAGGATTCTGCTTCACATCAATACGGGGAGAGTCAATGTGCGCGCCCAGGATGTTCATTCCTGCTGAAAGAGGCTCTTCTCCGATGCGGAACAGCGCCAGCATCTTTTCCATATTTACCGCGTAGACCTTATCTCCGGCTCTCAGGCTGTCCCCTGCTGCCAACACCTCTTTCAGATCACGGTATCCGGCTTCCTTTGCCATGCGAATGCCCAGTTCTACGCACTCCCTCTCTGTCTTACCCGCGTCAAGACATGACATATACCTGTCCGTGATAACTTTAAGTTCCTTCATCTGTTCGCCAGTGTATGTGTTCCATATATTCTGTTTCATATTAACTCCTTTCTTCCGGGACGTAGTAAAATTAAATTTTACTACGTCCCGGATCCGCTTTGACTATGTCCCTATTTGAATTTTGCCCTGTCCCTTTTAATCATTTTCCAATTATACAACTTTTTATCACTCGATACAATCGTTCAGCTTTTGCTTTAGATATGTTTAATTCCTTTTGGAGTTTTTCTTTATACATGCTCCGCAGCTCTATATCTTCCAGAATCTCTCTAGATTCACTCAGACCTTTGAGGTGCGCTTCCTGCTCGAGCAGCCTGCGTGCGGCTAGTATAAATTGTGCTTCCATTTCTTCAGGTACATCCGTAAAAATTTGTTTTACAGATTTATTATGAAAATCCAAAAAATCTTCAAAATCCGGAAACTTCTCCTGGTACATTTTTATTGCTTTACGATGTATTATCCGGCATTTTTCTGTTTCATATTCCTTCAAGCTCGAAAAATCATAGCTCAACGGTACTTTTACAGCATTTGCATTTACGGGATTCATGTGGATATAGCGTACGCAATTCCAAAAATATTGCTGACTTTCCACACATTCGCTTTTGAATCGATCCTGAAAAACATGTCCATTACGATTATGTTTAAAGTTGTAATATTCTGCAAATTCCGCCAAGACAATGGCTAAATAGTTAGATAAGAGTTTCAGATCAGCGCGAAGCAAAATATGAAAATGCGTAGACATGACCACATACGCATATATTTCGATATCACGGTCTTTCAGATGCTTCAGAAGAAGCCTTAAGAAATTGTTCTTCTCTCTTTTCTGCTTAAAAATAGGTTCTTTGTTAATCCCTCTTGCTATCACATGATAAAAATCTGTGCTGCTCCTCCGACGTGCGGTACGCGGCATCCTGTCACCCCTTTCGTGGTTTGGGACAGGGCAAAATTCAATTAGGGACATAGTTATTATTAATTGGGGACGTAGACAAATGCGATTTCACTACGTCCCCGAACAGGATTACCATTCAAATTTTTTCTCAAAATATGCCTTCAGGTCTTCGATCTTAACCCTCTCCTGCTCCATAGTATCACGATCGCGGACAGTCACCGCGCCATCCTCTTCCGACTCAAAATCATAAGTCACGCAGAACGGCGTACCGATCTCATCCTGACGGCGATAGCGTTTGCCGATATTGCCGCGGTCGTCAAACTCGCAGTTGTAATATTTGCACAGTTCTGCATAGATCTTCTCAGCACCCTCATTCAGTTTTTTAGAGAGCGGCAGCACGCCGATCTTCACCGGAGCAAGCGCCGGATGGAAATGAAGCACCGTACGCATATCCGGTTTTTCCTCTGTTCCGATATTTTCCTCGTCATAAGCGCTGCACAAGAATGCAAGCACCATACGGTCCGCACCGAGAGACGGCTCGATCACATATGGGATATATTTCTCTTTTGCTTCATCGTCAAAATAAGTCAGATCCTGACCGGATACATTCTGATGCTGTGTCAGGTCATAATCCGTACGGTCTGCAATGCCCCACAGTTCTCCCCATCCGAACGGGAAGAGGAATTCCACGTCTGTGGTAGCCTTGCTGTAGAAGGAAAGCTCTTCTTTATCGTGATCACGGTAACGCACCTCGTCGTCTTTCAGTCCGAGAGATGACAGCCAGTTCAGGCAGAAACTCTTCCAATAATCAAACCACTCAAGATCTGTATCCGGCTTACAGAAGAACTCAAGTTCCATCTGTTCGAACTCTCTTGTGCGGAATGTAAAGTTTCCCGGCGTGATCTCATTGCGGAAAGATTTTCCGATCTGTGCAATACCAAAAGGCAGCTTCTTCCTGGAAGTACGCTGTACATTCTTAAAGTTTACAAAGATACCCTGCGCAGTTTCCGGTCTTAAGTAAACTGTGTTTTTCGCGTCCTCAGTCACGCCCTGGAACGTCTTGAACATCAGGTTGAACTGACGGATATCTGTGAAATTATGTTTACCGCAGGTTGGACACGGAATCTGGTGTTCCTCTATAAATGCTGTCATCTGCTCCTGTGACCAGCCATCCACAGATCCGTCCAGCTCAATGTCTTTCTCTTCACAGTAATCTTCGATCAGCTTATCCGCGCGGAAACGTTCATGGCATTCTTTGCAGTCCATCAGAGGATCACTGAAACCGCCCAGATGACCGGATGCCACCCATGTCTGCGGATTCATCAGGATCGCGCAGTCAACTCCGACATTGTACGGATTCTCCTGCACGAACTTCTTCCACCATGCCCTTTTTACATTATTTTTCAGCTCCACGCCGAGATTACCGTAATCCCATGTGTTTGCGAGCCCGCCGTAGATCTCTGAGCCCGGATATACAAATCCGCGGGACTTGGCGAGAGCCACAATCTTATCCATTGTCTTTTCAACCATAATTATGTTCCTCACATTCTTTTTTCAATCGGTACTTATTATAACGGGTACGGACGTTTTTGTAAACCACCCTTCATCCGTAATCATACCATAAATATACAGTTTCTCATTCAACAGAAGAGCTTTTCCAAAGCAGCAAGCACTCCATCTTCTTCATTGGAAGGACATATGTATTTTGCCGCTTTTTTTGCCTCCGGTGATGCATTTTCCATTGCATAGCTGTGACCGCAGTACTTCAACATCTCAACATCATTGCCGCCGTCCCCGAAAGCTGCACACTGTTCCGGCGTGATCCCCCAGCGCTCTGCAAGTCTCTGAATGCCGGACGCTTTATGACAGCCAGGCATTTACACCCTTCTTTTTTCATATGTGACAGTATCCTCTTAAAGCGCGGAACATCATATGTATAATCAGAGCGTACAAACGTGCCGTCTATATCTACAGCTGCCATTTTTATATTTTCTGCCATATTGTCCCTCCATCGAAAAACATTCTTTAATCCAAAGAAAACTTTCATTCGTGAATCAAAGTCTCCAATATTTCCAGCGACTTAAATCTTTTATTTACATAAATTTCCATCAATCTGCCCATGACTCTCCCCAGCTCTTCCAGCACCTTATCCTTCACTGTAAATGTATACAATTTCTCGATACTGCTGGATTCTATATATTGCATGCTATACAAAGTCGAGTTGTCCAGTATAACGCCGTCGATTATGTCTCTGTCGCATTCACTGCACACCAGTCCGCCTTTTGCAGCGCTGAAAACCGCAGGTCTGTCCTTATTCCCGCAGGTAATACACTGGAATACCTGCGGCGCCTGTCCGTTAATAGTCAGAGCTTTCAATTCGAATATGTAACGGATAAGGCGGTTCGGGATATGCGGATTGATCAGGGCGCGCAGTGTCTGATACAGAAGCTTTAACATTTCCCGCTCATCGTTAAATTCTTTGGTATAATAATCTGCGAACTCAAGAAAATAAAATCCATAATATGCCCCCACAATATCTGACCTGAGTTCTGCAAAATAATTGGAAATATCGGCGGATTGAATTGTGTAAGAGGAACGCCCTTCGTACATGGTAAACTTCCCAAAAGAAAATGGATTCACCGCTCCCATCAGCGGGCTGTTAGGACGCCTGGAACCTTTTGCAAAGGCTGATATCTTCCCCTGTTCTCTTGTCAGTATGACCACCCGGCGGTCATATTCTCCCACCGGCATGGTGGAGAGCACCATGCCTGTCAGTACAATCTGATTCACGCTATTCCTTCCCGCCGCATTCCGCTTGCCTCACTGCCTGTTCATCCGGCTGTAAGGCGGATCCGATACCTGCGGCTGCTTTTCTGTTCCATCCTTCATATTTCTGTTATGACGCGGATCTTCTTCCGCCCCATCTGTTCCGCTGTTTTTATAATTCAGATAATCATCTATCTTTCCGCTCATCATAAACTGTTTCCAGTATGTGTCCTGCATCAGCTCACCTCGTCTTACGTGATCCCACGTTCTCAGTTTAAGTTTATCTTTGTCAAACTTCTCTTCGAAGGTGGTTATATAGATTAGGTTCTCCGATTCATCGGGCACTATACTGTATAAAAAATACCATATTATTTTACCCGAAAACGCCTTGACAGACAACATCTTCCCCTAAATTTTCCGGATCGCAGAATAATAAAAAAGACGTAAGCCGTACCAGACGTCCCCTTTAGGCCGGGAAGTCCTCCATTCAGAACCAGAGAGTCTGAGATATCTCGCAGGTGTTGCCGACAGGCTCAACCGTAACACATAGTATTTTTATACTGTTTCATGATTTCAGGAATATATTACTTTTCTTCCGGACGCCGGATGGAGACACATCAGAGGGGACTGGAAGCAGGATATCCACTATTTCGAACGGATCAGCCTCAACGCACCAGAGGAGTTTTTCTCCGATGAACCCTCAAAAACCTCCCGCTATATGAGGCAGGCAAAAATACGACTCGCCTCCTTCTCTGTAATGGTCTCCTGCTTTACTGCCTCGCAAAAGCATACGCTTTGTCCCGTAAGGTAAAGTAAATCAAATGCCGGCAGCATCCTGGCATGAGCTCTCAATGTCACACCTTCTGCTGCCGGCATTCTTTCGGCTTTTCCCTTTACTTTCTATCGTCTTTTTCGTTCTCTTTTACTCGTCTTCCCGATACCCGAAATTCTTCATCAGGTAATCGCTGTCTCTCCAGTTTTTCTGCACCTTCACCCACAGCTTTAAGTTCACCCGGCAGTCCAGCAGCCGCTCGATCTCATATCTCGCCGTGCTGCCGATTTTCTTAAGCATAGCGCCCTGCTTTCCGATTATGATCCCTTTATGAGAATCCCGTTCGCAGATGATCGTGGCGTCAATATGCATAACCTTTCTTTCCATCTTCATCCGGTCAATGGCAACCGCGATTCCGTGAGGGATCTCTTCATTGAGACAGTGTAGAGCCTTCTCCCGGATCAGCTCTGCGACAATCTGCCGCTCCGGCTGATCCGTCACAGTGTCCTCATCATAAAACTGTGGTCCGTAAGGCAGATATTTCAAAATAACCTTTACCAGCTCATCCGTATTGTCCCCGCTTCTCGCAGACACAGGCACAATCTCTGCGAAATCATACTCTTTCCGGTACATGTCGATCGCAGGAAGCAATTCTTCTCTTTTCACCATGTCAATCTTATTGATGACAAGGATAACCGGCGTTCTCACCTTTTTAAGCTGGTCAATGATATGCCGCTCACCCGCGCCTATAAACGCAGACGGCTCCACGAGCCAGAGAACTACGTCCACCTCATTCAGCGAACGTTCCGCGATGTTCACCATATATTCTCCAAGCCTATTCTTCGCTTTATGGATGCCCGGCGTGTCCACAAACACAATCTGTCCCTCTTCCGTTGTCAGGACAGTCTGTATGCGGTTTCGGGTCGTCTGCGGTTTGTTTGACGTGATTGCGATCTTCTGCCCGATCAGATGATTCATTAATGTAGATTTCCCCACGTTCGGCCTGCCGATCAATGTGACAAAGCCGGATTTATACTTTTCATTCATACGTTCTCCTTTTGTGCAAGGGGTCAGACCCCTATGATAATGTCCTCACTTCTCCGAACATCTCCCTGCATTCTTCAATCTTTTCCTCACTTCCGATGACGCAGATCTGTCCTGCATCAAGCATTGCTCTCAGCACCTTGGAAAGTGCCCGGATATCGTTCTGTCCGGCTGTCAGGATCTGTTCTCTTTCTTCCTTTATCATCTCTTCTGTCACATGGTTCATGTACAGGTTCATGGAGCGGCTGCCTTTTGCCGCCGGATTCATGGGCCGATCCATATTGCTGATCGTACCGATGATAAATTTATTCATATCCCTGTCATCCACATTAAAATTCTCAAGATAATCCACCACACCTTCATATATTTCCATAGTTTTCTCGAGATTCGGATCTCGGTAAGACATCATATATCCCTCACCGATGCGGTTGAAATTACTCATGCATCCATAAGCGCCGCCTTTGACGCGGACATTCTGCCAGAGATAGTCATAGCTCAAGATCACTTTCAGGATCTGCAGCGCCCCTGTATATTCTGCTCCTCCATCGATGAAATTGCCGGCTCTGGCAACGTATTGTACTTTGGAAGAGGTTTTAAATCCTTCGTTCCGTTTTCGACAGTGGATCACACACGCAGTCTCAGCACTTTTCTCTGCCGCATGCAGCCCTGTATCCGAATGACCGCCCGTGTTCAACGGTCCTTCATCTTCTGCCCCTCTGTTGAAGCTGTCTTTCACTGCCCGAAATGCTGACTGCATTGGTTCCAGCCCCTGTTCAGCCGATGTATAACTGATCATCAGGTTATCCGTGCGGAAGATCTTACGCGAAATATCTTTTAAGTTCCGGATAAGTTCTGCCTTATGCCCGTCAAAATCTTCTTCGATCGCTTTCACGACTTCATAAAATCCGATCCCGTCCGTATCATCCTTAAACTTAGCGATCGGCGATGTATATGACAGAGCGCGCAGAGCAGCCGTCGTATGCCCTGAGGAGAGGAAGGACATCTGAAGCCTTGATCTTAGCATGGCGATAATCTCTTTTAACCGTTTTTCGTCATCCAGCTTTGACTCCATCAGGATCTCCCGCATCATGGAGAAGAGCACGTCCATTTTCGGATACAGCGCCTTTCCCTTCATCTCAAATGTGGCGCGGAACTCTTTTTCTTTTACCTTAGTGACATCCGCATACAGCTCAAGGGAAGTACCGATCCCGCCTGTATGGACGTTGATCTCGTTAAACAGTGCACCGTATTCATAATTTGTTGTGTCTATAATTCCGAGAACACTCTGCAGGATTCCCACATAAGGCAGCATCTTTTCCTCTATGCCGGACAGGTCAAACATGAGGGTAACATACCCGATTCCGTTAGTCTCCACATTGTGATGCACCATTTTCACTCCGTCCGCGTCCATCTCTGTATTATAGATCGGCGCGGTCTCCCGTGTAATATCCTCCCGCCTGAGCACAGGGATCTTTGCCAGATCCTCCGGCGCGGACTCTTCTTCCTGATACGCCTCCAGTTCTTTCGTCGCGCTCACCAGCGCATCCACTTCTTCCGGTGAAAGGCTCTCCTTATATGCTTTCAAACGCTCTGCAAGCTCTTTATCCATACGAGCGGTACGTCCTCTTTCCGGACGGATGATCACCACCGCTCCGTGAGTATTATCCAGCAGGTATGTGCGGATCAGTCCTTCAAAGTATCCTGTAGCCACCTGCTTTTTCAAAAATTCAAATGTCGGGATTGCTTCCATATGGATAAATGGTTTTTCTTCATCATAAAGCCAGCTGTCAAAGAGCTGGAGCCCGTACATCAGCCCTCGCGGATAATTGCCGAAATCAGCCTCTCGGAAACGGAACTCGTAGTAATTGATCCCCGCGCGCAGCGCCTTCTGATCTATGCCGTTTTCTGCGATCCCGCGCAGAGTATCCTCGATCACGCGGATAAATTCTTCCTTCTGCTCCATGTTTGCATTTTTTGCTATCACAGAAAAGATCGGCTGAAATACTCCATTATCATAGGAGCCCATTATATCTTTCCCGATCCCCGCGTCAAGAAGCGCTTTCTTAAGGGGAGCCCCGGGCGCTGACAAGAGTGCATAATCCAGGATCTGGAACGCCAGATAAAGTTTTTCATCCAGAGACGTACCGATCACCTTATTATAGGAAAGGTAAGTATTATCCTCCTCATTTTCATCGCTTGCTATGGAATATTCCTGGATGATCTCCTTCATCTCAGAGAACGGCTCCTGATATCTGATCTCAGAATCCACCCGGATCCGTTCAAAATCAGACAGGTAATTTTCATCCAGCCACTTCAATTTTTCTTCCATATCCATATCGCCATAGAGATAAATATAACTGTTTGACGGATGATAATATTTCCTGTGGAAATCAAGGAACTGCTCATATGTCAGCTCCGGGATCACTTCCGGGTCTCCGCCGGACTCATTTGCATAGGAGGTGTCCGGGAAGAGAGAGTTCAAGATCACCCGGTCCAGCACTCCCTCCGGAGACGAGAACGCTCCCTTCATCTCATTGTAAACCACGCCGCTGATCTCCAGATCTGCATCTGCATTGTCCAGCTTATAACTCCATCCCTCCTGACGGAATGTCTTGTCACTCTGATAAATATTCGGATAGAATACCGCATCCATATACACATGCATCAGATTCTGGAAATCCTTGTCATTGCAGCTCGCCACCGGGTATACCGTCTTGTCCGGATAGGTCATGGCATTTAAAAATGTATTCAGCGAACCTTTCACCAGTTCTACAAACGGATCCTTTACCGGGAACTCTCTGGAACCGCAGAGCACGGAATGCTCCATGATATGCGGCACTCCCGTGCTGTCTGAGGGCGGTGTCCGGAAACCAATGGCAAACACCTTATTCTCATCGTCATTTTCCATAAGGAGAATTCTTGCCCCGCTCTTTTTATGCCGCAGAAGCATGCCGCAAGATTTCAGGTCCGCAAGATCCTTTTCCTGTATTACTTCATATGCTGTAAGGTCATAGATACTCATGTCTTACTCTCCTTGTCTTTTTGATCACTTCCATAGTATACCACTAACACAGCGATTATAAAAGGGATGTCCTCACCGGAGCATCCCTTCTTTAATGATCTCTTCGCCGTTTCCTTTGAAATACGGGATCGAATGTGATGTATCAGCGGACGAGGCGAGCAGGTGAATCTCTCCTTTCTGAATGCCGAACGCCTTTGCCAGAGGGTTTCGGGAGAACCGTACGTACTGGATATTACGGTATCTCACAACCAGGTACGACCTTGCAAAATATCCCTTGGCCAGCTTCAGAAAATCTTTTTCCGCCAGTGAGCCTTCAGTAAGATACTTTAGGATCATTCCAACCACCAGGCAGACTTCAAGCACTGATGTCCCCGCAACTGCCCACACACTGTATTCCGGCATCGCAGAAGCGCACACTGCCGCACAGACTGCCACTATGATCGTGTATATTACAGCCGGAAACGCCCATGCCGCCCAGACAGAGGAAGGCTGCCGCTCCACCTCTGCGCCTGCCGCATCCAGAAACTCCGGGAGCAGGACAGCCAGCTTCTCATCGAGCTTAGCTTCTGTTGAATACAGGATGAGGAAGGAATTTTTTTCTTCGCTGTCATCACCCATCCCAACATTCACAATTTCAGCCATATACCGTTTCCCAAGACGTGCAACAAAGGACTGGCGCAGCTTGAGAGCCTGTATCTTATTCACAGGGACAGTATACTCTACTTTCTTAAAAAAGCCATAACGGATATAAATCTTATCACCCCGACGCTTCGCCCGGAAATCATAGTAACGCACAAAGTCTTTGACCGTATCCCACAGCGCGGACACTACGATCAGAACCGCCACAATGATTCCTGACGCCGCTCCGATCAGACTCTGAGCCGCATCCGGGTTTCCCACTACCCGGAACACAGTGCCTGCCGCCCCGGCGATACCGAGAATGATCACCGCCACAGACAGAATATTGACCGAGAAAAATCCATGCTGTAAGATATCTGCAAAATCTGACCGCACATCATAATCCTCTGTCTCAGCGGCATCCCCGACTGACACCAGCCCCGCTTCCCGCAGGTCATCCCCCGGCGTGCCTGCCGCCTGAGCAGAGACCCCCCGTCCGGATCCCGTCTCCGCGTCACGGATCCGCCTCGTCACCTCCTGTTTAAACGCCAGGGCATCCGCCTTCTTCAGTACAATCTTCACATCCGTGCTGTCCGCCGTTGACCTGCTGTTTGTATCCAGTTTGACTTTACACGTTCCCATGAGCATTTCAAAGAGATTCTGCTCGGTATTAATATTAGAGATATTCCGGATACCGATGGTATTCTTCTTTTTATTCAGGGTGTTCCTCTCGATCACAACCGCATTGTCCTGAACAGATATGTAGGTTTTTGACCAGATAGCTATCTGGAGTGCGATGACAATGAGGAAAAACAGGATCAACCCCATGTTGACCAGCAGCCATTTCCCGTCCATGAATTCCAGCCCCGTTTCCATGAGCTCATCAATGTTCTCCAGCATGGAAGGGATAAGGACGATCAAAAGAGCGATCAGCAGCCCTCCAGTCTGCTCCACGATGATGGATATGTGATTGCGGAATCGCTTATTCGACAGCCGGTCTGTCTGCATCTCTTTCATACGCCTTCACCTGCCCTCTGCCCTGCCGCGATTTCGTTGATCCGCCTGCGCAGGGTCTCTGCGATCTGCTCAGCCCGTTCCTCCTCAAGAAATTCCAGAGTCACGTCGCCGCCGCCCGTGGTTACGACAACCTTTGCCACGCCGAACACCTGATCAACAGGTCCCTTCTTTGTCTGCAGCTTATGCAGGCGCTCGATAGGAACGATGTTGCGTTTGACAAACAGATAACCTTCGATGATGTCAATGCATTCATCATTGATACTGTATCGATAGCGGTTGTACCGGAAATATGGACTGATCGCCACATCAAGAATAATCAGTGCGGCAAGGATCAGAGAAATCCACTTCCCCGCCGTAAGGTCCTCCGGAAAAATCCAGAAATAGTCCACTGCCCCTATGATCACCAGAACCACCGCGCCCGTGATTATGCCTGCCACATACATGCAGTACAGAGCGCGTTTCGATAATTTCTCATACACAGCCTTTTCCTCCGTTTCCGCGGAAATAGAAACATCCCGCATATTGTACTATAAATTTAATACAATAATACGAGATGTCTCTGTATCTGTCAATGCATTTCTGTCTCCGGCTCTCCCAGCTGCTCTTCGATCCGCAGGAGACGATTATACTTTGCCACCCGCTCAGAACGGCAGGGCGCGCCGGTCTTAATCAGACCTGCATTGAATGCTACTGCAATATCCGCAATAAAGGTATCCTCAGTCTCCCCGGAACGGTGGGAAATGATGGTCCTGTAACCTGCATCCTGAGCGGTCTTTATCGACTTGAAGGCTTCAGTGAGGGTGCCGATCTGATTCACCTTGATCAGGACCGCGTTCGCAGCTCCAAGACGGATCCCTTTTTTCAGCCGCTCTGCATTTGTGACAAAAAGATCATCTCCAACAATCTGCACCCTGTTTCCGATCCGCTCCGTCAAAAGCTGCCACCCTTTCCAGTCTTCCTGATCCAGCGGATCTTCTATAGAGCAGATAGGAAATTCCGAGATCAGATTTTCATAATATCGTATCATCTCTTCCGTTGTCCTTGGCGGGCTCTGGTCTTCTCCGCGGAAAACATATGCGTGACATTCCGGGTCATATATTTCTGACGCCGCGACATCCAGAGCGAGCTGGATCTCTCTTCCCATTTGGTATCCCGCCCGCTCTGCCGCGTCCCGGATCATCCTCAGCGCCTCATGGGCATTTTTCAGATCCGGAGCGAAACCTCCCTCATCTCCCACGGAAGTAGAATATCCCCGTTCTCTCAAAATGCTTTTCAGGGAATGATAGACCTCCGCACACATCCGGAGCTGCTCACGAAAGGATTTTTCTCCTGCTGGAACGATCATAAACTCCTGGATATCCAGCGCATTGTCTGCATGTGCTCCTCCGTTTAATATGTTCATCATAGGTACCGGCATCTTCACCGCGCGCACTCCGCCCAGATAGCGGTACAGAGGCAGCTTCAGAGCTGTGCATGCCGCCCGCGCCGCTGCCATGGAAACAGCAAGCAGGGCGTTCGCTCCCATGTTTCTCTTATCCCGCGACCCATCCGCCCGGATCAGAGCCCGGTCGATCTCCTCCTGACAGAATACATTCATTCCGATAACCTGATCGGCAAGCCTGCTGTTTATATTGTCCACCGCCTGCTCTACTCCTCTTCCATTGTAACGCTCATCCTCATCTCTCAGCTCTGCCGCCTCATACCGTCCGACAGAAGCTCCTGACGGAACTGATGCTCTTCCGACCACATCGTCTCCTGCCAGCACCTCTGCCTCGATGGTCGGGTTTCCTCTGGAATCCAGGATTTCTCTTGCATATACATCTCTGATCAACAGCCGCCTTTCCATGCTCCGTATCCTCCTGATCTGTGAAATTCTTGTGTGATATAGTCTCTCCTCCATCTGTCAGCTTAATGCGTTGACTTTTCATATTCCAGAGATTACAATTCGGATAGATGATATTTTTTACATTTTTGTTTGTTTTTTGAGGGGCGGAATCCCCCCGTTTTACGAACAGAAAATGTCTTCTCTGCCACATGCGGGCAGAAGAACAGGAGGCTTATATGAAAAGCAGATTTCAGTATTTTTTCATGCTGACTTTCAGCACACTCCTCATCGCCGCCGGGACTTATTTTTTCAAATTTACAAACAACTTTACTTTCGGCGGCATCACAGGTCTCGCTGTACTTGTTGCAAAGACCGGTATTATTTCTGCCGGTGACTTCAACCTGATTATGAGCATGATCCTCTTGTTGATCGGTCTGATCATCCTCGGGAAAGGCTTTGCCGCTAAAACAGCATACTGCAGTATCCTTCTCTCAGTCGCCCTCTCTGCGATGGAACGCTTTTTCCCCATGGACCATCCTTTTACCGACCAGCCTATGCTGGAACTGTGTTTTGCAATTGTACTTCCGGCTCTGGGTTCTGCCATCCTCTTTAATATCGGAGCTTCCAGCGGTGGTACCGACATCGTTGCCATGATCCTCAAGAAATATTCAAGCTTTGATATCGGACGCGCTTTACTCATATCAGACGCGCTGATCACAGGAGCCGGATTCTTTGTATTTGATATAGAGACAGGACTTTACTCTCTTCTGGGGCTTGCGATCCGCTCTTTCATGATCGATACTTTCATTGAGAGCTTTAACCTGTCCAAATATTTTAACGTAGTGTGCGACCGCCCGGAACCAATCTGCGATTTTATCGTCCACACTCTGGGGCGCAGCGCCAGTGTTTGTCACGCAAAGGGCGCTTATTCCGGCAAGGACAAGTATATCATTCTCACAGCGCTGAATCGGGTGCAGGCAGTCAGACTGAGAAATTATATCCGTGAAAATGACAAAGAAGCGTTTATATTGATCTCCAACACCAGCGAGATTATCGGAAAAGGATTTCATAGTGTATAAATATATAATTGTCAATTTTAATTTTGTGTAAAATCATAAATATCTATTTTTTTCACAAAATATTTGTGAATTTTTTGTGAATTTTTAATTCTCGTTTCATCTTGTCAGTCTATTTATTTGAGGATATAATTAAATCAGTTTTAATAATACTCAAATGAATGGAGGTATGAATATGGGAAAAAGTAGGAAAAAACTAGCTGTTCTTCTTACAGCGGCAATGACACTCTCAATGACGTTCGGCATGACTGCTTTTGCGGCAGACGATACTATCCCGGATGAGTCTGCTCCGGTTGTTGAAGCCGCCGATACGGAGTCTGACACCCAGGATCTGACGCCCGAGCCTGCCCCGGTTACACCCGCAGACACAGAAGGCGAAGACCTCGTACCGGTGGCTGACACAGATGAGCCGGGAACGCCAAACACCACTGATATTGCTTACAATACAGATTCCCCGGATGATATCAACGATCCAACCGGATCTGAAACGCCGGACGATGCGGATGTTCCCGATGACAATACAGAAGATCCCGATAGCAATACCGGCACCGTCACAATTCCTGAAGAAGAGCCGGCAGACAATGGCGGACAGATCTACAGCGAACCAGCAGTTACTGAAGAAGAGCCGACAGAAGTATGGATCCCCGGCAGTGAGAATCTGACAGAGTCTGAATCTTTCGTTTCTCTCGGCGAGGGCAAGGGATCTTATCAGTATAATGGAGAGACATTAGTACTCAAAGATGCACAGATCGAGATCGAAGGCTGGCCCGGTATTGCCATTACCGGTGACCTGGTAATCATCCTTGAGGGAAATAATGCGATCATCGTAGGGGCAAATGCAGAAGGAATTGCGATCTACAATGGCGATCTGACTATCAAAGGTGACGGAACACTTTCCATCTCTAATAAACTGGGCGGATATCAACCGGACGAAGACAACTATTATTATGAAGGAATTTATAATCCTGACGGCGATATCACGATCGATGGGGCAACTGTAAATGTTGACGTCTATTCCGATTCAAGCTATGCGAACAGCGCGATCTATGCCGGTGGCGACATCAACATCCTCAACGGCGCGAATGTCACCGCAAAGAGCACAGCCATGGGCGAGGAAGATTTAACCCACTATGGTATCTATTCCAATGGCGGCAAGATCAGCATTATTGATTCCAACGTTACCGCATCTGCCGACGGAAAGATTTCTCTCGAGGATGAGATCTTACAGGCGGGCATCGGACTGTACTCCCGTGATCTTAACAGTCTTTATGACCTGGAGGCGGACTGCCTGTCCGGCATTGTGATCGATAACTCTAACGTACGTTCCACCGGTTCCTTCGCATCCATGCTCGTGATCGGGCGTAATGGAACAATCACCATTGACGGAAGCACGATCGTATCCCCGGAAGGCGTTAATGTACGCGACCTCATCGCAGTAATCGAAGACGATCCGGATGCAGCAGCATCAGTGATCGGCGCGATCCTGGCATCAGGAGAAGGTCCCATAGACATGGATGCGATCATGGAAAAGATCAATGACCTGATCGCTGCAGGCGACGAGGAAGCTCTCATTGCATATCTGAACTCCCTGTTCGGATCGATCGCAAAAGACGTGAACATTATCAGAAATTCTGAACTCTATGCAGAAAAAGCCGGCATACCGGTTACCGGTGACAGCCTTCATGCAGAGCTTCTGATCCTCAGCCTCATTGCAGCCGGCACGGTCAGCGCTTACCTGATCAGAAAACGTATGATGGCATAACCACCGTTCCACGCATAAAAACAGAGCAGTTCTATAAATTGAAAGCCGCCCGCTTTACATGCAGGGCGGCTTTCTCTGTCTTGTACGCTATAATATTATCCTAAACTAACATACCGGCCGAGCTTCCTGCAACACGCGGTAGTGTGGGATGATATCCTCATATCTTCCGTCTTTCATCAGAAAACCGCCCGGTATGATTCCAAGCTGTACAAAACCCAGTTTTTTATAAAGTTTCAACGCATATGTATTGCTGCTGACCACAGCATTAAACTGAAGAATGCGAAATCCAAGCTCTTTTCCTTTCTCCATGCAGTGTCTGACCAGCAGTTCTCCTATATGCCGGCCTCTCATATCCGGCCGCACAGCATAACTGGCGTTACAGATATGTCCGCAGCGCCCTATATTATTGGGATGAAGGATGTACAGTCCGACAATCTCTCCTGAATTCTCATCGTATGCAATCCCCGTAAAAGACTGCTCTTCAAAAAATCTATGTCCGCTTTCCGCAGACAAAGTTTCTGTCTGCGGAAACGCCGCACCATCCTCAACGACCTGATTCCAGATCATAACAGCACCTTTCAGATGTTTTATTTCATATGGCTTTATCCTGATATCCATTTCCTTTATCCTCCTGCTTTCCTATAATCTCTGCCCCGCTCTCAGCAGACGGAACAGCCGTCTTGCAGCATTAAGGTATAACTCTTCCGCCCGGTCCATTGCTTCCGGCAGTGACATTGCGGCGTTTACCGCAGTCAATACAGACTCTATTCCATAATCATAGATATCCTCTGCTCCCCTGCCCATGCTTCCGACCAGCGCTACAGCAGGTATCCCCTTTTCTCTGCACCTTATACCTACCCCCTGGATTACCTTTCCGAAAGCGGATTGCCAGTCTGCAGCGCCCTCGCCGGTAACGACCAGGGACACCCCCTCCAGTTTTTTATCAAACCGGACCAGATCCAAAACTGTTTCTACTCCGGATCTCAATTGCGCTTTCAGAAATACCGTAAGCGCCGCGCCAAGACCTCCTGCCGCTCCTGCTCCCTGTATCGTGTCCATATCGATTCCGTATTTTCTCTTTATAATATCCCGGTAATTTTTCATGCCTTCTTCTAATTCGTCCAGCACTTCCGGCGTACCGCCTTTTTGCCCGCCAAAGGTATATGCTGCGCCATTCTCCCCGCACAGAGGATTAGACACATCACACATAACTGTAAATCTGCATTCTGAAACACGAGGGTCAAGCCCCGATTCATCAATATCGCGGATATGTATCAGATCCTCTCCGCATCCATCCACTTCCTTCCCTTCAGCATCCAGAAAACGGATCCCAAGTGCTTTCATGCAGCCTATCCCGCCGTCATTTGTAGCCGAACCGCCAATAGCAATAGAAATATCACGGAATCCCCTGTCCAAAGCATCGCGTATCATCTCTCCCGTTCCAAATGTAGTAGTTTTGCGCGGATCTCTCATATCGGAAGGCACCAGCGGGAGACCTGATGCTGCCGCCATCTCCATGACCGCCCTCCTGTGGTCCAATTTTCCATAACAGCTTGTCCGCGGCTCCCAGAGCGGACCATGTACTTTTACCTCGATCAAGCTTCCTCCCGTCGCCGCGATAACAGCTTCTGTCGTCCCTTCCCCTCCATCAGCCATCTCCACACAGGCACATTTGCAAGCCGGGAAAACTTCATATGCAGCCTGGGCAAGCAATTCCGCTGTCCTTCGCGATGTAAGAGTCCCTTTAAATGAATCGGATGCAAACAGAAATTTCATGCCGATACTTCCTCCAATCCTCTGCAAGTCTCATTATTTTTTATCATATCACCTTACTAAAGAAATGCCAACAGATCCCCGGGGTTAAAAAGGAGTGCCGCGCCAATCAGCGCCGCACTCCCTATCATGGAAATCCCAATATTAAATTTCTTATTAATGAAAATAGTGATCTCCGATCTGTATTCCCCAATTTCCATTACCGAAATACAGGCAATCACCTACCGGATTGCTTCCTGCGATGGCATCCGCTGCCGCCTGCCTTGCCGTATCTGAATAACTTCCGCTGGCAAGTACAGAATCCAGCCACCCGGTCATAGCAGGTCCAAACTGTCCGGACTGATAGATAACATCTGTTATCGTATTCGGATATACACCGCTCTTTACACGGTTCATGACTACCGCGCCAACGGCAACCTGTCCCTCATATGGCTGATTGCCTGCTTCACAGTATATCAGCGCGGCAAGGAGCTCCTGCTCGGAAGCCGCCACACTTGCGGCCTGAGCCTCTGCTGCTGCCTGTGCAGCGGCAGCTTCTTCAGCCGCCCTTGCCTCTGCTGCCGCCTGCTCCTCCGCAAGACGCTGTGCCTCTTCTGCTGCTTTGCGCTCTTCTTCAACTTTGATCAGGTATGCCGTATGTGCCGCATTTACTGCTTCTTTTGTATCCTGCACCGCTTCTCCTCTGATCCCGCCGGCAGTTTCGGCAAAATCCCACTGAAAAAGCTCTTCCTGAATATATGTGTTACTTTCTGCATTTCTGTCGTTTTCTGCCGCCAGGCTTGTAAATCCTGTCAGCAGCATGGCGCTGGCCGCTGCTGCATACAGAGACAGCAGGACACGCCTGTTGTGATTATGTTTCATATACTCCTCCTCTAACCTGTTGCAATATCTTTACAAATATCTTTTAAAATATATGCTCACATTTTAAATAATATTACAGATATTACAAAAGTGTTACGGAGGGCATTATAATACAGGATTCTTCGGTTGTCAACTTTTTTATTTACACATCATCATTTATCTGCGGAGGAAGTTTGCTATCCTTTTATATAAAATGAATGTGACTGCTCCGTTGATCCCCGCTTTAATAATGTTAAACCCTGCGATAAAAGGCATAAGATCCCATACCGCGCTGGCCGGCACGCCCATAAAGATCGGCGTAATGACCATATTGGCTCCCACCATTACCACTGCCATGGCCGCCATTCCGCATACAAGACCGATCACAGCTGTTTTCCTCGTCTTATTTTTGTGATATATCCCGCCTGAAACCGATACAAGAACGCCCGTAGCGATCACATGCATCAGTATGCCGTACAAGCCGCTGCCCGCGCTCACGGTCAGCCCCTGCACCACGGATGTCACCACAGTCAGTACAAGTCCTGCCAAAGGACCAAAGGCAAATGTGCCGATCAGTATCGGTATGTCAGCCGGATCGTATTCCAGAAATGATACTGCCGGAAAGATCGGAAAATGGATCAGATAAACAAGCGCCACTGAAATAGCTACCATTACACCCATTTTTACGATCTTCAATGTTTTACTGCCTGCTGCCATGTTTTGTGTCTGCTCTGTCATATTTTTCTCTCCTTCTTTCCGCCCGCTGGAGGGCTGTTTTCATTTTGAAAAAGGAATTCTTCTAAGGAGAGACAACGCTGCAGGATTTGAAACACATGGGCATTTCAGTTCAAAATAAGACCCCGGACATGACGTCCGGGGTCTTATACTTTCCCTGCGAAGCTGCTTACGGAATGTCTGAATTCCTATAAGTATGTTCTCTTCTCTCATCCAGACTATACTGTCGGTACCGGAATCCTCCCGTATGAGAGTCACCGGTTCAGCCGCACATCGTGCGGGTCGCGGACTATACCGCCGGTTGGGACTTGCACCCGACCCCGAAGATTTAATTCCTTTTACGTTATCTACTATAACTCTTTAGAAGGGGGATTTCAAGGTCTTTTTTACAATACAATGCTATTTCCGGCAACGGATGCATTCTGTCAGAAATATAAACCCAGATACTTTTATGGGGACCGATTCGGACACATAACAAGGGTCTGACACGAAATTCGTATCAGACCCTGAATTATGTTCTATAAAGATACCCTAATTCACATTTTCCCGTCTGCGGATGACAAATACCACAGCAGTCATGCTTACTGCCAGCATCAGGAAGATCCAGCCGGCTTTCGCTGCATCACCGGTCTTCACTGCCTTGTCTTTTCCAGGGATATCGCTCTTTGTATCATTTTTTCCATCGTCTGGTTTGTCCGGTACACCTGGCTGATCCGCCGGTTTCTCTTCCAGGCCGGCAAGTGCAGAACTCAGTGCATCCAGAGCTCTATCGATTTCCTCCTGATCTCTGATATCGATTTCTCCGGCTTCTGCTTTATCAATAAGAGCCTTCACATCCGACATCGCCGACTCAAGTGCCCTCCTGCTCTCATCTGTCAGGCTGTCCATATCAACATTCAGCGCCGCGTCATATCTTTCCTGAAGAACATTCATATCTGCTTCCTGGTACTTAATTCCATTATAAGCATCCTGCAGTGCCGCTGCCGCGTCATCAATCTCTCCCTGATCACGGATGTCAAGCTCCTCATTCGCCAGCAGATCCTGTGCTGTCCTCAGTGCTTCTTCGTAGACCGCTTTGGTCTCTTCTGTGAGCAGCTCTGTATTGATCGTTCCATACTGCTCTACCGCTTCGCTCAGTCCGGCCTTGTCCGCCGGTTTGTAGACAAGCGCGTCATATGCATTTCTCAGTGCGGCTGCTGCCGCATCGATCTCTGCCTGATTGCGGATGTCGAGAGTACTCTCACTGTCTGCCAGTTCTTCTGCCGCATCCAAGGCTGCCCCATATCCGTCGGCTGATGCATCCGTAAATAATGTAAGATCCTCCACGCTGCATTCTTCCATGGCTTCCCTGAGCGCTGTCAGATCTGCCGCTTTATAGACAAGGGCATTGTATGCGCTTTCCAGGGCTTCTGCCGCTGCATCAATCTCGTCCTGACTGCGGATATCGAGATCTTCAGCCGTCTGCATTGCCTTTGCCGCATTCAGCGCCTCTGTATAAGACGCTGCCGACTCATCGGTCAACAAACTGGTATCCACATTTCCATAATCTAAGATAGCGCTGTTCAGTCCTTCCAGATCCGCATCTTTATATGTAACAGCCGCTGCCGCATCATTCAGTGCCTGCGTAAGGGAATTTACCGCCAGCTGCGGTACATTGTCATCGGCAAGCGCCGTCTCTGCCGCTGCAAGAGCCGCTGCAAGGGTGTCATAGCCGCTTGCGCAGTCTTCCTCGCGGATATCGTCCGCTACATCAATCGCTGCCTGAAGCGCCTCCTTGTCAGCAGGTGTCACTGCCTCAGTGGCCCGATAGATATTGATCTCCGCTGCAGATGCATGCTTGTTCGGGTCGCTGCCGTATGAACTGTTTACAACCAGCCGGACATATTTTGCATTGACAGGATCAAATGTAATCATTTGTGTGTCAGAACTATCCTTCAGTTCTCCCTCTGCTGCTGCATACCATGTCTGTCCGTCAAGACTGATCTGAAGCTCATAGTCTCTCACACCGCCATTTCCGCCGGCGCCTCTTGACAGATAAGCATAGCGGTCAATCACATATTCCTGATCGAATTCAATGGTCAGTGACTGCGGCAGCACGCCGTCTCCTTCTGCACCGTAATGTGTATGCCACCAGGTGCCCGGATTATCATCAATGGCAAGAGATGCCGGTCCCTCTTTGGACGCTGTGTGTGCGGATGATGCTGTTGCAGTCATTGCAGAATGTGGAATCTTCGTCAGATCCACAACTGTTCCGGTTACATCCGCCGGCACGCCGTTGTGGATATTTTCTACAGTGCCGGATCCTTCTTTTATTCCTGTGGCCGTCACAATTCCGAACAGATCCTCATCTACCGTGCATGCAAATGTCAGTGTATCTGTGGCGGAGCCTGATACATATTCCGCCTCCAGAGTCTCATTTCCCACAGAAAGTGTCAGAACAGGGCTGCCGGTCACCATGATATTCTGGTCAAACGTAACTTCTGCCGTCAGCGTAGTCCCATCTTTACTTCCGCTTACAGAAACCACTTCCGGATCATCCATCGGAAGCTCAATATCCTCTGCGAGGATCCATTCCTTATCAAATTCTGTGTATTCAATATTTATACTGCTTGGTTCCATTTCATAGAGAGATGCGAAATTGCCGTCCGGCAGTCTGGTCAGGCACGAATACAGAAAACGTCCTGAAGCGTACAGGCGTTTTGCAAGCCAGTTGATCTGCACGCCGTCCGTGCTGCCCCAGCTTATTGTCACACTGTCATCATTCTCTCCGATCACACCCATGCGTACTGTACCATCATATCTTCCTGATGTAGAAGGATTCGACAAAAGGACATATTCCTTTCCGTCTTCTTCATCCACATAACTGATTACAGACAGCTGGCAGTAAGGCTCGCAGTCTGTGATCACTACCGGTACATCCTGCTCCCATGTCTCGCCTTCGTCATAGCTGATCGCAATGCGCACTCCGCCGTACGCTCTCATGAACTGAAGCAGATCTCCTTCATGGCCTCCGGTCTGGATCTCTATGATCTGAGATTCCGTGATCTCCGGCACCCCTCTGTCCTGAGATGTATATGTAGTGCTACCTTCCACTCTTCCATCATTCGGTGATTCGCCGCGGTACCAGGTTTCTCCGCCGTCATCGCTGTAAATATTTGCCGAAGACTGTCTGCCATAGGAATTCGTATAATAGATCGGGAAGATCAGCCTGCCGCTGTCTGCCTGAATCCCGACACCCGGTCCAGTCCCGATAAATTTCATCCAGTCCTCTTTCACAAGCGGGGTAAGATCCTGTGGCTGTGACCACGTCTCACCATCGTCGTCACTGTAAGTAAGCCAGAGATAAGCTGTTGTCAGAACAGTCAGCGGAGCAGCTCCGGGCGCGGTTTTCAAATATATATTGCCCAGCTTCTCCCCATTCTGATACAAATCACCCAGTTCCTTATACGGAGCCTCACATTCGGTTACTACCGTGTAATCCGTGGGTTCTCCGGAAGTATTGTATACAACGCCTTCGTCTCTTACTGTATATTCATTTCCCGCAGAGTCCGTCAGAGTAAGATACTGCTCTCCCCCGATTTCCGTATATCCGGTTCCCTGCTGGGCAGCGCCGAATCCTGTTGACTCAGGGAACATATCAATCAAAAGATAGATTCTTCCATTCGTCTCATCCTGAACCATACATGGGTCGATAAGGAAAGCAGAATGCTTTCCCCCGTTTGACTCCTGGTCTGCCAGATCGATCACTGTGATCGCATCATCAAATGTATCGCTTCCCGCTTCTCTTCTCCTGAGAACCGTGTCGATGTTGCCCCAATCTGCAGAATGCTGGTGGCGCTGGTCGATCGCGGCAATCACCGTGTCAGATGTCGTCGTCAGAAGTGACGGAATACGATAACTTACCGAATCCTGGTACCCGGAATAAAACAGTGCTTCCGGTTCTGTCTTATAGGTTGTTTCAGGATCCGGACCCATCTCCGGCACAAAATTCGTCACCTCATGGTACAGCTCGACTGTTTCAGCCGTAAACTGCTCTTCATAGACAGAAATCTCATCAATCGCGCATGCATGGTGCCAGTTTCCCCCTCCGCCTGCCGTAATACGGCCGCCAATGGTCATCGTATCTGCATCCGTCAATGCTGAAAAGAATGCAGTGTTCTCAGTAGTTGAACTCGCTGTATCCGCACGCTCTCCATCCACATATAATGATGTGCCTGATTCACCGAAAACCCATGTCAAAGTATGCCAATAGGTATCGTTAATTCTAATGCTTGTTCCATCCGCATATCGGTCTGCCGTAAATGTGTTCAGCTGAGCTCCCGCATTCCTTAACTCCAGGCCCACTTGATTATTATTCACATAAAAGGCGGCATAGGTAGCTTCCGCCGAACTGTCAGACACACTGTAAAGCGCCGTCAGTCCGCTGTCTGCCGCCGACATGCGGTAACGGATATTTACAGTCCCGTGCTCCAATGCAGATACTTTACCAAGATCATCCGTCGCAACTGACTGAGCACCGGAAGTCATAAGATCTACATTCCGCACCTCGTATGCCGCATCTGCATTTGACTGGTCAAATGAATTATGATATTCCGTTGCATTGTCAGCAGTGAACTGCTCACCATAGACCGTTATCTCGCTTATGCTGCAGTCATTATGCCAGTTTGTCCCACTACTTCTGATCAGACCGCCTGCTGCCATCGCATTCACGTCGGAAACCGACGAGAAAAACGCCGTCGTATTCGATGTCTGTGCCAGATTTCCATCCACATAGAGAGATGTTGAGGAATCCCCAAATACCCACGTAAGCGTATGCCAGGATGTGTCATTGACATTCTGGTTGTCCGCCGTAAACGTGTTAATCTGATCTCCGCCGTTCCGGGTCTCCAGACCGACCGTATTGTTTTTGACATAAAACGCCGCGTAAGTGCTTGCTTTCGAACTGTCTGACACACTGTAGAGCGCTGTCGGTTCACTGTTCACCGAAGCCATACGGTAACGGATATTGACTGTCCCATGCTCCAGCGCCGACACATTGCCCACATCCGCCGAAAGATCCTGCAGATCCGTAACCTCAAGGTCATTCACCTGATAAACTGGCTGTACAGTTGACAGATCCGCCGCCCCGGCAGTCATCACAGACTGCGGGATCAACATAGCCGCCGCAAGAATCGCCGCAAGCAATTTTCTTTGTTTCTTTTTCACTACCCTTTTCCACCTTCCTTTTTGATATAAAAACATGATTTTCCCCTTACGATCATATTTTCTAAATTTTGGATATTTTATCCCCTTATTTTAACAATTATATACGAATTATAATTATTAAACAAGAAAATTCTGGTGTAATCTAACGGTTTTTTCTGTACTATTACCTTCTATTTCAATATGTTTATAGTCAATATTTCCAAAACTCCTTCATATCGTCCGTCTTCATCTAAAAAAATAACTCCTATATCTTGCTCTGTCCGGCTGTTTCATCCCTCATTATCTCTTCACATTTTTTTATTCATTTGTTCATAATCCATTCAAAACTTCATCACACTTTTTACACAACTGTTTTCTATACTATAATTGTTCTTGAAGAAGAACACTTTTTCATAAACTTTTTCCCCCTTTGAGTCACGTTTTTACGTGACTCTTCCTTTTTGTCTTTTTCATATACAAATCAACATATATAAAAAACGGATCAAGCACCTTTCTTATGGTGTCTGATCCGTTTTATAATATTATTTATCCCATTATCCTTCCGCGCATTTTCCCCCACATATGCGCCTGCGCATACTCATATGCCTTATCATATATGAAGAGACCCACCTGCCCTCCGATGAGCACACCGGTCATCAGCACATCTGATACTGCTCTTGCAAACAACAGATCACGGAATAAGATCACGATCGGAATATATACAATATTAAATATTACATATTTAAATATCCAGAAGATAACCCGGCGGTTCCTGTACTGCGGATGTCTTTCCAGCCATCTCCACGCCGCTTCGATCCCCCAGATATAGAATCCCATTGCCGCAAAGGTAAGCACATAAAATTTATTCGGCGCAGTAATAAAACCGAGCAGCACCGCCGCGATATAAAACGCCGCGCCTGCCCTCAGACCGAACTCCCGTACAACAATCCCGACAAAAAAGGATGCCGCCGCCAGCAGAAATAATGTACTCGTCTCGATAATGCTGCCCAGCGCCATGAAAACAACGGACAACGCCAGAAGCAGTCCGCCAAACGCCAGGGTTCTTGCTTTTACATGCATGAACAAAGATCTCCTCCCATACATTCGCAGAGCTGATCAGCAATACAGAGGTCGCAGCAAAGATTTCCCGTACCGCAGGAACCTCCGCCCATGCCATAGCCCGAGCCATATCCACTGTTCTGGTATCTCCGGCTGCTGAATTCAAGCTGGTTTAAAAGCTGTCTGTACTGAAGATTATTCGGCTCCATATTAACTGCCTGGGCCGCATGGTCTCTTGCCAGCACATTATTTCCGAGTCCCGCATTCGCACATCCGCTGAGATAATACCACAGGGCAGACCTCTCCGGCACCTGGTCCAGAGTATTCAGCGCTTCACGGAAACGCCTGCTGTTGATATAGTTTACCGCAGCCTGAAGCCTCGGATCAGACTGAGCATTCTGGTATCCTCCCCCGGAAGAGCCTCCATATCCGTATCCCGAGTAACCGCCCGAGCTGCCATAAGAGGAACCGCCGTATGAATACCCGCCGGACCCGCCTGCCTGCCGCTCGTGCATGATCGTGTCGTATGCTTCCTGTACCTCTTTGAATTTCTCCTCCGCCAGATCCGCAAGAGGATTATCTACATTGGCATCCGGGTGATATTTTCTCGTCAAATCACGGTATGCCTTCTTTATCTCATCATCCGACGCGCTGGGTGATACGCCGAGCACATCATATGGGTTTTTCGCCATTATCCTGATCCTCACTTTTCTTCATCTGTATCTTATTATAACGATTCCAGACTCCATCATACAATATATTGCGCAAAATGTCCACATCAAGAAGACACGGCAGGCGCTCAAATTCAGCCGTGCTCTCCGCGATCATCATGCATAGTATCTGTTTCATCCTTCCCTCATAATCGTCTTTCCCGTACATATCCCGCAGGGGATTGTATCTGCCCTTTTTCAAGTCTTCCGGCAAGTCCTCATACGCATCCATGATATAGATAAATTTGCCCAGGAAAAATCCCATCTTGCGTAGATTCCGTTCCCAGATATCTTCCCGGTACACAAAAAGTTCCTCCATCAGCCTGCCAAAACATCCGGCAGTACGGTCAATGTCAGTGCACTCCTCTTTTTCGCAGGATGACAGCTCTTCAAGAGCTGATCGGATCGCCCGGCTCTGTCTGGGGTACTCTTCTATGATCCGCCTTACCTTTCCATGTATCATGCTTTTTGTCATAAGGCTTGTAACTTTACGGTCATCCTGCCAGTCATCTTCCATATGATAATATGCCAGCAGGACATTCATTGCCGCGGCATAATCTGTGATCTCATTTCTGAGCATCATCTGTTTTTTTATGGGATGGACTTTACACCGGTGCCGTTCTGCCTCCGAAGCATTCTCATACAGAGACGACAGCAGGATTACTGCAAACGTCATGTCATATGTCAGTGTCATCTGTCCCATAAATCCATATTTTTCTTTAAGCATGCGGCACAGCCCGCAGTAATAGGCCTTATACTTCTTCAGATCTTTTACTTTCAGCTCCGGCTCATATATTGTCACATAACCAAACATCTTTTTCTCCTGTCAATAAAACGGGAGGCTATAGCTCTAATGCACCTCCGTAAAAATCACTTTCCAGCCCAAGCTGGCGGCAGACCGTATTCGCCACACAGGTAAAACCATCCCGGATGCCGTAATTTACTCCTCCCCGAACACTTTTACTGTACATCAGAACAGGGACTTCTTCCCTCGTATGGTCGGTAGTCTTCATATACGCCGGATCGCATCCATGATCCGCAGTGATCATCAGCAGATCATCCGCCTTCATATCCTGCATAAAATCAGTCAGAAATCTGTCAAAATCCGTCAATGCCTGCGCGTATCCGTCCACATCTCTTCTGTGCCCGTACAGCATGTCGAAATCAACCAGGTTCAGAAAGCATAATCCTGAAAAATCCCTCTCGCTTATTTTGCTGATTTTCTCCATACCGTCAGCATTTCCTGTCGTTTTATAAGATTCTGTAATTCCTTTTCCATTGAAAATATCACGGATCTTTCCAATAGAAATCACATCTTTCCCGTGACTTTCCAATATGTCCAGCATCGTAGGCGACGGCGGTGACAATGCAAAATCATGACGGTTAGGCGTACGCGTGAAATTGTCGGCAGATGTGCCTGTAAACGGTCTTGCGATCACACGTCCCACTGCCAGATCTCCGGCAAGCAGCTCTCTGGCTGTTTCACAGTACGAATACAGCTGCTCCACAGGGATAACAGCTTCATTGGCTGCTATCTGGCAGACGCTGTCAGCACTTGTATACAAGATCAGATCTCCGGTTTTTAAATGTTCCTCTCCGTATTTTTTTATAACTTCTGTCCCGGAATAAGGCTTGTTGCATATACACTTTCTCCCGGTCCTTTTTTCAAACTCTTCTACAAATCCTGCAGGAAAACCATCCGGAAATACAGGCATTGCCTTTTTACTGATAATACCCGCGAGCTCCCAATGTCCGATAATGGTATCCTTGCCCCGGCTTTTTTCCCTGAGACGTCCGTAATTGCCCGCAGGTCTTTCAACCGGCGCCGCGCAGGTCACGCCCTCAATATTAAACAGCCCCAGCTTTTGCAGATTAGGGCAGAAAAACTTTTCGCTTTTTACAACACTGCCCAATGTATTGGTGTTTTCATCCCCAAAATCAGCTGCATCGGGGGCCGCGCCGATCCCAAAACTGTCCAGTACGATCAAAAATATTCTTTTCATCATCGTTCTCATCTCCATAGGTTTCTCATTATTTTACCGCAGACAATTCACTATTGCAAGCAGATCCACATTCCTGTCAGACGTCCGTTTTATGCCATGTCAGATAATATACCCGTACTTTTTTGTTTCTATTGTTAACCCCAATCATAATTTAGTTGACAATTCTTTTATACTGCCTTATACTCTGAACATAGTATACTCCGAACAGAATATGTATACGTAAAAAACTTAATTAAAAGAGGGATTTATCAATTATGAAGACAACAGACACACTGCCCGGACACACGAACACCCGAACCAGGCAGATCACGCTGATCGGACTTATGACAGCCGTGATCTGCATTCTGGGACCGTTATCCATCCCGCTCCCATTCAGCCCCGTACCGATCACACTCACGAACCTTGCCATTTTCTTTGCCATTTACCTGCTTAAAATAAAAGGAGGCACAATATGCCTCCTTGTCTATCTCTGTCTCGGCACAGCCGGACTGCCGGTATTTTCTTCCTTCAGCGGAGGACTGGGCAAACTCGCCGGTCCCACCGGCGGATACCTCATCGGTTTTATCTTCCTTGCGCTGATACAGGGATTCCTGATGAAAGCTTTCCCAGGGAAGAACACTGCCGCCGTCATCGGCATGATCCTCGGCATGGCAGTGTGTTATCTCTTCGGAACTGCATGGCTGGCTATACAGATGGGACTGACATTTCCCGCCGCCCTTTCTATCGGCGTCCTGCCTTACCTTCCGGGCGACGGGGTCAAGATCATCATCGCAGCCATCGCCGGTCCTAAGCTCAGGACTGCCGTGCAAAGAGCCGTACACGATTCAATCTGATATACAGTCAAGCTCGTTCCGCTAAGCAGCTATTATTCAATCTTATAAGAATAATAGCTGCTTCCTTCTTCGAACTGAATATCCGCATAGTCTCCCAGCCCTGTGCCGCCTCCCAGGATACCGATGTTATACGGTTCGATATGCTCCAGCACAGTACGGATATCCTCCTCCGCCCGGACTGTGATCTCCTGCGACCCGTCATCGTAAGCGAACCGTTCAGCGCCCGGCGTAAGCTCAGAAAGCAGCTCTGTATACTTCCCGCTTCTCATGGATTCTGAATACAGATAAAGAGTAATCTGTGTCACATCTTCAGGCGCGATCTCCGTGCGGAAGGTATAACCGTATTCTTCCATGCAGGCAAGGGTATTGTCATAGCCTTCATAAACATATAAGCTTCCCAGAGTCAGGGTCTCCGGCTGAATGCTGTCTCCATATTCCATGTCAGCATTTACCGCAGCGCTTTCAACAGACAGAGCCGTATTCTCATCAGGGATCCCCAGCATAAGCTCACCGAGGGGATTGTTGGCGGCGAGCACATTGATATCCACTCCCATCACATCCTTTTTATATGCATCCAGAAGCGCCTGTATCTGATCATCGCTTAATTCTGCAGGTGTTCCCACGCCATAAGCGTCCCGGAACGATACAGAAGTCACTTTAGACGTATCCACATGATAGATCGGGAACATTTCTTTTCTCACATCTTCGCTCTGGCACAGCTCTTCTAACGCGGAAAGGATCTCCTCTCGTCCCAGGCAGTACCTGCGGTACACTTCTCTTCCGCCCGACAGCTTATAACGAAAGACAGTATTGATATAATCTCCGCTGATCTCGCTGTCAGTGGAGGCAAGATCCAGGACTTTGGGAGTATATCCCTCCTCCAGATTTCCCACGCCTGTCTGCGCCAGGCGGTAAAGCGCTTCTGTTCCTTCTGCAGAGGCGCCGTCCCCCACCAAGCATCCATCTTCATAACCCGCATAGTCTTCCGGGTATTCAAAATATCCCCAGAAAGATTCCGGGTGGAAACTGATGCTTTCCACCCTGTTCTGATCCGGCACATAGGTATCATATCCGAACAGGTCAAACTGGAAAATACAGAGGACAAGAGCCACGCCGGCCACTGAGATAACAGACGAAACCCATCCCTTCAACAGCATCCTCAGATCCTGCTGATAAATAAATTCAATTACCCCGCAGAGGATCACCGCCGCAAGAAGGCTTAATACAATGATCCATTTTGTCCCAGTCACCCCCATAAATAACTTAGCAATAATGCTGCTGAACAGCGCCGCCGGGATACAGATCATTACTTTAAATACCGGCGCGGTCCTCGGAAAAGCAAGGGCATTTCCCGCTGTCTCCGACGGATAGATCCGATACAGGAGCAGGGCGCCTCCCAGAAGGAGGGCTGCCATCACCAGTGACGCGATAAAAAGTCCGCTCCCTGCGATCCCGTCTGCCGTATGATCGATCAGGCTGACGTACAGCCCTGCCGGGGACAAAACCTCTGCAAGTGTATCTGCAAGCACTGCAGCGATCCCGTAATATGTCTTGAAAAAAATGCCTTTTAATGCGTTAAACAGGCTGAATACCATAAAGGGATACACAGCGAGGACAAGCGCGGCAAGAATTCCTGTCACCGTCTGTCCCGTCAGCATTGCCGCCAAAATACAGGTATGGTATATCAGAAGAAATGCCAAAATGCCTCCGGCAGCCGCCTCTGCGGAATTTGCTGCCGTCTGCGCTGTCATGATCCCGTTTGCCCCGCCCACAGCGATGGTAAGAGCAGAACAGATCACATATGGGAGCAGGAAAATTATAAGCCCCGAGAGATAATTTACAACAAACCACTGTCCTCTTTTTACCGGAAGCGAATGAAAGAAGTCTGTCTTATCCTTTGAATGGATATATCCGAATCCCGTCAGGGCACACAACACGGCAATCACGGCGATCACAGCCGCAAGATGATTGACCGACTGCCCATTGAGCAGACCCGGAAAAGCTGCCCTGAGCTCCTCTATCACTATATACTCCCGGTTCTGCATCTGCAAACTGTCTATATAAAGCATTGTAAAGACAGGCATCTCAAGGAACAGCCCTATGCTGACAAGCGCGGCAAGCCATCCCCTGTGCCGGAGATCCGCTCGGATCAGTTTAATATAAGAAATCTTTGATGTCATAACCTGCCACCTCCGTTTCGCTGATAAATATCTCTTCCAATGTCAGAGGAAGAGTCTCCGCAAAGAGAGCCCCCTTATCCTGAGCAAGCGAAAGCACTTCCCCCCTGCTGCCGCGCACAGTCAGCGTCAGAAGTGATCCCGAACGCTCCAGCCTGATCACCCGCAGGGCGCCGAGCATCTCCTGCTCCTTGTGGGAATCCGGGATCACACACTGCAGCTTGCAGATATTAGATTTAATATGATCCAGTTCCTGGGTCAGGAGCAGTTTCCCTTTGTGCAGGAGCCCCACACTGTCGCAGATATCCTCCAGTTCCCGCAGATTGTGGGACGAGATCACCGGAGTAAAATCCCGGTTCATGATCTCCCCGGCGAACAGACTCTTCACCGCCTGGCGCACCACAGGATCGAGCCCGTCAAACGTCTCGTCACACAGAAGATATTTTGTCTTTGCGCACAGTCCGAGGAGGATTGACACCTGCTTTTTCATTCCTTTTGAAAAAGAATTGATCTTCCTCTTCGGATCCAGTTCAAATTTATTTACAAGAGAATCAAACATCTTCCGGTCAAACGCAGGATAAATTGTCATATAATAATCCCGCATTTCTCCTATATTTGCATTGGCAAAATAATATGGCGAATCTGACAAAAAACAGATCTGTGATTTTGCCGCCGGATTCTCGAATACAGACTCCCCATCCGCCAGTATTTCCCCGCTGTCCGGTTTTACAGCACCGCAGATCATGCGCAGGAGCGTGCTCTTTCCCGCGCCGTTCGATCCGACCAGGCCGAAGATCAGACCATCCCGGACAGACGCGGTAATGTGGTCCGCGGCGTGGATATCCTGAAATTTCTTGTCAACATTCTTCAGCTCAATCATTTGAATCCCCCTTCCGATAGATCCGGTCAATGACCTGTATAAACTCTGTCCGCTGAATCCCCAGCTCTTTTCCTTCCTCTGCCAGCCGCCGGACATCTTCCAGCAGGGAATCCTTCTCCTGCTGCACAAGCGAGGAACTGTCTGACACGAAATTGCCTCTGCCCTTCACCGGATAGATATATCCCTGCTGCTCCAGCAGAGAATATGCTTTCTGGATAGTGTTGGGATTGATCGACAATTCCACTGCCAGGGTCCGCACGGACGGCATCTGCCCGCCAGGTGGCAGAGCGCCTTTTAAGATCAGCGTCTGGAACCTCTGCGCAATCTGCTCATAGAGCGGCAGCTTGCTCTGATAATCAATTGAAATCATGGCATCCCTCTTCTCTGATACACGTGTATGAAGTGTATTATTTCATATAGTACACTTAATATACCATGGCAGGCTGCAGGTGTCACTTAGAGTATAATTATCATTGGCAAAAATAAAGGGAAGAGACCGAAACCTCTTCCCAATCATACAGATTTGTCTTATTGTTTAATTGTCGAGAAAAAACATAAGGAGTCTGTATGATGGAATCAATGATAATGGAAAACGGAGTTACTTTCAAGGAGTTAGAGAAAAATATTTATGCATGGATCTGTGAAATAGGGAGGCAGTTTACCCAGGAATTCCTGGAGAGATATGACAGGCTGCTGATGGAAAGCCGCGATAAAAAGAAATACCGGAATAAAGGACTGAGGCAGACGACAGTAAAAACCGTGTATGGGGAAGTGACATATCAGAGGGCTGTCTATGAAGTGATTGAGGAAGATGGAACCAGACATTTTGTGTATCTGCTGGATGAGACGCTGGATCTGGCAAATGTAGGTTTGATCTCGACGAACATGGCGGAGCTTCTGGTAAAAGGGATCACGGAGCTTTCGTACAGGGAGTGTGCAGCAAAAGTCAGTGAAATGACCGGACAGACAATCAGTGCGATGGGAGTGTGGAACGTCATTCAGGCTTTAGGAGAAAAGATCTGTGAAGAAGAAAAGGAACTGACAGAAGACTATAAAAAAGGGCGTCTGAAAGGAGAAAAAGAAGTCCCGGTCTTGTTCGAAGAAGCCGACGGAGTCTATATAAATCTGCAGGGAAAAGACAGGAAGAATGCCAGGCAGGACAAGGCGGAGATGAAGATAGGGATCGCATATGATGGTTGGAGAAAAACAGGGCCAAACCGGTATGCGCTGGAGAACAAGGTTGTGGTCGCAGGATTCTCGAAGGCAAAAGAATTCCACGAATACCGGGAGGCAGCAATCGGGAGCATGTTTGATCTGGATGAGGTAAGGCAGAGGATCTTGAATGCGGATGGAGCATCGTGGATCAAGAAAGTAAAAGATAAGAGCACCTGTTTCCAGTTAGACCCTTTTCATAGGAATAAAGCGGTGAAAGAAAAGATCCACCATCCAAAGGCGTGCCAGGATATCCTGGAACTTCTGCAGGCAGAAAAGATCGAAGAGGTATTCCGCTATCTGGAACTCTATCGGAACAGTCTGTGTGAAGAGGGGGAGATTCAGGACGTGGAAGATCTGATCCGGTATTATGAGAATAACAGGGAAGGGCTGGTGCCGTATCAGTCACAGGGGTTGGAACTGCCGGAAAACCCGGACGGATTAGAATACCGAAATATGGGGACAATGGAGAACCATGTATGGAGTGTCCTTGCGAAACGGATGAAACACGGGCATAGAAGCTGGAGTAGGAGAGGCGGGAACCATCTTGCAAAGATACTTGCGAAGAAATGCAGCGGGAAGTTGTATGAAGTAACAGAACGGCTGAGAAGACCCGTATTCGAGGAAGAGAAAGTAGAAGAATTATATGGAGAGATTTTAATGTCAGCAAAGGCGCCGAAGAAAGATGGAAAAGGCTATGAATATCCATCGATTGGTCATCTGGTAGGTCTGGGTGGCAAGATTCAAGGGGAAAGGAAAAGACTGCTTCATATGGCTGGATATTAAAAGGTGAAGTGAACGAATTCTCCACATAAAAGAAAAGTCATATAAACAAAAAGATAAATCAAAGAGAAAGTTGCCAACGATTACTTGACAGTAACC
>ERZ1643247.732-NODE-732-length-36652-cov-10.056207_pt1 | contig 36652 bp, 30 predicted proteins | sample MGYA00579264_ERZ1643247 | MGnify/ENA primary metagenome ERZ1643247 (study PRJEB29033, sample SAMEA4952262) | chicken gut metagenome | biome: Broiler Chicken; feature: Gastrointestinal Tract; material: Caecum | place: Ireland | collected 2018 | study: Broiler... | reverse complement strand
GATGAAGCCCATCGTCTGAATGAAAAATCTGGAATGTTCCATAACATGGGAGAAAACCAGATTAAAGAAATTATTCATGCAGCGAAATGCAGCGTATTTTTTATCGATGAAAGTCAAAGAGTCACACTCCAGGACATAGGGCGGATCAGTGAAATTAAAAAATGGGCAGAGGAGGAAAAAGCCCAGGTCACAGAGATGGAGTTACTGTCTCAGTTCAGGTGCAACGGTTCCAATGGATATCTTGCATGGCTGGATCATACGCTGGAAATTCGGGATACTGCAAACTTTGATATGGAGGACATTGATTATGATATCCGAATTTTTGATTCACCGGAGAAAATGCAGGAGCTGATTATCGAGAGAAATCGCACATCGCATAACAGAGCGAGAATTTTGGCTGGATATTGTTGGAACTGGAAAAAGGAAGGCGTTAATGATTCATCTGTACACGATATAAAAATCGGAGATTTTGCAATCAGCTGGAATTTGAAAAACACGACTACGTTTGCCATTGACGAAGATTCTATTCATGAGGCGGGATGCATCCATACCTCTCAGGGACTAGAATTCGATTATGTAGGAGTCATCATTGGGGATGATATGCGGTATGAAAACGGAACAGTCATTACAGATTTTACCAAAAGAGCCCGAACAGACCAGTCTTTAAAGGGAATCAAAAAGCTGTACAAAGAGAATCCGGATCTGGCCAAAAAAGAGGCAGATGAAATTATTAAAAATACATATCGGACATTAATGACACGCGGTATGAAAGGCTGCTATGTATATTGTACAGATCAAAGGCTGGCAGCTTATTTAAAGAAATGTTTGGAAACACAGAAAGCGAGGGTGAAAGATGACAAGGGAAACCATAGAGCAGGTGCTAAAGTTCAGAGATGATCGGAACTGGAAACAATTTCACAACCCAAAAGATCTGGCAATTTCCATCAGCCTGGAGGCGGCGGAACTATTGGAAGTATTTCAGTGGAGCGCGGATGATGTCTGGTGTGAAGAGAAAAAAGATAAAATCAGGGAAGAATTGGCGGACGTTCTGAATTACTGTATTTTAATGGCAGATACTTGTGGATTGGATTTGGATGAGATCATCCAGGAAAAGGTGAAGAAGAATGCCGAAAAGTACCCTGTAGAAAAAGCATACGGACATAAAGAAAAATATACGGAACTGGGAAAATAGTATGCGAAAAAGGCCCGTCTAAAAGAGGTCTTAAAAAATTAAAAAAATAGCATTCACCTCTTGCTGTGTGGCGGATGGTTTTGTCCTGTGGCGTCAGAGCCTGTGGAGCCTTATTTTACAAGGCTTCTGCGGGCTCTGACTTTTTGTCTGGGAGTGTCAAATGGTGTGGTTTTTCGCGGAAATGGTGTGGTGGAAGTGTGATGCATTCTGCGGAGCCCGCTGATTGCATGCGATATAGAAGTTGTAATAATAGTCATTGGGTGATATAATACGACTATAAAAAGACGGGAGGTATGATTATGTTTTCAATACAAGAATCTATTCGGCCATCAGCAGATCTGAGAAATCATTACAGTGAAATATCAAGGCAGTGCAGGGAAAACAAAGAGGCTGTCATTATCACGGTGAACGGCAGAGGGGATACGGTTTCTCTTTCTTATGATGAATATAAAAGGATGAAGTCAAGAATAGAGTTACTGGAAATTCTGGCAGAAGCAGAAGATGATGAGAAGAACGGAAGGGTAGAGCCCATTGGAAATACTTTCCATGATCTGAGACAGATGTTAAAGGAGAAATAATATGAAATACTCAGTTGTTCGTACTGATATGGCAGATGAGCAAATCCGTAAAATTATCCTTTATATCAATGAGAATTTTGGCTCAGAAGTTGCATTGCAGAAATTAGATGAGTTAGAAGCAAGCATTTTGCATTTGGGTGATCATCCGGATATCGGAATGATCCCTAGATATGGAATCTTGAGACGGCAAGGATATAAAGTGTTAGTTTTAGAAAAAAACCTTGTGTTTTACAAAGTGGATGATGAAAGAAAAAGAGTGGTTATCTATGCAGTCGTAGATCAAAGGCAGGACTATTTGAATATTATCAGAGGATTATAAAATGGAAGATTAGTTTTATCAGTGAATAGGAGAATGTTATGTCAGTACAAAAGTATTTTCAATTAATTAACGAAGGAGGATGTTTCAGCTTTATTGCCCAGTGGCACACAAACATATCTGACTAACAGGATTGGCTGGGCAAAAACATACTTAAAAAAAGCAGGCTTGGTAGAAAGTCCTGCAAGAGCGGTATTTCAAATTACAAATCACATTTATTTAAAAGTTTAATCAAGCTGACTTGAAATTTTAAATTCCAGTGCAGAGTTAAATTCCACATACCTTTAAAAATTCCTTGTTATTATAAGTTTTTTGATGCTGAAATCTTCAATAACTGTTATAATGAGACTAACTTCTCAAAGAAATTTCTGTTTTTGGGCATGGCAAACGGGCCACTGGAATTCTGTGTGCTAGACTAAATTCCACTGACCACCTTTCAAAAATATGAAAAGTTTACGTCCAGTCCGACAGCAGATTTTCGAGATGGTTTTTAATGGTTAAAGCGGATCAGCTTAGGCGTCAGATTGACCTGATCAGGTTCCATCGGCCTAAGCTGAAATGCGTTTAAGGCGTCTTTTCCAAGGGTTTCTAATGCCATACTATACGGTGTCCTTCCGCCCCCAGGCACTCTCTGGGAGTGGAATTGATATGATTTACAATCAGGTTTACGTCCCATTGTGTAAGGAATTTTTTTTGCATTATAAAATGTTCCTTTGTGGTACCAGTCGGAAAGCCGGTGAGCCCTTACCTCTTTTGAGATGGTCGTTGGATCCTTGCACAGGAATCGGGCAATGTCCTTAAAGGATGTTTCCCTATTCAATTCATTTTCGATGTAGATACGGTCTTCAAAGCACACTTATGATATTCGAAAGACATGCGAATTTGAAATATAAATTTGGGAATAGACATTTTTGGTGTAGAGGGTATTATGTGGATACAGTCGGAAAGAATGCAAAAAAGATACAAGAGTATATCCAAAATCAATTAAAAGAAGATTGGGAATACGATCAAATGACATTAAAAGAGTATATTGACCCGTTTACGGGGGAGCCAGTAAAAAATAACAGATAAGAAGAGTCCATAAGGACTCGGTAGGTAAATGATGTTGCGACTGGCAAACTACTCGATGAGTCTTTAGACTCCAGTGCCGGTAATTAGCCCTTATAGGGCGAGAACAAACCACCGGCTGAGCCGGTGGTTCTGATTAAAGTTTAAAAATATCTGCATGTGTTCCGGTATCAACAAGCGTAAGTGTTAGAATGTCATTTTCAATCAGATAGACCAGAAGCCAGTCCGGTTTAATATGACATTCACGAAAACCTTTAAATTTGCCGCTTAATTCGTGATCCCGATATTTTGCTTCGAGTTGTTTTCCCTGACGAAGTATATCAACAACATTGTTGAGAAGCGAAAGATCCAGACCACGTTTTTTCATGAGTTATAGCTTTTTTTATAAGCGGTAGTAAATTTTACTATATACACTTATTCTTCTAGAGCCTTCTGTAGTTCATCCATGCTGGTGTATCCCTTGACGTCAGGATCACGGGAAATACGTCGGGCTTCATTCATAGCGTCAAGCGTGTGCTGACTGTAGCGAGGCATTTCGACATTAAAAGGAAGCCCTCCTCTGAGAACGCATTGATGAAGGAACAGATTGACCGCACTGGACATATCTAAGCCAAGGTCATTAAATAAAGCTGTGGCCTGCTTCTTGATGTCCGCATCAATTCTAATTTGTGTAGGTGCTGTAGCCATATAATCACCGCCTTTCAATTATATTTTATACATTATGGTTTACAATGTCAATCGAAATAATGATTCTAAGTATAATCTGGTTTGAAATGGTGAAAAGTAAGCCGAGAATCCCGTTTGTAATCCAAGATTCTCCATTTGTAAATGAAAATCTTGTTTTGTAATCGAGATTCCCGGATTTTCATCCGCACGCCCGTATTTTGGTTATCAAAAACTTGCAGTTACTTTTTCATTTAACGGCCCTCTAAAAAATTTTAAAAAATTAGCACTCACCTCTTGACACTGCTAACAATTGGTGTTATATTCTCAGTAGAACAAAAAGGAAAGTTCTAAATGAGTAGATGATAGATAGATTGGGAGGCGATTTGTATGAATATTAGTAAATTCACGCAGAAATCTCTTCAGGCAGTGCAGGATTTGGAGAAGACCGCCTATGAATTTGGAAATCAGGAGATAGAGCAGGAGCATCTGCTCTATAATCTTTTGCATCAGGAAGACAGCCTGATTTTAAAATTGATCGAGAAGATGGAGATCCAGAAGGAACATTTTCTCGGCACCGTGGAGAAAGCTCTGGAGGCCAGAACCAAGGTGTCCGGAGGACAGCTGTATATCGGCCAGGATCTGAATAAAGTGCTGGTCAGTGCGGAGGACGAGGCGAAGGCCATGGGGGATTCCTATGTGTCTGTGGAGCACTTGTTCCTGGCACTTTTGAGATATCCGAATGCAGGAATCAAGAAAATCTTCAAGGAATACGGAATTACCAGAGAGCGTTTCCTGCAGGCTTTAAGCACTGTGAGAGGAAATCAGCAGGTGACCACCGACAATCCGGAGGCCACTTATGACACGTTGAATAAGTACGGCGAGGATCTGGTGGAGAAGGCCAGAGAGCAGAAGCTGGATCCGGTGATCGGCAGAGATGCGGAGATCCGTAACGTGATTCGGATTCTGTCCCGTAAGACGAAGAATAACCCAGTGCTGATCGGCGAGCCTGGTGTAGGTAAGACGGCAGCCGTAGAGGGTCTGGCTCAGAGAATCGTCAGAGGCGATGTGCCGGAAGGGTTGAAGGATAAGAAGATTTTTGCCCTGGATATGGGTGCACTGGTGGCCGGCGCAAAATACAGAGGTGAATTCGAGGAACGTCTGAAGGCAGTTCTTGAGGAAGTCCGTAAGAGTGAAGGACAGATCATTCTGTTCATCGATGAGCTGCATCTGATTGTGGGAGCAGGAAAGACGGAAGGAGCTATGGATGCAGGCAACATGCTCAAACCTATGCTGGCCCGCGGTGAGCTTCACTGTATCGGCGCGACGACTCTGGACGAATATCGGAAATATATTGAGAAGGATGCGGCCCTGGAGCGTAGGTTCCAGCCTGTGATGGTGGATGAGCCTTCTGTGGAAGACACCATATCCATTCTCCGTGGATTAAAGGAGCGCTATGAGGTTTACCATGGCGTGAAGATCACAGACAGCGCCCTGGTGGCGGCTGCGACTTTGTCTCAGCGTTATATCACAGACCGTTTCCTGCCGGATAAGGCAATCGACCTGGTGGATGAAGCCTGTGCTCTGATTAAGACAGAGCTGGATTCTATGCCGACAGAGCTGGATGAGCAGAGAAGAAAGATCATGCAGCTGGAGATCGAGGAAGCAGCCCTGAAAAAAGAGACGGATAACCTGAGTAAGGATCGCCTTGAGAACCTTCAGAAAGAGCTGGCTGAGATGCGGGATCAGTTCAACACGCAGAAGGCACAGTGGGATAACGAGAAACATTCTGTGGAAAAACTCCAGAAACTGCGTGAGCAGATTGAAGATATGAATAAACAGATCCAGCAGGCTGAGCAGCACTATGACCTGGAGAAGATGGCTGAGCTGCAGTATGGCGAGCTGCCGAAACTTCAGAAAACTCTGGAGAATGAGGAACAGAAGATTAAGAATACAGATCTGAGTCTGGTTCATGAGAGTGTGACCGAGGATGAGATTGCCCGGATCATCTCCAGATGGACGGGAATTCCTGTGGCGAAATTGACCGAAGGAGAGAGAGAGAAGATTCTTGGCCTGGAAGATCAGCTGCATAAACGGGTGATCGGACAGGAGGATGGTGTGAAGAGAGTAACGGATGCGATCCTTCGTTCCAAAGCAGGAATCAAAGATCCCACAAAGCCGATCGGTTCGTTCCTGTTCCTGGGCCCCACCGGTGTCGGCAAGACAGAATTGGCTAAGACCTTGGCGGAAGCTTTGTTTGACGACGAGAATAACATGGTTCGAATCGATATGAGTGAATACATGGAGAAGTATTCTGTGTCCAGACTGATCGGAGCACCTCCGGGATATGTGGGATATGAGGAAGGCGGACAGCTGACAGAGGCAGTGCGCCGCAAACCTTACAGTGTAGTTCTCTTTGATGAGATTGAGAAAGCACATCCCGATGTGTTCAATGTGCTTTTACAGGTGCTGGATGATGGCCGTATCACCGATTCCCAGGGCAGAACGGTGGATTTTAAGAATACCATTCTGATTATGACATCCAATATTGGATCCACTTATCTGCTGGAAGGAATTGATGAGAAGGGTGAGATCAGTTCTGAGTGTGAGAATGCAGTCATGAATGATCTGCGTGCCCACTTCCGTCCGGAGTTTCTGAACCGTCTGGATGAGATTATTCTCTTCAAACCGTTGACAAAAGAGAACATTGGGCATATTGTAGATCTGATGGTAAATGACCTGAGCCACCGCCTGGCAGATCAGGAGCTTTCACTGGAACTGACACCGGAAGCAAAGGATTATGTGGTGGATCACGGTTACGATCCGGTCTATGGTGCCCGTCCTCTGAAGCGGTATCTGCAGAAAAATGTGGAGACGCTGGCAGCGAAATGCATTCTGGGAGGCGGCGTGCGTGCCGGAGACACCATCGTGCTGGACGTGCAGAACGGACAGTTCATCACAAAGATAAAGGAAGGTACGCGATGATCCCGAGAGATCCCATGATTCTGCTCAGTTATGTGAATACACAACTTCGAGATTATTATGAGTCCCTGGAGGCTTTATGTTCTTGCCGGGGAATTCGAAAAGACGATCTGATCCAGAAAATGGATCAGATCGACTACCATTACGATGCAGAACAAAATCAATTTATTTGAAAAAACCCTCCTGTTTTGATTGGGTAAGGTCAAACAGGAGGGTTTTTCCGTCACATAGAGAAGGTCAAAGCTATGTGACAGAACATGTGTGTATGAGATGTGTGCCATGCGACCTGATGGCACACACGGTATGCCGCAAAGGCATAGAAGGAATTATGCTATATCAATATAATTAGAAAATTTCACAGTTTAATTCTTTTAATTTGGCATCCAGCCATGGCTTGGACAGGCCTTTGCCGCTTTCAATGTCTGCTTTCTGCTGTGTCTCCATGTCGAATACGGCTTTTGCCTTTGCAGCCAGTTCTGCTGCCTCCTCCGGTTTGATTACCAGAAGACCGTCCTGATCACCCACAAGGATGTCGCCAGGGCAGATGACCTGTCCGCATACGGATACAGGTACATTGATTTCTCCAGGACCGTTCTTATACGGACCATTCGGGGTCACACCTTTTGCGTAAACGGGGAAGTTTTCAAAGGTGGAAATCTCATCGATGTCACGGATGCAGCCATCGATTACGAAGCCGTTTAATCCGGCTTTCATGGCTGTGTGGCTCATAATTTCTCCGCACAGAGCGCGGTGCATGCTTCCGCCGGCTGCGATAACCAGTACATCTCCTGGCTGTGCCAATTCCAGTGCTTTGTGGAACATCAGATTATCACCCTCAGGACAGTGCACGGTAAACGCGGTTCCCAGAAGGGGTGAGTGATTCATGGGTTTCAAACTGCTGTTGCAGCAGGCGATACGTCCCATACAGTCATCGATGTTAGCCACAGGGAGTCCGCGGAATCCTTCCAGCAGACTTTTGTCCGGACGATTGATTTTTGTGTAAATACGGCATCCTACGTTTGCCATTTTGATTACTCCTCTCTGTCTTTTATTGATTCAGCTCTTCCAAGGCTTTCTTGATGCGGTCCGCTGCTTCCATGAGATCTTCCATAGAGTTGGCGAAAGAGAATCTCATACAGTGCTCGCCGCCTTTTCCGTAAGAATCACCTGGTACACCGGATACTTTCGCGTGATCCAGCAGGTAATCACAGATCTCGAAGGAAGTCATGTTCGGGATATCGAATTTCACCCATGCATAGAAAGTTCCCTCTGGTTTTTCACAGGTCACACAGGGAATCTCATTTAACCGGTCGATGAAAGCATCACGGCGATCCTGGTAAGCCTGACGCATCTGTTCCATCTCTTCATGGCAGTCCAGAGCTACCATTCCGCCATCCTGGAGAAAACCGCTGGTGCAAGTCATCATATGCTGCCAGAGTTTCAGGATGTGTTTCAGAATTTCTTCATTAACACACAGATATCCGAGACGCCATCCGGTCATGGCTGCACATTTGGAGAAGCCATTGACTGTGATTACCTGATCAGCGATCTCGTCATAACTTGCCAGACTGATATGTTTGTTGCCGTCGAAGATCACTTTCTCATAGATTTCATCGGTGAGGATCAGGATATCCGGATGCTTTTTCAGATAAGATACCAAAGCCAAAGCCTCGTCTTCGTGGAGAATCTTACCTGTAGGATTGCAGGGATAGTTGATGATCACCAGACGGGTCTTTTCTGTGGTGGCGTTTTCCAGGAGCTCCTCGGTAATCTTATAATTGTTTTCATAGGAAAGTCCCAGAGAAACTGGAACACCATAGGAAGCAGAGATAATCGGCTCATAGGATACCCAGTTTGGCTCAGGGCAGAGAACCTCATCCCCTGGATTTAAGAGAGCACGTACAGCCGTATAGATGGCGATTTTTCCGCCAGGTGTCACCAGGATGTTGTCCTTGGTACATTTAATATGGTTTTCTTCTCTCAGTTTTTTTGCGATTTTTTCGCGGAACTCCGGAATGCCAGGGCCTAAAGTATAGTGTGTATTGTGTTTATTGACCATTCCGTCATAGGCCGCGTCACAGATTTTCTTTGGAGTTGGGAAATCCGGATCTCCTCCGCTAAGCCCGATCACATTCTCGCCGTTCATTTTCATGATCTTGGCTTTTTCAATGTATTTGATGGATGCGGAAGGTTTTAGATTATCGATTGCATTGTTAAAAGTGATCATTCTAATCTCCTCCATACGTTTACTTTTGAGCACATTTTACCATAGCAAGATATCGTTGGAAAATGAATAATATTGTTGTATAATATAGAAGAAATGAATATTCAATGAGAGAAAAGGGGGAGTGTGTGTGAATTTTTCAGAAATAGAGACTTTTTTGATGATTGTGCAGACCAAAAATATCACGAAGACATCGGAAAACCTCTATCTGTCCCAGCCGACTGTGAGCCATCGTCTGAAATCCCTGGAAGATGAGCTGAATACGAAGCTGGTGGTGAGAAAGAAGGGACATAAGACCATTGAACTGACTCCCAAAGGAGAGGAATTTATCTCCATCGCCCAGAGATGGATGACTCTGTGGAAAGAGATGCAGATGCTGCAGAGCGGTCAGGAGAAGATTCTTCTCACCGTGGGCTGTATCGATACCTTACACACCACAGTGATGTATCCCTTTTATTTAAAATTGCTTCGGGAGCAGGAGAAGATCGATCTGAGTCTGAGGACGCATCAGTCTTCAGAATTGTATGGATTGTTGGAAAAACATGAGTTGGATATCGCTTTTGTCTATCATCATCTCCACTATAAGAATGTAATCGCCACGCCGGTGCTAAGGGAGAGGATGTATCTGATACAGAACAAAGAGTGTGCGATTCAAAAGAAGAGAATCCATACCGACGAGATGGATCCGAGGAAGGAACTATTTTTCAGCTGGGACACGAATTACCAGATCTGGCATGATCAGTACATCACCCAGTCACCGCATCCCCATCTGCAGGTGGATTCCTTTATGCTGATCAGTAACATTCTGGCCAGTGACAAAGACCTGTGGCTGATCGCACCCGCCAGCACGGTGAGGGAACTGTCCAGGTATCACGATCTGTATGTCAGCGAGATTGCCAATGAGACGCCGCCGCCGGACCGTTTTACTTATGAAATCCGTCATAGGTACACGGGGGCAATGCTTCACAGGGGAATACATCTGTTTGACACGATGCTTCAGGAATATCTGAGAGAAAACTATCGGGATATCTGGATTTCTCAACGTTCAGAGGAATAACAAGTAGCATATTTGCTAAAATTCGATAAGTGAATTTAGTAAATATGCTACTTTTTTATGACAAAAATAGAAAATATTTATATATTATAATTAAATAATTCATTTTTGCGCATTAAAGTTATGTGGTATGATAAGAGCATTCAAAAGAGCGAAAAAACAAACGATAAATTTTAAAAGTCAGAATTTAAGGAGGTGAAATCATGGAAGTGCAATTTCTTCCCTCTGGAGACATGGGAATTACCGTGGAATTTGGAAAAGAAATCAGTCTTGAGATCAACACGAAGGTCCGGATGCTACACCATGATTTGAAAGAACATCCCATTGACGGAGTCATCGAGACCATTCCTACTTATTCAGCTCTGCTGGTGATCTACCGCCCAGATGTACTTTTGTTTGACGCTTTGGTAGAGATTTTGAGAGAACGCATTGAACATATGCAGGGCGGAGTTGAAAAAATGAAGACTTCTGTGACTGAGATTCCGGTTCTCTATGGAGGCAAATGGGGAATGGATCTTGCGGATTGTGCGAAGATGGAGCATATATCGGAAAAAGAGTTTATCAAGATTCATTCAGGTAGCGAGTATTATGTCTATATGTTGGGATTTGCCCCGGGACATCCCTATGCGGCCAGATTTGAGAATCCTTTCCATTTCAAACGGCGGGAATCCCCCAGACTGAAAGTACCGGGAAGTTCGATCGTGGCAGGAGAGAACCTCTCCAATATTTTGCCCTTTGACCAGCCCTGCGGATGGAATCTGATCGGGGCAACGCCGCTGAAAATGTGTGACTATTCGAAGAAAGATCCCTTCCTGCTCCATGCAGGCCAGTGGATTAAGTTTGTTCCCATCAATGAGACGGAATATTGGAAAATCAAGGAAGATGTGGAAAAGGGACAATATCAGTGCAGAACCTATGAGAAGGAGGAGTGAACATGGGAATACGGATAGAAGACGGTGGAATGTTCACTACTGTGCAGGATGAGGGCCGCTATGGCTATCAGCAGTTCGGAATGACCACTGCAGGTCCGATGGACCGGTATTCGTTTCATTTAGCAAATATTTTGGTCAGCAATTCCAAAGAGGAAGCTGCCTTGGAAATTTCTCTGATCGGGCCTAAGATCCGAGTGGAGAAGGACAACGTTGTAGCTGTCACGGGCGGAGATCTGGGCCCGCTCTTAAACGGAAAGCCAGCCCCAATGTATCAGGCTTTTTCGGTGAAAGAGGGAGACCTGCTTACTTTTTCCGGTATGAAAAACGGTTGCCGGAGTTATATTGCTTTCGCAGGCGGCCTGGATGTCCCCGTGGTGATGGGAAGCCGTGCGACTTTGGTGAGAAATGAGATCGGCGGTGTGGAAGGAAGAACCTTGAAAGCCGGGGATGTGATTGGCTTTCTGGATCCGAAAGAGAAGCTGCCGGGCATGAGCAGACGAAGAATTCCCCAGGAAGTTTTCCCGAAGAAAGAGATCGTCCTGCGGGTGGTGTTAGGTCCTCAAAAGGATGCGTTTACCAGCCAGGGAATCCGCCAGTTTTTCTGGCACAGTGCTCAGATCACAGCGGAGTTTGACCGGCAAGGATGCCGCCTGGAGTGTGATCCCATTGAACATGTGAAGGATGGAAATACCATCACCGATGGAATCATGTGTGGTTCCATTCAGGTTCCCAGCAATGGAAAACCGATCATCATGCTGGCAGATCACCAGACCACAGGTGGATATACAAAGATTGGAACGGTAATTTCCACGGATATTCGCAAGATTGCCCAGAGCCTTCCGGGCATGAAAGTCCGCTTTGTGGAAGTGTCCATGAAACTGGCGCAGCAGCTGTATATCCGTGAGCGTGAAAAAGAAGAAACTTGGAGAAAAAAGATAGAAGGAGAAGAGTCATGAAGATTGTAGTTTTGGATGGATACTGTTTGAATCCTGGAGATTTGAGCTGGGACGGACTGAATGCGCTGGGCGAGTGCACAGTCTATGACCGGACTTCCCTGACTGATGTGGAGGAAGTGATCCAGAGAATTGGTGATGCGGATGTGGTCTACACCAATAAGACCCCGATGCCCAAAGAGGTGTTCGAGCGCTGCCCCAATATTCGTTTTGTGGGAGTTCTGGCCACAGGGTATAACGTGGTGGATGTGAAAACGGCAAAAGAAAAAGGGATTCCTGTTGCCAATATTCCGACTTACGGAACCGCTTCTGTGGGACAGTTCGCCATTGCCCTTCTGTTGGAGATCTGCCATCATATCGGGCATCACAATGAGGCAGTTCATGAAGGAAAATGGGAGCATAATCCGGACTGGTGCTTCTGGGATTATCCGCTGATTGAGCTGGATGGAAAGACCATGGGAATCATCGGCTATGGACGCATCGGACAGGCGACAGGCCGTATTGCCCAGGCACTGGGAATGAAGATTCTGGCTTATGATTCTTATCATAATCCGGTGCTTGAGAATGAGAATTGCAGATATGCTGAGTTGGATGAAGTACTTGCCAATTCAGATGTGATAGCACTGCACTGCCCGCTGTTCCCGGAGACAGAAGGGATTGTCAACAAAGAAAACATTACGAAGATGAAAGACGGTGTGATCATTCTGAACAATTCCAGAGGTCCTCTGATCGTGGAGCAGGATCTCGCAGACGCTCTGAACAGTGGAAAAGTAGCGGCAGCAGGCCTGGATGTGGTATCCACAGAGCCGATTAAAGGAGATAATCCTCTTCTGAAGGCAAAGAACTGCATCATCACACCGCATATTTCCTGGGCACCAAAGGAATCCAGACAAAGACTGATGGACATTGCGGTAAATAATCTGAAGGCATATCTGGAAGGAAAACCTGTAAACGTAGTGAATTCATAAGAAGAGGGGTACAACTGATGTATAAGATTGATTTGAACAGTGACTTGGGAGAAGGATTCGGCGCCTATAAAATGGGAGCAGATGAGGAGATTATCCGCTATGTGACGGCTGCGAATGTTGCCTGTGGATGGCATGCAGGCGATCCTATGATCATGGACCGCACGGTGAAGATGGCAAAAGAAAATAATGTGGTGGTGGGTGCACATCCAAGCTATCCGGATCTGGTGGGATTTGGAAGGAGAAAGATGGTACTCTCTCCCATGGAGATCAAAAATGATATGAAATACCAGATTGGAGCATTGATGGCTTTCACCAAGAGTGAGGGTATGAAGCTTCATCATGTGGCTCCCCACGGGGCTCTTGGAAATCAGTGCCAGAACGACCGGGATGTGGCAAGAGCAATCTGTGAGGCAGTCTATGAGGTGGACCCGGAGTTGATTATTTATTACTGTGCAGGCGCTGTTCTGGGAGAGGAAGCAGAAAAGATCGGACTGCGCACCGCTTCGGAGATTTTTGTGGATCGCGCGTACATGGATGACCTCTCACTGGTTCCGAGAAAAATGGAAGGTTCCATGATTACGGACGAAGATGTGGCAATTACCAGATGTATCCGTATGATCAAAGAAGGTAAAGTTACCTCCATCAATGGCAAGGAACTGGATATCAAAGGAGATACTCTCTGTGTTCACGGAGATGGACCGAAAGCACTGAACTTTGTAAAGAGAATTCGTGAAGCCTTCGTAAAAGAAGGAATTGAGATTACCAGTTTCTAAAAAACGTGAAGAATTTCTTTGACGGGGAGAAACCAGAAAATAGAAGAGAAGTGGAGGTAACTTATGAAAGAAAAGAAAAAAGAAATGTCAATCGTCAAGAAGATGCTGATTGCTCTGGTCGGCGGACTGGTTGTCGGTATCGCCTGTCTGTTCCTAAGAGAGTATCTGGTGAATTCCGGAAATGAGGGCGTGTGGAATGTCATCAATATGTTACTCTTCCAGGATATCACTGCGGAAGATGGAGTGAATGCAGTAGGTATTCTTTATATTATCGGACAGATCTTCATGAGAGGCCTGCAGCTGGCAATTGTACCTTTGGTACTGTGCTCTTTGAGCCTTGCCATGTGCAGCATCTCGAATTCCACCAAGCTTGGAAGAATTGCCGCGAAGACTTTGATCGGATTTTTATGCTTCTATGTGTGCGGCGCATTTTTCTCAAACTTGATTGCATATGGTGTGAAATCCCTGGGAGCATTTAATGTGACTCTGCCCAGCAGTGAGGTGGCCGAGGCGTCTACCATCGATGCTTTCAATCCCCTGGCTACCATTGTGAATGCGGTTCCGTCCAACATCACGGAAGCGTTCAGTTCCAACAACAGTATCCTGGCTGTTGTGGTTGTGGCAATTATCATTGGTCTGTGCCTGAATGGCCTCGGTGAAAAAGGAGATCCTCTGAAGAAAGTGCTGGAGAGTGGAAGTGAAGTCATCCAGGTGTACCTGACATTTCTGATCAATAAGGTTGGTCCGGTTGCCATCTTCTGTCTGATTTCCAGAACCTTTGCCATCTACGGCATCGAGTATCTGGCGCCGGCGGCAGCTTACATGGTGTCTGCGATGGTGACTCTGTTTTTACTGGTAATTACCATCTATCCGATTGGTATCTGGCTGACTACGAGACTGAATCCTTTTAAATTCTTAAAGAAAATCGCGAAGGTGGGTATTCTTGGATTCTCCACCAACTCTTCCGCGGCTTGTCTGCCTTTGAATACAAGAACCTGTATCGAGGAACTGGGCTGCAGTGAAGAGATCACAAGCTTTGTACTGCCTACCGGTATGACCATTAACATGAATGGTACCACGGTAATGCATATGTTCGCAGTGACCTTTATCGCGACAGCGGCAGGTATTGATGTGACTCCGGCTAACATGGTTGTCATGGCCTTCCTGTCCATCTGTGCGGCAGCCGGCACACCGGCAATCCCGATCGCAGGTACGACCATGATCTTCACCGTATTGTCCGGTATGGGATGGACCACGGAGGCATGTATGATTGGATACGCGCTGGTTGTGGCAATCAACCGTCCGGTTGAGATGATGCTGCTGCCTCTGAACGTGATCGGTGATGCTGCGACGAATGTCATTGTTAATGCGAAAGAGAAGGAATTGAACAAAGAGATTTACGACAGCTGATCACAAAACATATTGGGAAGAAATACATAGACATTGGAAGAAGAGCTGTGAGAACAGCTCTTCTTTTTCAAAAATAAGAAGAAAGGTATTGGGGCATTGTTATGGGATTTGATAAATTGATAGAGCTAATTTTTGCAGTCAACGAGACCGAGTTTTCTGAGTTCGAGTACGAGAATAAAGAAGAGAAAATCAGAATCCGAAAAGGAGAAAAAGAGAGTGCAGAGGCGATCCATGTGGTCAGCACTGAGGAGGCAAAATCTGCGCCGGAGACGCCGAAAATCTGTGTGGAAGACGGTTACCTGGTGAAATCTCCCATGGTGGGGATTTTCTATGGAATCGAAGGCATTGAGATGGGAAAACGTGTGGAAAAAGGACAGATTCTCGGAAACATTGAGGCGATGAAGCTGATGAACGAAATCAAATCAGAGCAGGATGGTGTGATTGAGGAGATTTTTGTAAAAGACGGGCAGGCAGTGGAATTCGGGCAGCCCATGTTCCTGATTAAGTGAGAGGAGGAATGGGAATGTTTCAAAAGATTCTGATCGCCAACAGAGGTGAGATTGCAGTGCGGATTATCCGTGCCTGCCGTGAGATGGAAATTCTGACGGTGGCTGTCTATTCCGAGCCGGACCGGAATTCTCTCCATGTGAAAATGGCAGATGAGTCGGTCTGCATCGGCAGTGCCGCTGCCGGAGACAGTTATCTGAATATGGACCGGATTTTAAATGCCGCCCTGATTACCCATGCACAGGCGATTCACCCGGGATTTGGATTTTTGTCGGAAAATGATGAGTTCGCCGAGAAGTGCAGAGCATTGGGGATTGTGTTCATCGGTCCGTCTGCGGAACTGATCCGGAATATGGGAAACAAATCTCAGGCGAAGGAGACCATGCGCCGTGCGGGCATCCCTGTGATTGAGGGGAGCAAAGACCCTCTGTTTGACGGAGAGGAGGCCCTGGAGCAGGCCAGAAAGATTGGTTTCCCGGTTATGATCAAAGCTGCTTTCGGAGGCGGGGGCAAGGGAATGAGGATTTCCTACAGCGAGGAGGAATTTTCAGCTCTGTTTGCCCTGGCTCAGCAGGAGGCAGTGCGTTCTTTCGGAGACTCCACCATGTATCTGGAGAAGTATATACAGGATCCAAGACATGTGGAAGTACAGATTGTGGGAGACAGTTTTCACAATGTGATCTGCCTTGGGGAACGTGACTGTTCGGTACAGAGAAGACATCAGAAGATGATCGAGGAGTCTCCCTGTACGGCTCTGACTGAGGAAGTGAGAACCCAGCTTTTACAGACAGCTATCCAGGCGGCAAAGGCAGTGGGCTACGAGAGCGTGGGAACGATAGAATTTCTCTATGACAAGTCCGGGCAGTTTTATTTTATGGAGATGAATACCAGAATTCAGGTGGAGCATCCGGTGACAGAATCTGTCACGGGCATGGATCTGATCCGGGAGCAGATCCGGGTGGCGTTTGGGCTGCCTCTGTCCAAGACACAGGAGGAGATCGAGTTTCATGGCCATTCCATCGAGTGCAGGATCAATGCGGAAGATCCGGCGAAGAACTTTGTGCCTTCTCCGGGCAGGATTTCCTATCTTCATGTGCCTGGAGGAAAAGGAATCCGGATTGATACGGCGATGGAGAGCGGAAGTGAGATTCTTCCATATTATGATTCCATGATTATCAAAGTGATTGTACACGAGGAGAACAGAAAGCTGGCAATCCGGAAGATGCAGTGTGCGCTCCGGGAGCTGGAGATTGAAGGTGTGGAGACCAACAAGACATTTCTGGAGGAAATTTTAAAAGAGTCGGATTTCTGTGAGGGCAAGATTACCACAGGATATCTGGAAGAGCATTTTGAAATATAGAGAAATCACAGGAAAGACAAGAAGAGGGCCGTTTCAGCGGCCCTCCTCTTTTTCAAAATAGGAGAAATTTTATAGCATAGGGAATAATTCCCCATGTCTGCTTAATATTTAGAGAGATCACAGCACATCTCAGGATCCAGGATTTTTTCTTTGACAATTCCTGGTTTCTTTTTCAGAAGCATTTCGTACAGCTTTTTGTGTTCCTTATAGCGCTGGGCATTGGTCTTTTTGGTTACCCTTCCCACTTCTTCCAGATAAGAACGGTGGATGGATTCCACATTTTCCATGGCACTGCAGAGAAAGGAATTCTTCGATCCGCGGATGATTCCCATGTGAAAATCCCGGTCGTACCGGGCAAATTTCTCGTGATCCTCCCCGCAGGAGAGCATCCCTTCCAGTGCTTTTTTCAGCTCTTCCTCATCGTTTTTTGTGGCGTGGATGACAAACAGTTCAATGGCTTTAAATTCAATGGCCTGACGGAATTCAAAGAATTCCCGGAAAGCTTCTCCTGCGATCTGGTCTGCCGGGATCGTGTCGGAATCTTCTTCTCTCTCAGGACGGCAGACAAATGAGCCAACTCCGGGTTTCGTCGTAATCAGGCCCTGTCCTTTCAGCTTCTGCAATGCTGCTCGGACACTGATCCGGCTTACATGAAACATCTCACAGAGTTGATTTTCCGAGGGAAGCTTCTGACCTTCTACCCAGTCTCCTTCGCAGATTCGTACCAGGATCTGATTAAAAACTTCTTCGCTCAAAGGCAATCTGTTGTCGTTCATATAGGCCTCCTTTCAAAGAATGTGCGCCGCTAAAACGGCGCACAAGTTCTGTCTACAGCAAACCGCCGATTGCGGCAAATAAAGGTGCGAATACCAAAGAGATAATGGTCATCAATTTGATCAGAATGTTGATAGATGGACCGGAGGTATCTTTGAAGGGATCCCCCACCGTGTCACCCACAACACCGGCCTTGTGTACTTCGCTTCCTTTTCCGCCGTAGTTGCCGGCCTCGATATATTTTTTCGCATTGTCCCAGGCTCCTCCGGAGTTACTCAGGAAGATTGCCAGGAGGACACCGGTAACCAGAGCACCTGCCAGCATTCCGCCCAGTGCGGTTGGTCCAAGTACGATGCCCATGACGATGGGGGCGAGTACGGCGATGATGCCGGGACGGATCATCTCGCGCAGGGCTGCCTTTGTGGAGATATCCACGCAGGTGGTGTAATCCGGTTTCGCAGTCCCTTCCATGATTCCAGGAATGGTGCGGAACTGTCTGCGGACTTCCTCAATCATGGAGTATGCCGCTTTGGACACAGATTCCATGGTCCAGGAAGAGAACAGGAATGGAAGCATTCCTCCGATGAACATTCCGATGATGACGTCGGAATCCAGGATATCAATGCCGGTGAGACCTACTGTCTGTGCGTAGGATACGAACAGAGACAGAGCAGTCAAAGCGGCAGAGCCAATGGCGAATCCTTTTCCCATGGCTGCGGTGGTATTTCCCACAGAGTCCAGCTGGTCTGTGATGTTGCGGACACCCTCGTCCATGCCGGCCATCTCAGCGATACCGCCGGCGTTGTCAGCGATCGGTCCGTAGGCATCCACAGCAACGGTGATTCCTGTGGTGGAAAGCATACCAACGGCTGCCAGAGCGATTCCGTAGATTCCAAACGCAGAGTAGGAGACATAGATTCCCACTGCGATACACAGAATGGGAAGTGCGTTGGACTGCATGCCGACAGCGATGCCTGTGATGATGTTGGTGGCAGGTCCGGTCTGAGATTGCTCTGCGATACGTTTCACGTAAGGATAGCGGTCTGAGGTGTAGACTTCGGTCAGATAACCGATCAACAGACCGACAACCAGTCCGGCGATGATGGCAATGGCTGCTTTGAAATCGCCGAATACAGTATGGCTAAGCCACAAAGTGGCAGCGGTGACAAGAATAGAGGATACATAAGATCCCATCTTCAAAGCTTTGTGAGGATTGCTGTTCTCGTCACCCCGTACGAACAGACATCCGATGACAGAGGACAGAACACCGATGGCGGATAACACCAGCGGGAAGATAGCTCCCTCTGCCTGATATTCCATGATACCTAAGGTGACAGCAGATACGATGGCACCCACATAGGACTCGAACAAGTCAGCACCCATGCCGGCCACGTCGCCCACGTTATCGCCCACGTTGTCGGCAATTACGGCAGGATTTCTCGGGTCATCCTCCGGGATGCCGCTCTCTACTTTGCCGACCAGGTCAGCGCCCACGTCAGCCGCCTTGGTGTAGATACCGCCGCCCACACGGGCGAACAGTGCGATGGAAGACGCTCCCAGGCTGAAACCGGACAGAACGTTGGGATCTCCGGTGAAATAGTAGACCAGAGTACAACCCAGAAGTCCAAGTCCCACAACACACATACCCATGACAGCGCCTCCGCGGAATGCGATGGCCAGTGCGGAGACCATACCTTTTTGCTCTGCGGCGCGTGCGGTCCGCACGTTGGCTTTCGTGGCCACGTTCATGCCGCAGTACCCGGCCAGAACTGAAGCGGCGGAGCCACAGACAAAACAAAAGGCGGTCACCCAGTTGCCAAGGCCGAATCCGATTGCCAGAAACAGCACAACGACAAAGACGACCAGTACGCGGTATTCCGCGAACAGAAATGCTTTGGCACCCTGGTGAATGGCAGCAGAGATTTCTTTCATTCTCTCAGTGCCAGGTTCTGCTTTTCCCACAAAGCAGGAGAGAATGTAGGCGAATACCAGACCTACAACTCCCATTGCGATGGCGAAATAAATCCCCATTTCTTCTTACCTCCTCCAATTAAAATATACGTTTGGGTATTCCTATGTAAACCCCAATACATATGGTAATACCTGTAATACAGGTATTATATATCCGGACAACAGGGAGTGTCAATAGATATCTTTTTATTTTTTTCGGAATTTGCAAGAGCGGACATCTATTTATTTAGCTGACTAAATAAAAATCAGGCGGATTATGGGTGAGTTATACAAATCTTACTTGTAAAATAAGTGTGAAATATACAAAAAACCGGTTGCTAACCGGGAGAAAAAAGCGTATATTTAGTTAGCCGACTAAATAAAAGCGAGGTGACAAAGGTGAAGGATCAGGAAGACACACAGATTCAGAAATTACTCATGAGGGTGTCCCATGCGTATTTTGTGAGTCTGTATCATCAGTTGGACGAGATCGAAGTCCATCCCGGGCAGGTTCCTCTTCTCATTCTTCTGAACCGGGAGAGAGAACTCAGCCAGAAGGAAATTGCCGGGAAGTTATGCATAAGTGCCCCGACGGTGGCGACGAGTATCCGGAGGATGGAAAAGGGGCAGATGGTGGACAGACGCCAGGATGAAAAAGATCAGAGAGTCAGCCGTATTTTTCTCACAGAGAAGGGGAAAGCATGTACGGCACAGGTTCAGAAGATCTTTGCTGAGAATGAAAAAAAGTTGATTCAGGGATTCAGCGAGGCAGAATTATGTCTGTTTCAGAGATTCTGTGAACAGCTGGAAGAGAATATAAAAACGTTGGAAAGGGGAACAAAGAAATGATCAAAATGTTGAAGTATCTGAAGAAATCAGCAGGTTACCTGTTCTTGATTGTCCTGCTTTTGTTTCTTCAGGCTTACTGCGATCTCTCGCTGCCGGATTACACTTCCAAGATTGTGAATGTGGGAATTCAGCAGCAGGGAATCGAAGATGGAGTCCCAGAGAAAATCCGGGTATCCTCCATGGAACAGCTCTCCTTATTTATGGATGAGAAGGATTCGGAGGAAGTGATGGATGCCTACAGACAAAAAGGAGATAGCCTGGTGCTTCAGGATATCTCCGAAGATGAGCGGGAGAAGCTGAATCAGATTCTGGGTGCCCCCATACTTCTGGTTCAGCAGCTGTCCAAAGACAATGAACAGACGCAGGCCATCAAAGAGCAGATGAATCTTCCAGCGGATGCCGATCTTCTGGAGGTGATTGCACAGATTCCACAAGAAAGCCGGCAGAAAATGTTCCAGAATATTGAGGAGCAGATTGCAAAGATGCCTCAGTCTACGGTGACTCAGACTGCGGTCACTTATGTGCGCAGTGAGTATGAGGCGATGGGAGAGAATGTGGATCAGATTCAGATTCACTATATTCTGCGCTCCGGTCTTGAGATGGTGGCGATGGCTTTTGTCATCATGCTTGCCTCGGTTTCTGTGACATTTCTCTCCGCACGGGTTGCGGCGGCTTTGGGCCATGACTTGAGAAATGCGGTGTACCGTAAGGTGGTGGGCTTTTCAGGAGCGGAGTACAACAAATTTTCCACCGCTTCTCTGATTACCAGGAGTACCAATGATGTGCAGCAGATCCAGCTGATGACAGCCATGATTTTCAGGATTGCCCTGTATGCACCGATCCTTGGCATCGGAGGTGTATTGAAAGTGCTAAGCACAGACGCTTCCATGTCCTGGATTATCGCGCTGGCCGTTGTGCTGATCCTGCTTGTGATCGGCCTGCTTTTCGCCATTGCCATGCCAAGATTCACCAAGCTGCAGTATCTCATTGACCGCCTGAATCTGGTGACCAGAGAGACTTTGACAGGAATCTCTGTCATACGAGCTTTCAGCCGGGAGAAATTTGAGGAAGAGCGCTTTGAGGAGGCCAACCGCAGACTGACCCGCACCAACCTGTTTGTAAACCGTTGTATGACCTTCATGATGCCGACGATGATGCTGATTATGAACGGAATCTCCGTACTGATCATCTTCTTCGGAGCCAAAGGCGTGGATGCAGGTACTATACAGGTGGGAAATATGATGGCGTTCATTCAGTACGCTATGCAGATTATCATGTCTTTCCTGATGATCTGTATGATGTCTATTATGCTGCCGAGAGCCGATGTGGCTGCCAAGCGAATCAATGAAGTTCTGGAGACGGAGGGAACGGTGCTGGATCCAAAAGAGGCGAAACATCCGGATCAGAATGTGCAGGGACTTGTGGAGTTTGACCATGTGTCTTTCTCCTATCCGGGATCCACAGAAAAAATTCTGCGGGATATCACATTCACGGCTGAGAAAGGCCAGACAGTGGCTTTTATTGGAAGTACAGGAAGCGGAAAGAGTTCTCTGGTCAATCTGATTCCCCGTTTCTATGATGTGACGGAAGGTGCAGTCCGGGTAGACGGGGTCGATGTCAGACAGATGACACAGAAAGAACTGAGATCAAAATTGGGTTATGTGCCGCAGAAAGGAGTGCTGTTCTCCGGAACCATCGCTTCCAACATCCGGTATGGATGTCCTGAGGCTCCCATGGAGGAAGTGGAGAAGGCGGCGAAGATTGCCCAGGCCACAGAATTCATTGAGGAGAAGGCACATACCTATGAGTCGCCCATTGCCCAGGGAGGAACCAATGTCTCCGGCGGACAGAAACAGAGACTTTCCATCGCCAGAGCGATTGCCAAGAAGCCAGAGATCTTTATCTTTGACGACAGCTTCTCAGCACTGGATTACAAGACGGATGTGGTACTGCGCCGGGAGCTGAAAAAGGCGACCAAGGACGCGACAACTCTGATCGTAGCCCAGCGAATCAGCACGATTCTCCATGCGGATAAGATCATTGTCTTAGATCTTGGAAAAATCGTGGGAATGGGAACTCATCAGGAACTGTTAAAATCCTGTGATGTATATCGACAGATTGCTATGTCACAGTTGTCAGAGGAGGAATTGGCCAATGAGTGAGAATCGTAGAATGCATGGCCCGGGTATGCGGGGGATGAATAGCGCGGAACGGGCCAGAGACTTCAAAAGCGCTGTCGCGAAGCTGGTGCGTTATCTGAAACGTTACAAGTACCGCTTTTTCATTATGTTCGTCTTTGCGATCTGCAGTACTGTTTTCAATATTATAGGGCCTAAGATCCTGGGAAATGCCACCACGGAACTGTTTTCCGGGCTGATGGCCAAGATCCAGGGAGTCGGAGGAATCGATTTTGAAAAGATTACCATGATACTTCTGCAGACTATGGGGCTGTATCTGATCAGCGCGATCTTTTCCTTTATCCAGGGCTTTCTGATGACGGGAATCTCCAATGATGTGACCTACTCCATGCGTAAGGAGATTTCGACGAAGATCAACCGTCTTCCCATGAAGTATTTTGAGAGCCGTACAAATGGAGAAATTCTCTCCCGTGTGACGAATGATATTGATACCCTTCAGACGAGCCTGAATCAGAGCGTGACTCAGCTGATCACCTCTATCACCACTCTTGTGGGTGTCTTCATCATGATGATCAGCATCAATGTGTGGATGACTCTCATCGCCCTTTTGATTCTTCCGGTGTCTGGCTTTATCATCGGAAAAGTGATGAAAAGATCCCAGAAATATTTCCAGGCACAGCAGGAGTATCTGGGACGGGTCAACGGACAGATTGAGGAGACTTACGGCGGACATGATGTGGTGAAAGTCTTCAATCAGGAGGAAGCTGTCCTGGAAACTTTTGAACAGGATAACCGGATTTTGTATGATTCTGCGTGGAAATCACAGTTTTTCTCCGGAATGATGATGCCGATTATGCAGTTTGTGGGAAATTTGGGTTATGTGATGGTTGCCCTGGTGGGCGGTATCTTTGCCATCCGGGGAGCCATTGAAGTGGGAGAGATTCAGTCTTTCTTCCAATATATCCGTAACTTTACGCAGCCCATCCAGCAGATTGCTCAGGTTACCAACATGCTTCAGTCCTCAGCGGCAGCTGCTGAGAGAGTCTTTGAATTCCTGGAAGAGGAGGAAGAGGATCAGACTGTGGAGCATCCCACAGATATCACAAATCTGACTGGAAATGTGGAGTTTGACCATGTGAAATTTGGTTACAATCCGGAAAATATCATCATTCATGATTTCTCCGCACATGTGAAAGATGGGCAGAAAGTGGCCATCGTAGGTCCCACCGGCGCCGGAAAGACCACCATGGTCAAGTTGCTGATGCGTTTCTATGATGTGAATGAGGGAGCCATCAAAGTGGACGGACACGATGTGCGCAGCTTCAACCGCAGCCAGCTGAGGGAGATGTTCGGCATGGTGCTCCAGGATACCTGGCTGTTCTCGGGAACAATTATGGAGAATATCCGTTATGGACGTCTGGACGCCACGGATGAGGAAGTCAAGGCAGCCGCGAAGGCAGCCCACATTCATAATTATATTATGACTCAGCCGGACGGCTATCAGACGATGCTGGACGAAGAGACCAGCAATATTTCCCAGGGACAGAAACAGCTTCTGACCATCGCCAGGGCGATTCTGGCGGACAATAAAATTCTGATTCTGGATGAGGCCACGTCTTCTGTGGATACCAGAACGGAGATGCAGATTCAAAAAGCCATGGATAACCTGATGAAGGGAAGAACCAGTTTTGTCATCGCGCACCGTCTGTCCACGATCAAAGACGCGGATCTGATTCTGGTGATGAAGGACGGAGATATCATTGAGCAGGGCAGCCATGAGGAATTGCTCAGACAGAATGGATTCTATGCTCAGCTCTATAACAGCCAGTTTGAAAAGTTGGAAGCAGTGTAAATATGGATTGACGGGATTTGGGGAAAAAGATACAATAGGAGAGTAAAAAGTGTAACGCGGATAAAAGGAGAAGCCTATGAAGAAAGCGCGCAGATATGGAATATTTCTGGCTGCTCTGGCTGCGTGGGGAATCCTGGCAGGGTGTACTTCCGGCGAGGAGACATCGGCAGAACCGGAAAATCCGGTTTCTGAGACAGCTGTCTCTCCCACCGAGACTCCGACTTTGACTCCAAGTCCCTCCCCTTCGCCAACGCCCACAGAGTCTTTGACCGAAGATCAGGTGGAATATGAGACGGAGGATGAGAAGATGATCCTGTATCTCCCGGACAGAAGCTGGGAGAATGTCTCAGACCAGGACGGGATCCGGCTGTTTGAGTCGGAAGATGTGGGAAACATTACCATTCTCCATGGCACCCGGGAGGAACTGCCGGACTTTACCATACCGGACAGTGAGAGAGCCGTGACGAAATTCTATAAAGACAATGGTGTCTCAGGAAAGGATTTTCAGATCCTGGAATATGTGAATAACTCCATAGGTGATGTGGGAATTTACCGCTATACCGTGAAGTTTCAGGAAGATTCCGGTTTTGAATATATTTACAGCGCCAATTACGTGGTTGTGGTGGATGATGAGATCTACAGCATCTCCGGGACTGTGCGCAGGGATGATCAGAATCTGCTGGAGAGAGTGCGAAGTTCTGTGGAGAGTCTCCAGATCTGTCAGACGGATGCCATGGCAAGGGAAGAGAACGGAGATTCGGCTGAAGAGATGCTGGATGAGGGCAACGAGGAAGACGGAGGCACCAGTGAGGATTACTCCCAGAATCCCCAGTTCGTCCAGGAAGAACAAGGAGGAGACAGCTGATGGAAGCGTATGGAGAGTTTGCCAGGGTCTATGATCTGTTTATGAGTGATGTGGATTACGATTCGTGGAGTGAATATATTATCCGTCTTCTCCGGGAGGACGGGATCAAGGATGGCCTGGTTCTGGAGCTTGGATGCGGGACAGGAAGCCTCACCACACGTCTGGCGAAAGCCGGGTATGATATGATCGGTGTGGATAATTCTCCGGCCATGCTTCAGGAGGCGATGGAGAAGAAAGAAGAGCAGTCTTTGGATATTCTCTATCTGATGCAGGATATGCGTGAATTTGAGCTCTACGGAACAGTTAAAGCTGTGGTCAGTATCTGTGATTCCATGAACTATATCACGGAGGAAGAAGATCTGCTGGAAGTGTTCCGGCTGGTGAATAATTATCTGGACCCGGGCGGATTGTTTTTGTTTGATCTGAATACCATCTATAAATATGAAAAACTGCTGGGAGACAGCACCATTGCCGAGAATCGCCCGGAGGGCAGTTTTATCTGGGATAATGAATATGATCCAGAAAGCCGGATCAACGTCTATGAGCTGGCTCTGTTTATTCCAAGAGAAGATGGACTTTATGAGAAATATGAGGAAGAGCATTATCAGAGGGCTTATACACTGGAAAAGATTCAGAGCCTTTTGAGACAGGCGGGAATGGAATATGTGACGGCCTATGATGCTTTTACCGAAGAACCGCCCAGAGAGGGCAGTGAGAGGATTTATATCCTGGCCAGAGAGAGCGGTAAGGCAGAAAATTGTAAGGAAGGGGAGAACTGACGATGTCAGATTATATTGTGCGGGGAATCGCGGCAGACGGACAGATCCGTGCATTTGCAGCGGTGACAACTCAGACTGTAGAGACAGCCAGAGAGGATCACAATACCAGCCCGGTGGCAACAGCGGCTCTGGGAAGACTTTTGACGGCTGCAGGCATGATGGGGGCGATGATGAAGGGGGAGAAGGATGTGCTCACTCTTCAGATCAAGGCGGACGGCCCTCTTGGCGGAATCACGGTGACCGCGGATTCCCAGGGAAATGTAAAAGGTTATGTGGGAAATCCCCAGGTTCTGCTTCACGCCAATGCCAAGGGCAAGCTGGATGTGGCAAAAGCTGTGGGCCAGGGATTTCTCAATGTGATCAAGGATATGGGGCTGAAGGAACCTTATTCCGGCCAGACTATGCTGCAGACTGGAGAGATCGCGGAGGATCTGACTTATTATTTTGCTACCAGTGAGCAGGTGCCGTCCTCGGTGGGCTTGGGTGTTTTGATGGAACGTGACAATACGGTGAGACAGGCCGGGGGATTTATCGTACAGCTTATGCCCTTCGCGCAGGAGGAGACCATTGCGAAACTGGAAGCAAATCTGTCAAAGATCACTTCTGTGACGGCTCTTCTGGATCAGGGAGATGGGCCGGAAGACCTGCTGAGAAGGCTTCTGGGAAATTTGGATCTGGAGATCACAGACCATTTGCCGGTTCGCTTTCACTGCAGCTGCAGCAAGGAGCGGGTGGAGAAAGCCCTGATCAGCATCGGGAGCAAAGAACTTCAGGAGATGATCGATGAGGGAAAGCCTGTGGAATTGAACTGTCATTTCTGCAATACCAATTATTCGTTCACTGTGGAAGAGCTCAAAAAGATTCTGCAAAAGTGCAGATAGGAAGAGGTGTGTTATGAGACAAGGATTTGTGAAAGTGGCTGCGGCCACACCGGATATCCAGGTAGCGGATTGTATTCACAATGCGGATGAGATTATCCGTCTGATCCGGAAGATGGAGAAAGAGGGAGCCAAGATTATGGTATTCCCAGAACTTTGTATCACCGGCTATACCTGTGGTGATCTGTTTGGACAGGAGCTTTTGATACGGTCTGCCAGTGAGCAGCTGATCCGCATCGTGCAGGAGACTTCTGATGTGGATGCACTTGTCTTTGTGGGACTTCCTTTTGAGCACTGCGGAAAACTCTATAATGTGGCTGCGGCCTGCTGCCACGGCGAGATTCTGGGGCTGGTGCCGAAGATGAATCTTCCCACCTACGGAGAGTTTTACGAGAGGCGGAATTTTACCCCCGGACAGGAGAGACTGGATCTGGTGGTGTTCAACGGGGAAGATGTACCCTTTGGAAGTGAGCTGCTGTTCACCTGCACCCATATGCCGAAGCTTGTGGTGGCGGCGGAACTGTGCGAGGACCTCTGGGTGGCCAGCCCGCCGAGTGTCCGTCATGCCATGTCAGGAGCCAACCTGATTGTGAACCTGTCGGCCAGCAGCGAGGCTGTGGGAAAAGACTCTTACCGCAGAAACCTGGTGACCGGGCAGTCTGCCCGCCTGGTCTGCGGTTATATCTATGCCAATGCAGGAGAGGGGGAGTCCACACAGGATCTGGTGTTTGGAGGTCAGAATCTGATTGCGGAGAACGGCACCCTTCTGGCTTCCAGCAGGAAATTTGAAAATGAGATTATTTACGCGGACATCGATCTGGAGAGAATCTGTCACGAGAGAAGGAGGATGACCACGTTTACCTGTGATATCGGTGATTATCAGCCGATTCCTTTCTGTCTGTCCCTGGAGGAGACAAAACTGACCAGAAAGTTCCCCAGGAATCCCTTCGTTCCGCAGAACGAGTCAGACCGGGATGAGCGCTGTGACGAGATTCTGAATATTCAGGCCATGGGGCTGAAAAAAAGGCTGGCACATGTCCACGGAGACCGGGCTGTGGTGGGAATCTCAGGAGGACTGGATTCCACGCTGGCCCTTCTGGTGACGGCGAGGGCCTTCGATATGCTGAAGATCCCCCGGGAGAATATTCTGGCAGTGACCATGCCTTGCTTTGGCACGACGGACCGGACATACAACAATGCCTGTGAATTGACGAGAAGACTGGGAGCGACTCTGCGGGAAGTGGATATCAAGGAGGCGGTTCACGTTCATTTCCGGGATATCGGTCAGGATGTGAATGTGCACGATGTGACGTATGAGAACTCCCAGGCCAGAGAGCGTACCCAGGTGCTGATGGATCTGGCTAACCAGTGCGGCGGCCTGGTGGTGGGAACCGGGGATCTGTCGGAGCTGGCACTGGGATGGGCTACCTATAATGGAGACCACATGTCCATGTACGGGGTGAATGCTTCCGTTCCCAAGACGCTGGTGCGTCATCTGGTGAGCTATTATGCCAGAACCTGTGAGGACGAGAGACTTTCCCAGATTCTTCAGGACGTGCTGGACACCCCTGTCAGCCCGGAACTTCTGCCGCCTGAGGACGGAGATATCTCCCAGAAGACAGAAGACCTGGTGGGACCTTACGAGCTTCATGACTTTTTCCTGTATTATATGCTTCGGGCAGGATATTCTCCGAAGAAGATCTTCCGGATTGCCTGTCTGACTTTTGAAGGTATTTATGACCGGGAAGTGATTCTGCAGTGGCTGAAGAAATTCTGCTGGAGATTTTTCAGCCAGCAGTTTAAGCGCTCCTGTCTGCCGGACGGACCAAAAGTGGGCAGCGTGGCGGTATCTCCCAGGGGAGATCTCCGGATGCCCAGTGACGCCTGTGCCAGACTGTGGATCCAGGAGCTGGAAGAAATTCAATAGAACGGCGAGAAAGCGGAGCGATTTTAAAGCTCCGCTTTTTTTAGTGCCGCGCCAATGGCGTCCAGAAGCATCATGGAAGTATATTTATTCTCCTCAGAATACTGAATGTGATCCAGAGACTGGCTGTCATATATCTGAGAGGCCAAGGATTCCAGAGCCGGTTCCATGAGGGGAAACATTGCCGTGGTGCTCTCGCTCAGGTTGACAAGCTCGATGGCCTTGATCCGGTCGGCGTCCACGGTGACCTGCACGTCAAAAGTATTGTCATTTAACGAGATGGAGGTGGTGTAGACCCCCGGCTGGTATTTGGACTCGGCAGCTTTGGAAGTCTCAGCTTTCTGTCCGGGTCCGAACATCAGGAGCAAAACTCCGCCCAATACGAGGGCGAGAACGATGAAGATGGCGGTATAGACCACTTCTTTCATATGTAAGACTACGATTTTTGTTTTAGCGCTCATGCGTACACCCCCTGGTTTACTTGTGGCGACCAGCGGATGGGATCCTTCGGTCACACTTTCTATATTTTATTTCAGCGGCAGAGAAAATATGATATAATCACGGTGTAATTTAGCTGGAATTGAGAAAGAGAACAACGGGAGAAGACTATGGCATTGCAGTTGATTCTGGGAAGTTCCGGATCCGGAAAATCCCATTTTATTTACAAAAAAATAATCGAAGAGTCCATGGAAAATCCATTTCGGCAGTATGTGGTTCTGGTCCCGGAACAATTTACCATGCAGACGCAGAGACGCCTGGTACAGATGCATCCAGGCGGAGGAATTTTGAATGTGGACGTCTTAAGCTTTGAACGTCTGGCGTACCGGGTTTTTCAGGAGGTGGGGGGCAACAATCTTCCCATTCTGGAGGAGACGGGAAAGAGCTTGGTGATTCAGAAAGTGGTGCAGAAGAAAAAGGAGAAGCTGGGATACCTGGAAAATCAGCTGAAGAAGACAGGCTGTATTCAGGAGATGAAATCTCTGATCAGTGAGTTCATGCAGTATGATGTGAAGCCTGGACAGCTGGAGAAGCTTGCAGAAGACTTTGGGGAACAGTCCTTGCTTGGCTGCAAACTGCGGGACATCCAGGAGGTTTACCAGGGATTTGAGGAATATCTGCAGGAGCGCTTTCTCACGGCAGAGGAAGTCCTGGATGTGCTGTGCAGAAGAATTTTCCGCTCAGAAAAATTAAAGGGCTGTGTATTCGTGCTGGATGGATATACCGGTTTTACTCCGGTGCAGCTTCGGTTGATCCGGGAACTTCTGATTCTCGCGGAAAAGATGTACGTCACAGTGACCATGGACCCGGCGTCTGTGAAGAAGGCCAGCGGCAGATACCAGTTATTTTCCATGAGTGCTGTGATGAGACAGAAACTGTTCAAGGCAGCAGAGGAAGCCCAGGTACCGGTGGAGCCGGAAGTCTGGGTGGATGCCGGGGAACAGGCACGTTTTGGCGGAAATCCGGAGTTAAGATTCCTGGAACGGCATCTGTTCCGCTATTACCGGTCTTCGTATGAGACAAAACCCAAGGCGGTGTTCTTAAGAGCATGCAAAAATCCCTTGACAGAAGTGGAGGATACAGCCAGGAAGATCAAGCGTCTGATCCGGGAGAAGGGATACCGATACGGAGAGATTGCTGTGGTCACCGGTGATCTTCCCACCTACGCAAGCTATGTGAGATGGATATTTCAAAGATCAGACATACCGTATTTTATTGATGAGAAACATACAATTTTGATGAATCCTTTCGTGGAATTTTTGAGAGCGGCCATGGAAGTGATGACAGAACGGTTTTCCTATGAGAGCTGTTTCCGGTATCTGCGCTGCTCCATGTCGTCACTGACACTTTCCCAGATTGATGAGATGGACAACTATGTGACAGCCCTGGGAATCCAGGGGTATGTCCACTGGAAGGAAAAATGGGTGCGCCTTTACCGGGGACTGGACGAGAAGAAAATTATGGATCTGAATCAGTCCAGGGAAATTTTTCTGGAAGAACTTGCTCCGATGATCGAAGGATTCCGGGGCCGGGGCAAGACTGTGCGGGAGCGCAGTGAAGCTCTGTATACTTTTGCGGTAAAAAATGAGGTGCAGAGGAAGCTGAAGATACAGGAGATGAAATTCGCCTCCCAGGGACAGAAAGCAATGGAGAGAGAGTACGCGCAGATCTATGGGATCGTGATTAATCTTCTGGACAAGATGGTGGAGATCCTGGGAGAGGAAAAAGTGAGTGCCAGGGAATACCAGCAGCTTTTTGAGGCGGGACTGGCGGAGGCGCGAATCGGCGTGATTCCGCCCTCCACAGACCAGGTTCTGGTGGGGGACATGGAGAGAACCAGGCTCAGTGAGATCCGGGCCTTGTTTTTTCTGGGAATGAACGAGGGAAGTATTCCCAAGAATCCCAACCGGGGCGGACTGCTCTCGGAGGCGGACAGAGAGGCTTTTCAAAAAGAAGAGATTGAGCTTGCGCCGGATTCCAGGGAACTGCTCGGTCAGGCCAGGTTCTATCTGTATCTGAATCTGACAAAACCGCAGGATTTCCTCTTTCTGTCCTATAGTCAGGCAAATGCCAGGGGAGAGTCCCTGGCACCGTCTTACCTGGTATCCATGATACAGAAATTGTTTCCGCATCTTAAGGTATTGCCGGAAGAACAGATGGAAGCACTGGATCAGCTGGAGAGCCCCCGGGAGAGTCTGGCGTATTTTCTCAAGGGGCTTCAGCAGCTGGAGTACGGCCAGGAGGATCTGGTGTGGGAGGAATTGTACCGCTGGTACCGGCAAAGTGATGAGTATCATCAGACAGCAGAGAAACTGGTGGACGCAGCCTTCTATGAGAATCCCATGGACCGGCTCAGTGCCCGGACAGCAGAAGCTTTGTACCAGGAGGTCTCCCCTTATGGAGCAACCAGACTGGAACAGTATTCCGCCTGTGCTTTTGCCCATTTTTTGCGCTATGGGCTTCAGGTCACCGAGAGACAGGAGTATGAGTTCCGTGCGTTGGATCTGGGAAATGTGATGCATCAGACACTGGAACTTTTTTCCAGGAAACTGCGGTCGGAGCATTTAAGCTGGAGAGAATTGAAGAAAGAAGACAGGGAAAGGCTGATGGAGGAAAGCCTTGATCAGGTGGCAGCAGATTATGGAAACACCATTTTACACAGCAGTGCCAGGAATGAATATCGGATTCAGAGAACCAAGAGAATTTTAAACCGTACAGCCTGGGCTTTGCAGGAGCAGTTGAAAAGAGGAGATTTCCTGCCGGAAGGGTTCGAGGTTGCCTTCGAGGGAGGAAGAATTGACCGCGTGGACATATGTGAAGATGGAAGCAAGGTCTATGTGAAAGTGATGGATTATAAGACCGGGAATATGTCTTTCGATCTGATGGCAGTCTACCACGGACTGCAGCTGCAGCTGATGGTATATCTGGATGCGGCTCTACAGGTAGAGCAAAGAAAATACAGGGATAAGGACGTAATGCCTGCGGCAGTCTTTTATTATAATATCAAAGATCCCCTGATCAGAGAGAAGGTGGGGACGGATCTGGGCCAGGTGGAGAAGAAACTGTTGAAAGAACTGAAAGTCAACGGGCTGGTGGAGTGTGACACGGAGGTTCTGAATCATCTTGATCCCACTTTGGAGACATTGCCGGTGACACGTAATAAGGATGGAAGTTTTCGAAAAGGTTCCAGTGTGGCCGACAGAAAACAGTTTCACCTGTTATCCGAGTATGTGAGCAGAAAGATTCAGAGTATCCGGGAGGAAATTCTCTCGGGAAATGTGTCGGTAAGTCCCTATCAGATGGACAAAAAAGAAGCGTGTACATATTGTCCCTACAAGGGAATCTGTGGGTTTGACTCCAGATTTCCCGGCTTCGCATACCGGAGACTCCAGAAGATGAATGAGGCGGAAGTGTGGAAAAAGATGGATGAGGAGGTGAAAAAATGGAAGTGAACTGGACCAAGGAACAAAAGCAGGTGATTCAGCTTCGTGACCGGAATATTCTGGTGAGTGCGGCGGCCGGTTCCGGCAAGACGGCAGTGCTGGTGGAACGGATTCTTAGAATGATCACTGACAAGGAGCACCCGGTGGATATCGACCGCCTTCTGGTGCTGACCTTCACCCGGGCGGCAGCCGGGGAGATGCGTGTGCGTCTGGAACAGGCATTGGCTGATAAGCTGGAGGAAGATCCGGAGAACGAACATCTTCAAAAACAGGCCACCTTACTCCACAATGCCCAGATTACCACCATCGATGGCTTCTGCAGTTATCTGATTAAAAATTATTTTCACATGACAGATCTGGATCCGGGATACCGCACGGCGGATGAAGGGGAGCTGAAGCTTCTTCGTGTGGATGTTATCCGGGAAGTTCTGGAGGAATTCTATGGCCGAAAAGATCCTGATTTTGAAGAATTTGTGGAGTGGTATGCTCCCGGCAAGAGCGATGAGGCTCTGGAAAATCTGGTGCTCAAGCTGTATGATTTTTCCATGAGCAGTCCCTGGCCGCGGGAATGGCTTCAGGTGTGTGCGGAAGTCTATGAGACGGATTCCTGGCAGGAAGTGTGTCAGTCGGAATGGATGAAATTTCTGTGGGAACAGATAGAAAAAATTCTGGAGGATCAAAGAGAACAGACGCTCGACAGTCTGGAAATTTGCAGGATGTCCGATGGCCCTTATATGTATGAGGAAATGCTTGAGAAAGACCTGGCTTTTCTGGAGAAGCTTCGCTCGGTGAGAGAGTTTGATGAGATGGTCAGACTTCTGGAAAAGCCTTCTTACGCAAGACTCTCTTCCAAGAAAGATTCTGCGGTCTCACAGATGTTAAAAGAGCAGGTTCAAGTGAACCGAAAAGAGCTCAAGGATGCCCTTGGAAAACTGCAGGAACAGTATTTTTTCACAGATTCTCAAAGTATTCTGGAGGATTTGAGACGGTGCCGGAAGCCGGTCCGGATGTTGATTCAGGTGACTTTGGCCTTTCAGGAGGCTTTCCGGGAGAAGAAAAGGGAGAAGAATCTGGTGGATTTCTCGGATATGGAGCATTTCGCTCTGGAGATTCTGGTGAAAAAGGAGGGCGAAGTATACACGCCCACCCAGGCAGCACGGGAGTTATCTTGCAGGTATGAGGAGATTCTCATTGATGAATATCAGGACAGCAATTATGTGCAGGAACTGCTTCTTACCATGGTGTCCGGCTGGGCGAAGGAGAAAAAGAATATCTTCATGGTGGGGGATGTCAAGCAGAGTATCTATCGCTTCCGGCTGGCGGTTCCGGATCTATTTATGGAGAAATACCACCGGTACTCCACCGGGGACAGCGAGGAGCAGAGAATTGATCTGCACAAGAATTTCCGAAGCCGTGTGCAGGTGTTGGACGGGGTGAATTTCCTGTTCCGGCAGATCATGGGGGCCGCGCTTGGAAAGGTGGAATATGACCGGGATGCGGCTCTGTATCCGGGGGCAGTCTTTCCGGAGGGGAAAGATCCGGATGAACTGGACACAGAGGTGCTTTTGATTCCCAGGGAGACTGTGGACTGGATGGAAGAGAAGGAGGCCCGGACACAAAGGGAGGTGGAGGCCCTTGCCATTGCCCAGAGGATCCGGCAGATGGTGGGCGAGGAGACCATCTATGATAAGGAGAGCGGCGGGTACCGCCCGGTGAGATACGGCGATATTGTAGTGCTTTTGCGGACCGTGTCCGGCTGGGCGGAGGACTTCCTTCAAGTGTTCGGCATGCAGGGGATTCCGGCATACACAGCGTCCAAAACCGGATATTTTTCCGCGCTGGAGATTGTGACGGTTCTGAATTACCTGCACATCTGTGACAACCCGCTCCAGGAGATTCCATTCACAGCGGTGCTTCACTCACCCATTGTGGGCTGCAGCGCCCAGGAACTGGCTCTGATCAAAAATTTCTCTCCGGATCAGCCGGTGTATCTTCGGTGCATCGCCTACGCCCGGGAAGGAGAAGATGAGAGACTGCGGGAGAAACTGTGCCGTTTTCTGGAGCTGCTGGACAGGAGCAGAGAAAAGATTCCTTACACGCCGATTCATCAGTTTATCCAGGAAATTCTGGATGAGACTGGGTATGGAGCTTATGCGGCAGCGCTTCCGGGAGGACAGCAAAGACAGGCCAACCTGAATATGCTGGTGGAAAAAGCCATGGATTACGAGAAGACCAGTTATCGGGGACTGTTTAATTTTATCCGCTATATCGAGAAGATTCAGAAATATGATGTGGATTTTGGTGAGGTGAACCTGGCGGGAGGCGCCCAGGACACTGTGCAGATTCTGAGTATTCATAAGAGTAAGGGTCTGGAATTTCCTGTGGTGTTCGTGGCCGGTATGGGAAAAAAATTTAATTTTCAGGATTTGAATGCCAATGTAGTGATCCATCCCCAAATGGGACTGGGAACCGATGTGACGGATGTGGAAGAGAGAGTTCACTGCCCAACCCTGCCCAAACAGGTGATGAGAGGACAGCAAAAAGATGAAAGTCTGGGGGAGGAGCTTCGGGTTCTCTATGTGGCACTCACCCGGGCGAAGGAGAAGCTGATTCTGACAGGGCTTGCCGACAAGCTGGAAAAGAGGATCCAAAGCTGCGGGGCTCTTTTAAGGAGAAAGAGAGAAAAACTTCCTTATTCGCTTCTAAGCGGAGCGGCCAGTTACTGGGATTGGGTGCTTCCTGCCCTGGCCCGCCATGAGGCGATGAAAGATTTGTATGACCAGTATGAGATCTTTCATGGGGACTTCTTGTATCACCAGGAGGAGGCTGGTTTTTCCATCCGCCTGATGAGAATCGATGATCTGATGGTACAGCAGCTGGAGCAGGAAGTGCAAAGAGATCTCCTAAAAGAAGAGCTTGGAAAAGAGCGTGAGCTATCCTCTGAGCGAGAGGAGATCGGTCGGATTTTGAGTGAGCGGTTTGCGTACCGGTATCCTTATGATATTCGAAATCCGGTTCCCGTGAAAATCTCTGTCTCTGAGCTCAAGAGGCAGAGACAGGCATCTGAGGAGCAGGGAGAGGAATTGTTTTTTGAGCCGGATGTGATTCCTATGGTTCCGGATTTTATTCAAAAGAAGGAAAGAAAACTTATAGGGGCATCCAGGGGAACGGCCTATCACCGGGTTTTGGAATGTCTTGATTATAGACGGACGGGTTGTGAGGAGCAGATCCGCGGGCAGATGGAGGAGTGGGTGAACGATGGGAAATTGTCACCCATGGAAGAAGAAAGTGTACGGGTGAACGATATCTTGTGCTTTGTAAACTCCGATCTGGGCAGAAGAATGTCCGAGGCAGCTGCCCAGGGGCGGCTCCACCGGGAACAGCCCTTTGTGATCCGTCAGTCTGCCCGGAAAATTCGCCCGGAATGGAACGAAGACGAGATGATACTGGTTCAGGGAATCATGGATGCCTGGTTCCAGGAAGGGGAAGAACTGATACTGGTGGATTACAAGACCGACTATGTGCGCCGCAATGAGAAGGAAAAGCTGCGGGAGAAATATCAGGTTCAGCTTGAGAGCTACGCGGACGCGCTGGAGAGAATGACAGGCAGAAAAGTGAGAGAAAAGATTATCTATTCTTTTGCCCTGGGGCAGGAGATTTTGATAGAATGATAACGAATGGAGGAACGAAAAAATGAAGATCAGAAGTGCGGCAGTCATCGG
>ERZ1643247.730-NODE-730-length-36718-cov-55.878733_pt1 | contig 36718 bp, 23 predicted proteins | sample MGYA00579264_ERZ1643247 | MGnify/ENA primary metagenome ERZ1643247 (study PRJEB29033, sample SAMEA4952262) | chicken gut metagenome | biome: Broiler Chicken; feature: Gastrointestinal Tract; material: Caecum | place: Ireland | collected 2018 | study: Broiler... | reverse complement strand
GACCTACCGGGGCTACAGGAGCGACTGGAACTGGTGCGACTGGACCTACAGGACCTACAGGACCAACAGGACCAACGGGTCCTACTGGGGCTACAGGGGCTGGTCTTGCTGCTTATGGTGGACTTTATAATAATGCTACTCAACAACCAACAATCGCCACTCAAGACACTTATGTTCAACTTGCATTAAATACGGCTACACCTGCTTTAAATACAACAAATGCCGCCAATGCAATTACTGTTCAAGAAGCAGGAGATTATGAAATTTCATATAGAGTAGATTTAACTACTACAGCAGAATTAACTTTTAATGTTGCTGCAAGAATTAACACAACCCCTATTCCTTCTTCAGTAACAGAACAAACAGCGGCAGTGACAACAACTGGTGGAGGAACTTTTGCTGCTTCATTAGGGACTTCTGTAATTGTTGCCTTATCTGCATCAGATGCAATAGATTTGGCGATTACAACAACTGTTGCACCTTCTGGCACAACAACTGTTCAAGATAATGGAAGTTGTATTTTAACTGTAAAAAAAATCAATGAATAATAAAATATAATATTATTCTTGAATTAAAAAAGAAGCATAGTGCTTCTTTTTTTAATGTAAAACATACATTTTAATAAACTAATAATAAATATTGCTTAATTTTTATTTTTAATCTCTCTTTCATAACGTTTTAAATTTTCAGTAATTACCTTTATTGCTTCTTCATGACCACCTAATGCTTCAACATGAACAACTTTATTTTCAAGTTGTTTATAAACCATAAGAAAATGCTTTAACTCATCAAAAATATGTTTAGGTAATTGTGAAATATCTTTATATCCATTATATTGAGGATCTCCAAATGGAATTGCTATAATTTTTTCATCATGTTCATCTCTGTCTGTCATTGTTACAACCCCTATTGGAAAACATCTAACAAGACATAATCTTTCAAGTGGTTGACTGCACAAAACAAATACATCTAATGGATCATTGTCTTCACTATAAGTCAAAGGAATAAACCCATAATTCATTGGATAATGTGTGCTGGTATAAAGCACCCTATCCATAATCAAGCATCCAGTTTCTTTATCAAGTTCATATTTAGTTTTATCGCCCTGCTGAATTTCAATACAAGCAATAAAATCATCAGGTGTAATTCTTTTTTTATCTATATCTTTCCAAATGTTCATTTATTTTCTCCTTTTATTTCTATCTTACATTTTTATAGATTCGTTAATATATTTATTGCGTCCTGCGAAATTTTTCCAAAAAAATCTATTCCTATATTTAATAAAATATTTGCACCTATTTTGTTTGCTTTCTTTATATTGATTTTTAATTGATTGATATCTTTCCATTTAGGATATTTTGTATACCCCCAGGATTGATTCAATGTGCAACAACATTCATATAGTTTATTAGGACATGGTTTTGAACCATTTATATCATTATAATCTGTAATAACTCTTTCAAACTCTTCTTTTGAATTTGGAATTTCATTATCACCAAACGAAACATAATCATAAAAACCATTTCCCAATCTAGAATTAATTAAACACTGAGGTTGATATTTTTTAATTAAATTATAAATTTCTTGACTTTGTTTTTTAGTTAAAGTAAAAGGAATATCAAACCATGCTATCCATATATCTCCATACTTTGTCATTAACTCTTTAATTTGAGGCAAAGACTTTCTATAAAAATATTCATTAAAATCTTTATCCTCATCTGAAAAATCCCAATTATTACTCCAAGAGGTCCCAGCACAATTGATAGGCTTTGTTTTATATCCTCCACCATTTTTCTCATGCCAATCTAAATCTTGCGAGTAATAAATTCCTAATTTAATATTATATTTTTTACAAGCGCAAGCCAAATCCTTTAAAATATCCTTTTTATATGGAGTCGCTTTTACAATATTATATTCATCAACTTCTGAATCAAACATAGCAAAACCTTCGTGGTGCTTTGCTGTGAAAACTATATATTTAAATCCATTATCTTTTGCAAATTTAACCAAACTCTCACTATCAAAATAAATCGGATTAAATTTGTTTGCAATTTTTTTCATTTCTTTATTTGATATTTTAAAATAAGATTGTATCCATTCTGCATAATTACAGGATTTCTTCCCCCTATACTCTCCTCCAAAATATGAATATAATCCCCAGTGTATCATTAATCCTTTCTTTGCTTTTAAAAACCACTTATTATCCATAATTAAAATATAACATATCTTAATAAAAAAAACAATTTTTATTTATACATTAGAAATACATTTAAAAAATCTATCTATATTTTTTATTTTTGGCGAAGACGGTGGGATTCGAACCCACGTGTCAGTTTCCTGACAAACGCATTTCGAGTGCGTCTCGTTACGACCTCTTCGATACGTCTTCATTTACAATATTTAAGTTTATCATACTATTTAATAAATTACAACGAAATTTGATAAATCATTTGTTTTTTTACTTATATTTGAATATAATAAATGAGGACTATATTGCTAAAAAAGGAATTTACTATGAAAAAATATAAAGTTATTATTGATACAGACCCAGGTGTAGATGATTCTACGTGTCTTACTTTTGCTTTTTTTGATGAAAAACTTGATATCAAATTATTAACTACAGTATCAGGAAATGTTTCTATTGAAAAAAATACAAGAAATCTTTTACATTTACTTGATAAGTTTAGAAAAGATTACCCTGTTGCAGTTGGCACGGATAAACCTCTCATTCGCCCTGCAAAACGTGCAGAATATATCCATTCAAAAAATGGACTTGGTGGATATATTCCTCCTGAAACAACTGTTCATCAACCTATTAAAGAAGATGCTGTTGAGGCAATGTATAAGATTTTAAAAGATGGAAATGGTGATATTACCCCACTTGTTTTAGGTCCTCATACCAATATTGCTACTTTATTAATAAAACACCCTGACATTGTGGAAAAAATTCCAAAAATCATATTTATGGGAGGCTCTCCTTCAGACGTCCCTGGATTTACAAATCATATTTCATTTAATATCTCATCTGACCCAGAATCTTTTAAAATTGTTCTTGAATCTGGTATTCCACTCGTAATGATTCCTTATGATATGGGAAGAAAACATTCATATTTAAGTGAAGAATTTGTTGAAAACCTAAATGGAATGAATGATGTTGCTAATTTTTTATACACAATGTTTAAAACATATTGGGAACCTAATTTCCCTGATAAACGAATCGCTATGAATGATACTTGTGCATATATGTATTTAAGATATAAAAATCTTTTTAAATGCAAAAGAGCAAACGTAACTGTGGACACTGAATTAGAACCTGGAAAAACCTATGTTGATTTTAATAAACATGGCAATGTTCTTATTACTGTTGGATTAAAACGTAAAAAATTTTTAAAAATAATAACTAAAAAATTAAAAGATTTTGATAATTTTAAATTCGACAATTAATTAATTTATTAAAAAGGGCTTTCAATTATTAATTTGAAAGTCCTTTTATTATTATTAAAAAACACACAATGTTTTTTTTATTTATATTAAAAAATCATTTTTAACTATAAAAAATCAATTTTTTTTATTAATTATGGTATTATTTTTTAAATTTTTAAAGAAATTATCATTATATACAACTCTTTCGTCATTAGGTTTAAAACCTTTAGAAATTAAATGATAATGATATGACTGAAGAATATCACCTTTCTTATAATAACATAAACAAAGTTGAAGAGAAGGTAAAAACTTATAGCAATCTTCGTTAATAAAAGCACCACTTTGAACATTTATTTCGCTTTGAAGTGCTTGTTTAAACCAATATATAGCATTATCTAACTTATCTAAATTTAAAAAAATACTTCCTATTTCATACAAAATTTCTCCTCTTGGGACAGAATATATAAATGACCCAAAAAGTGCCGATAACGCATTATCATACTCTTTTTTTATCTGATAACATTTAGATAAATTTAAACATGCTTCAATATTATTTTCAATCCAACCTTTGCGTTCTGAAATAAATTTTGCAAGTTCATGAATTGCTTCATCAATTTTATTGTTATAATATAGTTCTCTAGCATAATAAAACTGCTGTCTTGGAGTAAACTTTTCATTATCATTAATCATCTTAAGATATATGTTTAAATTTCGATCAGTATATTCCTTTTGTTTTTTATGATGATAAACTTTTATATCATTATTGTATACAACCTTACCTTGTGGAATAATACATTCATGAACCCTATCATGCCACCGAAGTGTAGGTTTATTTTTTAATATTCTTTCTCTCGCATATTGAAATATGGGTTTAAAATCATTCTCATAATTAGTGATATAACTACACATTAAAACATCTTCATCACTATCCAACATTTTCCATTTTTTAATATAGTCTACACTCTCTGACAAAATGATATCATCAGCATCAAGCCACATAATATACTGACTTGTTGCTTTATCAAAAGAAAAATTACGAGCCTTGGAAAAATCATATACCCATTCAAAATTATATATCTTATCTGTGTATTTTAAAGCAATATCTTTTGTTTTATCTGTTGACCCCGTATCAACGATTATTATTTCATCAGCATACTCTTTCGCATTAGAAAGACAATTATCAAGGGTTTCTTCTTCATTTTTTACAATCATACATAATGATAGTGTTTTCATAACATTACCTCTACTTCTTTTTTATATGATTAATTTAATAAAAATGACATATCTTAATTTATTATTTTATTAAATTTAGATACAAAATATGACTTATTTTATATTTTTTTATTTTTTATAATTATTTTTATATTTTTTTATTTATTTTTTTGATTTATTAAGATTAAATAAATCGTTTAAAATCTTTATTTATGTATATATTAATTATATATATTTATATATAATCTTATATATATTTCGTCAATTTATTTTGTTTTTTTTATTCTGTATGATAAAATCATATTGTAATAAAAATTTGTTGAGAGGTGTATTTATGAATAAGGTTAGAAAACTATTTAATTCATTAATTTTGTCCTTTGTTTTAATGGGCATTATTTGTGCCGGCATTTTTATTTCACACGGAATAAAATTAGAAGATAAATTAATGTCTTCTTATGCCGATGCAATGGAATATGACACGATTTCAAACTCACTTCCACAATATTTTAAAATAGATATTTCTTCTGGTAATGGTGCTGAAGTTGGGAAAGTTGACAACACAATATATTTGTTCCAAAGTAATAGTTTTAAAGAAGTCAAAATTGGAGATAAAGTTCTGACCTCGGGAGAAAAAAATCAAAATTATGGATATTTCTCTGGAAATGAAGATAGTGCTCAAATTTCAAATCAACAAGAATATTATTACTTTGATTTTCAAAACTCATTATCACTTTACTATAACTTAACCAACGAACAAATTGGACAGGGCTTAACAGGAACAAACTTAATGCAAAATCAAAACATTAAAAATTATGCATTCTCAAATCCTAATGCTTTTGTTCCAACAAATTATAGTTTTACACCTCAACAATTAAATGTTAAATTTAAACTTAACACATCACTTGAAAATATAGAATTTGGAGAAGGAGAAAACAAAAGTTTAATTACTTTAAATAAAGAAGGTTGCTATACCTTGGCTGTTCCTCTTGTTGTCTATTACACAAACAATGGTGGACTGACATTTACTTCTACAGAAACCACCATCTACTACACTTTTATGGTTTTCAATGCCAACACCTATTTTAATTCAACAACAGGACTTCCTAACCTTACAATTTCTTCAAATATTCAACAATCTGTCCTTGCTGAAACAAATACATATTCAAGATATTATTTTTATAATTTTAGTAACGGGTCAAACACTTTTGCCCTTCCTACTATAAGATATAATCCTAATATTTATCAAATAAAAATAAATTATACTGATATTGACCAAGTTACACACTCAACAACAATAGAATATTCAAACGGAGAACTTATTCAATATGATGAACTTGGAAATATAATTTCAGAAGAAAACTATTTTGTCAAGACAAAAATTGATAATAGTCAGGCAGTTTTAACTTTCTTTGAACTTGGTGTTTATGATATTGGTTTTGAATATCATTATAAATCACATACTGAAGATGGTGAAATTATCTACAATCTTCCACTAGAAGAACTTTCTTCTTCGTCTGTATTTAATAATAAAAATCAAAGACTTTATCTTTATGGCTACCAATCAGTTTATTCAGACTATGCAACTATAGATCCTAATACTAACCAACCAGAATCTGTAGAACTTAAAAATATTGATTTTGATAATTCAACCTACAGCGACTCGGCAGATATTACGAGTGGTGTTAATAAAGGCATTACAGCAGAAGATAATGAATTTGGAAGCCTAACTTCTGCCTCTCCAGTTATCTCAAAATCAAGTTATTTTAACCCAAAAACACTTTTATCAAAAACATTAGAATATATACAAAGTGGTGAAAATGGTCCTATTAAACCTATTTCTTCAAATCAAACACCAATTAAATTTATAAATAATATTACACTTGATTCTGCAAATAGTTATATTTACAATGTTACTGATTTAGATATGTCAAAAATTACTGCAGATGATTTATCAGGTAATAGCAGTTATGAAAGTAAATTCCAAGGATTTAATCAAAATAATTCAGGAACTTATATCTATATAATTCAATATAAATTTGATAACTATATGTCAACTAGTGGAACATTACAAAGTGCTTATTATCATTATCAAATTTTCTATTTCACTGTAACAAACACTACCCCAACTGTAACTATCTTGGACGAAAATTATTCTGAAATTTTTACTAATGGTTATACAAATAAAAATGTTTACATCTTAAATGATTCTGAAAATAATATTTACGATGCAAAAGTAACAATCACACTTTCTGCTAAAAATTATGAAAATGGAAATTATTTCTTCCAAGACAGAGATATTACAGAACTTTCAAGTTATGGTATTATTTACCAAACATTTGAAAAAGGCAGTGAAGAAAACGAAGATTACAATAATCTAGTTGCTGGAAAACAAGGTATTTTAATTGAAAAAGACAGCCCTTATGCTAATGCTCAATTTACCGTTAAAATATTATCGGCAAATTCTAATACTCCAAGTGTAAGAACATTTACAATAGATACAAATGAAATTTCAAATGTAACTTCTAGAAATGTTTCAATGTCTACATCTACAACATATAAAATTGGAAACACTTTCTCAAGTTACGCAACAAATCAACCTATGATATTCTCTTGGGACGAAAAGAAAAGTGGTGCTCCAACTTATGGTTATGTAAAATATATTCCTATGGAAAGCATTAACTACTATTCAGCACAAACAGAAGAAGATGATTTATCATTGCTTCTCACTTATTTATTACAAACAAATAAAACCCTTCCAGTTTCTTATAAAATAAACATTGCTTCTGCATCTGATTGGACTGAATATAAAAATTCTTATTCATATTCAACCACAATTAATGCAACTTATGTTAAATCTACAGCAGGCTTCTATATTCTTGAAATCTATGATCAAGCAGGAAATTCTACATTTGAAATATATTTAATTGATGATACTAGTCCTATCTTTGTTCAAAGAATAACATCAACCTCTGTTACAAGAAAACTTATGACTAATAGTGAAAGCATTTCAGTTCCTACTGAAAATACAAAAATTTCTATTGAATGGGCTGGACAAAAAGCAATTTATCTTGAAAATCTTACTGATTATACAAAAATTGATGCTTATAAATATGGTAAAGATGTAACAAATGCTAATACAAAACTTGATGAAGTTCTTGAACAATTCTTTAACTCTAATAACAATTCTAATATAAAATCACTTACCGGACTTGGTGGCTTTGAAGTAAACGGGTCATTACCTGCAGGTATTCCAAGTTATAATGGAGACTATCTCATTATACCTATTGAAGAAAAAGTATATTTAAAAGACGCTCTGCACTCAACATTTGAAGTTTATACAAGCCAAAATTATGAATATGAAATCCAATTTATAAATGAAAACGATGAAGCAATTGAAGGAACATACAAAATTTTATTAAGAGATAAATCAAATACACAAATAACAAATGATGAAGCAACTAACTATAAAAATTATCCAAGTGGATTCTTAACATTTAATGTTACTTCTGACGCTTCAAGACTTTCAGTAAACTTTGGAAATGGAAATCTTTTAGATTGGTCAAGTTATAGCCTTACAGGAAATCTATATAAAGATGCAAATGGTGAATATACACACAAACCTACTACCGATGATGTTGAAAACACAGAAACAGATTTAGCATATAAATTTGCTTATTATACCCCTATTAACGCAGACAATGAAATCAATTTAACTTTCATACCTGTTGCTGAAAATGGGTCTGAAGTTCAATCAATCGTTTTATATTACTATCCTTATGTAGTAGAAAAAACTCAAATTGGCAACAAAGTTTATAGTTATTATACAATTTCTGACCAATTAGAACAAAAAATTGATGTTTATAAAAAATCAAACGTTGTTTATGAACCTGATGAACAGGTAACTTATAATATTGCTTTAGGAACAAGTGATTTCCCAAATGCAGGAAGATATGTTATTGAAAGACTTTATATTGAAGGAAACAATACCGATAAATATGACTATTTCAAACGAACCATAACCTTCACTGTTGATGATTTTAACCTTATCTCTCCACTTGAAACTGTAACAGATATTGATGGCGAAAATTCATCTCTAGAAAGCATTGTCGGTGGTGATATCATCTTAAGTATGTATAGTGGAGATAATAATTCTTCAATTGAAGTATCATTCCCTACTTTTAATGAAAATGGATTAAATTCTGGTTCTTTCTATACACAAGATTCTTTTGATAGTGAAGACGCAAACATAACCTTCTCGGTTGAAGGAAATAAACTTCCTATGACACTTTATATCCCACAATACAAATACACTATTTCAACGAACTCAACTATTAATGAACAAAATGGAAAAGATTATTCAGTTACTCATAATAATGACCTTTCATATTATGGAAACGCATATATTGAACAAAATACTGAAACTGGTTATTATGATGTTTACGTTGAAGGCATTGTTGTTCAAACATTCATTCTTAAACAAGATGCAGAACAATACTTAAATAATAATATTGCTACTACAGAATATCAAATTTATGCAGAAGTTAAATTTGAGCCTACAAACGAAGGTCAAACAATTTATTATTATTCTAATGGAACAACTACTGGTGGATTTTTAAATCTTTACCAAGTTGATGGATATAAGGGACAAATACCTGAAGGTGCTGAGCCTACAAAATTCTTCTATCAAGAAGGGAAATATACTGTAACAATTTATCAAGCAAATAATATCGGCTCTACAAGTTCATTCTATGATTTTTATAAATTTGGTTTTGTAATCAAATCACAAGAACCAGATTTTACAATTATTGGTTCTGATGGTTATGAAATCAATTCTGCAAATTCAACAAATACATATTACACAAATTCTGATTCATTAACTATTCAATGGGAAGTCCCTACAAATATGTATCAAGCAAAAATTGATGAAGAACAGATAACCATATCAAGTTTCCCTCAAATAGTTCAAAGAAGCGAAATACAAGATGGAACTAACATCAGATATTTTACTATAGACACATCTAGTCTAATAACTGCAAATAATAGTTATCTTGAAATTACAATGCAATATGAAGGATTTAATTCTGCATATTATAGAAGAGTTACTAAACGTATCTATTTTGATAGATCAGCCCCTACTCAAAATGTTCAAGATTTAATGACAAAAACAGAAACTGCAACTAATAAAGCATTTACTAAAAATTATCAAGAAATCTATATGCGAAAATATTATGACTATAAAAATGAAGAGCAAATTGTATCTGCTGATACAGATTTGAGTTTATTTAGTTATTCTTATTCTATAGATTCTGGATATTTTAAATACTATAGTTATAATGTTACAACTGATTTCTTTAATACTACATTAAGAAATACATTAAATAACGCTTCAAGTTATCCTTATGATACTCAAAATATATACTACAGACAAATTGCTAATTTAGATGATTCATATATTCAAGTTGACAAGTCTTCATTCTCAACTAGCAATTACACAAATCTAAACCTTCAACTTTCTAGTGATAAAATCAACTTAAATTGTGGTTATTATGAAATTGTTGAAATGGACTACGCTAAAAATATGTCAGTTTATATTGTATATGTTATTGACTCAACTAATGAAACAGATCAAAATGTTCGAAATGATGCTTTAACCTATACTAATGCTCAACATGATGAGACTATCACAATAACAAATAACCAAATTCAAACAGGTTTTAATATCTATTCAAATTCTGATTTTACTCTACAAGATATAAATTATAAATCTGACCCATGGGCATTATTCTATATCAAAATAGCAAATCAATCAGAAATAAGATATATGAAATCTCCATGGCTTAGTGAAGGATTTATTTATAAAGTGATTTTCAATTCTAGTGGAATTGCTTTTGAACAAGTTGAACTTGCATCTCTCTTTGAAACTGTTGAATCTTCTTCTAATAAGCATACAATGACATTAACTGATAGAACTAATGGAACAAATTCAATAATTTATCTATCAATAATGGATGCATCACTTAATACTCAAAAAGTTGAAGATCCTTTAAAAACGTCTGCAATCTTAAATATTTCTGTTCCTACAAACGAACAACAACAAAGCACAACAACAAGTTATGTTTTCCCAACCAGTGTTCAAATCTATCAATTTGACAGCACAAGTACTGCTGAAGACAAATGGAAATTGATTATGATTGCAAACCAAGAAATTTATGGCACTTGGACTCCTACAGATGAATTTGTTGGTGTAAGTTATATTACATTTGAAACATTGGCTACAGGAACTACCCTTCAAATAAAAATTAATCTTGGTGCTAATGCTTCACAAAAAGTAAAATATATTATTACAGATAACTTTGGTAATACTACAACAGTTATTCAACTTGCAAATGAAGTCGCATACAACGAAATAACAGGCGAATCTACTGTATATCAATTACCAGAAAGTGATGGCTCAATCACTTACATTTCAGATAAAACTATTAAATTCTCATATAATACACTACTCTATACAATTGAAATCTATAATAAAGATAATGAAGATATTACATCAACTATAGAAAAAAGTGAAAACGCAACAAATAATATTTCCGTTTATTCTTTAATAGCAAAAACAGAAAATAATTGGGACGATTATTATAGAATTGTTGTTAAAGATAGCGAATCTGATAGTTTAATTAAAGAATTGCATATCAGAATTTACTATAAACTTCCTTTCCTTACTAATACTCTTAATGATATCCCTAATGGTGGAATACTATTTAATGACAAAAATCAAAAACCTATTGAAGATATTGGTAATATTACCTCTATGACAATCAACTTTAATGGAAAACCTTACACTTCATCTGCTCAAACAATAACTACATATTCTCAAAATGTTACTATTTACTTTAAAGATGGTCAATCTCTTAACTATCAAGGTGAATTTAACTATGAAAATGGCTATCCTTATAGTGTTTATCTATCAAGAGATAATGGTTCTACTTGGGAACTTATTGATGGCGAATCTGCTTCAACAAGTGGATACACAATCAGTGGAACAGGCGACTATTTGATTTTTATCAAATATGATTCTGACACAGTATTTACAAACCTTTGCAAAATCTTTAAAGTTACAATACTTGATTCTTCTGCATCTTACTATTACATTACTGTTGATGGTTTAAATGTAGAAAAAAGCAATATGTCTTATATTTCTAGTGATGGAAAAGAATATAAAACAAATTATTTTGTAAGTGTAAATTATCTAATAGATAAAAATAATCGTGTAAAAATAACCCCTAATGAAGAACTTAATGTAGATATAAAACTTATGCAAACTATAAGCACTGGTGGAGATGTTTGGATTGAAGTTTATTATTATAGTTGTTCAGAATCTGTAGGCGATTTCACTATCATTTATATAGAGGAAACTGACAATATTGTTACACAATTTACTTATGAAACTGCGTCAGGTAATACAACTTCTATTAAATCAAGTTCATCAGAAATAATCGTTGCAAATAAAGAAACTGAAAATAACTTTGATAAACTTAAATTAAACTTTACGTCATTCTATGGTATCAATGAAAATATAGTTAATGTAGAAGTATTAAAATTATTTAATGGAAATTATGTAGAAATATATCCTACTGTTTACACTAATGATGAAACATCTTATATTTATCTTGAACAAGCAGGATCTTATAGAATAAAACTTTATGATTCTTGCACACCTGCAAATGTTCAATCATTTAATGGAAGCGATTATATAGATATTATATTCTTAAATTCTACTCCATTTATTGTTACAACAACTAATACAGATGGGACAGAAAATATTACTGAACCTATTCAAAATGCAGTTTATAACACATCAGTAAAACTTTCATTAACTAACCTTTCTACTTACTATCAACCATCAGGTTACCCTACAATCACAGTTACAAGAAATGGAAATACTTATCCAAAACAAATTACAGGACAAGAATCTTCTTCAGGTTACATTGAAAGAAATCACGAATATACATTTAGTGAACCTGGATATTATAGTGTAAAATTTACTGCAACAAGCACAACAGGAATCCCTGTTCGTGAACAAGAATTTAATTTCACTATAATTAACAAAAATGAATCAAGATATGCTTACGAGTTTACAAATTACAGCAATTATTACATTTCTAAAGTAGTAAAAGATGGTGTTGATATTACTGGAGACCTAATTGAAATTTCAAACTTTGATACTATAGTAATTAATGGAAAGACCTATCTCTCTGAATTAATTGTAAACTATCTTGATGAAAAAACTGGTGGTGGTAAATATCAAATAACTGTCTGCCCTAATAATTCTGCTTATGAAAACACTATTGGAAATGAATTTACATATGAATTCTGGATTAATATGGCAAATCCTCCAATAAATGTTTCTATACCAGAAGGAACAAGCACAACAGATAACATTACAATTACTTTCAATGTTCAAAATTACTATAATGCTATTGGTGATTCTTATATAAAGATTGGAAGTAAATACTATTACTACACAAGCGAAACACTTCCAACTTTAGGTGAAACTTCTACTTTGACAATAACTGAAACGGGAGTTTATTTCATTCAGATTTATACATCAAGTGGACACTTATTATATTCATATAAAGTTGAAAAAAGCGAGCCTTTAAATGCTTTTGCAATTATGGCAATCGTATTTGGAGTTATTGCTGTGGGTGCAATTATAGGAATAACTGTAGCATTAAGAAAACGTCAAAAAGTTAAATAATTTGATGTTTATAAACTTAAAAAAAATCCTTATGAATTTCATAAGGATTTTTTATTGTTAAATAATATATCGTTTTTTATTTATTTTTACTATTCATTTTAATTTTCTTTTGAAGAACTTTGTCCTGTTTTAATAAATCACAATACTCATCTATTTGCTTTTCTATTTTATCAAATATTACTTGTGTTGTTTCCATTTTTATTCCTCCCTAAATTCCCAATGAATCTATTTGTGAATCAACTTCTTTGAATGCTGCTTCTACTTTTTCTTTCTCAGCAAGTTTTTCCTCTAGTTTCTTTGCTTCAGATGCAATCTCTTGTCCAAGTTTAATAGCATCTTCTTGAGTTACTCCAGGTCTTTTTCTTTCTCTATTTAAAATTTCCTTAAGACCTGCTCTCAATTCTTCTACTGTTATTTCCCCTTCTGAAACTTGATTAAATAAATCTTTAACCGTTATCTCTTCTTTATTTTTTGTTATTTTATATTTTATTTTATTTGTTATTATTTTATCTTTTATTATTTTATTTTTTATTATTGAAATTATTGTTTTATTTTTCATTATTGAAATTATTGAAGTTGTTTTTTCATAATTATCTTTACTGCTCATTTTAACAGGAATAATCATATCAAGTTCTTCTTTAGTGCAATTTTCTTTTAATACCCTATCACATTGTGCAATAAGTTCGGTTGCCTTAGCAAAATCATTTGTTCCCATTTTTTTATCAAATGGCACTGCTCTTTCAACTAAATCTAAAGTCCAAAGTTCCATTTCTTTAGATTTTCCACTTTCACAGTCTTCTTTGTTAAGCCATATACAATCTTTTCCTCCAAATTTTACTATTGGAGCAGAACTTGTTACATTAATATTCTTTTCCTTTTTTTCATCATATACTAAGGTTGTTCTTTTTTCAGTTCGGCAACCTTTAACAAGGCTAGAGTTTGGATTATAGATTACCTTAAAAGCAACACGCAAAACGCCGTCACGCCCGCTTTGATAATCTCCCCAACTGAGATCGCCACTAATCTCTCCAGCGTAGATACCAACTTTAACAAAACCAGAACCCGACCATGGCGAACGAAGGGGATACCAAGCTTTTCCTTCATAATTAGCATAATCATAAAAATCATCTTGTTTTTTAACTTTTTCTGATACATCAGCACTCATAAATGCACGAAATTTATCAAAATACTTCTCATACTCTCCTTTACTTGGAATGTATGCATCTAATTTTAATGTTGTCATAAATTTATCTCCTTTGTCAAATTATATATCGGGGGGGGGCAATACTTTTTATAAAAATTTTATTCTATTTATTAAATGTTTTATTAATACTTTAAAATTAGATATGATTTTTGATTTAATATAAAAGAAAACATAAAAGACAGCATTTTTACGCTGTCTTTTATATTTATAATGACACATCATAGTCATCTTCATTTTCATAAATAGGGGTTGTTTTCTCGTAATTATCTTCACTGCTCATTTCAACAGGGACAATCATATCAAGTTCTTCTTTAGTGCAATTTTCTTTTAATACCCTATCACATTGTGCAATAAGTTCGGTTGCCTTAGCAAAATCATTTGTTCCCATTTTTTTATCAAATGGCACTGCTCTTTCAACTAAATCTAAAGTCCAAAGTTCCATTTCTTTAGATTTTCCACTTTCACAGTCTTCTTTGTTAAGCCATATACAATCTTTTCCTCCAAATTTTACTATTGGAGCAGAACTTGTTACATTAATTTTGTTACCATCAATTTCTAAACTATATATATCTATAACATTAATAACCGATGTTGTGCGTTTTTCGATTCGACAACCTTGAACAAGGCTAGAGTCTGGATTATAGATTACCTTAAAAGCGACACGCAAGCCGGCGTGATTTCCACTCGGAAGATCCCCAATATGAAAGCCAAGATCGGTTCCATAAAATATTCTAGTAGCAGAACCTGACCATGCCGAACGAAGTGGATACCAACCTTTTCCTTTAAACACTGATTTATCAGAAAAAGCTCCTTGTTTTTTTGCTTTTTCTGATAAATCAGCACTCATAAATGCACGAAATTTATTAAAATACTTTTCATACTCTCCTTTACTTGGAATGTATGCATCTAATTTTAATGTTGTCATAAATAATCTCCTTAATAAGATTATATATAGGATAATGATAATTGTCAATATTTTTATTATTTTGTTATATTATTTAAAATATAATATAAAGCCTCAAATTAGAAAAAAAACTGACAAGAATTCTTATTAGAATTTCTTATCAGTTTTTATTTCTTATCTATTTATAAAGTAACGTTTAATTTAATTCCAGGTCCCATTGTTGTTGCAATAGAAACATTTTTGAAATATTGTCCCTTTGCAGCGGCTGGTTTTGCCTTAATAAGTGCTTCAATAACTGTATTAAAGTTATCCATTAATTTTTCTTTTCCAAAACTTACCTTTCCTAAAATTACGTGAACGTTATTTGTTTTATCAAGTCTATATTCAACTTTACCTGCTTTAGCATCTTTAATAGCCTTTGTAACGTCCATAGTAACAGTTCCACTCTTTGGGTTTGGCATAAGTCCTTTAGGTCCTAAAACCCTAGCAACTCTTCCTACAACACCCATCATATCTGGAGTTGTAACACAGACATCAAAATCAAGCCATCCACCTTGAATTTTTGCAACCATTTCTTCAGCACCAACATAGTCAGCACCTGCTTTAGTTGCTTCGTCGGCTTTATCACCTTTAGCAATAACTAAAACTTTTAAATCTTTACCAGTTCCATGAGGAAGAATACAAACTCCTCTAACTTGTTGATCAGCATTTTTTCCATCAACACCAAGTCTTACATGAAGTTCAACTGTTTCATCGAATTTTGCTTTTGGAAGTGATAAAAGTGTTTCAAATCCATTTGCAATATCGTATGATTTTTGATTAATCATTTCAACACTTTTTGCATATTTTTTACTTACTTTCATGTCTATCCTCCTTAGTCAACAACAACTACGCCCATACTACGAGCAGCACCTTCAATCATTGACATTGCAGATTCAATAGACGTGCAGTTAAGATCTGGCATCTTTGTTTCAGCGATTTGTTTAATTTGTGCTTTTGTAATTTTTCCGACTTTTGTTTTGTTTGGAACTGCAGAACCCTTTTCAATCCCAATCGCTTTCATAATAAGAATAGCGGCTGGTGGAGTCTTAAGAACAAACGTAAAACTTCTATCTGCATAGATAGTAACAACTACAGGAATCTTTAATCCTGCTTGAGAAGCAGTCTTCTCATTAAATTCTTTTGTAAAGGCACCAAGGTTTATTCCATGTGGTCCAAGTGTTGAACCAACTGGAGGTCCTGGAGTGGCTTTACCTGCATCAAGTTGTAATTTAACAACTGCAGCAACTTTTTTCTCTGCCATTTTTTCCTCCTTTCGTGGTGTCTGATCGGTAGCAGTTCCGATCTCCCACAATCTTTTTTAAAACGGATTTCTCCGAGTGTATATCCAGTGAATTACTTCACGTTATACCAAATTATTGATTGATTTTGCGAACTTGTGATAATTCTACATCAACATTAGTTTCGCGACCAAACATTTCAACTATTAAACTTACAACACCTGTTTCAGTATTTACAGTAGTAACAGTTCCAACCATTCCATTAAGTGGTCCATCAACGATTTCAACTTTATCGTTTTCTTTAAGGTCAACCTCGACTTTAATCTTTTCAAGTCTAAGTTTTACCACTTCTTCATCAGTAAGTGCAAGTGGTCTTCCTTTTGGTCCTACAAATCCAGTTATTCCACGAGTTCTTGTTACATTATGCCATAAGTCATCAGCATATTTCATTTTAACCAAAATATAGCAAGGCATTGCTTTTCTTTGAACAAGTTTTTTCTTCCCGTTTTTTTCTTCTACAACATCTTCCATAGGAATTATTATATCAAAAATTCTATCTTGAAGATTAAACTTCTCAACTACAGTTTCCAAATTTTCTTTTGCAACATTTTCATAACCTGAGAAAGTGTGAAGAACATACCATTTTTCAGGAAGAGAATCAACAAACTCTTTGTATGATTTTTCATCTTCACTTAGTTCTTCAACGTTATCAACTTCTTTTTCTTTATTTTCTGTAGTTTCTATAGTGTTCAACTCTTGGTTCTCTTGGTTTAAAATAGTATCTTTTTCTTCCATAATACCCTCTCTATCTTAATAATCCCATGAGTAGGCCTAGACAATAGTCTATACCAAAAATAACGACAGCAAAAACAATAACAACAACTAAAACAACTCCTGTTTTTTTGCAAACTTCACCAAAAGTAGGCCAAGTAACTTTTTTAAGTTCAGAAACAGTTTCTTTTGCTTTCCTTTTTAACTTGCCCTTTTCTTTTTTATCTTTTTTCTTTACATTTTTCTTATTGTCTTTGTTATTTGTTTCTTTTTCTTTCTTTTTGCTATCTTTATCAACTACTTCTTCTTTAGCAGTTTGAACAGTTTTATCTTCGGCAACTGGTGCTTCATTTAAAACTTCTTGATTCTCTTGATTTTGAGAATCTACTTCTACTGCAACATCAGAAGTCTGATTTTGAGTGTCTATAACTTTCTTCTTTGGTTTTTGAGACTTCTTGTTTTTAGACATACGACCCCCGATTATTATTATTTGGTTTCCTTATGAACAGTTCTTTTTCCACAACGAGAACAGAATTTTACTATTTCAATTCTTTCTGGGTTTGCGGCTGTATTTTTACTTGTTGCATAATTTCTTTCTTGACATTCTGTGCAAGCAAGAATTATGTTTTTACGTTTTGGTAATGCCATTTTCTTTCTCCTAACAAAAAACTAACACCCCGTCATAGAAGTGCTAGTATTATAATATCATAGTTGTTTTTTGTTGTCAACTAATAATTAATCTTTTTATAAATTTTATATATTATTTATGCGATTTTTGTTTTTATCTTTATTATTTTAATTCTTTCTCATAAACATCAGCATCAACAAGCATTACAAGGTCTTCATCATTACTTGCTTTTTTTACAAATTCAAATTCTGAAGGCATATTAAAGTCTAAGTCATATTTTTCAACATATATAAAGTATTCTTTTAAACAAGCCTTTGCATACAAAAACGCCTCTTCCACAAACTTTCCATCAGTCGTGATTTCAAGGTCTGGGAATATTACTTTATATTCATCATTTTCTTTATCTTTAATAAAAACAGCAGGATAAGTATAACTTTTCATGTAATGCTCCTTAGATTGATTTTAACATAATTAAAAATAATTTCAAAACATTTAAACAATTTTTTATAACTTTATATAATTTTTAATATTATTGTCGATTTTCAAAATATTTATTTAAATATTTACTTATATTTATTATACTTATTTTTATTATAATAAATATTTTTAAATTTATGACTTTATAAAAATTATTATTTTAAGACCTTTTAATTATTCGGCATGGTCTTTATCCCAGCAACAATTTTTATATTTTTTACCACTTCCACAAGGACAAGGATCGTTTCTTCCTGCCTTAGGTTTATCGTTATAAACAGTTTTTTGAACCTGAAGTTTTCCTTTTGCTTTTTGTGCTGTTCGTTCCTCTGGTGTCAATTCTTTTCCTGTAAACAATATTTTTACTGGTTGTGGCTGAGGTTCTGGTGGTGCTTGTTGAATCTTGGCATTTAAAAGGACTTTACATGTATTTTCTTTGATTTTATAAATCATATTATCAAACATATCAAAACCCTCTTTCTTATACGCAAGGACTGGGTCTTGTTGACCAAATTGACGAGATATAATTTCATCCTTCATTATCTGCATATCTTCAATCTGGCTCATCCAATTAATATCGACCATACGTAAAAGAACATTTCTCTCAATATCTTCAAAATTTATTCCTAGTCCCTCAACATCTTTTTGTCTTTCTTCATATTTTTTATCAATTATTTTTAATACTTTTTCAATTACATCATTTACATCGCAACCTTCAACAAATTCTTCTGTAATTTGATTGCTATCTTTTTCAAGTAATCCATTTTCAAGTTCTTTATTTAATGCTTGTAAATCCCATTCATAATATGGTTTATCATCACTGATAATTTTATAAACTGATTTAGCCACAACTTCTGGGAACATTCTCATGATTTGCTCATGAACAGGTTTACCATCTAACACTTCATTTCTTTCTTCATAAATAATTTCTCTTTGCTTATTCATGACATCATCAAATTGCAAAACTGTTTTTCTTATACCAAAGTTCTGTAATTCTATTTTTTGTTGTGATGCTTCAACTTGTTTTGCAATCACTTTCATTTGAATAGGCATATTTTCATCTACTTTAAAGAAATTTAATACCTTTCTTAATTTTTCAGTTGCAAAGCGTTTAAATAAATCATCATCGAGTGAAAGAAAAAATACGCTTGAGCCTGGGTCTCCTTGACGACCAGCACGACCTCTTAACTGATTGTCGATACGTCTTGACTCATGTCTTTCGGTTCCAATTATGTGAAGTCCTCCAAGAGATTTTACTTCTTCCTTCTCAAGGTCAGTCATTTTTTTATGTTCTTTATAAAGTTCTCTATAAACTTCCCTTGCATGATTTAACTTTTCATCTTCAACATAGTTAAAGGCTGTAGCATAAGAAATATCTTCTTCATCAAACCCCTTTTCTCTCATTTCCTTAACGGTCATAAATTCAGGGTTTCCACCTAATAAAATATCAGTTCCACGACCAGCCATGTTTGTGGCGATTGTTACAGCCCCTTTTCTTCCTGCTTGGGCAACAATTTCACTTTCTTTTTCGTTATTTTTAGCATTTAATACTTGATGTTTTACTCCTGCATGTTTAAGTGCCTTTGATAAAAGTTCTGATTTATCAATATTAATAGTTCCTACAAGAACTGGTTGTCCTTTTTCTTGGCATGCCTTTATTTCTTCGATTATTGCTGATATTTTTCCCCTTTCAGATACATACATTATATCTGGATAATCAATTCTTTGCTTTGGAAGGTTTGATGGAATTGTAACAACATCTAATTTATAAATTATCCTAAATTCCCCTTCTTCTGTTTTAGCAGTTCCAGTCATACCAGAAAGTTTTGAATATAATCTAAAGAAATTTTGGAATGTGATTGTAGCAAAAGTTTGATTTTCATCTTTTATATCAACCCCTTCCTTTGCTTCAATCGCTTGATGCAAACCAGAAGAAAATCTTCGACCTGGTGAAAGACGACCGGTAAATTCATCAACTATAACAACTTCATTATCTTTGTTTACAATATAGTTTTCATCTCTATGCATAATAAAGTTTGCACGTAATGCATTATTTATATAATGATTAATTTCAAGATTTGATATATCTGACAAACTTTCAATTTTATAAAATGCTTCTGCTTTAGATATTCCTCGATCAGTCAAATTTATTTGTTTAGTTTTAATATCAATTTCAACATCACTATCTTTTCTTAAAGTTTTAACAAATTTTTGAGCAGTTACATACCCCTCTGAAGACTTTCCACCTCTTCCACTTATAATTAAAGGTGTTCTTGCCTCATCAATCAAAATGCTATCAACTTCATCGACAATAGCAAAATTAAGTCCTCGCTGAACCCTTTCATTTTTATTTCGTGCCATATTATCTCGAAGATAATCAAAGCCAAGTTCGTTATTTGTGCAATATGTGATATCTGCTTGATATGCAATCTTCTTTTGCTCATCATTTTGTCCATTTAATGTTACACCAACTGTAAGTCCTAAAAATTTGTAAACTTTTCCCATCCATTCAGCATCACGCTTTGCAAGATACTCATTTACAGTTACAACATGGACCCCTTTCCCTGTAATCGCATTCAAATATGCTGGCAATGTCGCCACCAACGTTTTTCCTTCACCAGTTGCCATTTCTGCAATTCTGCCTTGATGAAGAGCAATTCCACCTAAAATTTGAACATAAAAGTGTCTCATGTTCAATACACGAGAAGATGCCTCTCTGACAACTGCATAAGCCTCTGGTAATAAATCATTTAACGACTCACCCACCTTATATCTTTGTCTAAATTCGTCTGTGCAAGCCCTTAATTGCTCGTTTGAATAACTCTTATATTTATCTTCTAAAGCAACAACTTTATCTGCAATTTTTTTTAATTTTTTAACTTGAGATTTATTTTCATTCCCAAAAAGTCCCATTTTTACTCCTTAAAATATTTTAATTAGAATAAAAAACATTAGATAATTAAAACGCCAAAATTTCAATTCAACTTTTTATTCAATTTTTAATTAAACGTAAGCCAAAACATAAATAATAAGTTTATAGACTTTGTTAATACAAAGTATTGTAACAAATTTGTTTTAAATTTCAAAATGTTTAAGGGACTAATTTCATAAATAAATATTCATTAATTTATTTTTAATACAACAAATTTCAAAAATTGATAAAAAAATGTAATTATTGCAAAATATAAAATCAGTGTAATTGCATTATGATTTCAAACCCTTTTTAAGTCGTTTTTATCTTCCCATTACTTGACATCTTTATATATTAATGATATTATATATCTATATGAAAATCTTTATTAAAAAGAGGTGTATATGTCAACTGTTAAAAATAAAGTCAATATAAAACAAAATGGTGAAAATATTCGTTCTTTAACACAAAATGTTTCTATGGCAGGTGAAGTTGGAAATGGCAATGGAACTATAATGCAATTTGTAGGGAAATTCCCTTCTGACAATGAAAAAGATTCTTCATTAAAAGAAAAATCTATATTTTCTTTAATTAAAGAAGATAATAATATAAAAGTAAAAATTGAACTTCCTTCTATCTTTAAAGATAAAAATGGAAATCCTTTATCTAGCAATTCTGAAATTGTAAAAGATCTTGATAATCTTATTTTAAACGTTGGAGAAAACAACAATAACCTTAATAGACCTGTAACATTTACTGAACAACATGGTGGACTTATTGTAAAAATAAAGTCTAAAGATGGACAAGACTATACAATCACATCAACCCCTACATCTATTTCAATTGATTATGGTTCATCATCATATACTTATTCAACACAAAATGAAAGTTGTATTGATGTAAACATGACAACAGATGTTGCAAAAGGAATTTTTAGTGAAAACTCAGAATATAGCAATTATTTTAAAACCCCTGATAGTTTAAATAATATCCCTTCACACATATTTGGACTTTATGCAACAAATTTAAAAGGAACTAACAAAATTCAACTTGGTTCTTATACTATATTTTCTTTTGATTTTGCTGGTGAAAATACTAAACAACCTAATATTTTTGTATCTCAACCTGATGGAAAATTATTTTTCTTTAATTCAGGTAAATTTTATCGATGCAAAGAATATTTTTTCCAATATAATCAAGCAACAAAAGAACCTGCATTAATTGTTGGAACTACTTATAATAAATACTTTAAATTTAATGTAAAAACAGAAAAAGAAAATGATCAATTAAGTCTTTCAAATGATTACGAACAATTAATATCATTCTTTAAAAACAATGGCGTAACTTACAATTCAAATAATGATGCTATTACTAGAGATGAAGACAAAATAAAAATTAAATGTGGCGAGAATATTTTTGAATTCTTACCTGAAGATAAACGTGAATACGAACCTCAAAGATTTAAAATAAAACCAGATACTATAAATTTTAATTTAATTGATAAAACACCTATAGATATTCCTCCAATTTTTATCCAAATAAACAATTTCTATGAAAATTTTATTACATTTTATAATAGTCATAAAGAATATCAACAAATTCTTCTTAATGTATACAAAAATATAACCTCTCTTCATGAAGAAATTGATTTAACTATTAATTCTATTGACAACATGACCATTGAAATGAACGAACTTAACAATGTTATACAAAATTTTTCCAATAGAATTAATGATATTTATAACGAATTTCACTTATTTTTTGAACAACACCCTGCTGATAAAGATGTTATAGAAATTCACAATGAAATTACAAACATCTATAATATCTATAACGATACCTATATTAAAAAGGATAAAGATCCTGTTGAACCTGAAAAGCCAAAAGAAGAACAAAAACAAGAACAAAAAGAAGAACCCGAAAAAGAATCTGAAGAAGAAAAAGAAAAAAAACATTTTGATTTTAAAAAGCCAGTTGAAAATCTTGGTAACATAAGTATGCTTCTTGGCATTTTTCTTATGATAGGTGCTATGATTCCTGGTGTTGGTGCAATTTTTGCAACCATAGGTGCAGTTCTTACAGGACTTGGGGCGGCTGGAGTTGTTTTCGCAGATAAATTTGTCTGGGATCCTTACGAAAAAGCAAAAAGAGATCTTAACTCTGAACAATACGAAACACTTGAAGACGATTTCTTTGAAAATGAAAATGAACTTGATAAACTTCATGAACAAACTGCTGAAAAATTTGCTGATCTAGATAAATTAATACAATCAGAAATTGAAGATGGTGGAAATTTTGTTGCAAGGGAATTTGCAGATTTATATAACAAATATGGTGTTGGATTCCCTGAAATAAATGGAAAAGGACAATCTAGATTTGAACAACTTGAATCTATGGAAGGATTTGCAATAAGACGAGGCATATATGACCAAGAAGGAAAATCAATTATACATGAAGGTCTTATTGATCAACTTAAAGCAATCAACCTTCTTTCTAACGACCAAAAAGAACGTGCAAACCTTATTAATAAATTTATAAATGATAATTTTAAAGAAGTTGAATCTGAAGATAGAGCAAGATTAATTGATTTATTTGAACCTAAAAATCAAGCATTTTTAACTGAATTCATAGATGTTTTTTCTAAAGCACATTCTGCACAAGAAGTTGAAAGAAAACTTTTTATTGACCAACAAAGATTTTTAGGTGGCGAAGATGAAGGTATTTCAACAGATAGAATTTCTAGACTTGTTTCATACTCAAAACTTACGCCAGAAAGTAGAAAAGCATTTTTTGAACGTTATGGAGAATCAATATTAAAATACTATTCTGTTCAAGACAAAACTAGTTATCAACAAATCAATTCTTTGGTTGATAGAGTCCCTGCTGAAGAAAGAAAGGAAATCTTAGCAATACTTGATCAAAAATACGACAATATTAAAAAAGCACAAGAATCAATTAAAGAAACTGCTAAAGATAATGTTACAAAAATTGATAGACTTGAAGAACAAAGACAGTATGCTATATCTATAAATGATTTAACCCAAAATAAAGACAATGGCTATGATTTAATGAATGAAACAGAATACACAAATTCTGTCAACAATTATCTTCAAGAATACACTCTTGCTTACTACAACAACAATACAAATATCTCAAATATGCAACAAATGAGAAAAGGTGTTGAGCATCCAAACTATCTTGATTCTCATACTCAACAAATAAATCAAGTTATGATGACTACAGCAGATAGTTTCTTTGCCGAACCTAAATCAAACACATCTACAAAGTATGCAAAAACTCTCTATGACGCAACCCAAAGATTTTATAAAAGTTGTGAAAATTTTGGAATTGCTAAAGAAGTTGCAGAACTTTATAGAGCAGGAACAGATATTTCTTCTATTGTTCCTTCTCCTGAAAACACAAACACAAATTCAGAATGCACAATTCAAAAAGTTGCAACTAGACTTGCAGGCGAAATTGTTTCCGAGTTTGAAAGCCAATATACAATAACAGGAAAATCAATTCAGGACAAAACTGGTAAAAAAGTAAGTGTTGCTACAGAACCTTTAAGAACACAATTTTCAAGATATACTCGAGCAAAAGAAGTTGTTGAAAGTTCTAAAGTCCTCACCTCACTTCAAACATCTCAAGAAAGAGGACAAGCAAAACAATTCTCTGAAATCGAAAAAATCGTTGCTCAAGCAGATGCTAGTTTAACAGTTGATATGCTTAAAGACCCTAATAACCCTTTAAATGCTCAATACAATAAATTAATTCAGGAATTTAGAAAAAAATCACCTGCTTATATTGGTGATAAGCAAATTGAAGCACTTGCAAGAACTCAAATTCATCTTGATAGACTTCGTGAAAATGCCCAAAAATATAACGACAAAAATGACCCTGAATATAATCCTAATACTTTTGCTGAATATTCTGCTGTTTATTCAAATGTTGAAAACTATATGAGAGCATATATGAATGGTGGTTTAAATGCACTTGTTGTTGCAAATGCACATAATCACGCAATGGGACGTGGAGATTACACATATTCTCGAGAGAGTCTTGGAAATGCAGGAAAAGTTATTACTGACCAATTAACAAAAGAAAATTCAGTTAATGAATTAATAGGAAGATTTAATACAAAAGACCAAAATAGCATTAGAGATTATATGGAAATTGGTCTAATGGCTGGAGACAAACCAACTTCAGAACTCTTAATTGAAGCATTAACAAAAAATCTAGGAGAACGAACTGTTGAAGCACACGCACCTACTTATGATAATTATAGAGAAAGTTTTGTTAAAGAAGGACAACCTTTAGATATTGATGCGTTAGAAAATGATACGTTAGCCCAAATAGATTCAATGAATGCAAGAAGTCAAAGAGAACTTTCAACTCACGAAGATCTCCTTCGTGAATGTCGTGGAAATTGGGGAAGAGACTTTATTGCAAGACAATATGAACAAGAAAGAAGAAATGTTCGAGAACAAAACAACCCAGTTATAGAATATAACTCACCTCTTGACATATTAGAAAAACGTTTTGGAATTGATAGAGATAAACTAATCGCAGAAATTGAAACTGCTCAAAAGAGTAACCCAAATATGGATGGCAATTTCTTTATCAATAAACTATTAAAGAAATTTGGTCTGAATAAAGAACTTTATGATAAAGCAATCAGAGAACTTCCTCAAGAAGCACAGAAATTTGATTTTACTAAAAGTCTTAGTGATGATGATAAAACAAAAATTGAAATTAACAATCAAACAAAAAAGAGCGAAGATATTAAGACTAAAACAGAAATGTTTAATGGGTTATGGGCAAATGTTGAGAATGGAACAGGTTATGAAGAATTTATTGCATTTTTTAAAGATAAAAATAATTCTGAATATATAGAACAACTTAACCTTTCTTATCAAATGGTAGATGTCGAAATCCCTACTGGCTCTGGCAAAACAATATCTAAACAAAGACAATACGATATAGTTACTTTACTCCAAGATAAGTCTATCAGTGACGACGAACGTCTGGAAAAAATTAAAAATATAGGTTCTGCTTTCAATTTAAAAGATGCTGGAAATGATATTTATCAAAAAGCAGAAATTGATTTAAAAGAAGTTAAAGACGAAAGAAATGCTAAAAATTCTAAAGAAGTTTCTATTGCCGAACAAGAAGCAGATATTCAAAGATTTGATATTACAAGCAAAAACTTTAATAGATTATGGACTGGTTTAAAAGAACATCCAAATGATGAATATATTCAAAAAGCATTCTTGGCATTCTGTAATAGCAATAATGGTGCCGAATTTATAAATAATCTTAATTTAAATGACAGATTCGTTATTGATATAACTGTATTACTTGGCGACCACTCTGTTTCAAATGAAGATAAGATAACTGCCTTAACAAAATATGAAAATGATTTTGATGTAACAAATGCAACACAAAAGGCTAGAGATTATAAAAAATATCAACTTGACCTTTTAACAGCAAAAAATAAAAAAGAAAAAGATTTCTTAACTGCTAAATATAATTTAAGTTTAACAAAAGACTCTGCAAAAAAATTTAATTCTTTATGGAGTGAAGTAAAATCATCTTTAGATGAAGATAGTATAAACAAATTTGTAGAATTTTTAAATAATAATCCAGAATTTACTAATAAATTAAATCTTCAAAAATCTAGTTCAGGTAAATTTAATTATGAAATTATTGGATTATTACAAGAAATTAAAGATTCAGAAGATGACTTACCTATCAAATTGCGAAGACTACAAAATTATGAAAAACAATTTAAAGTTAATGTTGTCGCAGACAATCTTGTTATAGCAGAAGAACAACAAGTTGAAACATTAGAAACAAAGACACAAGCACAAACTGAAGAAGAATTTGATGTTATTGATAATGGTGATAAACTTGCTCAATTTGATAAAATTCAAAAAGATTTATTTGATAACCTTTCAGCAATAGTAAATCTTGATAATAATACTTACTCAGAGAATGATATTAATCTAGCAATAAATGCTTTCTTAAATGGAGATTATAATACTTTAAGCAAATTTAATATTAATTATGACGAAGTTCAATTTGTTAATTATCAAGCCATGATTGCAAAACTTGAAGAACTTGGAAATGTTGATACTACAAAATATAAAGGAAAGATTAAAAAGTCAATCATAAAATCTCTTGAAACAATCAAAAAACAAATTACAAAAACAATTAAACAAATTAAAAAACTTTTTGAAAAACTTCGTGCTCCTCAAACTGATTATTTTCAAACAATTAGAGAAATAAGCAAACATTTACAATCTCTTCGAAATGATATCTACAAGGCTCAGAAAAATGCTGAAAAAGCATTTGGTAAAAAAATTAAAACTTCAACCACCCTTACCGATTCTCAACTTATGGACAATCTTGCAATAAGTGCAGGAATGATCAGATCTAGAGAAGAAAAAGAGCGTAAAAAACGTGAACAACTTGAACGTGAGGGACTTGAAAGAGAACAAGCAAGAGAAATGGAAGATGAAAATAATCGTGAAGAAGAACAAGCAGAGGAAAATGAATAACAAAAAAATTTATTATGAGAGTTTGATTATTTAGTCAAACTCTTATAATTTGATATAAAGGAATGATAAATATGAAAATTGGAGTTGTTGGACTTCCTAATGTAGGAAAAAGCACACTATTTAATGCAATAACTAATGCCGGTGCTGAAAGTGCAAACTACCCTTTTTGCACAATTGAACCTAATGTTGGTATTGTTGATGTGCCAGATGAAAGACTTTATAAACTAGGAAAACTTTATAATACTCAAAAAATAACACCTGCTTCAATAGAATTTGTTGATATCGCAGGGCTTGTTGCTGGAGCAAGTAAAGGTGAAGGACTTGGAAATAAATTTTTAAGTCATATAAGAGAAGTTGACGCAATAGTTCATGTAGTGCGTTGTTTTGATGATGAAAAAATAATTCACGTTAATGGTTCTATTGACCCTCTTAGAGATATCGAGATTATTAATCTTGAACTCGCACTCGCAGATTTAGAACAAGTTACAAAAAAACTTGAAAAAGATGGCAAACTTATTAAAACTGGAGATAAAAGTTTAATTGCTGGCGTCAATTTAATGGAAAGAATAAAATCTGCTCTTGAAAACAACAAGCCTGCAAGAAGCATTGAAATTAATGACGAAGAAGAAGTCAAAGTTTTAAAAAATCTTCAACTTCTTACTGCCAAACCAGTAATTTATGTCGCAAATATAAGTGAAAATGATGTTGGCAAAGAAGAAAACAAATATGTCAAAGCCGTTAGAGATTTTGCTGATAAAGAAGGTTCTAAGGTAATTTGTCTTTCTGCCAAAATTGAAGAAGAACTTGCTTCTCTTGAACCTGATGAAAGAGCAGTTTTTAAAGAAGAACTGGGCATTAAAGAAAGTGGGCTAGAAAAACTTGTCAGTGCAAGTTATGACCTTCTTGGACTTATGAGTTACCTTACTGCTGGTGAAAAAGAGGTTCGAGCATGGACTATAAAAAAAGGAACAAAAGCCCCTGCTGCTGCAGGTAAAATTCATACAGATTTTGAAAAAGGCTTTATAAAAGCAGAAGTCGTTTCTTACAATGATTTAATCGAAGCAGGATCTTACCTTAAAGCAAAAGAAAAAGGAAAAGTGCGAATGGAAGGTAAAGACTATGTTGTTCAAGATGGCGATGTAATTTTATTTAGATTTAATGTTTAATTTATAAATAAAAAACAGAGTATAGTTAGACTCTGTTTTTTTTAACACCATTTTAAATTACAAAGAAGACATTTTCTGAAATTAAAAATAATTTAAAAAGCAAAAAATAAAATATTAAAAAATAATATATTTTATTTAATAAAAATGTTTTATCTAATAAAAAATTAATTAATAATAAAAACATTAATTAAATAAATAATATTAAAAAAATATTTTTAAATTTAATAAAAATAATTTATAATTATGTATAGATTATTATTTTTTATTTAATTACATTTTAATTACATTAAAATAATATTTATTTTTAATAATTATTTAAGGAGAAATTATGCATTGTCAAGAAAACAAAATCTTATTAAATAACCTTATCAAAACCAACCTGCTTCCACTTGCTTTTATTGGAGATAGTGTTCACACCCTTTTTATTCGTGAAAAAGTTTTATCATCTGATTGGAATAATAAAATGGTGAATTATCACTCTGTTGCTTCTAAATTTTGCAAAGCATCTTCTCAAGCAAAATCACTAGAAATCATTATGCCATTCTTAAATGATGAAGAAAAAGAAATTGTAAGACGTGGTCGCAATGCAAAACCTAAACATCAAGCAAAGAATGCAACCAACTCTGATTACAGCCATGCAACTGCTTTTGAAATTTTAATTGGATTTCTTTACCTAAATGGTGATGAACAAAGATTTAACAATATTTTAGAGAAAACCTTTCATTGTGAATAATTTCAATTATCCTAAATCATCAAAAATTTGACACCATTATTAATAATTTGGCAGCGAAAGAGTTCGCTTATTGCGAACGTTTTGTTTCTTCAAAACAAACTTTTTAACAAGTTAAAAAGTTTACTTTCGCTGATATTTTATTTGTTATTATTCTAATCAAATTGACAAGAACGTTTAAAAAATGTAAAATGTAAGTATAAAAGGATTAAAAATGTATATTGAAGGAAAAAATGCTATAAGGCAAGCACTTGAAAGTAAAATTACTATAAATAAAATAATGGTAGATAAAAACATTCAAGGACGTAAAGATGAAATAATAAATTTAGCAGTCCAAAACAAAATTAAATTTGAATTTGTTCCAAAAGTTGTCCTTGACAAAAAATCAAAGACTGGTCATCATCAAGGATATATAGCAGAAACAGTTGATTTTAATTACTCTTCTGTTGAAGATATTTTAAACAAAGCAAAATCAAAACATGAAAAGCCTTTTGTCGTTATACTTGATGGAATCGAAGACCCACATAATTTTGGTGCTATAATTCGTTCTTGCGAATGTGCTGGTGTTCATGGAATTATAATTCCTAAAAATCGTGCTGTTCAAGTAAATGAAACAGTAATAAGAACAAGCACAGGGGCAATTTCTAATATGCTTATTGCAAAAGTTACAAATTTAAAAGATGCAATAAACGAACTTAAAAATAATGATGTTTGGGTTTTTGCTGCTGAAACAGGTGGTGAAAATATTTATAATAAAAAACTTAATCAAAATATTGCTATTGTTATCGGATCTGAAGGTTTTGGAATTAAAAAATCTATACTACAACAATGTGACGGAACAATCACCCTTCCATTATGTGGACACGTAAATTCATTAAATGCCTCTGTCGCATGTGGAATTGTGATATTTGAAATTCTTCGACAGCGACTAGGTGAAAAAAATGACTGATGAAGAACTTTCTTTAAAAGCACAAGAAGGAGATGAATCTTCTATAGATATTCTTCTTTCTAAATATAAATCACTTGTAAACAAAATTGCAAGAAGTTATTTCTTAACTGGTGGAGATATTGAAGATATTGCTCAAGAAGGAATGATTGGGCTTTATAAAGCAATCATTCATTTCAATCAGCAAAAAAATGCATCATTTAAAACATTCGCTAGCACGTGCATCAAACATCAAATTCAATCAGCAATTAGAATTGCAAGTTCTGAAAAAAATAAAGTTTTATCTTCTGCTATTCCTCTTATTGACCAAACAGATAATGATGAAGATGAAGAACTTAAAGAATTGCCTATTCCTTCAGACCTTCCTTCACCCGATGATAAACTTATCGAAAAAGAAAAACTTCAAGAAATCAAACAAAAAATTTATCAAAAACTTACTCCACTTGAACTTAAAGTTTTATCTTTATATCTTAAGGGGTATAGTTATAATGAAATATCACAAATTGGAAATATTAATAAAAAAAGTATAGATAATGCACTTTCTAGAATTAAAACAAAATTATCATTTTTAAAAAATGAAACTATTTAAAATTTAAGGAGAACAAATGGAAAATTTTATAAGACCTAGACCAGAATTTCCTAAAAGAGCAGTCATAACTTCAGGAATGCCCTATGGAAATAAACTTTTACATTATGGTCATGTTGGCATGACTCTTAGAGCAGATGTTTTTGCCAGATTTATGAGAGATAGAATTGGAAAGGACAATGTCATTTTTGTCTCTGGAACAGATTGCTACGGCTCACCTGCTCTTGAATCTTACAGAAATTTAAAAGAAACAGGAAAACTTAAAAACGAAACAATTCAGGAATATGTTGAAAAAAATCATATTTTACAAAAAGAAATATTTGAAAAATTTGAAATAGGTTTCAATCTTTATTCAGCATCTGCACTTGGACGAGCAGGTCAAATACATGAAGAAACAAGTAAATGGTTTATAGAAAGACTTCACGAAGTTGGAATGGTTTCAAAACATACTTCTTGGCAATTTTATGATGAAAAAAATCAATGTCTATTAAATGGAAGACAAGTTGTAGGTAAATGCCCTATTGAAGGTTGTCAAAGTGAAAAAGGCTATGCAGATGAATGCGACCTTGGGCATCAATATCTTCCTCAAGATTTAATTGACCCTATAAGTACTTTGAGTGGAGAAAAACCAAAACTAGTCAAAATCGAGAATCTTTATTTCGACCTTGAAAAATGTATTCCTATCTTGCAAGAATGGATAAATTCTCTTGATAGAAAAAGCGATACTCCTCAATTTATGGTTAAGGAAATTCGTGAATTTTTCAAAAAACCAGAAATTTATATCAAACGAGAATTTTTTAATGATTTTAATAGAATCAAAGAACAACTACCAAAATTTATTGAACTTGATAGGAATGAAAAAGCACCTAGCATGACTATAGTTTTTGATAAACTTGAAGATCGTGAAAAGGCTTGTGAAATTCTTGCATCAAACAATATACGTTACAGAACTGGAAAAACTTTAACTCCTTTCCGTCTTACTGGAAATATTTCTTGGGGAGTCCCTTGTCCTAATATTGATGGTATTGAAAATCAGACTTTTTATTGTTGGCCAGAAAGTTTGTGGGCACCAATATCTTTTACAAAAACTTATCTTGAAAGTATTGGTAAAGACAAAGATGAATGGAAAAAATATTGGTGTGATAAAGATGCTGTTGTTTATCAATTTTTGGGCGAAGATAACATTTATTTCTATGGCCCTGCTCAACAAGCAATGTGGCTTTATACTCAAGGCACATCACCTGTTCTTGACCCTAAAAATGGTTATTTAAGACTTACAAAAATAAATCCTATAAAATCTATTCTATATATGAACAAAAAGGCTAGTTCTTCAGGTTCAGTTAAACCACCTATGGCTCTAGAATTTTTGAATTACTATACTGCAGAACAATTTAGAATGCATTTCCTTGCAATGAATCTTACTAACAATAATGTAAGCCTCTCCCCTAAAGCATTTGACCCTGATGCAAAAGAAGATGAAATTGACCCTATGGTATTAGAGGGAAATCTTCTTACAAATGTTTATAATAGAATCTTAAGAACACTTTTCTACTCAACTCAAAAGAATTTTGATGGAGTTCTCCCACTTGCACAAGTGGAAATGTCAACCATGGAAATATGCAAAAAAGCAATTTTAGATGTAGAAAGATTTATGGCTGATAAAAAGTTTCATCAAGTATATAATACTTTAGACGTTTTTATTAGAAATATCAATAAATATTGGGTAAAAGAAATCAATGGTGCAGATAATGAAAAACTTGCTTCCATAACAGCAAATACTATGCAAATGATTTTTGTTGCAAACACCCTTTTACATCCAGTTGCACCAAAAGGGACTGAAAATGTTGCAGATTATTTAGGATTAAACAAAGACATTTGTTTTGATTGGAATTATATTTTTGAGACTTATGATAAAGTTTTGGATAAAGCAAAAGGAAGAAAAATAAAAACATTAAAAGAACGTGAAGATTTCTTTAAACGACATCAATCTCAACTTGATGAACTTGCAAAGAAAAATACTAATATATAAAAAAATTAAAGATTTAAAAGCATAAAATATTTATTTTTATGCTTTTTTTATTTTTTTAATTTTCAAATTTATTAAAAATTTTTACAAAAAAGTATTGACAAAATAAATTTTGTATGATTTAATTAAGGCGTCGATTGAAATAATATAACTTAAAATAAAAGGAGAACTGTTTGAATGGTTACAGTAAAAACTATTTATGCAAAATTTAATAACATTGTCAGCCATACGAATGGTTCTATAAATATTTAATTTTTTATTTATATTTTTAACAATATTTATATTTGATTAACCTTCGTATGCAAAATTTTATACGGAGGTTTTTTATGAAAAATAGAAATAATAAAGATAAAATCAGTATTAAACACTATTTAGCAAAATATAAATTTGGTATATTTTTATATATTTTAGTATATTTAATTGCTGGAACTTGCACAATTTTTCAAACAATTGAATTTGCAAACGCTATTGAAAAAATAACAAATTCATTATTTCTTAATGCAATTTATATTATGATTTTTATAGCAGGACTTATTTTAATTAAAAGACTGTGTTGGTATTTTTCTGGTCTTATTTACCAAAAATACGCTAATAAAATAATGGCAGACTTAAACCTGGATTTGGCAAAACAAGCATTTAAACTTAACTCAAAAACTTATTCTGACCATGACACTGGAACATTTGTTCAACGAATAGTTTCTGACCCTGAACGCGTTGTAAACAATCTTGCAGACCTTGTAGATATTTTAACTGATATCTTAACATCTGTTGTTATTGTTGTTTATATTTCAACATTAAATCTTTATATTTCACTTATACTTGTTGGTATCATTATCATTTGCTTGTTAATTGAAATAAAAAGAACAAAAATAAAGCGTAAAAATAGAAAAATAACACGTAAGAAAAATGATAAAATAAACTCATTAACAACCGAAATTGTTCGTAGTGAAAAAGATATTAAAGCATTAGGGCTTGAAAATAAATTAAGCGAAGTCTCAAAAGCCAATTATGAAGACTATAAAAAATCAAGTTACAAAACAGAAGTTATTGATATGAATTTTTGGTCTATCCGTAATTTTATAATTGAATTTTTTGGTGTCCTTATGCTTATCCTTGGTGTTTACATGATTGATATTGGAATGCTTACTCTTGCATCATTTATGATTATTTATTCTAATAATGGCAATTTATATAGCCTTATTTGGGGTATAGGCAATATATCAAATATTTTTGCCGATGTAAAAGTTTGCACCGATCGTATGTTTGCACTTTACGATAATAATGAGTTTGTTTGCGAAAAATTTGGTAACATAAGTTTAGAGCACGTTAAAGGCGAAATTGAATTTAAACATGTATCTTATTCATATATAGAATATGAGCAAGATAACGAAAATCAAAAGAAAGAAAATTTAAGAAAGAAAGAAAAGAAAGTTAAGTCTGAACGCAAAATTGCTTCTATTAATAAAATATTTGAAAATCTTTCTTTTAAAATAGAGCCAAATACAACAGTTGCTTTTGTAGGTAAATCAGGAAGTGGAAAATCAACTATCTTAAATTTAATGTCAAAGATGTATGAAGTTGATGATGGCGAGGTTTTAATAGATGATGTTAACATCAATGACCTTGATAAAGAAACTCTACGTAATTCAATATCGCTAGTTAACCAATTCCCTTATATTTTTGATATGACCATAAAAGAAAACTTACTTCTTGCAAAAGAAGATGCAACAGATGAAGAAATCAATGATGCGATATGCAAAGCATCTTTAAAAGAATTTATTGATTCACTTTATAAAGGAATAGACACAAAAGTGGGAGAAAGTGGAATTAAACTTTCTGGTGGACAAAAGCAAAGACTTGCGATTGCAAGAGCATTATTAAGAAATTCTTCAATCATTATCTTTGACGAAAGCACAAGTTCCCTTGACAATTTTGCTCAAGAAGAAATAAAAAGAAGTATTGATGGTCTTAAAGGTAAAAGCACAATCATAATAGTTGCTCATAGACTTTCAACAATACGTAATGTTGATAAAATATTTTTCCTTGATGAGGGAAAAATTGTTGATATAGGAACTTTTGATTATTTATTTGAAAATAATATTAAATTCAAAAATATGTTTTATGCTGAAAATATTCAATAAAAAAATGGTTTAAAATAAACCATTTTTTTTATTTTTATTTATAAATATCTAATTTTAAAATATTTTTATTTGTTTTATTCTAAAATTTTGTTTTAAAACAAATAAAACACGGAAGTGCTTGCCTTTAGGCATGCGTTTTGATAATTCAAAACAAATTTTAAACTTGTTTAAAATTTACTTCCGTGTATTTTTTATTCTATACTTATAAAGAATTATCTTTATCAACATCATCATTAATCATATCAAAATTTTTCATAGCAATATGAGTTATTTTAGGCACAAAAGTATTATCAACACAATAATAAACATCACTTAATTCCATTAAAGATTTCTTAAACCCATTACTTTTATAGAATCTATCAACTATCTTCTCTTTTGGAACATTATGTCCCCCTTCTCTAACTCTTTGCTCAACTCTTTCAATATTTATTTCTGGATTACATGGAGAAACAAAAACTGAAATAATTTGATATCCATGTTTTTTATATGCTTTTATAATATCAAGTTTACTTGGATGAGAAAGCACTGTTTCATAAATAACTGAATCTCCAGATTTCATATTATTATTAATTTTATTGATTGTATATTCCATAGCCTTAATATTTTTCTCTTTATCATTTAAAATATTATTAAAAAGTGTTTTAGCAAAAATATCAGCATTCAAATATTTTACATTATCAAAGAAGCCTTGATTATAAAAATTCGCAACTAGTGTAGATTTTCCACTACCATTTGGTCCTGCAAAAACATATAAGATATTTTTACTTCCCATGTTATTCATATTATCTAAAAGGATATTATTGGTTTCATTACTTGGAATAATCTTAAAATTATTTATAACTTTCTCTAAATCAAACATAAATTCCTCGCTTTTATTAGGTATTTATATTTAAAAATAAGAGCAAAGCGAATAAATACCTTTGCTCTTATAAATTTCATGGTTGCGGGAGTTGGATTTGAACCAACGACCTTCGGGTTATGAGCCCGACGAGCTTCCG